>ERZ857745.107-NODE-107-length-122430-cov-5.290517_pt1 | contig 122430 bp, 119 predicted proteins | sample MGYA00519699_ERZ857745 | MGnify/ENA primary metagenome ERZ857745 (study PRJEB31778, sample SAMEA3449357) | human gut metagenome | biome: human gut; feature: human-associated habitat; material: faeces | place: United Kingdom | collected 2010/2012 ... | reverse complement strand
CACGGAAGCCACCGTCGATCTCCTTCGCCTGGCAGGTCTTAAGGAATGCGGACTCTGCTGCGAAGTAATGCGTGAAGACGGTACCATGATGCGTACCCCTGAACTGATCGAGCTGGCCAAAAAATACGATATGAAATTCATCACTATAAAGGGACTGCAGGACTACCGCAAACGCCATGAAAAACTGGTGGACTGTGAAGCAGCAGTCAACCTTCCGACAAAATACGGCAGCTTCAAGGCCTACGGCTACGTAAACCGTCTCAACGGAGAGCACCACATCGCTCTGGTCAAAGGCGACATCGGCGACGGCAAGAATCTTCTTTGCAGAGTCCACAGCGAATGCATGACGGGAGATACCTTCGGATCTTTACGCTGCGACTGCGGCGATCAGCTGGCAGCAGCCATGACCCAGATCGAAAAAGAAGGCAGAGGCATCCTCCTCTACATGCGCCAGGAAGGCAGAGGGATCGGTCTCATCAATAAACTCAAGGCTTATGAACTGCAGGAAAAAGGCCTTGACACCCTGGACGCCAATATTGCCTTGGGCTTTGCCGGAGACCTGCGCGAATACTACATCGGTGCTCAGATCCTCAGAGATCTCGGTGCAAAGGAACTGCGTCTTCTGACCAACAATCCGGACAAGATCTATCAGCTTTCCGATTTCGGCATGGAGATCACCGAACGCGTCCCGATCCAGATCAAAGCCAACAAAAACGATCTGGTGTACCTGCGTACCAAGAAGAGCCGCATGGGCCACCTGCTGGAAGACATGTAATTCATACCGCTAACACTCACAAAACGAAAGGAAAAGAACATGAAAGTATATGAAGGAAAATTAGTATCGGAAAAAATCAGAGTTGGCATTATTGCAGCACGTTTCAACGAATTTATTACATCCAAGCTCCTCTCCGGTGCTCTGGACACGCTGAAACGTCACAACGTAGAAGAAGAGGACATCCATGTAGCATGGGTCCCTGGTGCGTTTGAGATCCCTCTCATCGCCTCCAAGATGGCTGAAAGCGGCAAGTACGATGCCGTGATCTGTCTCGGTGCAGTGATCCGCGGAGCTACCAGCCACTACGACTACGTCTGCAATGAGGTTTCCAAAGGCATCGCTCAGGTTTCCCTCTCTACAGGCATTCCTGTAATGTTCGGCGTCGTTACTACGGAGAACATCGAACAGGCCATCGAACGTGCCGGCACAAAGGCAGGAAACAAAGGTTCCGACTGTGCGGAAAGTGCCATCGAAATGGTCAACCTCATCCGTGAAATTGCATAATTTTATTTTATGTAAACGCAAACTTTGCAAATCGATAAACTTCACGATCACAAAAATGCCGCTTCGGTCAGCCTGCATCACCCTGCAGACCGCCGAAACGGCATTTTTTATAGGACAAATATCATGATTTTCTTTTATAAGCTTTCGATCAGACGTTTAAAGCATTCCCAGACTCTCTGTGTCGAAGAAATGACTACGTACTCCCCTGGAGCGTGGAGATCACGGATATCCGGTCCAAGCGAGATCATGTCCAGTTTACGATCCACCTTCACTGCAAACTCACACGGTTCCAGACCTGCATGCAGGATCATAAAGGATGGATCCTTTCCGTACAGTTCTCTGAATACATCCTCGAACTTCTTCTTTAACTGCGATTCCGAATCAAACTCCCATGCAGGACAGTCAGACATCACTTCATAGATTCCATCGTATGCCTTGGTCAGCGAAATGATACGCTGGAACATTGCTCTGTGCTGACTTTCTTTTGAACTTCTTGTCATGATCCAGATCTCTGCAGAGTCATTCTTTATGGAGATAGTTCCAAGACTTACAGAACTTTCTACGAACTGCGGGTAGTCCTGATCCCTTCTGATGATCCCTGTTTCTGTGAAATCAATGTAATCCAGCACCCTTCTGCTGGAAGCCTCATCGAGAATATGATCTGCAGTTTCCTGCGGAACAGCTTCCAGTGTGATTCCCGGATCATTTACACGATACTCATCTGCAAATATCCCGCTGAAGCGTTCTATCACAGCATCCACAGCAGCTTTATCTTCCTTTTCGATCCCGATTACAGCTTCTGCATTACGCGGGATCGCATTGTATTTCAGACCGCCTGTGATATCGCTCAGATCGAATCTTACATTTTCCTCCAATGCTCTTAATACACGGATCAGCAGCTTATTGGCATTGGCACGACCTCTGTGGATATCCTCTCCGGAATGTCCTCCGCGCAGCCCTGTGATTTTGATCGCATAGTACTCTTTTTTATGATCTGCCGGAACTTTTCTGATCGGCACATTGACCTTTACGACCGGACCGCCTGCGCATCCTATAACGACTACTCCTTCATCATCACTGTCTACGTTGATAACGTAGTCGCCCTTTAACTGCGTGAAATCGAAGTTTTCAATTCCCTGCAAGCCTCGTTCTTCATCAGATGTACATACGAATTCGATCGCCGGATGTTTGATAGAATCATCCGCCAGCAGCGCCAGACCGAACGAAACACCAATTCCGTCATCAGCACCTAAGGTAGTGTTTTTCGCAATGACACGATCATCTTCCACCTCAAACACAATTGGATCCTTCGCAAAATCATGCTCTACATCTCCGTTTTTCTCACATACCATATCCATATGCGCCTGAACGATCACACCTGGATGGTCCTCATAGCCGGGAGTGGCTTCTTTGCGGATCAGAACGTTGTACCATTCATCCTGCTTGTATTCCAGACCATGCTCTTTGGCAAAGTTCACCAGATAATCCGACACTTCCTTTTCATTTCCCGATTCACGCGGGATGAATGTCAGGTCTTCAAAGTAATGGAATACATCTATAGGTTCTGTGTTTGTTAATAGTCTTTCTTTCATCATCTTTCACCTCGATCTGCTTTAATACAGGAACATACAAGCTAATACAAGTACCAGTACGGTAACGATCGCAATAAACACTAACAGCTTCCACACGAAGCGTACCCATGTTCCAAAAGAAGTTTTTGTCATTGCCAGAACACCCATCAGCAGGCCGCATGTCGGTGCGATCAGAGAGATCATCGCATTCGCCGACTGATATGCAATAATAACGATTTCTCTTCCTACTCCCGCGAAGTCAGCAAGCGGCGACATGATGCTCATGGACAATGTTGCCAGACCGGAACTGGACGGAATGAAGAATGATAACACCAGGAAGATCAGATAGTTCATTCCTGCAAACAATCCGGAAGACATGCTGGATACTGCAGTTTCGCAATAATGTAACAGTGTGTCGGTGATGGAAGCATCCGACATGATCACGGACACACCACGCGCTACTCCGATGATGATCGCAACGCTTAATAAATCAGCTGCACCCTTGATGAAGATATCCATGAAAGCATCTACCTTGATTCTGTCGATGATAGCTACTATGATGCTTGCAACCAGGAATACCGCAGTCAGTTCCGGGAACCACCATCCCATAGTCGGCCAGATGGTAACGCCCAGGTCTTCCCAGGACAGTACGCCCCAGATCATGATAAGGAAGGATAATCCGAATACGATCAGGATGAGTTTCCGTTTTAAAGTGAATTCAGGCAGATCATTTTTGTCAAACCCGTTTCCTAAGAAGAACTTTTTATTTTCTTCAGCCTGTGCGTAAACCAGGGATTTCGTAGGATCCTTCTGGATTTTCTTTGCGTAATGCATCGTAAATATGATGCCGGTCGGGATGTAGATGCAGAGAAGTATAATACGGATACCGATTCCATCTGCCATGGAGATCCCTGCGAATTTACTTGCGATAGCAACTGCGAACGGATTTGCAATGGACGCCATAACGCCCAGAGCTGCCCCTATTTTTATAACAGAAAGTCCTACCAGCGAGTCATATCCTGCTGCAATAAAGATCGGGATCAATACCGGGAAGAACGGCAGTGTTTCTTCTTCAATACCAAATGCTGCACCGGCAACGGAGAAGATCAGCATCAGCGTAGGGATCAGCATGATTTCTTTTCCTTCTAACCGCTTCATCGTAGTTCCGATAGCTGCATCCAGTGCGCCAGTCTTCATAACCAGTGCAATGTATCCACCGATCACCAGACAGTATAAGATAATATCAACGGAATCCATGAATCCTGTGATAGGAGCCATGATCACAGCCCACAGTCCCTGTGGATGAGATGCGATCGTATGGAACGTGCCGGCAATAGGCTCCAGCTTGTCCGCATTTGGATCTACATAATCATACGCACCTCCTGGAATGATCCAGGACAGTACAGCTACGATAGCAATAATGGCCATGATGATAACATATGAGTTTGGGGTTTTTAATTTGAATTTTCTCTTTTCCTTTTCCATAATAACCTCCTCAAAACTGTAATTGATTTTCTGAACTCATAATATCGCAATATCCATGCCAAATAAAAAAACAGCAAAAAAGTCATAGTTTTTGCTATAAAAAATAACTTATTTGCTGCCAGATGAAAAATCTTTTTGAGATTTATTTTTAATCGAGTTGATTTTAACTTAATTTATTTTTACGCACAAGTCGTTTTCAACTTATTTAATGCATACGTTTTAGTTGTAAGTCGTTTTTGCCTTATTATATCTCCGTGCAAAGTCTGTAGATAGCATTGGCATAAATTTTCGTTGTTTTAATCAACGTATCGATTTCCAAAGATTCGTCGGTCTGCTCCCAGGAGATCCCTTCTCCCGGATAATGTGCACCAAATGCTGCAATGTTGGCCATCACCTTCGAATAGCTTGCACTGGTTCCGGAAACCGGCTCACTGTCATCTCCCGTAACTTCCCTATAGCTTTTTAAAAGCGCTTCAATCAAAAAATGATTTTTCGGTAAATACGTTGGCGGCCAGTAGGAACATTCATTGATATGGAACCCTTCTTTTTCAAAAGTCGAGTTGAGCACCTCGATCGCCTGATAATAATTAGCTGTAATGGGAAATCTGCTGTCGATCCGGATCGTCAGCGTCCCGTCTTCAAACGCCAAGGTACCCAGATTCAAGGTTGTTTTTCCAGTCAATTCGTCCTCGTATCCGATACCCATCCGCTCCCCGTAAATATCAAAACCGATCTTATCGCAAAGAAACTCCACGACTTCACGCAGATCTTTTGAACCGAATTGGATATAACGCAGGAAATCCAGCATGATCGCAATACTGTTGATCCCCTTCTCGATCGAAGCACAATGCTTTTCCTTTCCGAAAACCTCCAGCATCACTCCGTCATCCAGAAGCTTTGCATTGATATCGTGACGGCTTTCCGCAATATAGACTTCCATTTTCTTTAAGATATCCGTTTTTCTCTGTGTCACCAGCTTTGCACTGCAATATCCCGGAACCAGATTGTCCACTTTGCCGCCATGCATGTACTCGATGTATTCTTCCCCGTCCTGTACGATTTTTTTCTCGAACTCGAACATACTCAGCGCCTTCTCCGCATACGTGACAGGAAAATGTCCATCTACAGAAAAGCCTGCAATAGGTGGATTTTCGTGCTTCATGTATACATCCATATCCGAAAAGTATCTCCGGTTATCCGTTCCGATGATCAGCCGGACCTTTCGTTTCAGGCTGCATTTTGATTCCTTTACAGCTTTCAAGGCATAAAGTACCGCGATGAGAGCACCTTTATCCACCGCAGAAGAGCCGTAGATCCTTCCCTGATCTACGATTCCTCCGTAAGGATCGTACTTCCATTCGTTATCGTCTTCATCGTTGACGTCAACGTGTGAGAAAATGCCTATGTATGTATTGCTTTCCCCATACTCTGCATATCCGCAGTATCCATCCAGCTTCTTTGTCCGAAAACCCATTTTCTCTGCCAGATCCAGAACACAGTTCAAGGCATCATCCATCTCTTTTCCATAAGGCATTCCGTCCTCGGCTTCACCCTGGATACTTTTATACTTGATCAATGTACTAATATCCGACACCATCTGATCGGTATTTGCTTCAATCGTCTTGTAAAAATTCATATTGTTCCTTTTTTATCAATTCATGTTGAAAGTGTCCCAAACCCTTGTTATATTTATATTATAAAGTAATACTTTTTACATTTGAATGGGTTTTTATAAATTATGAAAAAAAATTTCTATAAAGATATACTGGAAACCATAAGAGAGCCTCTTTGCGTTGTGGATTCCAGCGAAACGATCCTGTATCGAAATCCTGCGTTCGATCAGCATTTTCAAATTGATGAAAGTACTGACTTCCATGCGTTTTCTCAACTTCCAGAAAAGTACACGTCTATATCCCTGATCCGGGAATGCATTCGGGACAAGAAATCCGAAACGCGGGTTTTACAGGAAGGGACTGATGCTCCACTGGAAGTATCCGTCACTCGCCTCGCAGAAGACCCGGATGACGCGGACTGTTATATAGAGCAGATCCTGGCTTTTCCCGCCAAAGCTTCTGATCGTCCACAAACATCCCAGTCCTCTCTCTCCTTTGATGAACTGGTGATTTCAGACAGAGCCATGGCAGATATCAATCAGACCATCTCCCGGATCGCCTACTTCGACTCTACCATACTGATCCAGGGAGAATCCGGCACCGGTAAAACGGCTCTTGCACGTCATATCCATAAAAACAGCAACCGCGCACAGAAACCTTTTGTTACCATCAACTGCGGATCCATTCCCGAAAGTCTCATCGAATCGGAACTGTTCGGATATGCTTCCGGAGCTTTTACAAGCGCCAGTAAAAAAGGAAAGCCCGGTCAGGTGGAGCTGGCCGACGGAGGAACACTCTTTCTTGATGAAATCGGACTCCTGCCATATAATCTGCAGTCAAAATTTTTGCAGCTCATCCAGGAGAAGACCTATACCCCTGTCGGAGCTTTAAAGAGCAAAACTGTAAATGTCCGCATTATTGCTGCAACCAACGAGAATTTAAAAGAATTCATCAAGGCAAAAAAATTCCGCGAAGACCTCTATTACCGTCTCCGCGTTATTGAGCTGTTCATACCGCCCCTTCGTGACAGAGCCGATGCTATCGAGCCTCTTGTTAATTTCTTTATCAGCAAATACAATGATAAATTCGACACTGCCAAAACAATCACACCTACTGCTGTCAGCATGTTAAAAAGCTATTCCTGGCCGGGCAATATTCGTGAGCTGCAGTACCTCATCGAAAAGATCATAATCACTTCCGGCAGAGATATCATCACAACGGATGACATTCCTCCTCTGCACGATGTGGAACAGAAACAAGAGATCCCATCCGATATCCCGCAGGAAGATGATACTCTTGACTTCGAAGCTGCAGTCTCCGAGTTTGAAAGCAAGATCCTTGCAAAGTATTATGCCCACTACAAAAGCTCCTATAAAGTAGCAGATGCCCTGGGCATTACACAGACCAAGGCATCAAGACTTCTTCGTAAATATCAGATTTCAAAATAGATAATCACTTCTGATCCAGATAAGAAACCGCCGAAAGCACCGCCACGTTGCCCTGTCCGGCGGCTTTCACGTACTGGTACGGTCTTCCGGTAATATCCCCGCAGGCGAAACAGCCCGGCACGCTGGTTTCCATCTGCAGGTTCACTTTGACGTGTTCGCCGTCCATCTCAATACCTGGGATCAGCTGCCCAGCAGGAACGCTGCTTCGCAGCACGAAAATACCGTCCGCCGGAAAAGTGCCTTTTGTTGTCTGCACCGCCAGCTGCCCCTGCTTCAACGCATCCACTGATAACGCCTCGCCGGCCGCAGACAACGCCTCGCCGGAAGCCAGATCCTTTGCAGAAGACTTTGCAGGATCCGCCTGAGCAAGAGAAAAAGCCTCCTCGGCAGCCTCCTTGTTGAGGATCGCCTGAGGGATCTGCCGAACCACCTTTACAGATTCCGACACCTTCGGCTCATCGCGATACACCGGGAAATACAATACCTCCGACGCCACCTCCGACAGGAAGTTGACCTCTTCCTCCGCTTCCGGGCTGTAACCGATCACCGCCACCGAACGCCCCCGATATAGAGGCGCATCACAAGTCGCGCAATAGCTGACGCCGCGACCCACCAGTTCTTCTTCCCCCGGCAGCAATTTGCCCTGCACCATGCCACAAGCCAGGATCACCGACCGCGCCTGATGCATTTCGTTCCTCATAGTCTGCAGCGCAAAGGTTTCGCCCATCGGGTACACCGCATTGATCTTTTCCTCCGTGATCTCGATTCCCATCTTTTCCAGATGTGCCGCAAATGCATTGCAAAGGTCCTCCCCGCTGCATTCCGGAAACCCTGGATAGTTCTGGATCAGGTGCGCCTTGCGAATCTTGTCGCTCAGCTCCCGGCTCCCGAACAGGATGATCTTCTTATTTCGAATAGTTGCTGTAATGGCCGCCGAAATCCCGGCAGGCCCCGTGCCAATAATAGCAATATCGTAAGTTTCCATCATAGTATTCCTTTTCTTTCCATTTTTATTCGCTGTAAAGCATCCACGTTTCATTCATTCTGATAATAGTATACCACAATGGTCATGTTTCAATCAAGAGTTCCACGATCGCCAGGCGTCGTTACGAAACACTCGCCGAAAATAACCTATCTCCCACTCCAAGACCCATTCAGGATATTTCCGTTCAACGAAAATACCCTGAATCCACCCCATAACAGCGCCTTCGGATAATCCATGAAAATACACTATCCTATATCAAATACGCCTACCCTTCTACGTTAATCTTATCCTCAAATCATCGCATGTCATTCACTCTTAATGCGACTGATCCGTTACAACTATCCGATTTATACTCCAGACCAGCATCCAAGGTATTCCCTCCAATCCAGAATATCCGAAATCCATCTAAATCATCCTATCCAGATAATCCGCTCGTGCAGCCTAATTTCCGCCAGCAAAATCATCGCATAATCCGCTCGTGCAGCCTAATTTCCGCCAGCAAAATCATCGCCAGGCAACCACCATTCCACCAAAACAAAAAAACGCGCCAAGCTGTTCTTTCACAAACAGCCCTGACGCGTTTTTCTATACAATTTCTGTCGATCCGCGATGCCCGGCAGCCCAGCCTGCATCCCGGCATTCCGATCCCGGCACCTTATTTCGCCTTACTTTCACAGTATATGCACCGGTACACTCGCTTTTCCCGGTCAGTCAGCTTGAACACATGAGGCAGCTCCTGCTCCGTAGTGGTGATGCACCGCGGATTCTTACAGTGGATCACGTTGGTGATCTCCTCCGGAAGATCGATATGGGTCCGCTTCGCCAGCTCTCCGCCTTTGATGATGTTGACCGTGATCCCTGGATCCACATAACCGATGGCATCCAGGTCGATGTCGATGATCCTGTCGATCTTGATGATATCCTTGCGCCCCATTTTGCCGCTGTCGGCATTCTTGATGAGCGCCACCTGGCAGTCCAGATTATCAAGCCCCAGGATCCTGTAAAGCTCCATCCCTCTGCCAGCCTTGATATGGTCCAGCACGATGCCGTCTTCAATCTTTCCTATAATCATCTACTTCACCTCCAAAAGCTTCAAAATCAGTGCCATCCGAATGAACTTGCCGTTACGCACCTGCTCAAAATATTTTGCACGAGGATCATCATCCACCGCAGTTGAGATCTCATTGACACGCGGCAGCGGATGAAGGATGCTCAAAGAATCCTTTGCATCAGCCAGCTTGTCCGGCGTCAGGATATAGCTGTCCTTCAGGCGGATGTAGTCCTGCTCATTGAAGAATCTCTCCCTCTGGACTCTCGTCATGTAAAGGATGTCCAGCTGCGGCATAGCATCTTCCAGATCCGTTGTCTCTACATATTCGATGTTCTTAGGATCCAGTATATCTTCCTTCAGATACTCTGGCAGACGAAGTTCATCCGGAGAGATGAAGATAAATTTCACATTGTCATAGCGAGACATGGCCGCCATCAGAGAATGGACCGTCCGTCCGAATTTCAAATCTCCGCAAAAGCCGATGGTAAGACCATCAAAATGACCTTTTTCTCGCTTGATGGTTAAAAGATCGGTCAAAGTCTGAGTCGGATGGTTGTGTCCGCCATCTCCCGCATTGATGATCGGCACGGTGGATCTACGGCATGCTACCATCGGTGCGCCCTCCTTCGGGTGGCGCATAGCGATGATATCCGCATAGGCTCCCACTGTCCTTATCGTATCCGACACGCTTTCGCCTTTCGCTGCCGAGGAACTCTGCGCCTCAGAGAACCCCAGCACGTTTCCACCCAGTTCGTACATAGCCGCCTCGAAGCTGAGACGAGTCCTGGTGGATGGCTCGAAGAACAAAGTCGCCAGCTTCTTCCGCTTGCACTTTTCAGCGTATTTATCCGGGTTTGCGATGATATCATTAGCCGTATCAATTATTTCATCGATTTCTTCTGTTGTCAGCTGCATTATGTCGATCAGATGTTTCATCGTTGTCACTACCCCCTTATCCAGCTTTCATCCTGCGGATCGTTGCGGAATGCCAGCAGCCGCTTTACATCCTCCTGTTTGATGTATCCCGTATCAGCGGCCACCTGCACGATGGTATCAAAATCCGAAAGGCTGATGTTCTTCACATCGGCCTCCGCCATACGAACCAGACCTTTTTCCATACCATAAGTAAAAATGCTGACGATGCCAAGCACCTGTGCACCGGCCTCTCTCAAAGCTTCCACAACCTCAATGGCACTTCCGCCTGTGGAGATCAGATCCTCCACAACGACCACCTTCTGACCCGGCAGCAGTCTGCCCTCGATCCTGTTTCCTCTGCCATGGTCTTTGTTACCAGAACGCACATATCCCATAGGCATGTCCAGGATACTGGCTGCGATAGCCGCATGAGCGATCCCTGCCGTACTAGTCCCCATCAGCACTTCCGCTTCCGGGTACTCTTCCTTTACGACATCGGCTATAGCCTGCTCCACCTTATCGCGAACTTTCGGTGCTGTCAGGATCAGGCGATTGTCACAGTAAATCGGGCTCTTGATCCCGCTGGCCCAGGTAAACGGATCTTCCGGACGCAGAAATACCGCCTCGATATCCAAAAGCCCCTTTGCGATTTCCTTCTTTAACTCCAGTCTCTTATCTTCGTTCATCTCAACTCTCCTTATCCTGTGCTATAAAAACTCCGATACACACCGTTCATAAGCCGCCAGCGGGTCCGGTGCTCCCGTGATGCTCCGGCCTACCACTATATAATCCGAACCTAACTCCTTTGCCTTTGCCGGCGTCGTCACTCTGCTCTGGTCACCCTTTGCATCATCTGCAAAGCGTACTCCCGGCGTTACGGTAAGAAAATCGTCTCCGCAAATGCCATGGACTTTTTCCGCTTCCAGCGGGGAGCATACCACCCCGTCAAGGCCTGCCAGCTTGGTGTTATATGCATAATGACCAACTACCTTTTCCATATCTTCTTCGATAAGCAGGTCGTCTTCCATCTGCTCCTGTGACGTGGACGTCAGCTGAGTCACTGCGATGAGAAGCGGACGTGTGCCATCCTCTCTTCGCAAACCTTCCAAAGCCGCTTCCATCATGGCGATGGTGCCGCCTGCGTGGACATTGCACATATCGATATCCATTCCCGATAATACTCTCATAGCCTTCTTGACCGTGTTTGGAATGTCGTGCAGCTTCAGATCCAGAAACACCTTATGCCCTCTCTCTTTCAGCTCACGCACGATGGCAGGACCTTCCGCATAGTAAAGCTCCATTCCGATCTTCACATACGGTCGACGCTGCCCGAATTTTTCAAGAAACGCCATCGTCTCTTTTTTGCTGCTGAAATCACAAGCAATGATTACATCTTTACCCATTATGCGCACCTCCGATTATATCCTTCAACTCTGCAATACCATACTTTCTCATCACTTCCGGCAGATCCCGGATCACATTCCGGCAGACATACGGATCCACCAGATTAGCTGCTCCGATCTGTACCGCACAGGCTCCTGCCAGCATCATTTCGATCACCTGTTCCGCCGTGGCGATCCCGCCGATCCCGACCACAGGAATCTTCACTGCATCATACACCTGATATACCATCCGAAGTGCTGCCGGGAAAATAGCCGGTCCCGAAAAGCCGCCCATCTTGTTGGCGATCACCGGTTTTTTCGTCTTCAGATCGATCCGCATTCCCAGCAGCGTATTCACCAGGGAAATGCCGTCTGCACCTGCATTTTCGCAGGCTATCGCCATCTTCGTGATATCCGTCACATTAGGCGAAAGCTTAGCGATCACCGGTTTTCTGACCGCGTCTTTCACCGCCCGGATCACCGAGGCAGCAGCATCAGGATCCGTCCCGAATGCGATACCTCCGTGCCGTACATTAGGGCAGGAAATATTCACCTCGATCCATCCGATCTGATCGCAAGGATCTAGCCTCTGCGCCACCTGCGCATATTCTTCCACAGAAAATCCACCGATGTTAGCCATGACCTTTTTATCAAAAATCGTCGCCAGATGAGGAAGTTCCTCTTCGATCACTTTTTCTACTCCCGGGTTCTGCAGACCTATGGAATTGATCAGACCCGCCTCACATTCAGCGATTCGCGGCGTCGGGTTTCCGAACCGCGGCTCTAAAGTCGTCCCCTTAAAAGAAAAACTCCCCAGACAGTTGATATCATAAAGCTCCGCAAACTCCCGTCCATATCCAAAAGTCCCGCTTGCCGCCATCACCGGATTGTCCAGCGTTATTCCGCAAAGCTCCGTCTGCAGCATGTTCGTCTTCGTCTCTACCACAGGATCTCACTCCTTTCCAGCACCGGACCATCTTTGCAGATCCGCTTAGCCCCATACCTGGTTTCGCAGGAGCACCCCATACATGCTCCAAATCCGCAACCCATTCTCTCCTCAAAACTCATCTCACCTTCAAGACCTTCCGCCAAGGCTTTGTCCAAAGCTTTCAGCATCGGCTCCGGCCCGCATGTATAAAAGAATGTGGCAGGCTCCTTAATGTTTCGCAGCACATCTGTCACAAAGCCTTTTTGCCCCATGCTCCCGTCGGCTGTCGCCACCAGCACCTCAGCACCCAGCTTCTCGAATTCTTCTTTGTAAAACACCTCGTGCTCTGTATTGAACCCCAGGATCACGGTCGGCCGTGCTCCCGCTTCTATCAAGTTTCTGCAAAGTCCATACAGGGGAGGCACACCGACGCCGCCTCCGATGAGGAGCGGTCGCTGTCCGGCTCGCGCAGGCGCGAAGCCGTTTCCCAGCGCGCTTAATGCATTCAGCTGCCGTCCCGGCTCATAGGTTTTCAAGAGTTCTGTGCCTTTGCCAACTACCTTGTAGATCACTGTGACCGTCGTTTCTGTCCAGTCGCAGATAGAAATGGGGCGCCGTAAAAACAGTCCGTCGATCTTGATGTTGATAAACTGTCCCGGTGCGGTTATGCCGTGCTCCCCGGCACTGCATTCCAGCACCATTTTGCAGATATCATCCGTTATAGGCTTGTTTTCTAGTATGGTAAATTCGATCTCCCGCATCATCGATTCTCCTTTCCTGCATTTGCCGCATTCCAGATCGTTCTGCCGTCCACCACCGTCAGCAGACACCTGCCGCGAACGTTCCAGTCTTCAAACGGACAGCTTCTGCCCTTGGACTGGAACTTCTGCGGATCGATCCCATAAGAATGTTCCAGATCCCAGACTGCGAAACTCGGCTTTTCTTTTTCCAGTTCTTCTTTTAGGCCATGACGGTTTAACGGCAGACCAAACCGCTTTCTTGGATTTGTGTGCATCAGTTTTATCAGTTCCTGAAGCGTAAGTTTCCCTTTTGTTACCAGGTGAGTATAGAGCACTGGAAAGGCAGTTTCCATCCCTACGATACCGAAGGCGCTCCCAGAAAATCCTTTTGCCTTTTCCTCTGCACTGTGAGGGGCATGATCTGTAGCGATCATATCGATAGTCCCATCCCTCAGTGCTTCCAGCAGTGCAGCCTGATCTTCTTTTCCCTTGATAGGAGGATTCATCTTGAACCGTCCGTGATCTTCAATATCATCCCTGGAAAGTACCAGATAATGCGGCGCCGTTTCACAGGTGATATCCACTCCTTCCGCCTTGGCGCTGCGCACCAGCTCCACCGATTCTCTAGTGGAAATGTGACAGACGTGATAGCTGCATCCTGTTTCTCTTACCAGCCTGATGTCCCGCTGAAGCTGTTTCCATTCACTCTCTGAGCTTTCTTTCGGATAGGATTCATCTTCGCAGTGAGCCACGATGATCCTGCCCAGTTCCTTTGCCTGCTTCATAGCCTGACGCATATAGTCTTCGCTGGCAACACCCTTTCCATCATCGGTAAAAGCGATCACGTCCGATGCCATTGCACGAAGATCCGCCAGCTGCTCGCCCTTTTCTCCTACCGTAATGGCTCCGTAAGGATACACGTGAACCTTTGCATCTTTTCTAATCGCATCCAGCTGTACCTGTAAATGTTCTCTGCTGTCCGGACACGGATCCAGATTCGGCATGGAAAAAATATCAGTAAAACCCCCTGCTGCTGCCGCCATCGTCCCCGTTTGGATCGTCTCCTTATATAAAAAACCCGGTTCTCTCAAATGCACATGCACATCTGCAAAACCGGGTAATATGTAACAATTAGAAAAAGAAGAAAAATCAATACCGAGAGACGCGAATCGCTCTCTGTCTTCGGTTCTGATATCTGAAATTTTGATTGCTGTGTTCCAAGTATCTCTCATAAATCTCTCCCTTGATCCATAATTAATTTGTATCTATACATCCTTTTAATTATATACACAGGTATATTGGGTGTCAAGAAATTTTATATTTAAATTTCTAGTATTTTAATCGTCCGTAGGGGAAAATCCAACTTTCTCCCCTCGCTTGGTCCTCGCCGCCCTGCACTGCTTCTGATAGCGGCTGCGGAATCGCTCCGGAAGACAGCAGGCTTTTCTTGATGCAAATTAAAAATGTACAGAAAACGTCAAAATCCACACCAAAAACAGAAAAAACACGCTGATCGAAAAACATTCTGTATATCTACTTGAAATACCGCCGTTTGGTAGAAAATCATACCGGGCATCCGGCCTTACGCTCGCAGCATGGATCCCAGAAACGACACCAGTCGCTCGCTTTTCGGATGCTCAAACAGCTCCGTCGGATTGCCCTGTTCCACGATCTTTCCATCGGACATAAACACGACACGATCCGCCACTTCCTTGGCAAATCCCATCTCGTGAGTCACAACGATCATGGTGGTATGCTTTTCCGCCAGCTGCTTCATTACGTTCAGAACTTCGCCGGTGATCTCAGGATCCAGCGCCGAAGTCGGTTCGTCAAAGAGCATAACATCCGGATCCATTGCAAGTGCCCGCGCGATCGCCACACGCTGCTTCTGTCCGCCGGAAATATGAGCCGGATACACATCGGCCTTCGATTCCAGCCCGACCATCTTCAAAAGCTCTTTCGCACGAGCCACAGCCTGCTCCTTCGGGATCTTCTTCACTTTGATGGGTGCATATGTGATATTTTCAAGACACGTCATATGAGGGAAAAGATTGAAGTGCTGGAATACCATACCTGTCTCCCCTTCCAGATCGATCTCGCCGGAGGTGATAGTATTGAGCCCGTTGATGCACCGCAGCAGCGTACTTTTTCCCGAACCTGACGGTCCGATGATGGCTACGATCTCACCTTTATGCAGCGAAAAGTCCACATGATCCACCGCTTTGAATCCGGAGTAATCCTTGACGATATCCTTCATTTCCAAAATTACTTTTTCGCTCATTAGTCTTCCTCCTTCGCATCATACCGAGAGAAATATTTTTCCAGACGTCCTGAAATAATGGTCAGAACAAAAGTCATGATCAGATAAATGATCGCAGCAAAGAAAAACGGTGTCATATCCGTCGTCCGATTTACCGCACTGTTTGTAGCCTTCATCAGATCGATGACCGGCAATGTAGATGCAAGCGCCGTATCTTTGACCAGCGTTACCGCCTCGTTTACTACCGGCGGCAGGATCGCCTTCATAGTCTGCGGCATTACGATGTCCGTCATGGTCTGCCGCCTGGAAATCCCCAGTGCGAAAGCTGCTTCATACTGTCCCCGGTCGATACTGTTGATGCCGCCCCGGTAGATTTCTGCAAAGTATGCAGCATAGTTGAGCACGTAAGTCAGCACGACGGTGAAGAATACATTCATCTGAATATTCAGCACCAGCGGGAAGAAGAAATAAAAGAAAAACAACTGCAGCAGCAGCGGAGTTCCCCGGAAAATCCATACATAAATTTTGCAGAGCCAGCTTAGAGGTTTTATGCGGCTGTTACTGCCCAGCGCGATCGGAAGCCCCAGTGGCAGCGACAATATCAGCGTCAGCACAAACAGCTCTACCGTAAGAACCGTTCCCTCCAGCATAAAGGGCAGAAATTCCATTATCTTATCCATGATCCTATCCTTTCACCTGTCTTAGACGTCAAAAGTTGGGCAGTGTATCCTGCCCAACCGACATGCTTTCTTAATATGATCCAGCAGACCCGACTTTTATCTTGCTGTAAAACGGCATCTGCCTCAATTCCCCTAGTCTTCCAGAGGTTCGAACACTACGATGTCCTTACCGAACCAGTTTTCACTGATCTTGGCAGCTTCACCATTCTCGTACAGCTTACCGATCGCATCGTTCACCTTGTCACGAAGTTCTGTGTTGTCCTTTGCAAAACCGATAACATAGTAGTCATCGCCCAGATCATAGCTGCATTCTTTCATCTCGCCGCCCAGGTTCTTGTTGGTGTATTCGCCCAGTACCTGGTCAACTGCGATCACGTCTACTCTGCCGGCCTTCAGATCCATGATGGCTGTGTCGTATGTGTCGTATTCCTTGATATTAGCCTTGAAAGAATCATAAGCTTCATTGGATTTCAGCATTTCCAGAGCTGCGGAATCCGCCTGAGTACCGATCTTCAGGTTTGCCAGCTGAGAAGCATCCGTAACATCTGTGCTGGAAGTCTTCAGCGTCATCAGCACGATCTTGTTGTTCAAGTATTTATCTGTCAGCGCCATGCTTTCTTTTCTCTCAGGTGTTACGGACATGCCGTTCCAAACGCAGTCGATCGTGCCGGATTCCAGTTCGATCTCCTTGGCATCCCAGTCGATCGGCTTGAATTCTACTTTCATACCAAGCTCTTCTCCTACAGCATTTGCCAGATCGATATCAAATCCTACCAGGTCTCCGTTTTCATCACGGAATCCCATCGGTGCAAAGGTATCGTCCAGACCGACTACCAGCGTATCCTTGTCAGCGCTCTTATCGGAGCTTCCACCGCATCCTGTCATCACCAGCGCGCCCAGAACCATGATCATAATCATGGCAGCGCATAATAATTTCTTCTTCATAACCATCCTCCGTTACGTTCCTTGCGTGTGTCAGCGTTTTGTCGCTTTAACTCACTAAACTGTTACTTTATCACTACTTTATAATAATATTCAATAAATGTCAAGTTCAAAAAATAATAAAAGAACTCTTAAAAGTACTAAAACCCGTTTTAAATCCATTTAAAACACTTGCTTAAACTGTGACAAAACGCGTAATTAGCAGTATTCTATGGGTGCAGGGAAACATTCCCCGCAACTACAATCGACAGACTACAGGAAATAAAACATCGGAGGCCGCCGGTCTTCAGGTACTACCCAGCCTCATATCACGTTACCCGGGATACTGCGATCCCGTTCGAAGTTCGGCGTCCCTCTCCTCCAAAAAATACAGGTGCTCTCACCTGGCGAACATACACAAAAAGGCTGCCTCCAGGCAGTCTCTTTGTTTTCTCTTTTATATTCTTTATTTCCAGCTCCAGTCCTCTGGAACGCCGTATACATTCTTATATAAGAGTCCCTGCATCCGGGAAAACTCCTCCTCGTCCAGCGGACCTCCCGTAGTCATCAGCCGCAGTGGAATGGCATTCCGTCCTTCTGCAATAGGCGGCTGCATATAGAAGTAGTCGTTATAATAAAATCCGTTTCTCTCATAAAATCCGATTCGCCTTGCCGCCATCTCTGTCTCCGGCAGTTCCACTTCTAGACAGATCCGCATATCTGTATCTTCGATCACCTTCTGCAAAATCTTTCCGCCCAGTCCGCCATTGCGGCAGTCCGGATCTACTGCAAAATGCTCGATATACGCCATATCGCCCAGTTCCCAAAGCGCCAGGAACGCCTGCAAAGCACCATCCTCCGGCGATCTCTTTGCATAAAGATTGTAGGCAGGTTCTGCGAAAAGCTCCCGCTGGCCGTTATAATCCCGCCGTTCATCCTCCGGAAAACTCCGCTCCATCAACGAGAACATCTGGTCAAAATCTGCCTCTGTCAGTTTCTCGATCATAAGTCTATTCCTCTTCCTTTCAAACAGCTTTCGTCAGTACGACATTCTCAACAGTATACCATTCCCCATGGCTTCCCGCAAGCCGATCACGAAAAAAGGAGCAGTCTTTCCGGCAACGTGTTATAATACTACTGATATCATCACAAAACTATGGAGCAGAACATGAAAAAACGAAAACTAGGAACAACTGATTTATACGTAACCCCGGTGGCATTCGGGGTTCTTACCATGGGCGGTTCTCAGATGGATCTTCCTCTGCAGGAAGGTGCGGAACTGATCCGCTATGCCATCGACCAAGGCATCAATTTCTTCGACACCGCCCAGTATTACGAGACTTATCCCTATCTTCGCGAAGCCCTGAAAGGCATAGAGCGATCGCCGGAAAATCCGGATTTCCCGGTGATCTGTACCAAATGTCTGGGTTCCACCTATGAAGAAATGGAGAACGCTATCGAGGAGGCTCTGGCAGAAATGGAGCTGGATGTCATCGACATCTTCCTCCTTCACGAGATCCGGCAGGATCCCGACTGGGACATGCGCGCCGGAGCCTGGCAGTGCCTTCAGGACTATAAAGAAAAAGGCGTGATTCGCGCCATCGGTGTGTCCACCCATCACGTAGACGTTACTGCTAAGATGGCTCATATTCCCGAGTGCGACGTAGTATTCCCGCTGATCAATTTTGCCAGCCTGGGGATCCGCAACGGCGACGGACCCGGCACCTGCGAAGAGATGGAGGCTGCTATCCAGGCCTGCCACAATGCGGGAAAGGGCGTCTTCGCCATGAAAGCCTTCGGCGGCGGAAATCTGACTGCTGATTATGTAAAGGCTCTGGACTACGTCACCGGCCTTCCCGGGGTGGACTCCACCATGGTGGGCATCGGCAAAAAAGAAGAAATAGATCGGCTGGTGGCTTATGCCGAGGGCACTCTGCCGCGTGATTACGTTCCCGATATCAGTCACAAACGGATCCACATCGACGCCGGAGACTGCGAAGGTTGCGGCGCCTGCATCAAGCGGTGCCCTAACAAGGCCATCCACTGGAACCAATACGGCCTGGCCGCAGTCGACGACAACATCTGCCTCACCTGCGGCTACTGCGCACCGGTCTGTCCGGTACGGGCTATTATTCTGTTCTAAATCACGAAGGAGTTACCGCTATGACAACCAACCACACACCAGAACTCGACGCCCTGCTTCACCAGGCCATGGAAGCCGATTTCCAGGCCGAAAAAGCCCGTAAATCAAAGAACTTCCAGCATCTCAATAAGTACATAAAAAAAGGACAGATCCTCTTTACCGGATCCTCCCTGATGGAACACTTCCCGGTAGCGGAGCTTTATGCCGAAAGCGACCTGTCCAGAGACGGTCTGCTGATCTACAACCGGGGGATCGGGGGCTACACCACCGATGAATTTCTGCGTGACATCGACACCATGCTGCTGGATCTGGAGCCGTCCAGGCTCTTTATCAACATCGGCACCAACGATATGAACAGCACGCCGTCCGACGCTGACGACGAACCGTCCTGGATGCCTCACCTGCTGGAAAACTACGAAAAGATCCTGCAGATCTGCCAGGAAAAGCTTCCGAAAACGGAAATCTACATGATGGCATACTACCCCATCAACACACGGATCATCTCCATGATGAAAGACCCGTTTCTCAAGGAGAAATTCAAGACCCGCACCAACGAAAAAGTCCGCCAGGCCAATGCGAAGATCGCACAGCTGGCGGAACAACACGGCTGTCACTATATCGATGTCAACGACGGCCTCGCCAATAACGCAGGCGCGTTAAAACCGGAATACACCGTAGAGGGTGTCCACATGTATCCCAACGGCTACCGGATCGTATTTGAGAATCTGAAACCGTATCTAAAATAGCATTACATTTTTTTCTTGTTTTGCATATTTTTTCATGGTATAATATAGCATACTGCCGGAACAACGGTAGGCGGTCAGTTCCCTTCAGAGGGACTGGACCCTCTGTTTTCATAGAAATCCCTTAGGGGAAATCTCAAAAGGGAGGGGATACTTAATGAGTGACTTTGAAATGCTTTCTATTGTATTATCCATACTTTCGATCATCTTAATGATCCTGATTGCATACATCAATGAAACAAAAAAGTAACCGCCACTTTCATCTCACGGTTACTTTTAACTGATGATATGAACTGACCGTCTGCTTTCTGATTGAAAAGCGCTCCGGCAGTATTATTCTTTTTCTAAATTATAACTCTCTCTTAAAAAAATCGCAAGTGATTTTCTGCTCCTACACAATAAATCCGCCGCCCAGCACCAGATCGTCCTGGTAGAATACGATGGACTGTCCCGGAGTCGGCGCACGCTGCGGCTCTTCGAATGTCGCCAGGATCTTCCCGTCCGGAAGGAGCTTTAAAGAAGCTGCCGCAGGCTTTGCAGCATAACGGATCTTAGCCGTGATCCCCGACATATCGTCAAACCCTATGATTCCCAGAGACCGGGCCTCGCCACTCTCGCCGTCCGCCTGGCGAGCTTCACGTTCTTGCTGCGCCAGACGCGAAAAGTCGATTCCAAGCAAAATGTTCCCATCAGAAACAACCTCTGTCTTAAAGAGATCCTGATTATCCCCTAATACCACCTGATTCTTTTCGCTGTCGATCCCGGTGACAAATGCCGGTTTTCCCAGAGCGATACCCAGGCCTTTTCGCTGTCCGATGGTATAGTGGAGGATCCCCTGATGCTCGCCCAGGATGTTGCCATCAGCATCCACGAAATCGCCCTTAAGCAGATCGCAGCCATTCCGTCTGAGGAATGCTTTGTAATCATCGCCATCTTCGATAAAGCAGATTTCCTGACTATCCTTATCTTCCGCATTTTTCAGCGCTTTTTTCCGTGCGATCTCCCTCACAGCCTCCTTGTCCTCCGCATCGTTGAGGGGCAGGATGAGACGTGAGATAACGTCTTCTCCCAGACGATAGAGCATATAGGACTGATCTTTTGCCTCGCTCTTGGCACGTCGAATGAACCACTCCTCGCTCTCCGGATCCTGATACGTCCCCGCGTAGTGACCCGTGGCGATCCAGTCAGCCCCTTCTTCGTCTGCCGCCGCAAGCAGGGTCTTGAACTTGACATCAGGGTTACAGACGATGCACGGATTCGGTGTTCTGCCGCAGACGTATTCGCTGCAAAAATTTCCTATGACCTTTTCCCGGAAAATATCGCTGACATCCCGGTACAGGAATTTGATCCCCAGCTGCTTCGCCGCCATCTCTGCACGTACCGCACCGGCATCTTCTCTGCCTTTTCCCATGGCGTCAAAATATAACCCGATGACTTCGTAACCTTTTTCTTGTAATAACAAAGCAACGGTAGTGCTGTCCACTCCGCCGCTTAATCCTAACACAACTTTTTTATTCTTCATCTTCGTCTTCCACATCGTGATGGTGATCTTCCTCTTCGTTTGGATCAAAACCTTCAAGACCCTTGTAAGTCTTGCCGTGCTTCTGCGCATAATCATAGATCGCAGCCTTGATCGCATGTTCTGCCAGAACAGAGCAGTGGATCTTTACAGCAGGCAGTCCTCCCAGCTCATCGATGATCTTCTGGTTGGAAAGCTCCAGCGCATCTTCGACCTTCATACCGATGATCATATCGGTCGCCATGCTGGAAGAAGCGATCGCGCTGCCGCATCCAAAAGTCTTGAATTTCGCATCAGTGATCACATCGTTGTCATCTACGCTGATGGTGATCTGCATCATATCCCCGCAGACCGGGCTTCCATAAGTTCCCTTGCCGTCCGGGTTTTCAATTTCTCCCACATTGTGAGGATTCATAAAATATTCCATTACTTTATCATTATACAGTGCCATGTTTCTACCATCCTTCCTGTCCCGTTACCGGAGACCATTCTCTCAGTTTTTCTACGACTGTTTTCAAAGCATCTACTGTATAGTCAATATCTTCTTTCGTTGTAAAGTCTCCGACAGTAAACCGCACTGCGCCGTTCATCTTTGTAATGGAAACACCGATGGCTTCCAGTACATGAGACGGCACCAGGGATTTCGAAGAACATGCGGATCCAGTGGATACAGCCACACCGAATCCATCCAGCATCAGCAGTATGGATTCCCCTTCGATATAGTCAAAGCATACATTCAGATTTCCAGGATGACGATGGTCTCTCGGACCGTTGACCTGGATGCCGCTGATCTTTTCTTCGATTTCTTTTCTCAGATAATCACGCAGCTCACTGCAGTGCGCCCGATGGTGCTCCAGATTAGCCTGAGCCATTTCTGCAGCCTTGCCGAATCCCACGATACCGGCAACATTTTCAGTACCGGCTCTCCGCTTGGTTTCCTGTGCACCGCCGTGCATGAAGTTCGGGATCTTGATTCCCTTTCTCGTATAGAGTGCACCAACGCCCTTAGGACCGTAGATCTTGTGAGCAGACATGGACATGAAATCGATTCCCAGATCCTTTACATCGATGGGCACGTTACCCAGACCCTGTACAGCGTCTGTATGGAAATATATCTTATGTTTCTTCGCAACAGCAGCCAGTTCCTTGATCGGTTCTACCGTTCCGATTTCGTTGTTCACCATCATGATACTGATAAGGATCGTATCCTCACGGATCGCATCCTCCAGCACTTCAGGCTTCACGAAACCTTCGCTGTCTACATCCAGATAAGTCACCTCAAAGCCGTGCTTTTCCAGATATTCGCATGTATGCAGGATCGCGTGGTGCTCGATCTTGCTTGTAATGATATGTTTTCCCTTTTCTTTCAGCTTGTCCGCAACACCTTCCAGAACCCAGTTATCCGCTTCTGTTCCACATGATGTAAACGTGATTTCTCTCGGTTCTGCATTGATCAGATCCGCCACCTGACCTCTGGCTTTATCTAAACCGGCCTTTGCCTCAAGTCCTACACTGTAAAGACTGGACGGATTGCCGTAAAAATCAGTATAATATGGAAGCATTGCCTTCCACACGTCTTCCTTAACAGGCGTTGTTGCTGAATAGTCTAAATAAACCTGTCTCATAACCGCATCTCCTTTTGCCTTGATATTTCTATTATTTTCTATCTGAGTTTGCTTTATGTAACTTTCCACGCTTTATATTATACCAATTTAATGAAGTTTGCAAGTTGTTTTAAAAACAAATCTTTGAAATTCATAGAAAACTTATAGAATTTCTATGGAAATGAGACGATATGTGTCATCTTTGCAGGAAACACCGATCTGGTATGTTGCGGTGTCCACATACGCTCCGTCATAGCCTACACAGTTCCAGCGGATCTTCGCTTCATAATGCAGGATATCGCAAACCTTGCCCTGCCGCTGCAGCGACAGGATCTCCATTTTCTCCATGGCATCATAATCAGACGCGTCGTAAGCACGGATATTTTCTACATCTTTCGTGTAAAGGGCGTCCGTTTCGACCTTTTTCAGCTGTTCCTGACCTTCGCTGCACGTGATATTCCCCGTCAGCATGTTGTTTAAGATCGCCACTCGTGTTTTCAAGAGCGATTCCACCGTGCGTGTTTCCGGACTTTCTGCTGCAGCTGTTAAGAGCGTTGCGAAGATGCATAGCATCGCGCAGACACAAAGTACACGCAGCCATCTCATTCCCTTGCCCATAAAGAGCCCCTTTCCGGCAGATCCCTGTGAAGCGGCTTGTCCGCCATCTGCCTGTGCTCTTTCATCTTATCACGCAAAAAGCGGGAAACGTGCTGTTTCCCGCCGTCATTTCTATCCTAATTCTGTCTGTTTTTATCGTAGATCTCTTCCGCTTTTTCCTGCAGCTGCTCCCCGGACTGTTCCAGATGTTCCTGTTCACGCTGAGCCTTGGCATTGGCTCTGCGGATTTCCTCGTTTTCCTTTTGCAGTCTGGCCAGTTCTTCTTCGGACAGGTCTTCTACGAACTTCACCCGATTCAAATGTCCCTTGAACTGCTCCCGGAAATTCTCGATATATTCTTTACGAAGAACTGCCTGTTCTTCTTTTTCTGCCTCAGTAAGCCCCTCCTGCTTCGATTTCTTTGCCAGATGATTGATCCGGTCGATTTTTTCCTTTTTCAGCATAAGCCCCTCCTGTTTTGATCTCTTACGTCACAGTATACCACAAAGTTTGCATACAAAGGATGACTTTTCGTAATTTCTGTGATAAAATAGCAGAAGTTTGAAGAAAATTTGCATCATACTTTGGTGCGATCAGCAATACAAGGAGGGGAATTTACACACGATGGAAAATTTAGTCATTACTGGCCTTGGTGCGGTGACGCCTATTGGCATCGGCGTTGAAGAATACTGGCAGGGGATCCTTGATCAGAAATGCGGCATCAACCGCATCACCCGCTTCCAAGACGAAAACGTGCCGATTACCATCGCAGGAGAAGTAAAGGGATTTGATCCGAAAAACTATATGCCTGGCAAACTGGCCAAAGAAACCGGCACATTCATTCAGTACGCTTACGCGTCTGCGAAGGAAGCCATCGAACAGAGCGGGATCGAAATAGAACCTGAAGCTGACCGCATCGGTATCGTCATGGCAACTGCCTTGAGCGGAACATCGATCATCGCAGACACCGAACGCGCCTACAGCGTGGACGGCAAAAAAAGAGTCAGCCCGCGTTTTCTGCCGAAGATCCTGGGAAATCTCGGAGCAGCACAGATCGCTATTTCATACGGGATCCACGGTCCCAGCTTTACCGTGAGCACAGCATGCTCTTCCGGCGGAGATGCCATCTGCGTTGCAGCAATGCTGCTCAACTCCGGAGAAGCAGACGTGATGCTGGTGGTCAGCGGAGAAAGCGCTCACTGCCCGATTATCATGTCCACTCTGGCACAGGCGAAGGCACTTTCTAAAAATCCGGATCCGCTGACGGCATGCAGACCGTTTGATGCAGACCGCGACGGCTTCGTCATGGGCGAAGGTGGCGGCGCTATCATCCTGGAAACAGAAGAACACGCACGTAAAAGAGGTGCTAAGATCCTTTGCAGCCTGGCAGGCTATGGGAACAATACAGACGGCTATCATGTAACGGCTCCACGCCCGGACGGAAGCGGTGCTGTCTCATGTATGCAAAGCGCTCTGCGCAAGGCGAACATGAAGCCGGAGGATATTGGCTATATCAACACTCACGGCACATCCACCCCGGTAGGCGACCCTGTAGAAGTGGCTGCCATCAAAACACTGTACGGCTGGGAAGATAAAGAACAGCCAATGCCGGAGGATCTTAAATCCAAGATCCCGCCGGTCAGCTCCACAAAGGGAAATACCGGTCACCTGATGGGTGCTGGCGGCATCACGGAAGTGATCGCCTGTGTCAAAGCCATCGAAACCGGCATCCTTCCGCCAACTTTGAATTACCATACTCCGGATCCTGCCTGCGATCTGGACTTCATACCGGAAGGTCCGCGTAAAACACAGATCACCGCAGCTATGTCCAACGCCCTCGGCTTCGGCGGTCAAAACTCCAGTATTATCGTGAAGAAGTACGAAGCGGAATAAAACCTATATTTACCTAAAATAAAAAATAGCTCCCCTCACTAGGTCCTCGCTGCTGCGCAGCTGCGGAATCGTTCCGGGAGCTATTATTTTATTGAGAAAAAGCAGACTGCAGCTTTTATCGCTTCTATACCTTGTGCGCTTGCGATACAGCAAAACGAGACAGCGGTCGTCATACGCTGTCTCGTTTTGTGTTATGTGATACTTTACCTCTTATTTTTAAGGATTATATTATGGACTTGCTGGCTAGACCCAATGCCGGACCCAAACCTATTGGATCCAGCACCAAATCATGCATGTAACTAGTTTCTGTAACCAGTTACATAATAGCACCATATATTCTGTTTGTCAAACCCTCTTATTAAAATTGCATGTATTTTTATCGAAACACGATTTCTTCTCTGCCTGTATACAAAGACCTCCGTCCCACAGCCGGCCTCAACAGCTGCGGGACGGAGGTCCCTTATCGTTACAAATCAAAAGAAAGGTTAGAAAGTTTCTATTTCCGAGGGAATCGGATGATCATCTTCGTTCCAGCGTCTTCCACGCTGTCAACCTCTATGGTTCCACTCATTCGCGCAACGGCATGTTTTACGATAGACAGTCCGAGTCCCGTACCGTCCACCACCTGGCTGTGACTTTTATCTACCCGGAAAAACCGCTCGAATACGCGATTCCGGTATTCATACGGGATCCCGATCCCGGTATCTTCTACAGTCAGTTCCGTGCCTTCCCGCAGATCGTGTACGGTAATGGTCACAGAACCATTTTCCTTATTGTATTTTATCGCGTTTTCACATAAATTGTAGATTATCTCATCACAGAGAGCCGGGCTTCCTGTGATCACGGAGGATTCTCCATCCAGATACAGGCTGATGCCTCTTTCCTTCGCATGATCCCGCAGGCGATCGATCACATCATGAGCCGTATCAAAGAGATCTACAGGCAGTTCATCGTCCAGAGGAGCATCCTCGTCCAGACGCGACAGCTGAATGATATCATCGATCAGCTGTATCATTCTGCCGGACTCTTCCCGAATATTTTTACCGAAGGATTTCACATCGTTTGGTTTCACGATACCTTCCGCCATCATATCTGAAACGCCATATATAGTCGTCAGCGGTGTTTTCAGCTCGTGTGACACATTAGAAGTGAATTCCCGGCGCAAGCGGTCGCGCTGCTCTTTTTCCGTCACATCCACTACGATCACAACACATCCCACCACTTCATCGGCTTCAAAAGCCGGACTTGCCATGATACTGTAGCACTTTCCTTCCGTTTCCAGAAGGTTCTGCGCATGCTTGCCGCTCAATGCGTCTTCTATCGCTATTCGGAAGCTCTTCGAGCGGTTCAGTTCAAATGCCGAATCCGGAGCTTCCTCATCACCATATCCCAGCAGCTCGATAGCTGCTTTGTTAAAGGACAGGATCTCCAGGTTTTTGTCTAACAGCAGGAATCCTTCTCCCATATTATTGGTGATTTCTTTAAATTCCTTCTGTTCCCGCTCCATTTCTTCCAGCTGTCGCTGGATCCTGTGATTCTGCTGCCGAATCTTCGTAACCAGCGGCGCAAGTTCATGGTACGGTTCCTCCTCTTCACTGTCATCAAGATCCAGATCGTTGATCGGTTCAACGATCCTTTTCGCGATCACACGAGACAAGATCGTTGCCAGGATCACGATAGCGACAAGTATCGCGATGAACGGAGCTACTACCCCTTTTAACAAAAGCACCGCCATGCTTTGCTGCTGAGCGATCCTCAGCACTTTGCCATCCGGCAGAGCCTTTGCATAATAAATCGTCTTGGTAGACAGCGTGTCCGAATAACGGGTCACTGTCGAATCACCGTCAGCCCGCGCTTCCTTGATTTCCTGTCTGCCATTGTGATTCTCCATATCAGCCGGATCCGCCTGTGAATCGAACAGCACCTTGCCGTCGGCATCCACCAGAGTGACCCGGTTATCGATCGCATTCATATTCTGCAGGTACGTGTCGTCGTCTTCGATCTGCTGCACCATGATATCGGCTTCCGTGCGAAGTTCCTTTTTAATGACATTTCCAAAATATCCATACAGGATCCCGGAGATGCTTATCAGACACAGCAGCAACACGATAACCGACACCGAAAGAATGCTGCTAAAGATTTTCCTAGTCATTGCCGCCTCCTATTTTATATCCTAAGCCGCGAACGGTTTCAATGCATTTTCCGGCATCCCCCAGCTTTGCACGCAGCGTACGGATGTGAACATCCACCGTCCGGCTTTCTCCATCGAATTCATAGCCCCAGACTTTGGTCAGGATCTCGTCCCGCGTCAGCACGATACCCTCATTCTCAAAGAGCAGACAGAGAAGTTCGAACTCCTTGAGCGTCAGTGTTATATCCCTTCCATCGACGCGGATGATATGCTTTGCAGGACAAAGATAAAGATCTCCTCTGCGGTATTCCGTATACAGATCCCGCCGGTCGGCACGACGCAGCAGCGCCTTGATCCTCGAAATCAGTTCCATGGTCCCGAAAGGCTTTGCCACGTAATCGTCCGCACCTGTATCCAGACCGACCACTTTATCGTACTCAGTGCCCTTTGCCGTCAGCATGATCACCGGCAGATCCTTAGTGTCGCTTTTGCTGCGAAGCTTCTTTAAAATGGAGATCCCGTCTTCTTCCGGAAGCATGATATCCAGAAGAAGCAGCTCCGGTTTTTCTGTTTTCATCGCCTCCCAGAACTCGCTGGGCGTTCCGAAACCGGTCGCCGAAAGTCCTGTGTTGTTCAGTGCGTAAATTACGAAATTTCTGATGTTGTTATCATCTTCCAGAAAGTAAATCATAAGCGTTCCTTTTCTATCAGCTCTTCATTTACATGCTGTCCCGTCAGAGAAAAGATGACCCACTCTGCCACGTTGACCGCATGGTCGCTGATGCGTTCCAGATATTTTGCGATCATGAGGATGTCGACGAAATATTCACCCAGCGTCTTGTCCTCTCTTACAGCACTGATTATATCATCCTTTATTTCCAGAAACAATTGGTCAACGATATCATCTTTCTTGATTACAGCACGGGCGATCTCAAGATCCTTTTTCACAAAGGAATCCACGCTCTCCGTTACCATGGAAATAGCGATCTTCGTCATATCGCTGATATGATCGCCACAGATCTCTTCCTTAGGTTTTTTAATGGACTTGGTGATCTCGGCGATATCCTCTGCCTGGTCGCCGATCCGCTCCATATCGGAGATCATTTTAAGTGCCGAGGAAATCTGACGCAGGTCGCGTGCTACCGGCTGCTGCTGCAAAAGAAGCTTCAGACAAAGGTTTTCGATTTCTCTTTCCCGGTCGTCGATATGTTTGTCGGTTTCGTAGGTCAGCTTCCGCATTTTTTCGGATCCCTCGTTGAGTGCACCGACCGCATAGTTGATTGCTTCCTCGCACAATGCTCCCATGTCGATCAGCAGCATGTTGAGCTGCTCCAGTTGTTCATCAAATCGTGTACGCATATCAGCCAAACCTCCCTGTTATATAATCTTCCGTCCGCTTATCCTTCGGTACGGAGAAAAGTGTTTCCGTCTTGTCAAACTCTACCATCTCGCCCAGCAGGAAAAATGCTGTTTTATCGGATATTCTCGCTGCCTGCTGCATATTATGTGTAACGATGATGATGGTGTATCGATCCTTCAGATCCATGGCAAGCTCTTCTATCTTGGACGTAGAGATCGGGTCAAGCGCGGAAGTTGGTTCATCCATCAGGATGACTTCCGGTTCCACCGCCAGAGCTCGCGCGATGCAAAGTCTCTGCTGCTGGCCTCCCGACATGCCCAGGGCGCTCTTGTTGAGACGGTCTTTTACTTCATCCCATATAGCTACATCCCGCAGTGATTTCTCCACGATTTCATTCAGCTTTGCCTTGGAATGGATCCCATGAGTTCGCGGTCCGTATGCGATGTTATCATAGATGCTCATTGGGAACGGATTTGGTTTCTGAAACACCATGCCGACTCTTTTACGTAAAAGGTTCACGTCGATCTTACCATAAATATCCTGATCGTCCAGCTTTACCGTTCCAGTGATCTTACAGCCCTCCACCAGGTCGTTCATGCGGTTGAGCGTTTTAAGAAGTGTGGATTTACCGCAGCCGGACGGTCCGATAAATGCGGTGATTTCTTTTTCCTGTATTTTCATATTGATATTCTTTAAAGCTTTAAAATCACCGTAAAAAAGCTCCAGATTTTCTATTGTATATTTATCCATACTTAACTACCTCGTTGCCAGTTTTTTCGCAATAAAGCCGGAAAACGCATTGATAAGGATGACCAGTACCAGCAGTACAACTGCTGTTGCATATGCCTCATTTGTATAAAGTCCTTCCGACAAAAGTGCGTACATGTGAACCGAAAGGGTTCTTGCAGAATCGAACAGACTGCCCGGAACCTGCGCTACCGTTCCTGATGTGAAGATCAATGCAGCACTTTCTCCTACGATCCTGCCAATGGCAAGGATCACACCTGCCAGGATCCCCGGCACAGCACACGGCAGAATGATCTTGAAAACCGTCCGCAATTTGCCGGCGCCCAGTCCGAAACTTCCTTCCCGGTAGGAATCCGGCACCGAAATCAGTGCCTCTTCTGTTGTTCGGATGATCAGCGGCAGGATCATGATCGCCAGCGTCACCGATCCGGCCAGCATGGAATAACTCCAGCCAAGGGTGATAACGAACAGAATATATCCGAACAAGCCGTACACGATGGACGGGATCCCCTGCAAAGTTTCCGTCGTCGTCCGGATAACTTTGACCAGTTTGCTGCCCCTCTTGGCGTATTCCACCAGATAGATGGCCGAAAATATCCCTACCGGAACCGCCATCAGAAGAGACAGTGCTGTAATATACACCGTACTGATGATCGCCGGCATCATGGACATGTTGCTTGTGTTGTATTCCCAGGCAAACAGCTCCGGCTTAAGGTGTACCACGCCGTTTACCAGTATATATATGATCAGCGAGAATAAAACTCCCACTGTGATGGCTGCTGCCAGGATCACGCATATGAGTACTGCCAGAGATCCCGGTTTGTTTTTATATGTGAGCCAGAACTGCTCCCAGGAGCCTTTTCCTGTTTTTTTCATCGGTCAGCCCTCCTTTTTAATGCCATAAAGGAAAGGTTTATGATCAGGATGAACACGAAAAGCACTACGGCTGTCGAAATCAGTGCTTCTCGATGCAGCCCGGACGCGTAGCCCATTTCCAGAACGATATTGGCTGTCAGAGTCCGCACACCATTCGTCAGACCATCCGGCATGATCGCCTGGTTTCCGCAGACCATAACGACTGCCATGGTTTCACCGATCGCTCTTCCGATCCCCAGGATGATCCCGGCCATGATGCCCATTTTAGCAGCCGGAAGCACAGCACGGAAGATGCTTCTCTCTCTCGTAGCCCCCAGTGCCAGGGAACCTTCATAATAGTATTCCGGAACAGCACGAATGTTTGATTCTGATACACTTATGATCGTTGGCAGGATCATGATCCCCAAAAGGACCGATGAGGTCAGAAGACATTTCCCACTGCCTCCAAGAGATCCCTGCACCAGCGGTACGATGACCATAAGGCCAAAGAACCCGTATACGATGGATGGGATCCCTGCCAGAAGATCCACAGCAGGTTTCAGCACTTTGTAAAGCCCCTTCGGGCAGTAGCGCGCCATGAATACCGCACAAAGCAGTCCGATCGGAACCCCGATGAGGATAGCGCCTGCCGTGACATACACACTGCCGATGATCATCGGGAACACCCCGTACAGATCCTGATTCGGCTTCCATGAATCGCCAAGAAGGAAATCGGATACTCCGATTTCCTTTATAGCCGGTACGCCACTTGCGAACAAGAACACACAGATGAGGATTACTGCTATGATGGAGACACATGCTGCTGTCAAGAATACGATCTTCATAATGTTTTCACTGTATTTTCGCATTTTCTTGTACCTGTTTCTTTACTTATTTTACGTCAGCCCAGCTGGTGATTTCTCCTGTGAAGATCTTCATGATCTGATCCATGGACAGGTCTTCTACACCGTTGTCTTTGTTCACGATCACTGCGATTCCGTCCAGTGCGATTTCTTCACTCTTAAGACCCTGGCTTGTTTCTTCATCCTTCAGTTCTCTGGACGCCATGCCGATGTCACATACACCTTCTGTTGTGCTCTGGATACCTGCGCCGGATCCTGTCTGCTGGATTTCGATCGTAACACCACTGTTGAGTTCCTTGTACTTGTCAGCTAATACTTCCATTACCGGAGATACGGAAGTGGAACCTGCGAGTGTGATGCTTCCCTTAAGACCGCTTGCCTTGTAAGCTTCTGCATTGTCATTAACGGAGATGTAACCTTCGTCTTCGATGATCTTCTGTCCATCCTTACTCATGATGAACTTGATGAAGTCAGCCGGAAGTTCTTTCACTTCGCCTTTTGTTACGATGTTGAACGGTCTCTGGATTTTGTAGTCGCCGCTCTTGATGTTATCAACAGTCGCCTCTACGCCATCAACCTTAACTGCCTTTACAGTGTCGTCCAGGGAACCCAGGGAGATGTATCCGATCGCTGCATCGTTTCCTGCAACTGACTGAGTTACTACAGAAGTACTGTTGGAGATCTCTGCTGTATCAACTGTCTTGTCCACATCATCCTGCAGAACTCCAGTCAGCTCTGTAAACGCATCTCTTGTTCCGGAGCCTTCCTCTCTGGAAATAACTGTGATATCCTTGTCGGATACTTTTCCGCTGCCGCCTCCGCAGCTTGCCAGCCCGAACACCATCAGTGCCGCAAGGCTAACTGTAAGAACTTTTGCTAATTTGCTCTTTTTCATTTTTCTCTCTCCTATTCTTTCTTTTGATTTTTTATAGGTTTCTCTTTTGTACAGCCTGTATTATAGAGATGGTATGTTAAATACAAAACCGCAGAAATGTAAAATGTATGTAAAAGAATATGAGGATAGGGAATGTCTTAATGACGGATTTTACAAATAAAAAGACGCCATCACAGAAAAAACTGTTTTGACGTCTTTTTATAAAAACCACTAGGCTTACTTCTTTTAGACCTTATATGTAAGACCCCTCTTGCCATTTCAGGTCCATGCCTGATAGAATTCTTACCGCCTCATTTGAAACAGTAAAACCATCGAGTACAATATACCATAAATGGGCATGCTCCGCAATCTCTTTTTCAGGAGTTTCATCGAGTGCTCCATCGATCCGATCTAATGGTGTTCCGGTTCGTACGGGAATGTCGGCATCGGCTGCAGCTTAAAGAGATTGGCTTTATGCATCCGGTCGATCTTCTGGCGAGTTTCTTCATCCTCGCAGATCCCTTCTCTAATATAGCGATCCAGCACCGCATAAGTGAATCCCAGGTTGTCTTCATCGCTCAGACCGCAAAGCCCGTCGATAGGTACTTTATCCACGAACATGCTCGGAAGGCCCAGAGCCCTTCCTACTGCCTTGACTTCCTGCACCGTCAGCTTGGACAGAGGGCTGAAATCCCCTGCTCCGTCACCGAACTTGGTCGCATACCCTACCCAGTCCTCCGACAGATTGCAGGTGTTTGCCACCCTGCCGTTGACCGTCTGAGATACAGCGTACAAAGCAGCCATCCGAAGACGCGGCGGCAGATTGACTCTCGCCTGTCCTTCGAAACTGTCAAAATGCTTTGCAAGTTCTCCTACTATGCCTTCATATGCATCCTTTATATTGACCACGATGCTCTCGATCCCAAGATGCTCCGCAAGCTTGTGGGACACATCGATATCGAACTGCTCCCCGTTTGGCATCATCACACCGAATACATTTTCTTTGCCCAGAGCCTCTACGCACAGCGCTGCGACCACCGAACTGTCCTTGCCGCCGGAAAGCCCGACTACCGCTTTGCAGCCCTTGCCATTCTCCTCGAACCAGTCACGGATCCACTGTACGATCTCATCTCTTATTTTTTCTGCATCAAAACTCATTTCATCACCTCACGTTTTTCTATGCTATTATATTTATTCTTCCGATTCTCCTGCATGACCATGCAAAATCTCTACCTGACACAGATCCATAGCCTTCAGAGCCGTTGTGTGTGTTTCCGGCATCACGCCCGCGCAGCACTCAGCGTCCACCATGACCTGAAGCTCCGGGAACCGGTTCTTCACCAGCATCGCGTTTGAGATCACACAGATGTCCGTGCAAAGCCCTACCAGCTCCACAGATTCCAGAGCATCCTCCTGATCCAGCTCTTCCAGGCGCTCGATCAGATCATAGGATCCAAATGTCGGTTTGTCGATGATCTCACTGTCCGCCGTATCCAGTTTCGATGATATTTTCCATCCATGGCTTCCGCGAATGCAGTGCTCCACCGGAAGTTTTCGTCCTTCCTGTGTCAGCAGATAATCCTCTCCGTGGGTATCTCTCGTAAAGATCACCGTCTTTTTTTCTGCACGATACGCCTCGATTTTTTCCTTTACATGCGGAACGATCGCCACCGCCTCCCGCGTTCCCAAAACGCCGTCAATAAAGTCATTCTGCATGTCCACAACGATCAAAACCTTCATGGCAGCTCCTCCTTTTATTTTTCATCCAAAGCACGCAGCGCAGCTTTGATAATGTTCTTCGCATTTATTAAAAACGCTTCGATAGGCTGCTCCTGCTCCATGATGGGATCCCAGTATCTGTCTCGATACCGCTCCAGCATCTGATCCGCATCAAGTCCTTCTTTCTTCATTTCTCGCACCATCTGTATCCTGTCTTCGCAGCCCTGCTGAAACTGCATCCAGTACTCCTCATTGAAATCCTGCGGGATCAGTCCGAAATGAGGCAGGCAGATGTATTTCGCACCGTATCCCCTGCACTTTTCCAGAGACGTCATGGCATCTGCAAAGCTTTTTAAAATAGGTGTATTGATAGCAAGCCCGGCTTCTACTATGCCCGTACTTTCGCTGGTGAACAGTATCCCGTCCGGCTCCAGCGCATAAGCCATGGAACAATCGGTGTGTCCCTTCGCCTCGATCGCCTGGATCGTTTCATTTCCCAGGCTGACCATATCACCGTCTTTCAGTGCTGTATCCACCGCCAGATCATCTACCGGGATTTCTTCCTTACTATCCGGCCTGTAAAGATCCCGCGCCGCAGTCCCCAGCTTCTTCATCAGCACCTTTGCATTAGGTCGCTGCAAAATCTCCTGGCAGTGTGTGCTGCCGTATACGATCACCTTCGGGAAAGCCCTCCGGATATATGGAAGCGCTCCCATATGATCGTAATGAGAATGAGTCAGAAACGCAAAATCCAGCGTGTTCCGTCCTTCCTCCGCCAGCTTGCCCTTGATATTTTTTACTACATCACCGCCGCAGTAAGCCATGCCGCAATCAATGATCGCAGTCTTCTCGCTTCCTATGATGAGGATCGCTTCGCCGCCGCGTCCCGCCGTCACACGGTACTGTTTTCCCGGGAACGCGAATCGGTCGAAACCATCCCCAAACACATTAAATATTTCGATATCGTCCTTCACATTTTCCTCCTGAGTTTTCATATCTGTGCGGGCATTCTCATGGCCCGGATCCTGCGAGGGCTGTACCTCGCATATACCGGCTGCCTTCGCCTCTATTTAAAATTCTTCCGGTCGCCCCGATCCACCACGATCTGAAAGCCTGCCGATGCCACACGGTTTTCCAGGCATCCGCGACATTCCGCCGCTTCCTCACCTGTGCAGATCTTATTATCATAAAGGCTGTACTTTTCCCGCACGCCAACCGGCGACAGATTCGGCATCACCACGTTGGCTCCGGCTAAAAGACCCAGTTCACGCCCGCTTGGATGGATCGTACCCAGCGCTGTCGTCGCAGGCAAAAGCACCTCCGGAAACAGATGTCTTAAAATCGCCACCATCCGCAGACAAAGAGTCAGTTCTCCGCTGGGAAACTCCCGAAACGGCGTATCCTGATGGGTAATAAAAGGACCGATCCCGATCATGTCTGGCTGCAGCTCCTGTAAGAAGCGCAGATCGCAGATGAGATCTTCCGTCTTCTGATATGGCGATCCTACCATAAATCCCGACCCGACCTGATATCCGATTTCCTTCAGATCCCGCAGACATTGCATCCGTTTTTCCTGCAAAAGCTCCGCCGGATGCAGCTTTCTATAGTGTTCCGCTCCCGCCGTCTCGTGGCGGAGCAGGTATCGGTCAGCGCCTGCATCAAAATACTTTTGATAACTTTCCCGGGACTTTTCACCCAGTGAAAGCGTCACAGCGCAGTCCGGAAATCGTTTCTTTATTTTTTCTACGATGTCACAGATCCGCTCGTCCGTAAAATACGGATCCTCACCGCCCTGCAGCACAAAAGTCCGAAAACCCAAGTCGTAACCGGTCACGCAGCATTCCAGGATCTCCTCTTCAGAAAGCCGGTACCGCTGCGCCTTCTCATTGCTCCTGCGGATCCCGCAGTAATAGCAGTCGTTTTTACAGTAGCTGCTGATCTCGATCAGCCCCCGGATGTACACATCTCTGCCGTAAGCTTTTTCTCTTATATCCACTGCCGAAGCAAACAGCTCCTTGTCGTAACCATCCGTTTCGATCAATTCCTTCAGCTGCTCATCGGTCAAGTTTCTTTTCTCTCGTAACTGTTCGATCAATTTGCTCATATCGTATTCCATTACCCCATTTCTGCTGTGAATCTGCAGATTGCAGATATAGCTATTTTATCACGGAACTTGCGAGAAAGGAAGAGATTGCGCAGGGATTCTCGCTGAGAAGATGCAGAAGTATTCTTCATAAGACTTCAGTAAGGAAATGCCGCAGACTCAATGGACGTTAAGATAGAATATCCCATTTCTAACCCGAAAAGCTTGTCAGGATATTATATGTTGATCCAAACAAACTCCTAACAGAAAAAATACCCTGATTGCAGGTGTTACACCTCGCTCAGGATAGTAATCGTATAATGATCGCTGTTTTTACAGCCATGACCCCTGTATATCTCGCATATATCTCGTAAAAAACCGTTGCGAATAACCTGTGAATCCATCTGAATGAAAATCGTGGTATTTTTACTGTTCCAGATCCTGCTTCCCCGGCGAAAACTATCCCTAAGCATAACTCTCAAAAGCATTCACGTTATTTTTAATGTCCGACGGGGATTTCATCTTTATTCCATGAATTATAGACAATTAACCTGAAAGCGCCGCCAACCTCCACAAAATGAAAGCGCCGCCAAACTCCGCTGCTTGCCGGCACCTATCAGCTCGCTCTCCGCCACCCTTCCCACAAAAAAAACAGCCCATCAGCAGAGCATTTTCACTCTGCCGAAAGACTGTTCTTTTATTTCGTGTTTTATTCTGTCACAGCTTGCACCGTCAAAGCATTAGTTTACAGAAAACTACATTCCGTCGCCTTGCTGACGATCTGCACCGTGATCAGTCCGATCTCCGCTTACGCTGTCGGATTTGCAGGCTTAGGAAGTCTTTCTACGATGACGTTCATCAGACTGTCAGTACACTTGATCGGATCTGCGAACTTGGCATCGCCGATCACAGCCAGTCTTGCATCATCTGCCGGTTTCAGCACACCGCCCAGAACTTCGTCTACGACTGCGTACTTGTAAGCCGGAACTTCATCGTTCATGGCAACAGAGATATCTTCTGTGTTTTCCCACTCGTAATCCACTTCGAATACGTGCGCGATCTCGGCAGCGATTTCCCAGTTTGCCAATTCCACATCTTCTTCGATAGCAGCCTGTACCAGCTGGAGTCTTCTCTCCGTGTTGGTGTAGGTACCATCTGTTGATGCGAATCCGGTTCCCGGGATCACAACGTCCGCCTTAGCAGCCAGAGCTGTCATGTGCGTGTCGCTTACTGCCAGGAATTCCAGGGCATCTGTATCGATATCAGCCTCTTCACCGAAGACTACCAGGGCTTTTACCCCTTCCAGTTCTTCTGCACCGGCTGTGATTCCCAGATCAACAAGACCCTGAGAGTTGTTCTTCGCCTTGACCTGCAGGATACCGTCTCTCGGTGTACCGATGTGTCCACTTACCAGAGCGATATCAGCCAGCAGAGAAGCTGCTTCTGTTGTGATCAGATTCTGGTTGAATACGATCATAGCCTTCTTCGCTTCCAGATACATGTCAGCGACAGCCTTTGCATCATCACTTACTGTAACATCCTTAACGCTTGCTGCGAACTCTTCATAGCCGTCAACGCCTGCACCCCTGCCGCTGTCAACAACTGCCTTTGCGATCTCTTTCAGGAAGCTCAGATCGTTTTTCGTGTAGACAGCCTTGTTCAGGAAATCAATGTGCTGCACGTAATCTTCCGGATTTACTAAAACGACTTTAGCGCCTGCTTCCGCAGCCTGCTTCATCTTCAGCTCGATCACCGGATTGTCCGTTGTATTGAATCCAACAGCCAGGATCATATTCGTGGAAAGCAGTTCATCGATAGTGTTCGGGGAAGCATCGAATCCCAGAACATCAGCGATACCGCTTGCTCTGTTGTTCATGGAGAAGATCTTCGCACCCATAGTTTCAGCCATCTTCTTGATAGCAAATGCTTCTTCATTGGTATATCTGTCGGAAACAGCAACGCCGATCGCATTCTTTCCGTATTTCGCGCCGATGGACTGACATCTCTTAGCAATCAGTACCAAAGCTTCGTGGTAGTCAGCTTCGCGGAAGTCGCTGCCGGACTTGATCAGAGGTTCTTCCAGCTTGTTTTCCAGCATGGAGCAGTCAAATCCCCATTTACCTTTTCCGCAGGCCAGACCTGCATTAACAGTTCCCTGCTTGTCCGGGTTCGCCTTGATCAGCATGTCGCCGTAAGATTCCAGCTTCAGACTGCAGCCTACGGAACAGTAAGAACATGTCGTGTCAGTTTCCACTGTATCTACCGGAGTTTCCTTGATCATCGTAGTACGTTCCTGCAAAGCGCCCGTCGGACATACGCTGACACACTGTCCGCAGGATACGCATCCGGATTCGATCAGCGGTTTTTCCATGTTCGGTTTAACCACTGTGTCGAAGCCTCTGTGCACCAGACCAAGCGCACCTACGCCCATGATCTCATCGCAGACTCTTACACACAGTCCGCACAGGATGCACTTGTTCGGATCTCTTACAATGAACGGATGATCATCTTCGAATTCGATAGTGTTCTTATCTCCTGCAAAGCGTTCCGGCTTCACATCGTACTGATGAGCCAGGTCGATCAGCTTACATTCGAAGTAATCGTGGCATCCGCATTCCAGACATCTGGAAGCCTCAGCTTCTGCCTGCTCTGCCGTGTAGCCGTCAGGAATAACTTCGCTGAAGTTGTTCTTTCTTTCTTCTGCGGAAAGCTGCGGCATCTCAGGTCTGCATTCTCTTTCTCTGTCTTCGAAAGTCTTTTCGTTGATGTCGTCTCTTTCTACAAAGTAAGGTTTTTCGTAGCGGATGATCTCGCCGTCCAGGTATGCATCGATAGATTCCGATACTTTCTTTGCATCAGCAATCGCTTCTACCGCAATAGAGATCTTGTCGTTACCGCAGTCTCCGCCGGCGAATACGCCAGGCATGCTGGTCATGAACGTTTCTTTATCGTATGCGATCGCGTTCTTTCTCGTCTTGTCACAATCGAAGATAGAAGCATCAACAGCCTGTCCGATTGCCAGGATCATCGTATCGATAGCGATGGTTTCCGTCTTGCCTTCTACCGGGATCGGTCTTCTTCTTCCGGAAGCATCCGGTTCACCCAGTTCCATAACCTGCAGAACGACTTCCTTGGCATGGCCGTTTTCATCCTTGATGACTTCAATCGGGTTGGTCAGGTTCTTGAAGATCACGCCTTCTTCTTCCGCCTCTTCGATTTCCACCATGTCAGCCGGCATTTCATCCTTGGTTCTTCTGTAAATGTTGTAAACTTCCTTGGCTCCCAGTCTTACAGCTGTTCTGCAAGCGTCCATGGCTGTGTTACCACCACCGACGATCGCAACCTTTTCGCCAAGTTCGATTTCTTCGTTTCTTACTACCTTGCGCAGGAAGTCGATACCGCCGATCACACCGTCAGCATCTTCGCCCTTGCATCCAACGCCTGTGGAGATCCATGCGCCGATTCCCAGCAAAACAGCATCGAAGTCTTCACGAACTGTTTCAAACGGGATATCTACACCGATCTTAGTGTCTGTGATGATCTCCACGCCCATCTTTTCGATGGTCAGGATCTCTTCATCCAGAATTTCCTTCGGCAGTCTGTATTCCGGGATACCGTAACGGAGCATTCCTCCAGCCTTCGGCATGGATTCGAATATAGTCACATCGTGACCCTTCTGACGCAGGAAATATGCAGCAGAAAGTCCCATAGGACCACCACCGATAACTGCGACTCTCTTGCCGGTTGCCGGTTCACATTCCGGAATGAAAGCTTCCTCACCCATCAGATCGTTGTCAGCAACGAATCTCTTCAGCCACTGAATGGAGATCGGTTCGTCGATCAGTCCTCTTCTGCACTTTTCTTCGCATGGATGCGGACAAACTCTTCCCAGTGCTGCCGGAAGAGGGATCTTGTCCTTTACCAGTTCCAGAGCTGCTTCATATTCCCCGTTTGCGATCAGACCAACGTATCCCTGACAGTCAGTCTGTGCCGGACATGCCAGTACGCATGGAGGTCTGCAGTCTCCCGTGTGATTGGAAAGCAGCAGTTCCAGGTTCGTCTTTCTGGATTCGATAACTCTCTCAGTATTTGTACGGATCACCATGCCCGGAGCGATTACCGTCGCACATGCCTTGCACAGTTTCGGATTGCCTTCCACCTCGCACATGCAGATGCCGCAGGATCCGTAGATCTTCGTTCTTTCATCGTAGCAGAGAGTCGGAATGAAGATGTCATTTTCTCTGGCAACTTCTAAAATAGTCTGGCCCGGAAGTCCTTTGACTTCTTTGCCGTTGATATTCAGTTTAAATTTTTCCATTATTGTTCCTCCTCCCTATTTCTTTTCGATCGCGCCGAACTTGCATGTGTCTAAGCACTTGCCGCACTTGATACACAGATCCTGGTCGATAACGTGTTTTTCCTTGACTTTGCCGGAAATCGCACCAACCGGGCAGTGTCTTGCGCATAACGTACATCCCTTGCAGGCATCGTTGATGCTGAAAGAGATGAGTGCTTTGCAGGATGCAGCCGTACACTTCTTGTTGTAAATATGATCTTCATATTCATTGCGGAAGTATTTCAGCGTCGTAAGAACAGGGTTTGGAGCTGTCTGTCCGAGACCGCACATGGAGCCGTCCTTGATCTTGCCGGCCAGTTCTTCCAGGAGTTCGATGTCGCCATCTTTTCCCTCGCCTTCTGTGATTCTTTCCAGGATCTCCAGCATTCTCTTGGTCCCGATACGACAGTAGTTGCACTTACCGCAGGATTCGTCTCTCGTAAAGTTCAGGAAGTATCTTGCCATATCTACCATGCAAGTATCTTCATCCATTACGATCATACCGCCAGATCCTACGATAGCACCTGTCTTGTTGATATCTTCGTACGTTACAGGCGTGTCGATAAGCTCAGCCGGGATACATCCGCCGGAAGGTCCGCCCATCTGAACAGCCTTGAATTCTCTGTCATTTTTGATGCCGCCGCCGATACCGAAAATAACATCGCGCAGCGTCAGACCCATCGGAACTTCCACCAGGCCGCCCTTCTTGATCTTGCCGGCCAGTGCAAATACCTTTGTGCCCTTACTCTTTTCTGTACCCATGGAACCGAAAGCAGCCCCACCGTTATATATGATCCAAGGAACATTCGCAAGTGTTTCTACGTTGTTGATATCCGTAGGTTTCTGCCAGTAACCCTTTGCAGCAGGGAAAGGAGGCTTAAGACGCGGCATACCTCTTTCACCTTCCAAGGATGCGATCAGAGCTGTTTCTTCACCGCATACGAATGCACCGGCACCAGCCTTGATCCGCAGATCGAAATCGAATCCGCTGTCGAAGATATTTTTGCCCAGGAAGCCCTTTTCTCTGGCCTGAGCCATAGCGATCTCCAGTCTCTTGATCGCAAGAGGATACTCCGCACGGCAATAGATCACGCCCTGAGTCGCTCCCATAGCGTATCCGCCGATGATCATACCTTCAATGAGGGAATGCGGATCGCCTTCCAGAACGGATCTGTCCATGAATGCACCCGGGTCACCTTCGTCAGCATTACATACCAGGTACTTTTCATTGCCCGGACTCTGCTTGGCAGCATTCCACTTGAACCACGTCGGGAATCCTGCACCGCCTCTTCCTCTCAGTCCGGAGACCTTGATCTCTTCGATCACTTCTTCCGGCTTCATGGAAGTCAGCACCTTCTCGATAGCCTTGTATCCGTCTACAGCGATATAATCCTCGATATTTTCCGGATTGATCACACCGCAGTTTCTCAAAACGACTCTCTGCTGTTTGCCGACAAATTCCTTGTCCTCTTCTGTAATGGCCTGATCTTCTGCCACCTGATGCTGCATCAGATGCTCTTCTACGATCTTTTCGACCTTATCCGGCTGTACCTTGACGTATCTCGTCATTTTGCCGTCGTCATCATATACGTCCACGATCGGTTCCAGATAACAAGTACCTACGCATCCGGTCACTCCGAGCGTTACATTGCTGATATTCTTTTCTGCGATCTGTTTTTCAAATTCCGCAGCCGTTTTCTTGGCACCTGTGGCAATACCGCAGCTGCCCTGTCCGATTACTACTCTCACACCTTCACCTCCTAAGCTCTTTCTCTGATTTCACCGAGGATCTGCTTTACGGAATCCTTCGTCAGATTGCCGTAAGTCTCATCGCCCTCAACGCTCTTGATCATCATAACAGGAGCCAGCGAGCAGCATCCCAGGCAGGCAACGTTGTTCAAGGTAAAAATACCGTCTTCCGTTGTTTCTCCGTCCTTGATGTCCAGGTACTCACAAATGGCTTCTTCGATCATTTCGGAGCCGTTAACGTGGCATGCAGTACCCTGGCAGAGCATGATCAGATACTTGCCGACAGGCTTCAGTCTGAACTGTGCATAGAAAGTGGCAACACCATAGATCTTAGCAGGTTTAATGCCGGTTTCTTCCGAGATGTAGTTGATAGCATCTAAAGAAAGGTAGCCATAGATATCCTGAGCCTTCTGCAGGATCGTGATCAGACTCCCCGGCACTTTTGCATATTGCTCCAGTACAGGCGCGAGATCTTTGAACTCGGCTGCTCTGTTCTGCGCGCAATTGCAGTTACAACCTTTTTCACTCATGTTAGTTCCTCCTAAAAATAATTTTACATTTATATCATGCGAACAGAATAATTGTAACAAATGTTCTGAAAAAAAGCAACTACACAAATCGGTTTTTTTGTTTTTTTCAAAACTAGTTACATCGTTTAAATTTCAATGGTTTTTCCAGTAGGTTTTCTCAGCATGCATTTCCCTTTTCATGCAAAGCCCCCCGCACTTCACATTACGATCTTGCGAAAAAAAAGAAAGGCACCCAAGGTGCCTCCACTCTCTAAAACTCTATGCCCGTGCTGATTCCCGCCTTTTCTGCAAAACCCATCCATCCGGGCTTTCCCATTTTGCAACAAGTTTGCGGTACATTTATGGATATTCTTTACAGCTTTGCTATGAAGTATTCCAGCGCCAGCTGACCGTCAAAAAGTCCCGTCTTGATATGCTCATCCACCTGATAAGCCTCCGACAAAATATTTTTCAGATAACTCACCGAACAGTTACCACCCACAGCAGCCGCTTTCTTCACCCTGAACTGGTGCACTCCCAGCTTCTTTTGGATCTGCGTCAGATTCATACCATTCTCCTTCATCTCCTTGATAGAAAGGATCAGTTCCAGCTGTCCGGTGATCATCCGCAGCAGACTGAATACCGTAGTCCCCGATTCCAAAAGATTATAAAGAAGTCGCAGCGCCTCGTCCTTACGATTCCTGCCAATAGCGTCCAGCATAGCGAACACATTGTTTTCCGGATTGACGGAAAGCACGGCGCCCACGTCAGAGGCCGTGATCTCCTCACCGCTGTATGCAATGACTTTCTTTAAATCATTGTCCAGATTGTAAAGGCTGTAATTGATCGCCTTGTTGCCGTAGCCGCTGTTTGAAATGATCGCCGAGACCACCGACGGCCGGTAGTTCTTGCCGCTGGCTCTCAGTCTCTTTTCGATAAAACCGTGAAGCTGCTTGTCCTTCAAAGGCTGAAAATCGTAAACCTTTCCGCACTTTTCCACCGCTTGCCGTATCACATTTTTCTTCGGTTTCTGTTCTTCCTGATCCGGCACGCACATAAGCAGCATACTGCCCTCCATCACCTGAGGAAGATACTCCGCCAGCGCCTTGCAGTCTGATTCCGGGAATCCCCGCACAGCCTTTCCTGCCGCCGGAAGAAAATCGGGTAAGAAAACGACCTTTCGCTCCGACATCAGACTGACGGTTTCCAGCCCTTCCCTGATCCGTTCCAGGGTAAGGCTGTCCCCCTCCAGACGCACCAGATCCAGGGCACGACAGGCATCCGATACATACCTGCGAATCAGCGTCTGCGCATACCACTCTATCAAATACTCCTCGCTGCCGCAAAGAAGCACGACACGCGGGACTTTCCCGCCCTTCAGATCCTTTTCGATTGTAATAAAAGCATGTTCTTTTTCTCTATAATCCATTGCCATGATCTTCGTCTCCTGCCGTTTATTATACCGTTAAGGGAGCATTGTGACAACCTCTAACCGCTTTTTACCGGCTGCCGTATCCCCTTGCCGGCAGGAAAAACCAACCGCGCCCTGCAGATCATTGCGCCAGATCCCGGCTTCCATTCGCTGATAATTTTCTATGATCTCACCGTTGGGATGGCCGTAATTGTTTTTCCCCACCTGAAATACTGCTGCCTGGGGCTTTGCATAACGTGCAAAATCCTCCGACCAGCTGTACCGGCTTCCATGATGCGCCACCTTTAGCAGATCCGTTTTAAGACCGTTCCGATACTTTGCCGCCAGCCGGTCTTCACACGCAGCATCGATATCCCCTGTCGCCAGCAGACTCAGCCCGCCCGCATGGATCTTCAGGACCAGACTGGTCTCGTTTTCATCCTCTTCTTCTGAATCCAGCCCCTTCTTTTCTCCGGCACTCGACCCGTTATCCGTACCGAATCCCTGCCTCCTTTTCTGCAAAGCCGTCCCGGCATCTCTTCCTGCTTCCGGCCATAAGACCTCCACTCGCTCTGACATATTTTTTGCAAAGCCCGCATCGTTCATCACACTCTTTGCAAAGCTCCCATCGTCCAGCGACACGGTCTGTCCAGCACGAAGAAACACCAGATCCTCCGCAGACATCCCGGTTTCCTGACAGATCTGCTCAGTCTTATCCCGGTTGCCCTCATAAAGGAACAGCTTCTTCACCATTCCTTCCCGGCACAGCTCTACAACGCCCTTGTAATGATCCGTGTGTAAATGGGTGACAAATGCCCCATCCAGCCGCCGCACGCCGTTTTTCAAAAGATAAGGTTTCAGCGTTTTTTTCCCCAGATCATAATCGATTTTACCGCCGCCGTCCACCAGATAATTTTTACCGTCCTTCCCCTTGATGTGCATGCAGTCTCCCTGTCCCACATCCACAAATACAATAGAAGCATTTTCAAATCCGGTGGCGGTCACCTGCCCGAATATCGCCGCTGCTGCCAGGCATAAACAAATCAATGCAGCTACCGCTTTCTTCCGTTTCCGCAGGATCAGAAGACGCCCTTCTTCCGACAAAAACAGGAGCAACAGCAGGTAATATCCCGCCAGTAATGCGCGCGGCGGACTTGTCACTTCAAACGATGTGACACCTTTGATACAGGTCATACTGTTGCAGCTTGTCAGCAATCCACACAATCCGTCTATAACCTGTCCCATGATTTCTATTGATACTGCAGTCGGTTCCAGCAAGATCAGGCTCAGGACAAATCCTCCGATCCCAAGCGGAACCAGAAACCCCGCCAGGAAAATGATCGGTACATTGATGAACACCGCAGCTAAAGACACATAGTTGAACACATAGGCCGTGTACGGCAAAAGTCCCAGCTGCACCACACCGCTGGACAAAAATATGCCTTGGTAGAACTTTCGAAAAAAAGGCGCCGCAGCAGAAAGGGTCAGAACTGCAAGAAACGACATCTGCAGACCTGTATGGAACAGCTGCATGGGATTTTTCAGCAGGATCATAAGAAGTACTACAAAAGAAGCCGATCCAAGATCGTACCTCAGATGCCGCACCTTTGCATACAGATGCAGAACGATCATGACCGATGCACGCACGACAGAAGGCGAAAAGGACGCCAGGAAGCTGTATCCGATCAGCACGATCGTCACCATCCAAAAGTACAGCCATCCTTTTTTTCCTCGCCAGAGTTTTCCCAAAACGCCGTACAGGATCCCGATATGCAGTACGCTGACTGCCAGGATATGAGCTGTCCCGTTGCGCTGAAACTCTTCCAGTGTATCCTCTTCTATCTCCGTTTTTTCGCCGAACAATATACCGCGCATCAGCCCTGCTGCGGACTCTCCAGCGGTACCCTTCAGCTGGTGCAGATACTGCTCCTTTTGCTGAAACAGCCACCCTTGCAAAGAATGACTTTCTTCTTTTATATGGATAGTCTGCGCGGTCATGACCCGCTCTATCCCGATGGTTTTCAAATATAACTGATAATCAAAGCAGTTGGGATTACGCCGGCCTGGCGGCAGCTCCACTTTGCCTGTGATGCGAAGCTGCGCGCCCGGTGAAGCGGGAGTCAGCTCAGAAAAGTCTGACCCTTTATCCGGATACTGTTTGACCAGCAGCCTGACCGGTCTCTCATACCAGCGGCGGGAAACTTCCTGTTCGCCGATCCGTTGTACCCGGACGGTCATCTGCAGATATTCATCCCCGCTGCCGGAAGTTCGGATGCTGCTGTTCAAGACCGTACCAGTGGCGGTAGTGATCGTAGCTCCTCCGGTTTCTTCCAGCTCCGCAAACGGATCCCTTTGCAGTTCATATAACTGGACATTGACCAGACTCACAACATAAAACACCATCAGGATCGCTGTGCCATGCTTTCGCAGCTTCTGCCTTTGCATCCGGATCGCATGAACGCCATTTGATCCAGCAGGATCGCCAGCCTGCCTCCACTGCCACCATGCAAAAACCAGAAGTCCCAGCACACCCAGAGCTGCAGCTTTTCCAAGAAAATACGAGATCAAAATCGCTCCACAAAACCCCAGCGTTCCCAGAAACAACGGTCTGCGGATCATGCTGCCGTTCTCCCATCAGGCACGGGATCTGAAAAGCTCCTGATCCCAAACCGCTCCAGAATTTCCTCTAGCTGTTTTACCTTCAGCAGATCCTCTTCCCACGTGCAAATCAAATTTGTATGCTGCATATACCCTTTTTTTCGATATGTCTTGATCTTCTCACAGGCGCGCTTAAAATATTCATCCTGGCTCATCAGCCCAAAATGCTCCCATAATATTAGCGTATCATCCTCACATAAAATCATAAAGTCCGGGTAATAGGCCTTTCCGTCGATCAAAAGTTTTGCCTCATAACGAAATGGTATCCCATGCTCCGACAGAAAATCAGCGATCATCCGCTCTGATTTAGACCGTACCAAAATCCCACTCTTCGTTTGATAAATCAGTTGTTCTGGATGAAAAGGATTTTTCTCATACGGTGCTTCCATCCAGGCGATCGCACGGCGAGAATAGCGATATCTTTTTTCAGGAAACGCTAAAGGAAGTCGCTTAAAGGTTTTATAGCTATTTTTCTGGATTCGCAGATTTTGTCGTTTCAACTGTTTCAGTGCATTAGCCAGCACCTTGCACTCCTGCTCCACGGAATCCAGACACTTTAGCAGAAACATTTTCCGCGCCAGCCATCCTGCGTGTTCTCGCTGTCGGGTGATTCCTCGCTCTACACCATTGCGCTTTTCATAGAAATAAAACCTTCCACTCTCCTGCTGACGGATCACCAGCTTTCCCTCCGGAAGCTGTTTCAATTCCCGTCGATAAAATGTCCTCCGAGTCTTTTCCTTTTCATATAGCTGCATCAGCTGCCGCTCCAGATCCGACATAAAGTAATACGATACTCCCATAACATTTCCCCCTTTTCTGCTACAATCCCCACTGCGTGAGGCTTGTTTTTGCTATTTTGGTATTATTTTACATCTTTACTCGCTGTTTGTCAATATTTTCCTTGCTATATCTTCCATTTTATGCCGGTTTATGGCGGGTTATACCGGGGTGTCCTTTCATCATCGGTTAAAATACCCTGTTTACGTTAATCCGTCCCAAAAGAGATAATATTCCAAGTGCTTCTATCGGAAATCCTATCCTAAGTCAAATCTGCGATAATACTGCATTGGAAAACTATCCTGCAGCCATTTTTTTTCTTGTCTGCGTTATTTACACCCTTTCCTGACTCATATTCTTCTATAAAACTATCCGCAGGCGTGCTTTTTACAGCGCTTTGCGGTATTATTTCCAGTCGTGCAAAACGCTCCACACACCATTCATGAGATCTTACAGCAATACCCACTATTTTCCATTGTGTTGTTTTTGTAAAGCGCCCCGTTTTTCTTTTAATTTTTCCCGGTCTATGGTATAATTACGATGATTATGTTCACAGGAGGAAAGTATTTTGGCAGACAACTACAAAAATAATAACTTCAATAATAACAAAGATGACATAGATGAATTTTTCGCCAAGTTCGACCAGCCTTCCGCGCCTCAGCAAGGACGGCCTTCGAATCCAGCCGGCAGCAGAAATTCTTCATCACCAGCCCCTCGCAGATCGCAGCCGCAGCGGCCGCAGGGACAGAGAGTTCAAGGTCAAAGACCACAAAGTCAGCGTCCGCAGGGACAGAGGACTACTGTACATAGAAATCAGGGAAACGGCACAGCATCCAGAAATCCTGGAGCTGCAAGACCTGCTGCAAATCAGAACAGCTACAATGCACAGTCATCCCGTGCGTCTGCAACCAACATGAGAAGCGGCAATGCACGGCGCAGCGCTAATCCACGTCAAGGTGCATCGCACAATGGACGCGACAAGATCACTAACAACCCGCACGTAAGGAATGCACAGCATAAATTGGAAGCGATCGAAAAAAAAGCAGGTTTCGGGAAGCATGGAGGCGGCGGTCCGAGAAAACCGATGCCACCTCAGAACACCTGGAAAAAGATCGTTAAACTGGGACTTACCGCAATACTGACACTCATTATGGGAGTTGGCGTTTACGTCGGTGTTATCCTGGTTACCACATCTACTTCCAACGTAAACACAGACGACATCTACAGCATGCTGTCGCAGCGCTCTACGATGTACGATTCAGAAGGAAACGAAATTGAAAACCTCTATTTCTCCGAAGGAAACCGAACCATTCTGGAATATGATGAGATTCCTGAAGACATGGTCAATGCCATCGTTTCCATCGAAGACAAGAAGTTCTGGAAACACAGCGGCTTCAACTATATCAGACTGGTGGGCGCAGTAAAAGACAGTATCTTTGGCGGCGGACAGATCAGCGGTACCAGTACGGTTACCCAGCAGTTAGCCAGAAACGTATATCTGTCCGACATCAAGAGTCAGCGCTCCATGAGCAGAAAAATCACAGAAGCTTATTACACCATCATCCTGGAGAAGAACCTTTCCAAGAAGCAGATCATGGAAGCTTACCTGAATACGATTTCCCTGGGATTCAATTCCTACGGGATCGAAGCTGCATCCCAGGCATATTTCTCCAAGGATGCCAAAGATCTTGACACGCTGGAATGCGCATCCCTGGCAGCGCTTCCGAAGTCCCCAACTTCGTATGCGCTGGTACAGGCGATTTACGACGGATCCAATCCATCGGGACTGCCGGTGATTTCCAGCACGGATTCCGTTACGTATCTGTACAATGGAGAGATCTCCAAGGACAGACGTGACGCCGTACTGAAAAACATGGCAGAAGAAGGTTATATTTCCGACAGTGCCAGAGACGACGCACTGAATGACGACCTGCAGAACCATATCAAAGTCGGCGTTTCTGACAGCGCAGATGAATCTTCCTACTTTACCGATTACGCCATCGATCAGCTGACCGATGACATCGTGTCGGAATACGGGATCAGCCGTGCTGATGCGCGAGATATGATCTACACCAATGGACTGAAGATCTACACCACGATGGACTCCGATATCCAGAATATCGTAGAAGACGAATTTGCCAAAGACAGCAACTACTCCGGCATTCGTTCCGTCCGAAAAGATAAGAACAACAACATCCTGACCAAAAACGGCACACTGATGCTGCGGCCGTACTCCTATTACATAAACGATAAGGGAGAATTCACTCTGTCAAGCGACGAGTACAAGAAAAACGCCGACGGCAGCCTTACGATTTATGCAAAGAAACGTCTGGACATCTACGACACCGAAGTCAACGGACAGGCGGATGTCAGCATCCAGTTCAAGGGAATGTACACGCAGGAAGGAAATGTATTCTACTTCATCGAAAGTGGTGCACTTTCCATCCCGCAGGGATATACGACAAGAGACAGCAGCGGCAATGCCGTGATTTCTGCAAAGTTCTTCAAGGACTATCCTGAGTTCTTTGTTGCAAACGGCGATAATCTGGTAGTTTCCAGCAACAACTACAGCATCAAGCAGAAGGTCCGTCAGCCACAGGCTGCTACCGTGGTGCTGGAAAACTCCACAGGTGAGATCAAAGCCATGATGGGTGGCCGTGGTGCCAAGGGCAAACAGCTTTACAACAGAGCGACCAGCGCACGTCAGCCTGGATCCTCCATCAAGCCGATCGCAAGCTACGGTCCTGCTTTGCAGATGAGTTATGAATATGCACAGGATAATAAGAAGATGAAGCTTAACAACAGTGACGGAAGTGACTGGGGAGACTATATCACAGCTGGAAGCGTCATCAACGATGCACCAGTGAAGAACAACGGGAAAGCCTGGCCGAAAAACTGGTACTCCGGTTATAAAGGTCAGATGACATTAAGACATGCAGTACAGCAGTCGGTAAACACCTGCTCCGTTAAAACCTTCCAGCAGATCGGTGCAGAATACTCCGCATCCATGCTGAAAAAAGAAGGTGTCACAACAGTCGATGAAGAAGGTGATGTAAACGACCTGAATGCAGCAGCTCTGGCGCTGGGCGGTATGACCAACGGTATCTCCCCGCTGGAAATGACAGCAGCATACGCCATCTTCCCGAACGGCGGTGTTTATAAGACGCCGATCGCATACACGAAGGTCCTCAATTCGAGCGACGAAGTACTCTTCGAGAAGACTGCTGAAGAAGAACGCGTATACGATGAAGGTGTTGCATGGATCATGACAGACATCCTTCACAGTGTTGTTACAGAAGGTCTTGGTAAGAACGCACGGATCAGCAACCAGCCATCCGGCGGTAAGACTGGTACGACAACTGACAAGTACGACCTGTGGTTCGTAGGATTCACACCGCAGTACACTGCAGGAGTCTGGATGGGTAACGACATCAATATCAAGCTCAACGACGGTGGTAGTGCTTCGGCATCTTTCTGGGGCAACATGATGAGTCGAATTTGTGCAGATCTGCCGACAGCATCCTTCCGCGAAAAGCCTAGCAACGTTAAGAACGTAAATGGCGAATATTATGTAGATGGTACTTACTCCAAGACATCTCTCACCAAGACCGGTGACTCAGCAGACGAAACGACTGCAAGCTCCGTAGTGGAGAATACGACGGAACAGATCACACAGGCTACGACAAAGGCACCAGCGACCAAGCCTCCTACAACATCTTCATCGTCAGACCATGCTGGCGGCGGTGAATAGCATAACAACTAGATACACAAACCCTGGCCCCGCGGTCTTTCGACCCCGGGGCCTTTGTTGTAACCGCCGGCAGACTGACATCCCTGCCCCTGCATCTCCCGGGCACCCCTGCGCACACTAGCAGCCCTGCATACACCGGCTGTCCTTCACTACCCCGGAGCTGCCCTTTATCCCTGACATCCCTGCCCCTGCATCTCCCGGGCAGCCCTGCGCACAAATCCCCTCATCGAACCGACTTAGGATTGAAAACAAGTGCGATCAAATACCCCCATCCGATCGCTACAGTGATTCCGCCTGCAGCGGCCTTGATCCCGCCTGTAACGGCCTCCAGAAGATTTTCCTTCGCACCTTCCATCGCACCTTTTGCCAGAGAATATCCAAATCCGGGCAATGGCACCCGTGCGCCTGTCTGCGCCAGGTTCACCAGAGGTTCATACAGGTGGAACGCCTGCATCAACGCTCCTGCTGTCACCAGTATCACAAGTACTCTCGGTGCTGTCAGTTTGGTGGCGTCCATCAGGATCTGACCGATCACACAGATCCCGCCACCGATCAAAAAAGCGTATAAATATGTCATCATTTCCTGCATCCTTTCTCTCTATCCATTATTCCGGAAACCGACTCCAGCGAAATCGCATGCGCGATCCCCGGGATGGATTCCCCCTGGAATGGACTGATCGTCGAAAGCATAGCTCCTGTGGAAACGATCAACGCCCGCCCTATTTTGCCTTCCTTCATATTCCGGTACACATATCCGGCGAAAACAGATGCAGAACAGCCACAGCCACTGCCTCCGCTGTGGATATCCTGTTCCGGTGCATAGATCATCGCACCACAGTCATCATATACATCCGCGATCATTTTTCGACTCACGCCTGCATCCTCAAGCAGATCCCGAACGATACTTTTGCCGATAAATCCCAGATCTCCTGTACATACCAGGTCATAGTGATCCAGTGTTCTCCCTGTTTCCTCCAGATGAGTCAGGATCGTATCCACTGCCGCGGGAGCCATGGCGCTTCCCATCTGATTGGAATCTTTCACTCCTGCATCGATCACCTTTCCAATGGTTCCACACTCGATACGGATCTGATGCTGCGCATAGACATTTCCGGCATCGTCGATCCGCAGTTCCGTTCCAGTGTTTTTCGTTCTGCCTCTTTCCTTTCCTCCAGAGCCATCCCGGCTGTTCCCCTCAATTCCAGAGCCATCCCGGCTGTTCCCCTCAATTCCACGACTTAAAAGCATCGCTCCGGCCGCCGTCGCTGTCCACTGTGCCGACGGCGGCCTCTGGTTTCCATGTTCGAGCGGCAGGCGGAACTGCCGCTCTGCTGTACAATAATGACTTGATGCCCCGATCATGACATTATCACTGTAACCACCATCCGTAAGCACAGCACCCAGCATCAAAGATTCCGTCATCGTGGAACATGCACCGTACATGCCCAGAAAAGGTATTTGCAGGTCTCTCGCCATGAATGATGATGACATCAGCTGATTGAGCAGGTCCCCACTCAGCACTGCACCGATCTCTTCTGTCGTTTTGCCGCCTCTTCGCATGCATTCCGTCATCGCAGTCTTCAACATCCTGCTCTCCGATTTTTCCCAGGTGTTTTCCCCATACGTATCGTCAGAAAGACACTCATCAAACCAGTCGTGAAGGGGACCTTCCCCTTCTTTCTTTCCGCCTATGGCATAAGCACTTATGATATACGGCCTGTTGCGGAATTTCAGCGTTTGCTTTCTCGCCCTCATATCTCCGTCTCCTTTTTTCTTCGGCATCCTGCACTCCCTATTTTCGCCTCACGCCTCAGGTATTCTCTCTAAAACAATCCCATGATCCAGTACACGATCCCGATCACCATAGATGAAGTAATGCCGCATACCAGCACCGGCCCGGCAAGAGAAAACAGTTTGGCTCCCACGCCCAGGACGATTCCCTCTTTTTTATACTCGATTGCCGGTGCCACCATGGAATTGGCAAAACCCGTGATAGGCACTACGACGCCCGCACCGGCAAACTTTGCAATAGAATCAAAAAGTCCCAGCCCTGTCAAAAGCTGCGCCGCCATGATCAGGATCATCACCACACAGACCGCAGCAGTCTTATCCGAAAATCCCCATCCAATAAAACATTCCTCCAGCCATAGAGAAGCTGCACAGATGCTCCCGCCGCTCATAAACGCTCTCGCTGCATTCATGAAATAGCGAGGCTTTGGCGTAAACTGGCTGCTGTAATTCTCATAAGCCTTCGCTATTTCCTTTTTCATTTTAGGATCGTCCGGTGCTCCCGCATGGTTTCTTTTATCCTGTTTCATTTCCCGTGCTCCCGCAAAATTTTCTCTCTGAAGATTTCTTCTCAAAATCCCATTCTTCTATGCCTTAGTATGACCATTTGTGGTATAATCATGCCATGAAAACAATTATTTTAGCCTCTTCGTCCCCGCGACGGATCGAGATGATAAAACAGCATGGTCTGGATCCCATCATCCAGCCATCCGACGTATCCGAGACGCTGCCGTTTCCTATGGAACCACAGATCGCAGTCATGTATCTGGCACTAAAAAAGGCGCTCCACGCAGGAAACCAGCGAAAAGTCATCGCTCGGGCAAATCCGGAGCATCCTCTTCTTTGCAGAGAAAAAGGCGAACCATCACATATTCTCGCAGCTGATACCATTGTCGTTTTTGATGACAAGATCATTGGCAAACCAAAGAGCAGAGAGGAAGCTTTCCAGACTCTCAGTATGCTTCGCAAAAACCCACATCACGTTATAACAGGTGTTTGCGTGATCGATCTTCAAACAGGCAGCAAAACCTGTTTTTATGACACAAGCACGGTGTACTTCACAGACTACAGCGATGAAGAGCTCCAAGCTTACGTCAATACGAGGGAACCATATGACAAAGCCGGCGGCTATGCCATCCAGGGAACATTCGGGAAATACGTGGATCACATCGAAGGCGACCGGGATAACATCGTAGGTCTGCCCTGGTATCGTGTCGAGAAATTTTTAGATTGACGAAATCGCTTGCCTTTTCTCCGGCAATTCCAGGCAAGTTGGTCTTGCTTCCGGCAATTCCAGGCAAGTTGGCCTTGCTTCCGGCAATTCCATACAACAAAAAACTGCATCCAGCTTCCGTCTTTTCAGACCGACTGCTGCAATGCAGTTTTTCTTTTTTCAGTTTTTATTCCGTCAGGATTTTGCATTCAGGTCGATTTCATTTCAGGCTCTCACACCCAAACCAATCACAATTTCAGGCTCTCACACCCAAACCAATCACAATCTCAGGCTCTCACATCAGCCCGGCGATCTACCCGACCTACTGTTCCTTCAGATCACCATTACGATAAGCCTTGACCAGTTCTTTCAGTTCTTCTACTTCCTGCTGAAGTTCTTCACCCTGATCTGTATCCCGCACCAGCATACGCTTTTCCAGCGTCTTTACCGTACGAAGCACCGGAGTGTGGAACACCTGGCTTCCATCCTCCTGCAGCGGACTGTACGGCTTGTGTTCCGCCAGTGCCATGAAGCGAGAGTTGAAGATAAAGGTATATCCTGCGATACCGGTCTGCTTCTGATACGCTTTAGAGATACCGCCGTCGATGATGAACAGCTTGCCTTCTCCCTTTACCGGGCTTTCTCCATCCTTGATCTTTACCGGTACATGACCGTTCAGGATATGAGAAGTCTTCGGATCCAGGCCGAATTCCGCCAGGATCTTCTCGCAGATATCCTTTCGGTTGATCAATTTATAATACGGAACGGTGTGTTCCTTATGTGTTTTCTTGTCTGCCACGAAACACCGTTCGAAAGTCGTCATCTGATCTTTACCAAACAGCGGTGACTTGCTGCTGAGCCACAGATACCACATAAGATCCCCCGATCTTCCCGTTTCCTGTGACTGATCAGGAGCAAAATAGGCTTTGCGGACCTGTTCATCCAGATAATCCATATAGGCCTTGCCGGATGTAGTCACACCATTGACTGTGCAATCCTCAAAATTGCCGTCTTCATCGATTGGAATACAGCCATGATACATCAGGTTGCCGTTGATGACCGTGTACAGCGCGCCGTGACTGTAGAGGAAGCGAATGTGCTTCTGAAGCTTTTCACTTTGCAGGAAAGAAGCCTCTAACGCATTGAGGACCTCCCGTTCTTCCTTCGTCAGCTCGTAAGGATGCTCCGGATCTATGGTCGGGAAATTGGTGTCGCGCAGAGGGAATTCCCCGTCGCGCAGCTGCACGGTCCCCTTTTCGAAATCGATCTTATCCAGCAGCAGCCGGTTTTCCATATGGTACTCAGGATGCGCCATGATACGCTGCCCTTCCACCTTGAACTGGCAGATGGCAATGGCCTTGTTCATCTTCGATGCCAGTGAATCATCCACCGGGTCGAACTTGTTTTCATCCAGCCGCTTCGGCTTGAAAAACTCACACGGATCGTCGCCGTAGATGTTTTCTGCCATGGTCGCCAGCGGACGAAGATTGATGCCGTATCCGATTTCCAGCATATCGAAATTGTTATAACTGATATTCATTCGCAGCACGTTGGTGATGCAGGCCCAGTTGCCTGTAGCTGCGCCCATCCATACGATATCGTGATTTCCCCACTGGAAATCCACATCGTGATAATTCATGAGAAAGTCCATGATTAGATCAGGATGAGATCCTCTGTCCCAAATATCCCCGATAATGTGCAGACGATCTACTGCCAGTGAGCTGATGACCTTCGTCATTTCCTCGATGAATTCCTCTGCGATCCCGCACTCTACGATGGTGCTGATGATCTTGCCGTAGTAATTGCTCTTGTTTTCCTCGTCGTCTGCATGGAGCAGCTCGTCGATGATATAGGCATATTCCTTAGGAAGTCTTCTTCTTACCTTGGATCTGGTGTACTTGGTGGATACCGCCTTGCAGATCAGTACCAGACTCATGATGGATTCCTTACACCACTTATCAAAATCCAGCTCCGGATTTTTCTTCTGTCGCTTGATTTCCGCATCTGCATTATACACCAGTGCAGCCAGTTCTTCTCGCTCCTCCCGGGTCAGATCCGGTCCGAAGATCTCTTCAATATGAGAGCGGATCACACCGGAAGCACTCTTGAGCATATGGATAAACGCCTCGTGCTCTCCGTGCAGGTCACTGAAAAAATATTCCGTTCCCTTCGGCAGAGACAGGATCGCGTTGCGGTTTACGATTTCCTCTGTTGCAGATTTTACATCAGGATATTTCTTGGCCAAATGTCTCAGCAGGTTTTTATCTACCAAAATCAGTTCCTCCTTATTGGTTCTTCTCCAATTCGTTGAGGTCATATGGAGTACCCTGGTATACATAGTAGTTTAACCAGTTGGAAAACAGCAGACTGGCATGAGCGCGCCACCGGAACAGGATCTCTCCTTCCGGATCGTCATTCTCAAAATAGTTCTTCGGAACATCGATCTCAAGTCCTTTATCAACGTCCCGCCTGTATTCACCTGCCAGCGTACCTTTATCGTACTCCTGGTGACCCATTACAAAAATCTGTCGTCCGTTTTCCGTGGAAATGATATGTGGCCCCACTTCCTGCGAATCAGCCAGGATCCGCAGCGCCGGCTCATTTTGAATATCTTCTCTGAGCACTTCTGTGTGTCTGGAATGCGGAGCATAAAAATATTCATCGAATCCGCGAACCAGCGGGTTATGAGGCCGGAGCACCTTGTGTTCAAACACGCCAAACACCTTATGATCCATGATATGTTTGTCAATACCGTAATGATAATACAGTGCTGCCTGTGCGCCCCAGCAGATAAACATGCTGCTGTACACATTGGTCTTGGCAAATTCAAATATCTCGCTCAGTTCCTTCCAGTAATCCACCTGTTCGTACGGGAGTTTTTCCACGGGAGCACCGGTGAGCATCATGCCGTCAAAATACTGATCTTTGATCTCATCGATCGTCTTGTAGAATGAATTCATATGCTCCTGGGAGATATGAGTCGATTCATGAGATCCCATGGTCACCAGCGTCATTTCCACCTGCAGCGGTGTATTGGAAAGCACCCTTGCAAGCTGTGTCTCTGTTGCGATCTTCGTCGGCATCAGATTGACGATGACGATTTTAAGCGGACGGATCTCCTGTGTACTGGCCCGTCCTCTCTCCATGGTAAATATATTTTCGCTCTGCAGCGTTTCCGCTGCCGGTAATTGATTCGGTATTATTAATGGCATTCGTTATGCTCTCCTTCACTCGTTCTTATTCTAAAGCCTGTTTCAGATCTGCGATGAGATCTTCCGCGTCTTCCAGTCCGCAGGAGTATCTTACCAGATCAGGGCTCACGCCGGCCGCAGCCAGTTCTTCATCATTCATCTGTCTGTGAGTCGCACTTGCCGGATGAAGACAACAGGTCCTCGCATCCGCCACATGAGTCTCGATGGCAGCCACCTTTAATTTCTGCATGAAGTCTTCCGCTGCCGCTCTGCCGCCTTTTACACCAAAGCTTACGACGCCGCAGGATCCATCAGGCAGATATTTCTGTGCCAGTTCGTAATCATCATCGCCTTCCAGTCCGCAGTACTTGACCCACGCCACCTTATCGTGACCCTGCAGGAATTTTGCAACAGCAAGACCATTTTCCGCATGACGCTTGATCCGTACATGCAGACTCTCAAGTCCCAGGTTCAAAAGGAACGCGTTCTGCGGTGACTGAATGGATCCGAAGTCACGCATCAGCTGCGCTGTAGCCTTCGTGATATACGCGCCTGCCAGTCCGAATTTTTCTGCATATGTAATGCCGTGATAACTGTCATCAGGCTCACACAGCCCCGGGAACTTATCCGGATATTTCGTCCAGTCAAATTTGCCGGAATCCACGATGCATCCACCTACTCCTGCTCCATGACCATCCATGTATTTCGTTGTGGAATGAGTTACGATATCTGCACCAAACTCAATAGGACGGCAATGTACCGGCGTGGCAAAGGTATTGTCCACGATAAGCGGTACGCCATGTCTGTGAGCCGCATCCGCAAATTTCTCGATATCCAGGACCGACAGTGCCGGATTGGCGATGGTTTCCCCAAATACAGCCTTGGTATTCGGCTGGAATGCCGCATCCAGTTCCTCTTCCGTTGCATGCGGAGAAACGAATGTGAATTCCACCCCCATCTTCTTCATAGTTACGGCAAACAGATTATAGGTCCCGCCGTAGATAGTCGAGGATGCCACCACGTGATCGCCACAGGATGCGATATTGAATACCGCATAGAAGTTGGCAGCCTGACCGGATGAAGTCAGCATAGCCGCCGTACCGCCTTCCAGCGAAGCGATCTTTGCAGCAACATAGTCATTCGTTGGATTCTGCAGTCTCGTATAGAAATAGCCCTCCGCCTCCAGGTCAAAGAGCTTTCCCATATCCTGACTTGTATCGTATTTAAAAGTCGTGCTCTGGATGATCGGGATCTGCCGCGGCTCTCCATTGCCCGGCCGATATCCATCCTGCACACATTTTGTTCCGATGCCCATTTTTTTGATTTCCTTTCATGTATTTATCCGAAAACGTTAATAAAAAAATTATACACTATTTCAGTACAGATTTCAAATACTCTTCACGTCCCTGCCTGTACAGATCGCCACCTTCGCAGTCCAGCACCACCGTCAGCGGCAGATCCTCTACGTACAGCCTGCGGACAGCCTCTGCTCCCAGGTCGTCAAAAGCGATGACTTCTGCCGATTTGATCTGTCTGGCCATGAGTGCCGCCGCCCCTCCGATCGCAGCCAGATACACTGCTCCGTTGCGCACAACGGCCTCCTTCACCTCGTCGGATCTCTGGCCCTTGCCGATCATGGCAAGCTGTCCCAGATCCAGCAGTCTCGGCGCATACGCATCCATCCGGTAGCTGGTGGTCGGCCCTGCAGAACCGATGGGATGTCCCGGTTTCGCCGGCGTTGGACCTACGTAGTAAACGATGGAATTCTCTATGTCAAACGGAGGCTCTTCGCCCTTCTGCAAAAGCTCCACGATCCGTTTGTGCGCGGCGTCCCGCGCTGTATAGATCGTCCCCGTCACCAGGACTCTGTCCCCGGCTTTAAAATGTTTCACCTGTTCTTTTGTAAAAGGTTCCTGTAATCTGTGTTCCATTAAAGCACCGCCTCCTTATGTCTGCTGACGTGACAGTTGACGTTGACCGCCACCGGCAGCCCCGCGATATGGGTCGGTGCCGTTCGGATGCTCACTGCCAGCGCCGTGGTCTTTCCACCAAAACCCTGAGGGCCGATCCCCAGCTGGTTGATCCGTTCCAGAAGTTCCGCTTCCATCTGAGCGTAATACGGATCGCTATTCGGTTCCTGTGCCGGAGAAAGCAAAGCCTTCTTGGCCAGCAGCGCCGCTTTGTCGAAGGTTCCTCCGATCCCTACGCCGATCACGATAGGCGGACATGGATTAGCTCCTGCCTGCAGACAGGTATCTACGACGAAATCCTTGACCCCTTCTTCCCCTGCCGAGGGCGGGAGCATCTTGATACGACTCATGTTTTCCGATCCAAAACCCTTCGGTGCCACCGTGATCTTCACCTTGTCTCCCGCTACGATTTCCGTATGGAGATACGCCGGCGTGTTGTCCCTGGTATTAACTCTGCGAAGTGGATCTTCCACGATGGATTTCCGCAGATAGCCTTCTCCGTAGCCTCTCCTCACACCTTCATTTACCGCGTCTTCCAGCAGCCCGCCGGTCAGATGCACATCCTGCCCGATCTCCAGGAATACGCACGCCATGCCCGTATCCTGGCAGAGTGGGAATACACCTTCTTCTGCGATAGCGATGTTCTCCTCGATGCTGGCCAGCACATCCTTTGCAACAGGCCATGTCTCTTCCTCCGCCTTCTGCCGGATGCAGGCCTTGATATCTTCTCCCAGATAATGATTCGCCTCTACACAAAGCTGGGCGATCTTATCCGCAATACATTGTACGTCTAATTCTCTCATGCTGTTAAAACTCCTTGTTTTTTCTTTAGAAAAAATCACTGTGGTCGATTTCTTCTGCCGCCTTTCGCAAAGCCCCCTCCGCATCTACGCCGATCACGTCCAGCATCTCCGCCTTGAAGCAGGTAGTCTCCTCAATGCCGAAGAACACTCTGCAAAGGGTATCCACATACGGAAACCCGAAATCCATGCCTTCTGTCGGACCGCCGGCCGTCATGATGTAGACAAGCTTCTTTGCCCTGCAAAGACTGGCCGGAAAGCCTTCTTCCGTATAGTAGAACGTCAGCCCCTGCACGCAGATATTCTCTATGTAATTCCGCAAAATCGCCGGGAACGCCAGATCCCAGAACGGCGCCGCGATAAGGATCTCATCCGCCTCGGCAAAAGCCTTTGCATAACAAAACATCTCATGGGAAAAATCTCTTTTTTCCTGCAAAGCATTCCGCAGCTCCAGCCGCTCCAGCCTCAAAAGCTCGATATTCTCTTTTCCCAGATTCACTTCTGTTATCTCTCCGCCCATGCGATCCAGGGCATGCTGCGCCAGCATCCTCGTCCGGGATTCCGGACGCACACAGGCGTTGATAAACAATGTCTTTTTCATAAATCTTCCGCCTCCTTCCGCAACCGGATGCGGCTGATCTCCGTCGCACCCACAGATGCATCCATTATACCATATCCAGATCGCTCTCGCTCGCAAATCCCGGGCATAAACACGAAATTCTCATCATAAACTTGTACAAAACACATTCAGGAGGCTATCCATGTACCGAAGAAAACGCCATAGAAGAACCTATCGAAAAAATACTCGCAGGACCCTGCGAAAAACAAACACCCTGCTACGGGAGATCCTGCTTTTCCTGCAAAGTCTCCTCCGTCAGCCTTTCGTAAAGACAGTGCTTTTGATTTTCGTCATCCTTACCATCCTGCTGGTTCCCGTGCCCTGGCTTATCACAAAGATCACGCCTTCTGCAGATCCCGGTCATTTCGGGAAAAGCAGTCAGACTGCACCCTTTGCACTGGCCGAGATCCCGAAAAAAGTCACCGTCTGGCGCACAGCATCCCACAAAACCGAAACCGTTGACTTCGAGGACTACGTCAAGGGCGTCGTCTCCAGCGAAATGCCTTCGTCCTTTCCCCTGGAAGCTCTCAAAGCTCAGTCAGTGGCCGCCAGGACTTATTCCCTGGGAAAAATCCAGAAATCCCAAACCGGAGGCAATCCCAAATCACACCCCAAGGCTCCTGTCTGCGACTCCACCCACTGCCAGGTCTATCAGAATCCTTCTGATTTAAAATCCATCAAGGGCACCTCCTGGATGGAAGGAAAAGACGGCTGGAAAAAAATCTGCAAAGCAGCCGACGCCACCCGCGGTCAGATGCTTTACTACCAGGGCGAACTGGTGCAGCAAGCTCTCTTTCACTCATCCAGCGGAGGGAAAACCGAAAACTGCCAGGATGTCTTTGCCGCATCCGTTCCTTACCTGGTCAGCGTCGACAGCCCTTATGAAGACGAGGCCACCCACCAGAATGAGCAGCATACGTTCACCGTCGAAAACTTTGCAAAAAAAATAAGGGCCTACTGCCCTAAGATCGCCTTCGGCGACATCAAAAGCTCCAATATCAAAATCATCAGCCGCAGCACCGGCGGCCACGTAGAAAAAATGCAGATCGGAAACGGTCTCATCGAAGGTCGCACCGTCCGGGAAGCCCTGGAGCTCCCATCCACCAACTTTACCATCAAGATTTCCGCAGGCAAGATCACATTTACCTCAAGCGGCTCCGGTCACGGCGTCGGCATGAGCCAGTATGGTGCCAGCGGTATGGCCAAAAAAGGCTATGACTATAAGGACATCCTGGCGCATTACTACCAGGGGACGGAGGTGTGGTGAAAAGGATTGTCACACACCCAGGCATTGCCAACAGGACTGTAGCCTTCTGACCATAAAGTTGCGACGCAAACGTCGTAAGTACGAGGTGATTTTAATATTCATCGTGTATAATATCTCCAAACAAAATCCGCATATAGTCGCGACGAGCATAGAGGATACGATCAATATAAACTTCACTATCATAAGCACGATAAAAACTGATGTAATTCCCACTTACAATAATACGATAATCGCTCTCTATATCTACAATCGAAGATAATGGTGCTCCGATCTGCGCATGATTCTGTAAAATGCGAAGACTCTTTGTGATTCGACTTACAGTTGCTAAGGCTGCGGAAGGGTTCAGTAACTCTTCCTCAATATATGTTTTAATTTCCAAGAGATCGTTTTGGGCTTCTTCAGAAAAATGTAAATTATTCATTGATGATCCCCAGTTTTTTCTCTACGTTTTCTAATGTCAGCCAGCCTTTTTCTTCTCCAGATTTTCGGCCTTTGGCTAGTTCATTCATCAGCCGCAGCGTCGCCTGCATTTTTTCGAAGTCCTGCATATCTAAAATAGCGTATCTGCCGCGCCCATTCTTTGTCAAAAAAACCGGAGCACCAGCAGTCACATCATGCAGCACATCACTGTAATTCCGCAAATCAGAAACAGGTTTGATATTTGGCATATTTCTCAACTCCTTTCACCTATAGCATACTCTACTTTGCCGTAAAATTCAACGGCAAATTTTACAGCAATTGATTTTTAACTTTAACATGCTATTCCTCCATCAGATCCTTCAGTTCATTCAAATCAAGCCATTCCTTTTCTTCTTTTACGGCTTCCTCGGCTTCCTGCAGCTTCACCAGAAGTTTCTTTTCAGCACGCTCACGCTCATCATCCTCAATATCCATAACAACAAACCGCCCTCTGCCATTCTTAGTCAGATATACAGGCTCGCCTTTATGACAGTTTTTTTAAACTTCGTTACAATTTCTTAAATCAGATACCGGTAAAATACTCGCCATATTCTTCCCGCTCCTTTCCCCTTGAGGTTTGATTACTTATAAGTATACACACTTGTCCTTCGTGTACAGCACTACCGTTCCGTCGTAAAAAAATTCAGTTGTATCAGAGCCTTCCTGTTTCTTGACTCTCTGTCCGAATCCATTATATTGGTTCTGCTGGGTATAATCAACCTGTCAATACCATCTGATTTTCCTGCAAAGCCTTCTCCCAGCTGTCAAGTTCGTAACAAGAAAAGTAAACAGCATCACCAGTAGTATCACATACCTTGTGCTGAACATATATCCAAATAGTACAAACAGTATTTGAGCTGGGGCGAATATACTGATCAATATCCCCAGAATCATATGAAATGCGCAAACAGCACTCGAAAGCCATGGACATGCCGGGTAAATCACGACCAGCCGCCGATGTAAAAGCAGCATAGCTAGCAGGAACAAAGCCGCCAAAATTCCCACCACCAGAAGCCACAAGTAGAAAATATGCATTCCTGATATCTGCTCATTGATATCATTCAGCCATCGATCTAAAAGCTTTGCTCCTTGAAACCCTAACGGAAACATGATGAAATAAACGATCAGATAGATCCAGCCGTTATTCTTACACATTATAAAGCACCTCCTTCACACATTTTGCTCAACACGGATTTTTCATTGATCCTTTCCCCACTCTCTTGATCAAAAATATGGATCATCTCCGGGGAAAAAGAAACACGAACTTTCTCTAGATTTTCCTGCTTTCGCCAGTGATTTTCAGTTCCTTTTACGACCAGTTCTTCCTGTTTTTCCAACTCTAAAAAAAGATAGCTGTCATTGCCCTGAAACTCCACATTAGAGACGCAGCATACGTTTATCGTCCCGTCTATCGTTTCGTCATTCCCGATTTCATCCGCTACAATATCCTCTGCCCGCGTTCCAACAATCACATCTTTTCCTTCATAGCCTGTATCCTTCAAGACTCTCTGAATCCTCTCTGAAACGGGGATCCGAAACTGTTCATTCTGCAAAACTATCCCCATCTTTTCATCAGTTATCACACGCATTTTCATCAAGTTCATTTGAGGCGTCCCGATAAACTGTGCCACGAACGTATTGGCCGGCTGATAATAGAGATTTTCCGGTGTATCGATCTGCTGGATCCTGCCATCTTTCATCACAACGATTTTCGTTCCCAGAGTCATCGCTTCTACTTGATCATGGGTAACATAGATAATGGTCGCTTCTAATTCTTTATGCAGTCTGGCAATTTCTCTCCGCATTCTGCTTCGCAGCTTGGCATCCAGATTAGAAAGCGGTTCATCCATTAAAAACAGCTTTGGCTGCCGCACGATCGCCCGCCCCATCGCGACACGCTGCCGTTCCCCTCCCGATAAAGTCTTAGGCTTGCGCTTTAAAAGATCTTCGATATCAAGTCTAGCCGCCACTTCATGTACACTCTGATCGATTTCTTCTTTTGACTTCTTTTCCTGTTTCAAACAAAACGCCATATTATCGTATACAGTCATATGAGGATACAACGCGTAGTTTTGAAAAACCATAGCGATATTGCGTTCCCGCGGCGGCATTTCGTTTATCCTTGTCTGATCCAGCGCCATCTGACCTTCCGATATCGATTCCAGGCCTGCGATCATGCGCAGCACAGTGGATTTCCCGCATCCCGACGGTCCCACCAGCACAACGAATTCTCCCTCTGTCACATCCAGTGAAAAATCCTGTACCGCCTGCACCCCGTTAGTATATGTTTTACCGATTTGTTTGATTTCCAGCTTGCTCACAGCTCACCACCACGCTTTCCTTTTTCCGTACAGTTCCGCACATAATTCTTCATTCCCAATCCCATTATGATCGTAACGAATATCGACAGACTGCACCAGATCAGGCATCTCACGATCCGATAAAAACAGTTCATTTCTACCTCTATTTTGCTCCCCTTTAGGAACGCATGGATCGACTCCATCTTCTCTCCCATTCGATCCGTCCAGAAAGAAAAATCCGACCATGCGCCCGGTATCATATCTGCCGGATATCCTGCAAACACGCCGATCACAACAAGGATCACAACAATCACTCCCAGCTTGACATACCATTTTTTCACCCATTTGGATGGGATGAAGAAGTGTATGCCTATACATCCAAGCAGCACAGGAGAGGCCAGAAACAGCAGCTTCAAAATCCAGCATACAAACTCGTTTTCCTGATAAACTCCCGTTTCAAACCGATTTTCCATCTCCTGTCTGATCAGGATACGCTGCTTCGGATCCTTTGGAATCACATTGATCAGGTTATACCCCACTTCCCCATTTCTGCTGGATGGAGCCACAAAAATCCGGTCGATCTGATTTGATACTCCTGCCACGGTATACTCCCTGCCTTCACAAATAACTTTCAGACCTTCTGCCTGAACCGTCCCAAACAATTCCCATGCAATTTGTTTTCCCAGAATACACAACCCAAAATCATCGTAATCAAGCCGCAGAGCATCAGGGATAAGCAGATCCGTCCTGCCACAGGTATAGACAATGTCGCCAGTTGAAAGACGCCCTAGTTCAGCGCTTTCCATCTGCCCTTCCCCATGATCATTCCAAAACAGCATCTCATACTGCAGCCTGTTTTCCTCCGCTTCCCCTGAGCCGTACTGTTCTTCGTAATAGGAATACGCTTCTTCCGCAGAAATATATGTTCCCGGCAAGTCGTTGCGGTAATAGATGCCCCGGTCGCTGTTCGCTGCAAAAAGATTCAACCCGGCACTTACAAAAGCGATGATGGAAACAGCGATGCACAGAATCCCCAGGATATATTTTTTCTTAAAAATCATCCTCTTCTTTTTCATCGCATTTTCCTCACCTTATTGCCATCGGACAAGATCTTATCAGACTGTACAATGATCATCTGGCCACTGGAAATACCTTCTACTGCAACGGATTCCCGATTTTTATCCAGTAAAGTCACTTCCATCTTTTTCGCCGTATATTCTCTTCCCAGAATCGTCTCCTCCGCCGTAACTGCGAAAACAAAATAGCTGCTCCCCTCCATATTTAACGCCGAACGCGGAATACAGCAATCGTATTTCTGCGAGGAAGAATTGAGTTCCACCGAAAGCAGCTGTCCCAGCGAAAACTTGTTTTGCGGCAAAGGAATATTCAGTACGATCGTTCCATCAGCTTCCCTGTTGTCAATGGACGCGATCGCAAGATTATCGGCAGATTTCCCATCCGATGAAGAAGCAGTGACGATCGTATCCTTGCTCACATAGCTGCTCTCCTCATCGCTGCTCAGGGTCACAACGGCAGTCAGGTTTTGCCCGGAATCTGCCAGCATCACATCCGCCGTCCCCTGCGTTTTCTGTCCTGCCTTTGTTTCGATCGCAGTGACTACCCCATCCCGTGGAGCACAGATCCCGTACCCCGCCCGCTTAATCTTTTTATGCTCCTGAAGCATCTGTTCTTTTTTCCATCTTTCCTGCTGCAAAGAATACACCTCAGAGGAAATGGAAGTCCCATCGCTTTCTGATTTCATCTGCTGTATCTGCTTGCTGACAGCATTCACTTCTCCTTGTTCCTCTGCGATCATCTGATCCAAAGTGTGCTTCTCTATGGTATATAAAACATCCCCTTCTCTGACCGCCTGCCCTGTAGAAACCACCACCTTATCCACCAGCAGCCCTTCTGTCGTAAATACCGGGGATTCCGAAAGGGATTTTACTTCGCCCTGCGTATGGATCGTATGGCGTATCGTACCGGAGTCCGCCTGCCCCATCACAACCTTTGGCAGGATCATCTGATATGTAACACGTGAAATTACGGTAAGCCCAACCATAACCGCTAAAAATACAACCACAATTTTAACCTTCTTATTAGGCTCCAGACTGCATACCCGATTCCAAAGTTCTTTTAAATTCACTTTTTCTTTCAAGAAATGAAAAACTCTCATATTCGGCCTCCATGATTTCCTGACATATTATTCTTTGACCGCCGATGCCACGATACCTTTTTCTAAATGGTCTTTGCAGAGGAAAAAGAGTATCATCGTCGGCACTAAAGTGATAACGGCCGCCACCAGCGACTGACCTGCATTCTCCAGACTGATTTCCGGCAGATACAAGGTCAGCGGCCATAGTTCCTCCCGATCCAGAAAGATCAACGGCTGCTCTACTACGTTCCAGTATTCCAGAAACTGCAGCAGTAGTGCCGCTATGATCCCTGTTTTACCGAGAGGAATCCCGATTTTAAAGAATATCTGAAACTCCGATGCACCGTCTATCCTCGCAGACTCCATGATGCTTTCCGGTATCGCCCGGAAGAAATTATATAAGACAAACACCGGGAATGTAGAGAAGGCTCCCGGCAAAATGATCGCCCACAAGCTGTCCAGCAGCGACAGCTCTCTCAGCACCAGATACTGAGACAGCATGATCACCTGAAACGGGAGCATCATCAAAATAATATAGATAAAAAACAGAAGCTTTTTCAGTCGGAATTCATAGCGGGCAAATCCCCAGGCGGCGGGCACGCCAAAGAGCAGCTGTCCTGCCACCACTCCCGCCACAATCTTGACCGAATTCCAGAACACCATAAAGAACTGCGGCTCCTCCAGCAGAACCTTTGCATAAGATCGAAGGGTCGGAATCTGCGGCAGCAAAGACCAGTCTGCAAACCCCTGCGATGCAGGACTGACGATAGGCGCCAGATGTTCCTCCAGTTCAGCCGGATGCATGAAAGAACCTGCAAGCAAAAATATCACTGGATAAATTACGATAAATGCACCAAATGCAATCAAGAAAAGACTCAGTTTCCGCTTCATGCCCGATCCTCCCATGCCTTTTGCAGCAAGAAAATAAGCAGAATTAACAGAATGGACAACAGCACCGCTCCTGCCGTCATCTTATCCAGAGCGAGATCCCGAAACCAGTTGTTGAACAGGTGCTGTATCATATAGATACTTTCATTGGGATAATTCCCCGCCACCAGATAAACTTCTCGAAACACTTTAAAGGAATTGAGAAGAGCCAGGACTGCAATGATAAACAACATCGGCAGCAGGTTGGGAAGCGTGATCCGAAAGAAGATCACTCGATCCGAAGCCCCGTCCATTTGAGCCGCTTCATAAATCTGATCCGGGATCATGGACAGTCCCGCCAGCCAAAGTACGATGTGATAGCCCAGGTTCTTCCAGATATAGCTGACCACCAGAATGACGAAAGCCCATCTCGTATCCATCCACTCACAGGTTCCTGTCCCCCAGCGGTCCAGCACACCGTTCAGCAAGCCCTGGTCATCGAATAAGATCCGCCACAGCAGAACCACCGCAGCCACTGGGATCGCCATCGGCAGCAGAAAACCGGTTTTCAGGGAATTTCCTATTTTACTGTGACGATAAATCCACACCGCAATCACCAGCGATAAGAATAACAGCAACGGAATACACACCAGCATAAACAGTCCCGTATTCTTCACAGCCAGCTGAAAGGCCGGATTTGTCAAGACGGTTTTAAAATTATCCAGTCCCTGAAACTCGCCTCCCGCAGCCGAGAAAAACGCCCTGCGAAACACGTCGATATATGGAATGAAATAGAAAATGCAGACCCCTGCGAAACTCGGCAGCAAAAACCACCATGCGGGATTTTTCCACGTTCTCACTCGCATTCTCATTCTCATCACCTCACCTACTCATACGCATACAGCCGCAGCCGATCCGAAATCTCTTTCACTGCCTTTTCATAAGAAATTTCTTTATTGAGATACTTCTCCGTATATTTCATAAAAATGCTCATGATCGTTCCATTGTTGTTGGTAGCGCGGTCAGCATTTCCAACGCTTTGCAGGAAATCCGAAACGACGCCTTCCGGCAGTTCCTGTAATCGCAGCGTTATGCTGGCGTTCTCATCGGCAATTTCGGCCTGATCAGGCTTTAAGTTCTGCAAAGTATCCTCCAGTACGCTTTCATCAATGCTGAGGCCCATAGCTTCCCCGGTGATTTTTTGACCTTGCCGTGACAACAGATACGAAACAAACTCCCTGCATTCGTTTTCCTGTTTTGTCGCCGCACTGATTCCCACGATCATGCGCGGTATATAGTATATGCCCTGATTGGAAGTAACGATGCCGTAAGTACTGTCCTTCAGCTGCTGCACCATCTGAACTTCCTGCGGCTGCCAGATGTAGTCCAGTTCCAGAGAGCTGCTTCCCAGCAGACTTCCAATCATTCCGCCCGTTTGCTGCGGCGGCAGCATCAGCTGCGACAGATGCACATTATCCTGGCTTTCTTCCAAGTCATACATCCGCTTCACGTTCTTTAAAAACTCCTGGACATCCTTCCTGTCGATCGTCCCGTGATCTGCCTTATCGTCTACGAAAGTCTGGTAATAAAATCTTACATCGTTAGCGAAATCATATTCGCCGATTTCGATCTGATGCTCCCCCATCTTATTAACAAAAACCGTCCCGGTTTTCGCATTTACGATATCATCGTGAGGACTTAGAATGATCGGCAGTCCAAAACGAACGGGAACTGCATAGAGTTCACCGTTCCATTCATAGGTATCGATAATATTCTCAAAATTACTTTCCGTATGAAGCTCTTCGATGTCCTCATCCAGCCTCATCAGCATATGATTTTCTACATAAGCATCGACGTTCAGCCCGTCTAGAAACAAGATATCCGGACCGTCTCCGCCCATCATGCCTGCATTGAGCTTCTTGATGGCATCGTCTAGCGTCTTCGATCCATTCTCTTCGATTCCTACCGTCACATCCACCTGCACGTCCGGATTTTCTTTCTGGTAATGATCTACCAGCTTCTGCACATTCTCGTCCTGCTGCAGGGTATAGACTTCCAGACGCTTCTTCTCTTTTTGAGATTTATTCGATACCTGCTTATAGCAGAACAGCTGTGGAGAATCGCCTTCTCGGTTAATAGCCAGATATACCTGATCCTTCTGATCAAAGGCAATGGTACTTCCATACACTTCCGATGGGACAAATGACATCTCTTTTTTAGAAATAAAGGTCTGCTTCTTTCCATCGCTGAATCGTTTCAAACCGTCTTCATTAAAGAAATAAAAATCGCCTTTATATGCGGTCAGCACAGCCAGCTTGTCGCTGTTTACATATGCTTTTTTCACCAGTTCCAAGGTCTTGTCGTTCTTCTTCTCAACAGCATGTTCTTTACTGTTGTACTGGATCACATCTCCTACACCAAGCAAATAAATCTGATCTCCTTCGACCATAAACGCTCCTGGAGAATAAAGAGGATTTTTACTGTTTAAAATACAGTCTGTAATTTCATTCGTCTCTTCATTGAGTAAGTAAGTTTCCCCGCTTTCATTAGAAATCAGCAGGTTTTCCGAGTCTATGATCCTGGAGTCGTACGAAAATCCGTCCCCGATGTAAAGCGCCTCCGATACTTCTGACCTCGGCATAACGTTGGACAGCTCCTTTGCATTACCCTGAGAATCCATATAGAAACACCTTGTGTCCATGCACTCAGGTTCGTCCAGAGAGCGATCCGACACCGTACATACCGCATTGCCCTTTGCAGAAAAAGAAAGCGAACAATCTACTTTTTCAGGCTCCGTGATATGCATGGCGTCTGTATAACACCATCTCCGCTCCCAGGACTCGCCGCGGTTTCTGCTTTCCCATGCATAGCCTTTCTGGGTTTCTTCTTCCGTGACGGCGATCCGCATGACCCCATCGTCTGCCACATTGAAACCCCATATATTGTCGCATCCCTCTGGAAGTGAGATTTCCCGCTCTTCATACCCGCTCTGATCCCCGTGGCCGCATGCGCAGCACAGGAGTATGGCGAATGTAACACACATCAGTATCGCTGGTATTTTCATGATGTTCCTGTTCATTGTCCACTCACCTCCGGAAACGAATACAATCGCATGAATCAGTGGTTTTATTATAGTGCTGTAAAGAGTTTTCTTGTTAGAGTTGTAAAAAACAGCGTATTTTATTGTCAAAAATAAAAATGATATTATAAATATAGCAGGATTTCTGCACGGAACAGATCATCCTCTGTTTTAAAGTGCATCTCTCCATGATACTTCTCGACGATCTTTTTTACATTGTTCAGTCCGATGCCATGTTCCTGTGAAGCCGCCTTACTCGTCAAAAAACGTTCTCCCTGTTTTTTAAGCGATCCGGTATAGGAATTGACTATCTGTAAAAACAGCATGCCCGCATCCACCTTCATGGAAATGCCCAAATATCCATTCCTGCACTGTTCCAGTGCTTCTATGCCATTATCCAGCAGGTTTCCTAAAATAATGCAAAGATCATGATTCTCTATGGACAGGGATGACGGTATAGCAAGATTCAGCACCGGATCGATCCCCAAACGATGGTTTGCCGCTTTCAGCTTAATATTCAGTAAACTGTCCACGGTAACGTTTCCCGTCTCTGAGAAGGGCCTGCTCTGCTCCACCATATCGTTCAGCGATTCCACGTAACGGTCCATGTTTGAAAAATCATGCTTGCCTGCCATCTCCTGCAGAACTAGCAAATGATTCTTGATATCATGACGAAGCGATTTCATAGAGTCTTCCATTGCCGACAGTTCCTGCAGCTGATTCTCATATGCCCTGTTCTCCTGCTCCAGCAAAGAGAGTTCCAGACGGTTCTGCTGCAGCTGCTTTAAATGTTCTAACAGATAAAATACGGCCAGATTCAAAAATACCATGCATAAGCCACCCAGAAAGGCAGCCTTCTCGTCCCTGCACTGATCTAAGACGATCGCTGAAAAGAAAATGCTGATTCCCGGGATCAAGATCACCGCCAGCCATTCCGAAAGCGGGATTTCCTGTCCCTTTTTCTTGTCTGCAATCTTTTTTGCAACGATCATACACAGGAAAAATAATAAATCTGTGACCGCCAAAATCAATGGTATGATATATTCCGAATGCAGTACGATCAAAAGACGATAAGATACGTCCTCTAAAACCAGATGAAGACCTCCCACTAAAAGAGCTGCTATGATTCTGGTTTTCCACTTTCCGCGATACGTCAGCGTCATCAGAAAGATTCCTGCCATGGAAGTTGACAGCAGCACCAATGGAGGCCAGTTTAAGATGAGTGAAACTACACTGTTAAACAAGAAGAATGCCAGAAATGCTATGTATCGAATAAAACGCTCTCTCTGTTCTCCCTTTTCAAAGAAAATATTTAGGAACTGAAGAGAAATATAAAATCCCATCAAGTTGCCGCAAAAGCTCATAATCATTGGAAACATGAACTACTCCTCTCTCCACCGCTTCAGAAGCGTTTCCCTCACTGTTTTTCTGTATCGCGGGCTGATGGAAAGCTGCTCACCCTGATCCATTACCACCATTTCATATTCCCACTTTTTAACATACGTTTCATGGATAAGGTAGGACTTGTGGATCCGAATAAATCCCGGCGGCGTTTTCGCCTGAATATCATCCAGCTTCCCATAAAAATCAAGGTTGACAGATGTTGTATGAATCTCTACTTTTCTCCCCGTGGTGCTGAAATACCGGACCTCCCCATAGGCCACACTGTACAATTCCGAGCCCCTCTGGAATTTGATATAGTCATCGTAATATTGTGACAGCTTCATCGCCTTTTCCAGATTCTTGATAATGTCCCGCTCCTGTACTGGTTTTATTAGAAAGTTAAGGGGCCGGACTGCAAAAAGTTCCATCGCATACTCTGATTTCGCAGATATATAAACGATGTGCGTTTTTTCGTTCTGCAGCTCCGTTCGTATCTTAGCACCCAGATTCACCCCGTTCATCGCTTTTAATTCGATATCAAGAAAGATCAGATCGAAGGTCTCGCCCCGGAGCATGTCCGCATACAGTTTTTCCCCGCTATAATACGACTCGCACCGCACCAGTCCCTGCGGCTGATAGGCCTTTAAACACGCTTCGATCTTCTCACATAATAATTCATCATCATCACAAACTGCGACTGAAAACATAGACTACCTCTCATTTTGCACGACTTCTTCCTGTGACCGTTCCAACTCATTCTTTGCCTAAATCATAATAGGAGATAACAGAAATGTCAACAACTATTTAGTTTTTCTAAATGGTTGTTGACATTCATATGCTGAAACATTAAAATAATTACAATATCATAAGGAATAAAAGGAACATTGGATGAGCGCTCAAATCAACTTTAAAAAAGGATCCGTAGAAATGCTTTTGCTCCACGTATTAAGCTGTAAAGGCGACTGCTACGGCTATCAGCTGTCACAGCTGATCAAAAAATCTTCCGGCGGAGAACTGGATTTTCCCGTTGGATCCCTGTATCCTGCCCTGTACAAAATGATCGATCACGGATATATCTCGGACTACAAACAACAGGCAGGCAAACGCCTGGTACGAGTCTACTATCATCTGGAAGACGCCGGTTGGCAGCGGCTGGAAGACCTGAAGCGAGAATACTTTGCCACCTATCACAGCATTCAGCAGGTTTTAAACAATGATTTTGCGGAGGACGATGCAAATGAATAAAGAACAGAAGCGTTATATAAAAGAAATAAAGGCATTGATGCCAGTCTATGGAAAATATGAAAAACGTTTTTTTCATGATATTAAAGACTCCATTTGCGAGCTGGATGCAGAACATATTACTTATGAGATGTTGTGCCTTGAACTGGGTCGTCCCGAAGATCTGATCGTGAATTACTACCAGGAAATCGACAGCACCTATCTACGCAAGCAGCTCAAACGCACCCGCTCCATCAAAGCGGTCGTCCTTATCATCGTGCTGCTGGCAGTCGTAATATCCCTATGCCGCCTCGGATTTCTCTACAGCCTGTATCTGGACGGAAAAGACGCTATCATCACCCACGAACTGGTTGTGATTGAATAAAAAAGCAAGCCAATCCAATACCCGGATCAGCTTGCAATCATTCAATTCTCCATGTTCTGATCTCTTCCCGTCACGATCAACTAATAATTCTCCGCCTTGATCCGAAAATACCCTTGGGCGTGATGGCAGACCGGACAGATTTCCGGAGCATCCTTGCCTTTGACTTCGTGTCCGCAGCTGCCGCAGATCCATGTGACTTCGCTGTCTCTGGCAAACACCTGCTGGGTCTTTATGTTCTCCCAAAGCTTCCGGTAACGGGTCTCGTGTTCCTTCTCGATAGCCGCCACCTGCTCCATCTGCCGGGCGATCTGCTCAAAGCCTTCCTCCCGCGCCACGCACGCCATGTCATCGTACATCTCGCTCCACTCGTAGTGCTCACCTTCCGCCGCGGTCATGAGATTTTCCGGCGTCGTGCCGATCCCCACGAAATGCTTGTACCAGATCTCCGCATGCTCCTTTTCATTGGACGCCGTCTCGCGAAACAGCTCTGCGATCTGCCGATATCCCTCTTCCTGCGCCTTTGCAGCAAAAAACTCATACTTGTTACGCGCCTGCGACTCCCCGGCATACGCGATCAACAGATTATCATACGTCTTACTTCCCTTTAAATCCTGCATCTTCCAATACCTCCTTGCAAACAGTTATCTGTAGTATGCCCGCCGCCGGAAGCTTTATGCCTGCTCTGTCAATCGTTTTTGAAAATGTCTTAGAGAATTTGTAACATCTTGCTGCCAGCCTCGCCGCATCCCTGCAGGACTCACATTTTGCTGCCCTGCCTCGCCTCATCTACCAAAATCTTCAAATTGAAGTTTTTCAGGTGTGTTTTCGAGAATTTCGAGCCGGTAAATCGGAAGCAGCAAAATCAGATTCTTCGTATGGAAGAAAATTTGGCGAAAAACGAGAAATTTGCGGTGACCGACTGGAGAGTACAACCTCTATAGCGCGTGATTTTCTCTAAAACTTGAGAAAGAACAGCAAGACGAAGAATTAGATTATATAGTCTTTGCCTGAACACAGCTCCGATTCTCGTTTTACATTGAATTTTCCGAGAAACGAAGATTTAGCAAAAATTATGTCAACCTCCTTTTCACGAGATAGTATCCTATATTGCCTGCCGCGGAAACCACCCCCGCCGCGGAAACCATGCCCGCCGCTGAAAGCTTTATACCCGCTCTTGACAGAAATCTGCCGCCATGATACGCTACCCATACAAGCTATTTTCTGAATATTCGCATTTTCGAAGCGTGTCAAAACGCACTGCAACAGTAAAGGAGGCCAGTCATGAATACGAAAAAACTGACCCGCAAGCATGTCGCCAACATCATAGTCTATTCCATCATCCTTCTGGCTCTGATCGTCGCTTTCATCTGCTACGTCCACGAACCCCGTCTAATCCAGGATACAAACCGCAAACCCGACATTTCTTTTAACGGAACGACCTTTGATATTTCTGCAAAGGACTTCGTCCGGATCGTCAACGAGGATCTGGATAAAGAAGGGCTTTCACTCATCTCTGAAGATTATGCAAAGGATCAGTACGGAAATACCGTAGAAAATGAAAAAGGGGAAGAATTTGACTTTGATCTGGTGGAATACACCTGCCCGATCAATAAGATCCTGGAGCTTCATCTGTTTTCCATTCCTGAACTTGGTGACGGGATTGCCGTGATCCAGCTTCAATCTCGCAAAACTGAAGCTCTCACAACAAAGCAAACGGAGCAAAACGAAGCTTATTACCGGATCATCTGTGATAATGTAGAGCCACGCTTTAATTCTGAGAAATTCAACACTCATATAGGATATCACAACTCCTGTAAGCTAGATGACCTGCTCTTCTACTACACCTCCACCGATGAAAGTTTGGATGGAGAGCCGGAACATAATCTCTACATCTACGGCATCCAGCAAAAAGATCTAGGCGACAAATACCCGCTCTTTTAGGAACTCACCTTAGTCCCACGCCCAAGGCCGGGGCTCTCACACCGCTTAATGCCGGGCTTTGCACGCCCAGGTCCGACGCTTCACCGCGTAGTGCCGGGCTTACCACGCCCAAGGTCGAGCTCTTACACCGCTTAGTGCCGGGCTTAAGGATGAATTTCTGGAAAATTATAGGCGATTTTTCATCTCAAATCAGCTATTTCAGAAAATAAGGATGATCGGGTTCAAACGACCCCCTTGAAAACCCGCTTTTCATTAAAAAAAGAGAATATCATGCCGTTAAGGATGAAAACCGCACCGACACCGGCCCGAAAACCGCACCAAACCGACCAGCACCGGCTCGAAAACCGACACTGCACCGACCAGCACCGGCCTGGCCCGCACCGCCCCGACCAACTCCCAAAAGCAAAAACAAAAAACTCCCCGCACCGCCCGCACCTCGCAGGCCGCAACAGGGAGTTTTCTTTTGATTCCATTCTATTCTTCCACACGCATGATATTCGCGCCCAGGTTCCGCAGCTTTTCCACGAAGTGTTCGTAGCCGCGATCCACATGGTAGATCTGGGAGATCTCCGTCGTGCCTTCTGCGATGAGACCCGTCAGGACTACGGCCGCACCGGCTCTCAGGTCGGTCGCTACCACCTGCGCTCCCTGCAGCTCCTTGTCACCCGGGATGATGGCACAGTTTCCATCGGTCTTGATGTTGGCGCCCATACGATTGAATTCCCCAACATGCATGAAACGGTTTTCAAACACCGTTTCAATTACCACGCTCGGACCCTTCGCCACGGTCAGAAGCGCCATAAACGGCGACTGCATATCCGTAGGGAATCCAGGATACGGCAGCGTCTTCACATCAGTGGAAACGATCGGGTTCACATCGCCCCGTGCCACCAGACCTTCATCAGTCATAGTGATATCCGCGCCGCACTCTCTCAGTTTAGCGATGACTGCCTTCAGATGATCCGGCACCACATTCTTGATGAGAACATTTCCCTTGGTCATAACAGCGCCAACCATGAAGGTTCCAGCCTCGATCCGGTCAGGGATCACGTGATGAGAAACGCCCTTCAGCTTCTCGACCCCTTCGATCTTGATAGTGTCCGTGCCGACGCCCTTGATCCGTGCGCCCATTTTATTCAGAAAGTTTGCCAGATCGACGATTTCCGGCTCCTGCGCCGCATTCTCCAGAACAGTTGTCCCCTCTGCCAGAGAAGCTGCCATTATGATGACCTCAGTCGCCCCTACGCTTGGGAAATCCAGATAGATAGTCGTGCCCTTCAGCTTGTCGGCTTTCGCATCCACGATCCCTCTTGCCAGTCTTTCTTCATCAATGGTTGCGCCCAGTGCCTTAAGACCCTTCAGATGAAGTTCCACCGGCCGCTTGCCAATAGCACATCCGCCAGGAAGGGGGATCACTGCGCGACCCGTTCTCAAGAGCAGAGCTCCCAGCACCAGGATCGACGCCCGCATCATCTTCACCAGCTCATAAGGAGCCTCGTACGTCAATACACTGCCAGCTGTAATATCTACATTATTTTCATCCAGCTCCGGATCCACGGTTGCGCCCAGACTCTCCAGAAGCTTGCACATCACCTGTACATCTCTGAGTGCAGGCACATCCTTGATCTCACATTTCTCTTCCGTTAAAAGTGCCGCCGCCATGATCGGCAGAACAGCGTTCTTCGAACCGCTGATCTTTACTTCTCCATGTAAAGGAGCGCTTTTCTGTACTAAGAATTTTGCCACTTTTTTCCTCCGAACTGTTAATTTACAACTAACCCATTATACTTCCTTACCGGCTTTTTTTCAAGAGCGATTCACATATCTTCTCATAAGTAAGGAAGAGACCTTTTGAGTTTTCCACATGAGGGGAGCAAAACTTGATAGTAGAGCCTCTTCCTGTCTCTATTGTTCCCCGGTCACATGTTTTCAAGCATCCCTGCGAAAAAAAAGAGCAACGAAATTGCTCTTTTTTTCATACATGGTTACAGTGATTTCAGTTCTTCAACGCACTTAGCGCATACGTTCTTGCCTTTGATCTGACGGATGCCGTCTGAACTTCCGCAGAATACGCATGCCGGCTGATATTTTTTCAGCATGATGGATTCACCATCCACATAAATTTCTAAAGGATCCTTTATTTCTATATTTAAAGTTCTCCTTAATTCGATCGGAAGAACTATTCTTCCCAGTTCATCAACCTTACGTACGATTCCCGTTGCTTTCATACTTAGACTCCTTTCATTCCTTTTACCAGCAATCGAACCTGCCCGCCCTGCGGGGATTTTCGGTTCGCATCTACTCCTTCGAACCAGCCTTCTTCACAGCTGCGACCGCTTTTATTACAGAAGAGATCGCAGAGAAAATATTCTGATCTCCCTTGACGGCCTTCGACAGCGACTCCACGGATTCGGAAACATCGCCAATGATCCCGTCCACGTCTTTGCTGCGCTTGGCTGCCAGGTCTGTGATAGTTGCCACATCCTCCAGAATATTGATTGTGTGATCCATGGAAGTTAACAACTTCCGTGTTAATTGTATCAGATAAACGATCAGCACCAGAAGTGCGATACCCAATACGATCAAAAAAAGTGTTTTTAAATCTATCATCACATTCATGACCCTCTCTCCTTTACTCAAACGGTATATACTATATGATATCACATTATTTGGAAATCCCCAACATATTTTTTGATTTTTAGAGTATTTTTAGTTAGAGGTGATTTTATGATGAATTATATATGGGGGTTTATGCTCATCGCAGGGATCGTCGTTTCCCTTGCCACCGGCAGAGCGGATGCATTCACAGACAGCTTCCTGACCAGCTGTACAGATGCAGTAGAATTCACGTTATCCCTGGCAGGAGTCATGGCCGTCTGGAGCGGTCTGATGAAGATCGCAGAAGAGTCCGGACTCATAGATCATGCTGCAAAGGCCCTCCGGCCCATCCTTACTTTTCTATTTCCCAAAGAAAAAGACAGCCAGACGCTGGCCATGATGATCATGAGCTTTATGGCAAACATCTTCGGGGCCGGAAACAGCGCCACCGTATTTTCCCTCAAAGCCATGGAGAGGCTCGATGCTGAAAACGGTCATTCGCCCCGTGCCAGCAATGCCATGTGCATGTTCCTCGCTCTGAGCATGTCCATGATCCAGCTTATTCCCATCACCGTCATCAAAGTAAGAAGCGATCTGGGATCCGCCTCACCGGATGATATCATCCTGCCGTCCATTGCCGCAGGTCTCATCTCCATGGCTGTCTCCGTCTGGATCTGCAAACTCTTTGAAAGGAAGTCACCTGATGCCTGATATTCTCAGCTTATTATCCATAGCATTCCTGCCACTGCTCATCACCATCATCCTCGTATGGGGCATATGGAAAAAAGTCCCCATATACGATACCTTCATCAAAGGTGCTAAAGATGGCCTGAAAACCAGTGTGGAGATACTGCCGTTCCTTCTTGGGATCTTCCTGGCGATAGGCGCTCTGACCTCCTCCGGAGCCATGGGATTCCTTCAGGAGACCACTCGTCCCTTTTTCGAAAAAATCGGCATTCCGCAAGAACTGATCTCCCTGATCTTACTGCGCCCTGTTTCAGGAAGCGGCTCCCTGGTGCTTGCTCAGCAGATCATGGAAGTCACCGGGCCCGACTCCTTTGCAGGAAGAGCTGCCTCCGTCATGGTCGGAAGCTGCGAAACGGTATTCTACGTCCTCGCTCTGTATTTTGGCGTCACTTCCGTAAAAAAAATGCGCCATGCATTCCTGTCGGGGATCGCCGGCTACATCGCCGGAGTCATGGCGTCAGTATACCTGTGTCATATCATGTGATCCACTGTCCCCGCGTACTAGATCCGTTCATAAATTTTCTGGATCTCCCGGCTGTAGCTTCCTCTGCCGTCGTATACGGCCAGCTGCGGGAGATATTTCAGTTCTCTGCCGCCTCCCAGTACACAGTGGATCAGGACGATATTGGGTGCCTGCCCTGCTTCCGGCACTACAAACCGGATCGTCTTCGGTTCCAGTCGGCATCGTCTGCAGCTTTCAAAAATATCGACAAGCCTGGACGGGCGATGCACCATAAACAGCTGACCGCGCCGCTTCAAGATCTTTGCAGCAGCCTGCAGGAAGCCATCCAGATCAGCCGTTGTCTCATGACGTGCACGAAACTTTCCCGCCCCTTCTGCCGGAATAGCGCTTCCCTTCGCAAAATACGGCGGATTGCTGGTCACCACATCAAACCCTCCGTTCTCCATTGCGCCCTGCCACACGCCATCTTCTGCAAAAGCTTTTGCACTCCCACATCCGGCAAGCTCCGCGATATCGCCGCACCCAAAGTGTATTTGTTCACAAAGGCCATTGAGCCTGCTGCTTTCACGAGCCAGCCCGACAGATCCCTCGTTGAAATCCAGACCGAAGCAGCGACTGTCCCCGCTGCCTGCCTTGTGATGAAGAATAAAAGGAATGACACCTGTCCCGGTTCCCAGGTCAGCCGCATACCGGTATCCGCCGCATATCGACGCCGCGAAATCAGCCAGGATCACCGCATCTACGCCATAGCAGAATTCCGAAGGATCCTGCAGAAGTTTTAAGTTTCCAAATCCTATATCATCCGTCCGTATCTCTGTCATAGCCGTCCTTCACTCACCCTGCACACCGGGTTCTAATCTTTCATCAGTTCCTTGATTTCCTTCAGCAGATCACCTTCGATCTCCGCCAGATCATCTTCCTTTTCCTTCTTCTTGTGACCGCCATGACCGTGTTTCTTGTTGATCCGTTTGATTTCTTCCTTGCCGTAGTTGTAAAACTCGGTGCTCAGCTTTTCCTCACCGTTTTCATCCTTTTTGCCGTTGTCTAAGACCAGCCGCGTCTTGATGATGTTTTCCAGGATGTTGACATCGCTTACGATAGCCATACCGTCCGGCGTTTTTATCCGTTCTCCCACTGCCGGCATACCCTTTTTCAGATGAGTATACACCTCGTTTTCGAACTTCAGACAGCACATTAGACGTCCGCACATGCCGGAGATCTTTGACGGGTTAAGGGATAGATTCTGAACCTTCGCCATCTTGATGGATACCGGCTCGAAATCCGACAGCCACGTACTGCAGCAAAGTCCTCTGCCGCAGCTTCCGACACCGCCGATCATCTTGGCTTCATCGCGCACACCGATCTGCCGCAGCTCGATCCGCATGCGGAATACAGAAGCCAGATCCTTGACCAGCTCCCGGAAATCGATCCTGCCGTCCGCCGTAAAATAGAATACCACCTTACTGTTGTCAAACGTATATTCCACATCGATCAGCTTCATCTCCAGGTGATGTGCATCGATCTTTTCCTGACAAAGCTTCATGGCATGGTCCTTCTTGGCCAGGTTGTCCCTGTGCCGCTTCTGATCTTTCTCCGTGGCGATCCGAATGATATTCTTAAGCGGAGAGACGATCTCAGAATCCTTCACCTCCGTCACATCCATGACGATCTTGCCGAATTCCAGCCCTCTGGCTGTCTCCACGATAACATTGTCACCCATCTTCACATCTATTTTCGCAGGGCTGAAATAATACAGCTTGCCTGCATCTTTAAATTTTACTCCTACTACTTTGGCCATATCTATCCTCCGATTTTTAACATTAAATTCTTGATGGCATACGATGGCGATACTCCCTGCCGTATCTGCTTTCTTGCAGTCTCGGTCTCATGGATGCCCGCCGCGATCTCATCGTCTTTCAAAAAGGAAATGTCTCCGTCCCTCTGAAGCAGCAGGTTTCGGTACACCACCTGCAAACTGTCCAGAAAAGCTTCCGTATCTTCCCGGTTTCTCGTTATTTTATCGCATCGTTCTTTTAGCACATAAAAGGGTGCCCGCTCCTGCAAAAGGCGCACCACTTCAGACGCTTCCTCCAGCATGGAATCCGTTCCGCTGCTCCCAAAATAATTGAGCCTGTACTTGACGCATCGCGACTGGATGGTCTGCACCAGGTTCTCGATATTTTCCGAAAGCAGGAATATCACAGAATTCCCCGGCGGCTCTTCTAAAGTCTTCAAAAGACGGTTCTGCGCCCGCTGTGTCATGGTGTCTGCATCCTCTACGATCACCACGTTCCGAGAGCCGAACGGCATTGTTTTCAGCCGGTCCTGCACCTCAAGAATACTGGCGTCCTTGATGGAATTCCCATCTGCTGCCACATAAAACAGATCCTCGCAGTTTCCATGATCCACCTTGTCGCAGATGCTGCATTCCCCGCAGTTTTCACCCAGATGTTTCGGGCAGAGGATCCCCTTGACGAAACTCTCCGTAAAGGCTCTCTTGTCGATGCGGTGATCTCCCTCCAGGATATATGCGTGTGACACTCGGTCGTCCCGGACTATCCGCTCCAGGCGCTGCACCAGTATGCGATTGTCCTCGTCTATTTCAAATCTCATAATGCTTCTTACCTTTTCAGCAGCATATCTGTATAACGTTTTATTTCTGCAAAGATCTCCTCTACCGAGCGAGCGGCATCGATGCCGACGATACGATCCGAAAACTCTTCCTGCAAAGATTCATACCCCCGGTAGACAGCTTCATGAAAGCTCATATCTTCTAGCTCGATCCTGTCTTTTTCTCTCGATTCGATCCGTTCTTCCCCTATGTCCGGCTTTACCTTGAGGAAGAAAGTGAGATCCGGCATCCAGCCGTCTATGGCGTATCCATTGATGACGCGCACACACTCTCCCAGCCCTCTTCCGTACTGCTGGTATGCGATACTGGAATCCACGAATCGGTCGCAGATCACGATCTTTCCCTCTTTTACTGCAGGGGCGATCACATCATGGACATGCTGGGCTCGGGAAGCCGCATAAAGAAGTGCCTCTGTAACAGCTGTCATCTCCCTGTTCGCAGGATCAAGGATCACGCTGCGTATCTGTTCTCCGATCCGGGTCCCTCCGGGCTCTCTGGAAAGGATCACATCATAACCGCTTTCTTCAAGATATTCTTTTAACTTGCTTATCTGCGTTGATTTGCCGGAGCCGTCCACTCCTTCAAAGGATATAAAGTAACCGTTGCTCATTTTCTGGTCTCCCTGTTTCGAAGTTCTCTATCTTTTTTGCGTGCCTTGCGCCGCTTCCGTTTGCTCGCAGGCTTTTGCATCTTCCCTGCAGAAGCTTCCGCTGTATCAGGTCTTTCCGATCTCGTCGGTCTGTTAGATTTACCGGCTCCTGCAGGTCTCGTCGGTCTGTCAGATTTACCGGGTCCTGCTGTTCTCGCCAGCCTGTCAGATCTGCCGGCTCCTGCAGGTCTCGCCGGCCTGTCAGATCTCGCCGGTCTGTCAGATCTCGCCGGTCTGTCAGATCTCGCCGGCCTTGGAGATCTCTCTGTTCCTGCCGGCTGCTCCGGTCTTCTAGATCCCCTGCTGCGAGAGACACTTTTCTGAAACTCGTCCGACAATTTATTGATATAATTCCACATGAACACCGCCAGCGGAACTGCCAGTGCCAGTACAAATAAAAATTTGAAAACTGTCATAATACCATCCTCGTACTGTTTTGCTCATACGTGATTAGTATACCATAAAAATGCAGTGCAAGGAATAGTTCCTCGCACTGCATTCAGATTTCTTTTTCTATTTTTCTGGTATGGTTACAGCATATGGCATCCCGTGATACAGGGGAAATTCGATCACGACCTTAAACAGATCTCCGTCTATGTGGATGTGGAAGCTTCCTCCCTGCAGTTCTACCAGATTCCGCGCTATGGAAAGCCCCAGCCCGCTTCCTTCTGTGTGTCGTGATTTATCACCTCTGACAAATCTCTCCATCAGTTCTTCCTCCGTGATATTCAGCTCATACGCTGACGTATTACGGTAGATGATGACTGCTTTGTCATCCTGACGTTCCAGCGTCTGATACACCCTTGTTCCCGGCTGAGAATATTTGCAGATAGTGTTGAGGAGATTGTCGAAGACACGCCACAGGCTCCTGCCGTCTGCCAGGATCTCCAGATCTTCTTCCGGCTGGGTCGGTATCATCGTCAGATCAGCAGCTTCTGTCTTTTCCTGATATTCGCCCATGACCTGCATCATAAGCACACCGACACGACAAGGGATCTTCTCCAGCTTGATGCTCCCGGTTGCGGCCTTGGATGCTTCCACCAGATCCTCCGTCAGCTTCTTCAGGCGATTAGCCTGCCGATCCAGCACTCCGATATACTCTTGCGCCTTTTCATTATCGATATCTTCTTTTTTCAGAAAATCCACGTAATTGATTATGGATGTCAGCGGAGTTTTGATATCGTGAGAAACATTGGTTATCAGTTCGTTTCGGAATCGCTCGCTCCTCATCTGTTCCTCTACTGCCGCAGAAATACCCTCGCGGATGTGATTGAGATTTTCTGCATGCTCCAGCAGATCCCCGCGCAGACCTGCCGTATCGATCTGATACGAAAGATCTCCTTCTGCCAGGTGTCTGCCGCCGTCTTTCAGTCGCTTCATTTTCTGCGCCGTCAGCACCGCCATCACGAAGATAGCACCTGCCCACAGAAACCAGGCAGCTCCGCTCATGATCCCTAAGGCAGCCAGGTTGAAAAGCAGGATCACCGTCACCACAAGAACCGTTTTCCACACCAGCGGAAATCCGCCGAAAAACCGCTTTGCATGACCTGCAGTCCATTTGATGATCCGATACAGCAAACAGAGGATAGAACTGCTCCACAGATTATGATTCCGCAGCTTGATGACCAGGAAAAGCACTACACCCAGCGCAATGGATGTGATCACCAGGGTAGCAGCTGCCACCGCCGTACAGAGCATATCAAAATTGTTTTCATAGTTGCTGCCGAAAGCCGCTTCAAGCGTGACCATCACCGCGATACAGGACAGAAGCAGCATGATCTCCGCAGGCGTCTTTGCCAGTATCGACCGTTCATCCTCCCGTTTACGCCGTCCTACCGTAGTCACCATGAAGATAAACAGACACAGAGCCATGATGCTGCATACCGCAGCTGCTACGATCGCTTCGACTCGATATTTATAGATCTTTTCCAAGGATCGATATTTCATGAAAACAGTATCAGGCAGATTGCCGGCATCCGGATCCTTGATCATATAGACGCTGATGGTCATATCGTTATGGACGATATTATCTGTCAAAAAATCATTTGACTCCTTCGCATATTTCACCAGTTCCGGATGGACTTCCCGCACTGTCACAGTGCTCACATTGCCCGATTGATCTTTTTCCGGCTTCGTTATAGTATAGGCGAACCCGTCCGCATCCCGCTCTCCATAAAGCAGTTCTTCCTCCGTATCCCCCAGACTTTTCAGATCATAGCTCTCAGAAGAACTTTTCTCCACATTACCGTTTTCATCTTCTATGGTAGTTTCCTCCGACGTCACTGTCTCCGTCTCATTGGATTCAACAGCATAGTCCAGCTGATAGCATGCGTAGTTCAGCGTTTCCTTGTAAATGTCGTGAAGACAGGCATCCTTTCCCATGGTATACCACTGATTGCTTGCATTGATGTAGATCAGTATTCCAGAAAACACCGTTACCATCATGCACAGCAGGATCAGGATATAGGCGATGACTTTCACCACGAAACTTTCTTTCATTTTCTGCACTTTTCACACCTCACTCGATTTTATATCCTTGTCCCCAGACAACTTTTAAATGACGAGGCTGCTCCGGATTGATCTCCAGCTTTTCCCGCAGATGACGGATATGTACGGCTACAGTTCCCTCAGCACCATATGCCGTTTCTTCCCAGACTGCGTGATAGATCTCCGCCGGAGAAAACACCTGTCCCGGATGCTCCAGGAAGAACTTCAGGATCCCGTACTCCTTCGGTGTCAGGCCGACTTTTTCTCCCATAAGGCGCACCTCCTTGGCCGTATCATCCAGCTCGATATCTCCGATCCGAAAAACGGATTTTCTCACCGGAGCCGAACCTAATTCCAGATACCGCCTGAGCTGCGACTTGACACGGGCCAGAAGCTCTACCGGATTAAAAGGTTTGGTCACATAATCATCTGCCCCGATATTCAGTCCCAGGATCTTATCTGTATCTTCTCCTTTTGCCGTCAGAAAAATGACCGGCATATTGTGATGTTCACGGATCCTGCTAAGGGTCTGGATCCCGTCCATTTCCGGCATCATGATGTCCAGCAGTACCAGATGGATCTCATTGCTTTCCACGGTTTCCAGAGCCTGCCTGCCGTTATACGCTTCAAACAGCTGATATTCATCTCCTGTCAGATATATTTTCAGTGCCGATACGATATCAGGTTCATCATCACAGATCAATATGTTATACATTCCTCTTCCACCTCCACTGTTATTATGCCACAGGAATCCTTAAGAAAAAATCCAGTGAGCGTTTAAGATTTATTTAAAAAGAGGGAGCAGCCACCTGTAACTGCTCCCTGCCTCTTATTTCTATTCTTTTTCCGTATCATCCGTCTGCTGTTTTTCCTCTTTTTTAGACAGCTTCAGTTTGTCATGCAGAAGATGATCCAGTTCTTCCTGATGTTCTTCTTTTATTTCTTCAAACTTTTTCATATCCATCGTTGGAATAAACTCGGCCGCGATCCCGCGTCCTCTGTTTTTAATGTATATGTAACCGATGATGGAGAACACCACGGCTCCGATAAAGTTTACGAACAGATCCTGCATCGTGTCATAAAGACCGATATCAAGGTACTGCTGCCACACCTGTCCGTTTACTGTCACGGAATCCACATCCACATGAACCGGCACATTAACACCGTCCGGATTGATGGCAACAGAATTGAATGCGGAGATCCATGTATCCTTCTGCATATCTGTTCCGCAGAACATATCCATGCTGCATTCGAAGAATTCCCACAGCACGCCTATCGTCATGGAAAAGCAGAACGAAACTACCGCCACAAAAGCCGGCGACAGATTCAGCTTGACGTTTTCATGCTGATTGAGCACGTCCACCAGTGCGATCCCGATGGCTGCTGCCAGAAATCCGTTCGTCGTATGCAGGATATCATCCCAGTTGGGGAATATCACATAGAATCCATGGACTTCCCCCAGGATCTCTGCTGCAAAGATAAAGACCACGATGATTATCTCCAGCACATTAGGCAGCCGCAGAGCCAGCTGTTTTGACAAGAGCGTCGGCAGAAACAGCAGGATCAGCGTCATGCCGCACAGCATCACATCGTGCCAGTCGTGCTCCCAGATCTGCCTGATCAGCGCCAGAACGACTAAAACCCTTACCACAACGTAGACGATAAACTTTACCTTTTGTCCTTTTTCTTTTTTCATAAATTCTTTCTTATTTCAGGCGAGTCCCCAGTGCAGCCATCACATAGCTTAAAGCCTTGTCTGCATACGCCTGAAATTCTTTATCTCCTTCTTCAACTTCTCCTGCATTTTTATTGTCGGCAGCCAGTGCTTCCAGAAGGATCATGCTGCTGTCTGCCAGAAGCTTTGCATCCTCTTTGCTGAAATCAGCTTTGCCTTCGCCTGCCCACCGGTTAAATACAGCTTCCAGAGTTTCCTTTTCCTGCGCAGCTGTTTCGACATACAGATCTTCCATCTCATCGTCATTATAAAACATCGTCGTTCTCTCTGTATAAAAGAAACGGAACTTGGCATAGTGCGCCAGGAACTTCTTCAGATACTGTTCCAGATCTTTTTTATCGTTGATTTCCTCTGCTGTTTCCAGGATCTGTGTGATCTCCGGCACCATCCGTTCTTTCCAGGTGCAGCGGATCACTTCTTCCTTGTTGGTGTAGTAGTAATACAGATTTCCCGGGCTGATTTCCAGTGCGGTCGAGATCTGTACCGTACTTACGTTTGACGCCTGCTTCCGATTGAATAACTCAATGGATTTGTCTAAGATTCTTTCTCTGGTTCTGTTGATTTTCATTTTCTTTCTCCTCCCATTCTCCTTGCTTCCATCCATACTTTTCTCATCACTTTCCTTTTATTTACAAAAACATGTGTTTCTGTTTTCTATTGCACTATAGTGACCCAGTCACCTGCAAGTTCTGCTGCAGAACCTGCTCCGGTATCCTTCTTCAGTTCGATTTCACCGGATTTCAATTTCGCGAAAACGGCATCGTAGTCCTCCTGCGTGAACTTGTCGAATCTTCCGTTCTCGATTTCCAGAGCAACGCCGTTATTTTTCGCCGCATAGTTGAACGCCATGCCGCCTACAAACTTATCCGATGCATAGTCCTTCATAAGATCACCGACCGCCTTGTCCAGATTTTTTTCTGCGGAAGTCAGCACCGTATCCGACAGCTCGCTCTGATCCACATCGGATCCGATCACCTTCTTCTTCTTTTTATCCACCTTTTCAGCTGCCTTGATCACAGAACTGTTTATGGAGCCTCCGCTTGCAAAGATCACCTGCGTGCCGTCCTTATACCAGGCTACCGCCATGTCCTTTGCCGCATCGGACGCATCGTTGGATCCGGTGTACTGATACCTTATCTCCACCTTCTTTTCCTTTTCAGCCGCAGCTGCCGCAGCTCCCTGCACGAATCCATAGCCATAGCGCTTGACAGAAGGGATCTCCTGTCCGCCTAAAAATCCCAGCTTCGTATATCCTTCCCTTACCGCCGCATAGCCTGCCAGATACCCGGCCTCTTCTTCTGCAAAGACCATGCTGACCATATTGGATGCTGTGGCATATGCACCGTTTTCATCATGAGGCACCCCGTCGATCAGCAGAAAATCCACGTCCGGATACGCCGACTGTGCCGCATACGCCGCCGTTTCAAAATTGCTGCCCGGAAGCACAATGAATTTTGCTCCCTTGTCTACAGCCTTCTGGATCGATGCCAGATACGTATCTTTCGACGGATCCTTCGTAGTATAATACTGACTGCTCAGACCATTTTCATCAGCAAGCGTTTTTACACTCAGCCATGTGCTCTGATCCACAGAGCCTTCTGCCAGCTGCTCGCCATCTACGATCATGGCCACCTCACTGGTCCCTTCGTCAGATTTCTTTTTCTCGCTGCTGCCTCCGCATGCCGTCAGGGAAAAGATCAGAATCACCGCTGTCACAAACATAAAAAATCGCTTCATCGCCAATCCTCCCTTATTGAATTACTTCGTGTATCAAACTGTTACAATTAACAGGATTCTCGCTTATTTTAACAGCATTTTTTATTTCTTCCAATGCTTTTTCTAATTTTTTTATATTTTTTCCATAAATCTTGCAAATTACATCACCTTTTTGTACAAAATCGCCTACTTTTTTATACAAAAGGATGCCAGCAGCCAGGTCGATCTCATCTTCCTTGCGTTCTCGCCCCGCTCCTGTATGCTGAGATGCCAGTCCCATTTTTCTGGCATGGATCTCTTCGATACAGCCGTCACGGTCTGCTAAAAATGCAAGCTCTGCTTCTGCCTGAGGCAAAAGCGCTGTATCTTCTATGATCCGCGGATCTCCGCCCTGGCTTTCTACCATGTCACGGAACTTCTGCAAAGCACTTCCGTCTGCTATTTTTTCCTTTGCCATGGCGATCCCCTCTTCCGGTGTTGCCGCTTTCTCTCCAAGATAGGCCATCATGCCCGCCAGTGCTGCAGAAAGCTCTGAGATGTCTTCGGGACCGTTTCCCCGAAGGACTTCGATCGCTTCCTTTACCTCAAGGGCGTTGCCGATGGCGCAGCCAAGAGGCTGATTCATATCGGAGATCACCGCCATCGTCTTCTTACCGTGCGCTCTGCCGATCTTGACCATGAGCCTTGCCAGCTTCTCTGCCTCTTCCTTCGTCTGCATAAAGGCTCCATTCCCGCATTTGACATCCAGCAGGATCGCATCGGATCCGGATGCCAGCTTCTTGCTCATGACACTGGACGTGATCAGACTCAGATTATCCACCGTTGCTGTAACGTCACGCAGCGCGTAAATCTTTTTGTCTGCCGGTGCGATATGTCCCGTCTGACCGATGACTGCGATGCCTTTCTCATTGACCTGATCGATAAAATCCTGTTCCTCGACCGCCGTCTGAAATCCCGGGATCGCTCCCAGTTTATCGATAGTCCCGCCGGTAAAGCCCAGGCCTCGTCCACTCATCTTGGCCACCGGTACACCGCAGGCTGCTGCTGCAGGACCTGCGATCAGCGTCGTCTTGTCTCCGACGCCACCGGTGCTGTGTTTATCCACCTTGATGCCTCGGATCCCCGAAAGATCCACTGTATCTCCCGACTCTTTCATGTATTTCGTCAGCAGGATCGTTTCCTCTTCATTCATTCCCTGAAAATAAACAGCCATAAGGAACGCAGACATTTGATAGTCAGGAATATCTCCCGCGGTATAGCCGTCTACCATGTAGCGGATCTCTTCGGCGTTCAGTGCGGAGCCATCCCGCTTTCTGGTGATCACATCAACTGTATTCATCCTTCATCCTCCTGCAGGATCAGTTCCCGCATGCTCTCTCCGATAGGAGTCTTCTTTCTTCCCTCCGTGATGATGTCTGTTACGGTTTCTCCGATATCTGCAAAGGTGCTCCGGGTTCCCAGGTCAACTCCTTTTTTCAGTTGATCTCCCGTCATGAGTCCGAAGATGTGCTCCCTGGTGTGATCCCATCCGCTGTGTATCGGGTCATTGCCGTGGTCGGAGCACAGGATCAGCATATCATCCGGTTTCATAGCCTTGCGGATCTCCGGCAGCCGCACATCGAATTCTTCGATGGCCTTCCCGTATCCTTCCGGATTTCTTCGATGGCCGTATTTCGAATCAAAATCCACCAGATTTGTGAATATCAGCCCCCGAAAATCCTGCTTTATCGCTTCTATTGTCTTTGTAACACCATCATCATTGCTGACGGTGTGTACGGATTTCGTGATTCCTTTCCCATTGAAAATATCATGGATCTTGCCTACTGCATAAACCGTCCCGCCGTCTGCCCGGATCAGATCCAGCATGGTATCCTCCGGCGGTGTCACAGAGTAGTCGCGACGATCAGAAGTCCGTACTCTCTGTCCGTCCGGCTGCAGCACATAAGGCCTTGCGATGACTCTGCCGCAGGCATATTTACCGTGAAGCAGCCCACGCGCTTTCTCACATATGCTGTAAAGCTCCTCCAACGGAACGACATCCACGTTGGCCGCCACCTGGAACACGCTGTCCGCCGAAGTATATACGATCACCTTACCGGTCTTTTCATGTTCCTGCCCCAGCTCCTTGATGATCTCCGTTCCCGATGCAGTACAGTTGCCCAGCCAGCCTCTGCCTGTCTGTCGTGAAAACTCTTCCATCAGTTCCTGCGGAAAACCATCAGGATACGTTTTGAACGGTTTCGGCGTATAGAGACCTGCGATCTCCCAGTGTCCGGTAGTCGTGTCCTTTCCGGTGGAATGTTCCATAAAGCGCCCGTAAACGCCTTCCGGATGTGCCACTTTCAAACGTCCGCCTGCCGCGTCTTTGATGTTTCCCATACCCATCTTCTGCAGATTCGGGATCTGAAGCTGCGGACAGTGATCCAGAATATGTCCCAGCGTATCCGCACCCTGGTCCCCATACTTTGCAGCATCCGGCATCTCGCCGACGCCCAGGCTGTCAAGTACGATAATAATGGCTCTTCGAATCATAAATACCACCCCTGCTTTCTGATCTGCAGCGGAATGCACTGCCGAAAGTCCAGCGAGATCAGCTGATACTCCACGCCGTGATGCACTCCCTGTATCGTGTTGCGAAATCCGTCTTCTCCATGTACATGTCCGTACAGCACCCGCTTCACCCCGTAATCTTCAAACAGCTGCTGAAATCCCGAAAAGGAAGCAGCCTTTGATACAGGCGGATAATGGAGGACTCCTAACAGTTCCGCATCGTCTTCTTTTTCATAACGTTTCTGCCGATCCTTTGCAGCTTTCTGCAAAGAAGCCTCAAGCCGCATCAGTTCCCGGCGATAGATCTTCTCATCCTCTTCTCCGAACTCGTCGTTATCCGGCGTCAGCCAGCCGCGGCTCCCGCAGATGTAGATGTCTTCTGCCAGGTAAAAATCGTTTTGCAGAAACGTGATATTCTCATACATATTATTGAGTTTCGTGATCCCGTTCCACCAGAGGTCGTGATTTCCCTTGAGGATCACCTTCTGTCCGGGAAGAGCCGCCACCCAGTCCAGATCCGGTTTTGCCTCTTCCAGTTTCAGTCCCCAGGAAATGTCTCCGGCGATGATCACCGTATCATCGTCTGTTATCCTGCTGCACCAGTTGTCGTGCAGTCTCTGTGCATGATCATGCCATCTGGGCCCGTAAATATCCATCGGTTTTTCTACGGAAGAAGCAAAGGAAAGATGCAGATCAGCGATCGCATAAATGCTCATATTCATCCTCCGTTTCCTCACCCAGTACCGAAACATTTTTTAATGCCCGCTGGATCCCGCGCGTTCGAACTCCCACCAGGGTTTCCAGATCTTTTTGTGCCTGCTCCATCTTCGTCTGTGTCTTCACCAGCACATTGCCAAACTTCTCAAATTCTGTCCGCACCTTTGCAAGCGTATCCCAGACCTCGCCTGACCTGCGCTGTAAAGCGATAGATTTAAAGCCCATCTGAAAGCTGTTCAGCATAGCCGCCATGGTAGTCGGTCCGGCGATATTGATCCGGTAATCCCGCTGCAGGCTCTCTACGATGCCCAGCCGCAGCACTTCCGCATATAGGCCTTCAAACGGCAGGAACAGGATCGCGAATTCCGTCGTCTGCGGCGGCTGGATATACTTGCTTCGGATATCCTTCGCTGCCTTGATCACAGCGTTTCTCAGGTTGTCTGTCGCTATTTTGATCAGCTGCCGGTCGCCTGTATCATAAGCGTCCTGCAGGTTGAGATATGCATCCCCCGGAAACTTGGAATCGATGGGAAGATACACTGGTCTGTCTCCTTCTCCCGGGAACTTCACAGCGTATTCCACACGCTCGCTTCCGCCCTTTACCGCGATGTTTTCTTCATATTGTTCCGGCGAGAGGATCTGCTGCAAAATAGCCCCCAGCTGGATCTCTCCCACGATCCCGCGGGTCTTCACGTTTGAGAGGACTTTTTTCAGATCCCCGACGCCTGCCGCCAGGTTTTGCATCTCTCCCAGTCCGCGTGTGACCTGCTGCAGGCTCTCACTGACCTGGCGAAAAGATCTTCCGATCCGTTCTTCCAGCGTTTTCTGCAGTTTTTCATCCACCGTGTTTCGCATTTCTGCAAGCTGCCGGTTATTTTCTTCTGTCATGTTCGATACTTTTTTCTCCATGGATATTCTGATATTTTCCAGTCGCTGTTCAATATCCATGGAGGTACGGGCAAACTGCTTGTTCAGTTCCGACAGCCGGCGGCTTTGCAGCTCCATGCTCTCCCGCTGCGCCTGCGACAGCATATCGCCCATGTTCTTCACGCTGCTCTGCACCATGCCGATGGTTTCCTGCCGGGAGCGGTACATTTCTTCCCGCAGCTCCCTCGGCAGACCGCCGCCTCCATACCCTGCCGAACCGGACAGGCGCCCGGATCTGGTACGGATCAGCAAGATGATCACCAGCACGACCAGTATCAGCAGTGTGCTCCATACTCCAATCAGTAATATGTTCATATGTCTTTACCCTGTAGTCTTTATCGTCTTCCACCGAGCCTTCCTAGTTCAGGAACGTATACGGATCCTCGTTTTCATCGTAGGAATAATCGGTGTAGATGATATCCAGTTCATGAAGCTCTTCGTTGAGAGCTTCTCTCTTTTCCTTCATCGTCCTGAAAATCTCATTGTATTCGGAATACTTCAAAGGCTGTTTCTGAGCCTTTTTCTTTAAAGCATCCTGCAGACTGATATAGGCGTCGCACAACGCATTGAACTTGCGTATGCTTGCCTCAAAAATACGAACCACTTCCGCTGCCGTCTTATCCTTCTTCGGGATCTGCAGGTCGGTGGTACGGATCTTCTGTGCGTCTTTTTTGCAGCTTCTCAGCTTAGCGATATTACCATCATAATCCTTTTTCTTGAAGATGCTGCGAAATTTTGAATCTGCCATGATCTGAAGTTCTGCTTCCTTAAATTCTTCTACAACATCTACATAAAACGATTCGATTCTTCCTATCAGCTGCTTCTTGTATTCCATTCTTAACTCCTTTGATTCTTATTTTGCACTAACTGATTTATTTTAACACGAAAATTCCCTTTAATACAATATCCTGCTTACCACTTTATGGATAGTATCCATGGAAAATCCTCTTCCCGCCAGTCTCCTGCCGATCTTCCCCTCCAGCTTCCGCTTCTCCGCAAACTCCAGCTCTTTCGGATCGATCCCTCTGACGATGCTCTCCGCAATGGAATATGCCGTCTCGAATTCGTCCGGAATCTCTTCCAGTTCTTCGAATGCGATCTCGATCACATCTGCAGCCACGCCTTTTTCTGCCAGCTCCCGCCGGATCCGCATCCTGCCTCTGCCTTTCTGAAAGCCATACTCAAAATACATCCGGCTGTACGCAAGATCGTCGATATAATGATACTGCTCCAGTTCATCGACAGTTTCCAGTATTTCGTTTTCGCTAAACCCCTTGTCCTTAAGATGACGTATCAACTCCTGCCGCGTCCTCGGCCGGCTGTTTAGATACGATACAGCCTTTTCTCTCACATCCATTTCCTTACTCCTTTTTCACGCAGCAGGAGCAGTAAACGTCTTTCTCCCACTGAAAATCCAGGAACTCCACATCGTTTCGATCCAGTACGGATATTCCTCTCATCACATCCGCAAGTCCGTTTCCTGTGTATTTGGAATACGCCTCCTTGCGGGTCCACAGGCGAAAGAATGCCGCTGCGCCCAGCTTTCGCACCAGTTCGTCCTCTTCTTCTGCAAAGTACCTTGCTGAGATCTTTGCAAGATCCATTTTTCTCCCATGCTGCAGATCGATCCCAAGCGGTCTGTCTCCGATGAGACAGGCAAACAGGTTTTTACTGTGGCTTGCGGATATATAAATATTGGGTCTTTTAGTTCGGCCTGCTTGATCCTGCTCCTCTGCACACTGCACATACGGCTTGCCTTTTTCCGTTCGCATGATTTTAAGATCCGGCATCCCGGCCTCAGCAAGTGCATGATAAAGCAGTCTCTCCGTCAGTTCCCGCCCTTTTGATTCCGGGTACATATCCCGGTAGTCTTCGTATATTCTGATCTCCATTTTTATTTAAAAAGGGCGGAACAATATGTTCCGCCGCTCCTCTTCACATATTAATCTTTATCTTCATCCGCCAGTCTCTGCAGGATACGCTTGTAACCGTCCGCACCGTACACCAGACACTTGTTGATCCTGCTGATGGTAGCCGTCGATGCCTTGGTGACAGCTTCTATCTCGCTGTAAGTCTTGTCTTCCGACAGCAGCTTCGCCACCTGCAGACGCTGTGCGATCGCATGGATCTCATTGACCGTGCATACATCCTCAAAAAACCGGTAACAGTCCTCTTCATCCTCAAGGAGCAGGATCGCCCGGAACAATTCGTCGATATCATCTCGTTTGAACTTGGATTCGTAAGCCATGATACGTTCCTTTCCTAATCAGTTACTCTAACAAGATTTTACCATGGACCATAACCGACCGTCAACTATTACTTTAACGTTATAAAGCATTCCCTTAGAACAGACTTTCTGCTTTCTGAAGCTGCTTGTCGGTCTCAGTTCCCTCCGGATTCTTCACCTCATAATCAGGTGTGATGCCTTTCTCCTGAATGGCATTGCCCTTCGGCGAAAAATACTGCATTATGGTAAGTTTCAATGCTGATCCGTCCTTTAGCTCTGCCGTGGACTGGATAACACCTTTTCCGAAAGTCGTCTCGCCTACCAGCTTGCATCCGTTGTCCTTCAGCGCTCCCGCAAGGATTTCCGAGCAGCTGGCACTGTTGCCGTTGACCAGCACTACCGTCTTGAGATCCGTTTTACCGTCCTTGGCCTTGTACTCCTGCTTCTTGCCGTTTTTGTCCTCCACGTAGGTCACAATGCCCTCATCCAGGAATTCGTCCGCGATTTCGATGCACTGATCCACCAGACCGCCTCCGTTGTCTCTCAGATCCAGAATAAGGCCTTTCGCGCCCTTTCCTTCCAGATCCTTTAAGGCTGCCGAAAAATCATCTGCAGACGAGCTGATAAAACTGCTCAGCTTGATGTATCCGATCTGTCCATCCAGCATCTTGTATTCCACGCTCTTCTCCACGATCTTTTCTCTGGTAATCTCGGCCTCGTTCTTCTTATTATCCCGCACATAGGCGATCTTCACCTTAGTCCCGGCGTTACCGCGGATCGCCTTTGCCATCACGTCCATATCGTCATAGGTCTTACCGTCCACCTCAACGATATAGTCTCCGGATTTGAGTCCGGCTTTCTCGGCCGGGGAATCTTTCGCCACGCCTACGATGATATAGTTGCCATTTTTATCCTGCGAAAACGTCACGCCTATACCGGAATACTCTCCCGTTGCAGAAGATTTCCAGTTTTCGTACTCCTCGTTGGTCATATAGGAAGAATACGGATCGCCCAGCCCGGCCACCAGTCCTTTGCAGGCGCCATCTATCAGATCCTGTTTATCAACATCCTTGTAATAGCTGTCGTTTATCGTCTCATACAGCTGCTCCGCCTTGCCGAAGTGCTCGTATGTACTCTTCATGCTGTTGTACTCGTCCTTCGGCAGGCTGACATATCCCAGCGCGCCTTTGCATACTGCAAAACCGACCCCGGCCGTGAGCACACCTCCTGCCAGGAAAGCCGCCACCAGGATGGCGATCAGTTTTTTCTTCGTCAATTCCATTCTTTCATCTCCTCTATCATAATCTGCACTCTCGTCCTTCCCTGCCACTGCTGCACGTCAACAGTTCCGATGAGGTCCACCGGTTCCTCGCTGCAAAGCAGGCTCCGCCACTCCTGCGCTTTTCGAAAGAGTACGCAGTCCGCTCGCGTGCCGGCCCGGGATACTGCAGTAAAGCGTGCATGCGTCTCGTCTGCGCCCATAAATCGAACACCTTGCAGGCTCACCTCCCGCAGCATGAATTTCGGTCGCTCATTGTCCTTGCCAAAAGGCTCCAGCTTCTCAAGAGTCTCCGCTAGTTCCACCGTGATCTCCGCCGGATCCAGTTCCAGATCCCACGGGATACCGTTATCAAATATATGCGGATCTGCTTCTTTTAAGAAGTCCATCTCTTCCTGGACTGCCTGCCGCAGCAGCGGCAGTTTATCTTCTGCCATTAGAAATCCGCAGGCGCTTTTATGCCCTCCGAATCGTTCAAACAGCCCATACTTATCATCACATTTTTTCAGGACTCCATAAATATCCACCGTATCGATGCTTCTTCCGGTCCCTTTCAGGAAGCCTTCTCCCGACGGTGATACGATCACGATAGGACGGTTCATTTCTTCCTTGATCTTTCCCGCAACGATGCCGCCCACACCTTCATGGATATCCGTCATGGGGAGAACAATAAAGTCGTACTCTTTATCTTCCTGTTTGAGGATCTCAAGCCCTTTCTGATACGCCTCGTCCTGCTTCTGTTTCCGGTCTGCATTGAAATGGATCAGCTTCTCTACCTGCCGATGGATCGTCTGCGGATCCCGGCTCATAAAAAGCTGCACCGCTTCTTCCGCCTCTGCCATACGTCCCGCGGCATTGATGTGTGGTCCGATGCCGAAGGCGATGTTTTCAGAAGCGACATTCTTTAAGGAAATACCTTCTTTCAAACTCTTCATGGCAGGTCTCGTGCCGGCATTGATCCGTGCCAGTCCGTATTTCACAAACGTCCGGTTTTCATCCAGCAGCGGTACTACGTCCGCTACCGTTCCCACTGCCAGCAGATCCAGCACTTCATTCAAAACGCTCTTAGGGAGTCCTGTCCGCTTCTGCAGCGCCTGACACAGCTTGAATGCCACGCCGCATCCTGCGATTCCGTCAAAAGGATAATGATCCTCTTTCTGTTTTGGATTGATTACTATACAGTCGGCTTTTCTTCCGTCGATACTATGATGGTCTGTTACGATCATCTTTATTCCCAGTTCCCGCGCCAGATCCGCCTCCTCGCATGAAACGCTGCCGCAGTCCACGGTAACGATCAGACCAACACCTTGTTCTGCCAGCTTTTGCACGGCTCCCTTGTTGAGTCCGTACCCTTCTTCTATACGAGAGGGGATATAGTGGATGAAGTTGTTTGTCAGGTGAGACAGCACCGAAGAGAGGATGCACACGGAGGTGACCCCGTCAGCATCATAATCCCCGTAGATGCAGACTTTCGTATCTTTCTTAATCTCAGATAAAAGCAAATCCACTCCTGCTTCCATATTATAAAGCAGGAATGGATCATAAGTCTTCTGTGGTCTGTCTGACAAAAACTCCGAAATATCTTCCTGCGAATCCATTCCTTTCTGATGGAGCAGTGACCGCAGTATTTCTTCCGTTTTTCTCATAAGTAGTCCTCTTTTATTCTATGTAATAGATCTAGTTCACGTATGGGTTCGGATTGACACGAGAACCATTGATACGCACTTCGAAATGACAATGCGGTCCCGTAGATCTTCCCGTGCTTCCCACGTTAGCGATCCGCTGCCCGCGGGAAACCCTCTGTCCAGTGCTTACCAGCACCTTTGAAGAATGTCCGTACAAAGTCGATACGCCGCCGCCGTGGTCGATAATGACATAATTGCCATAACTGTCACCTCGGTTTCCTGCCCAGATCACCTTGCCTGAGTTGGCTGCTACGATGGCTGATCCATAGGATCCCGGGATATCCAGACCTCCATGGAATTTATACTTGCCTGTAGTCGGATGGATCCTGCCTCCATACCCCGAAGATACCGTATGACAGGACGGCACCGGCCATGCCATGATACCTCCGTTGTATTTTGAACTGCTGCTGGAGCTTCCCGAATTACGAATGCTCGACGTCAACGCCTGTGCATCAGCTTCCAGCTTGTCCAGCTCTCTCTGAGTTTCTGCAGAGTCTGCAGCGATCTCCGACTTTTTCTTCTCTACGCTGGCCTTATCCGCTTCCAGACTGGATTTTTGTTCTTCCATAGTTGCCTTGGATTCACTCAGCTCTGCCTGCAGCGTTTCGATTTCTTTTTTCTTGGCATCGATTTCATCGTAAGCCTTTTGCAGTTCCTCCAGCACATCCTGATCGCTGGTGTATACCTTTTCTACCAGTGACAGGTTGTTGAGGAATTCCGAGAAGCTTCCCGAATCCATCAGTACGTCGATAAAACCGACACTGCCGTTTTTATACATATTGCGAAGGCGGGCATTGAGATTCTCATTCTGGGTATTCACTTTTTCTTCAGCAGCTGCCAGTTCCTCCTCCAGGGTTTCCAACTTAGCCTGTGCTTCGCTGATGGAGGCTTCCAGTTCATCGATATCTGACTGCTTGCTGTTGATCTGTTGTTCCAAGGAGTTGACCTGATCGCCCAGGCTCTTTTCTTTCGCCCTGCTCTCATTCAGCTCCTGCTGTTTGTTCTTGATGTTGTTGCGGATCTGACTTAAGGTCGCTGCACTTGCCAGGGATGTCTCCACGGCAAATGTCAGCATCAGCAGGATCGCAACGATCATCGCAAAACGGCTTTTTCGTTTCAGCATACCTTATCTCCTTGCATAATATCTTTTAGATACATACCTGTTATATTTCTGTGTTAACTGATTGCTGTCTGTTCTGTAAACTTATCTATAAACCTATGTACGGCATCGGATTCGTCCGTGCTCCGTTGATACGCACTTCGAAGTGAAGATGATTTCCTGTCGAGCTTCCCGTCGTACCGACGTTGGCGATCCTCTGTCCCTGTGAGACGGTCTGTCCCTTTCTAACAAGGAGCTTGGAACAATGTGCGTACAAAGTCGAATATCCGTTTCCGTGATCCACGATGATATAGTTACCGAAACTCCAGTGATATGTAGCTACGATTACTCTGCCGGACTGAGCTGCCAGAATGGCAGATCCGCCTGGAGCTGCCAGGTCTACGCCACCATGCAGTTTCTTTTTACCGGTGATCGGATGAGTTCTGTATCCGTATCTGGACGACATTTTATAGTAGGAAGGCGCTGGCCACATCATGGAAATACCTTTATAAGTCGTGATCTTGCCATTCGTGCTCGGCTTAGAGCTGCTGCTCGAAGAGGAACTGCTGGAATTCGGTTTCGAGCTGGAGCTGCTGCTCGGTTTGGAACTGCTGCTGGATGATGAGCTGCTGGAATTCGAGCTGCTCGCTGCCTGCTCTGCACGTATCTGTGCTTCCAGAGAATCTTCATACGCTTCCAGTTCCTCCAGCTGTTCTTCCGTAAGATCCGCTTCCGTTGCCACCTGTTCCTTCTGTTTTTCCGCCGTCGCTTTATCTTCCTTCAGCTCAGCTTTTTCTTCTTCTGCCAGTTTCTTTGATTCATCAAGCTCTGCCTGCAGAGATGCGATTTCCTGTTTCTTGCTGTCGATCTCATCGCATGTCGCCTTTAATTCTTTTAATGTATCCTTATCCTGTGAATATACTTTCTGTACCATGTCCAGGTTGGTCAGAAATTCTGAAATATCGTCAGAATCGAAAAGGACGTCCAGGAACCCCACCGAACCATTCTTGTACATGTTCCTCAGCCGTGCATTCAGATCTTCGTCCTGCTGCTCCGCCTTTTCCTCAGCTTCCTTCAGCTCCTTCTTCAAGGTATTCATCTGAGTCTCCGCATCACTGATGGCAGATTCCAGCTTGCTGATATCCGCTTCCTTGCTGCTGATCTGTTTATCCATGGAACTGATCTTGTCGCTTAAGTCCTTTTCTTCTTTTTTACTCTTCTCCAGCTCCTGCTGTTTACTTTGAATGCTCTTTCTTACCTCTTTGAGAGAGGCTGCACTTACCACACAGGTCTCCATACAGAACACCAGTGCAGTCAACAATGCAACGATCACTACAAATCGACTTCTTCTCATAAAACATCTTCCTCCTGCCTGTCAAAATCCAAATATCCAATCTTCTGTCCGTGTTTCTGTTACGCATCCAGGAACTTCCTCATGGAGATGATACTTCCGCATGCTCCGATGCTGATCCCCAGTGCCAGGAAGATCCATGCAAAGTTATAGGTCAGGAAGCCTACCGGTACCATCGGCATTGATAACACCGAAAATACCTGTGCTCCGATCACATCGATGATCTTCTGATACAGCAGTGCCGATATCCCGACGGATATGCCTGCAGATATGATTCCGATAATAATGCCCTCTGCCAGGAACGGCCCTCGAATAAACCAGTTGGTCGCTCCCACGTATTTCATGATGCTGATTTCGCCTGCTCTGTTGAACACCGTCAGCTTGATGGTATTGGATACCACCACGATGGAGACGATGATCAGGAAGATCATCACGATGATTGCCGCCAGCTGCACGAAATGGGTCATCTTCAGCAGCTTGTCCACCGTATCCTTATAATACTTCACGTCCTCTACGCCGTCGTACTGACTGCACGCCTTCGCGATCTGATCCCCGTAGTTCAGATCACCGATCATAACTACTACGGAATTAGGCAGCGGGTTTTCATTGAGGCTGTCCAGCAGATATGCATTATCTCCCCATCTGTTGCGGAAATTCTCCATGGCTGCTTCTTTGCTTTTGTAATAAGCATCCTCTACGCCTTTTTCTTCTTTGACCTGCATGATGATGTCATTGGCCTGTTCCTTCGTCACGTCATCCTTGAGATAGATCTCAATGGAGTCGTAATCCTGCTGGATCGTCTGCGCTGCCGTGTTGACATTGATCACGAGAATAAAGAAAATGCTCAGGATCAGCAGCATAGCTGTGATCGCGAAGATGGAGGCAACCGACATGGCCCTGTTTCTAAGGACCTGCAAAAACGCCTGCTTCAATGTATAAAAGAATCGTCTCACTCTTCTTTCCCTCCTCTCCGGAATCGGGATTTCGAGCGGAACGTTCTCGCGCTCTGTATCGTATCAAAGGTGGATTCCACGCCCTCCAGCGCCTCTGCATATCCGTAGAGACCGAATTCATCGCGGACGATCCGCCCTTTTTCAATGGCGATAACACGTTTCCCCATTTTATCTACAATATCTTTCGCATGGGTAACCATGAGAATGGTTGTCCCACGTTTGTTGATCTGATCAAGCAGCTGCATGATCTCCCATGCAGTATCCGGATCCAGGTTCCCGGTAGGCTCGTCGGCGATCAGGATCCTCGGCCGGTTCACAATAGCTCTGGCGATAGCAACTCTCTGCTGCTCCCCGGCGGAAAGCTCGTCCGGGTATTTATTCGCCTTGGATGCGATCCCCACCATACTTAAAACCTGCGGGACATATTTTTTGATCAGCTTCTTCGGCTGATGAATGATTTCCATCGCAAAGGCAACGTTCTCATAAACGGTCTTCTTCGGCAGAAGACGGAAATCCTGGAACACGATCCCGATATTTCTCCGCAGGATCGGGACCTGACGATTCGACATGGTAGTCACTTCTCTGCCCCGCACCTTGATGCTTCCCGATGTGGCGTCGATCTCCTTCAGGATCAGCTTGATAAAAGTCGATTTACCAGCGCCACTGGGGCCCACCAGAAATACGAAATCACCCTTATTGATACGAACGCTGACCTTCTCCAGACCGACGTTCGACTTGTAATATTTCGTAACGTTATCAAAAACGATCATTCTTATGATGCTCCTCCTATAGTTCGTACATACTACTATATCATACAATATTCGTGGCTATTTTTCAACATTTTGAAGAGAATTACCATAAAATGAGAGACATTTTATCGAATAAGGGTGAAGGTTTTGTGAAGTTGTTTTTTTCAATACTGGATCCTCAGCTCGATATCCTCTGGAAGCTGTTTCAGATCCGTCCGAACGACCGCAGTCGGATACGTTATGATCTGAGAAAAAGCAGTCTTTTTATCAGGATCTTTAAATCCGGCATACACGATCAGCGTGGACTTCCCATCCTGTTCTTCTAACGCCATATGATCTACCGCCACCTTGAATCCGGAAGTCGGTTTTTCCCCTCTTGTAACGATCACATAAATATCATCGTCGATGCAGCACGCCAGTGCACGTTCCAGAGTCTTGTATTCCGGAATGATATCCGATGTGATCGCTTCCGGAAGTTCATCTTCCGGCACCTGCTCGAACCCCACTTCTTTTGCCCCGGAAAACAGTGACAAAATCAGCCAGGCCATTGCTCCTGCCGCTGCTAAAACAACCACGACAGCGATCCGTTTTCTGCGCCCGTGCAGCCATTCTTTACCCGTTTCTTTTTTCAAAACAAAAACCTCCTTCGCCTAAGGTCATTCTTGTAAACCTTATTACGAAGGAGGCATTTTTATGCTCCTTTTCAGAGGATCCTGCTGCAAAATCTGCGCAGCACGCTTTGCATCATCCGCTTAAAGTGCCGTCAAAGTCGCGCCGATCCCCTCTGCATAGGAAATCACTTTATCTTTGTTGCTTTCCGTGGACATGACGATAAACTGCACGTAATCGGAATCCGTCTCTATAGAAAGATGGCAGATAGCCATTTTCATTTCTGTGGTTTTCTCCGTTACTAAGACCACGTTTTCTATGGTTTTGTAACTGCCGCAGGTGAATTCTTTGGTGCTTTCGATCTGTACATCGCTGAACACATCTGTGCTTCCCGTGATATAGCCTGTAACTTCCTTGCTGAATCCCTTGAGATCGTAACCAAGACCGCTCTTGGACTGATCTATGATCGAAATAGATGTCAGCCCGCCTGCGATTTCGATTTCAAGCGTCGATTCATCGTTGCTGTAAGTATCCGGCTCGCTCCAGTCGGAATCAGCCGTGATTTTGTACTTGCCGTCTTTCGTTGTAAAGTCCTGCGCTGTCGGCTTTTTTTCTTCGGTGTCTTTTTTAGCCTGATCGTCAGATTTGGAGCTGCCGCACGCAAACAGACTCAGACAAAGGACTGCCGCTGCACCGATCGCTGCGACTTTCTTCCATGTTTCTTTTTTCATTCGCTTCTTCCTCTCGTACTGCTTCTCTTTAACCGATAAGGTTTTTGACAGCCGCTTCAATGTCCTCCGCTGTCATGCCGTACTTTTTCTTCAGTTCATCCGGCTTTCCGGATTCCCCGTAAGTGTCCTTCTGACCTACCATAGCCATCTTCACCGGGCAGTTTTTCACGATGACTTCTGCCACCGCACTTCCCAGCCCGCCAACGATGGAATGTTCTTCCGCGGTCACGATAGCTCCTGTTTCCTGCGCCGCTTTTATAATGATATCTTCATCGATCGGCTTGATGGTATGGATGTCGATGATCCGCGCGTCGATACCGTCTTCCTTCAGTTTTTCAGCTGCTGCCATAGCCTCGCTGACCATGATGCCTGTTGCAACGATAGTAACGTCTTTACCGTCTCTTACCAGGTTTCCCCTGCCCAGCGTCAGCTGGTCGGAATCTTCATAAAACACAGGTACTTTCGCTCTGCCCAGGCGCACGTAGCACGGTCCTTCCATAGCCACTGCCTGCTCCAGCAGCTTCTTTGCAGAAACACCGTCTGACGGATTGATCACCGTCATTCCCGGGATGGTCCGCATCAGTGCAATATCTTCAAATGTCTGATGGCTTGCGCCGTCTTCGCCTACGGTAATGCCTGCGTGGGTAGCGCAGATCTTCACGTTAGCTCTGGTATAGCCGATGGAATTTCTGATGATCTCGAAAGCTCTGCCCGTTGCGAACATCGCAAATGTGCTGGCACACACGATCTTGCCCGAAAGCGCCAGTCCCGCTGCTGCGCCGTACAGATTCTGCTCGGCGATCCCCATGTTAAAGAAGCGATCCGGATAAGTCTTGCCGAATTCCGCTGTCATAGTAGACTTGGAAAGGTCTGCATCCATCACTACCAGCTGAGGATACTTTTCTCCCAGTTCGATGAGAGTCTTGCCATATGCCTGTCTCGTTGCCATAGTCTCCGCCATTAGAATTCACCTCCCAGTTCTGCCAGTGCCTGCTTCGTCTGTTCCTCGTCCGGCGCCTTGCCGTGCCATCCGGCATTGTTTTCCATAAAGGAAACGCCCTTTCCCTTGACAGTTTCCGCCACGATCATGGTCGGTTTGCCCTTGCATGCTCTCGCCTGCTTGAACGCATCCAGGATCTGCTCGAAGTCGTGTCCGTCGATCTGGATCACGTTCCAGCCGAATGCCTGGAATTTCTCAACGACCGGTGCTACAGTCATAACGTCTTCGTTCTTGCCATCGATCTGCAGACCGTTGTGGTCCAGGATCGCCACCATGTTGTCCAGCTTGTAATGCGCCGCCGACATCAGTGCTTCCCACACGATGCCTTCCTGGATCTCTCCATCTCCCAGCAGCACATAAATTCTGCCCGGATCATTGTCCAGCTTGTTGGCCAGCGCCATTCCACCTGCCGCAGAGATCCCCTGCCCCAGAGAGCCTGTAGACATTTCGATCCCCGGCACTTTATGCATATCCGGATGTCCCTGGAACTTTGAACCCAGCTTTCTAAGCGTCATGAAATCTTCCATCGGATAATATCCTTTTACGGCCAGTGCCGAATACTGCACCGGGCCTGCATGACCCTTGGAAAGGATGAACTTGTCCCGTCCCTTCATCTTGGGATCCTTCGGATCTACGTTCATTTCATCGAAGTAAAGAGCTGTAACGATATCTGCAGCCGAAAGAGAGCCGCCCGGATGTCCGGATCCGGCATTGTGGATCGCTTTGATGATCCCGCATCTGATTTCCGCTGCCGTTTTTTCCAATGATTTAATGTCCATTACTTCCTCCATTTTCATATGGTACGTTATTCTCCATAATAAATATAAACCCTTGCAGCGAGAACTGCAAGGGTTATCCGCAAACTCATCAGAAAAAGGAATGCTGATCGATTCCCAGACTGACGCTCAAAGCTTCATTTACCTCCGGTAACCGGGTTTTGTCAATGGTTCCGATTCTTTCTTTTAATCTTTTTTTGTCGATCGTTCTGAGTTGTTCCATCAATATGATTGAATTCTTTGACAGGCCGTTTCCGTCCGCATCTATGGCTACGTGCGTTGGAAGGTCAGCCTTGTTTTTCTTCGATGTGATCGCCGCCACTATGATGGTCGGGCTGTACTTGTTCCCCACATCGTTCTGTACTACCAGGACAGGCCGTACGCCGCCCTGTTCGGAGCCAGTTACCGGACTAAGATCTGCAAAATAAAGGTCGCCCTTCTTGATGCTCAAAGTCCTCACTCCTTTTATGACCTGTGCGCCGGAATTGCGCAGCTTTCGCTGCAGTGCAATTGCTCTGCGCCATCTCTATTTCCCTACGATTCCTCGAAGCGTGGCAGGCAGCTGATCCCGGATATCGGTGGCGGTCATTCCCCACTGTCCCATGATCCCTGCAGCCAGGTCTCCCGCCATGCCGTGAACGAACGCCCCGGCTCTGGCAGCATCCAGAGGTGCTGTTCCCGATGCGGCAAAAGCTGTGATCACGCCGGTAAGCACGTCACCGCTGCCACCGGTCGCCATTCCCGGGTTGCCTGTAGTATTAATATATGTGCTGCCGCTTCCCGACGTCACAACCGTATCCGCTCCTTTCAGCAGAACGACTGCGCCGGTCCGGTCACTGACAGCTTCCGCAGCCTCCACGCGTCCCATCACACTGACCGGCTCCAGGTCCAACGCATCCAGCAGGCGATCACATTCGCCCGGGTGCGGCGTCAGTATGATATTGTCTTTTTTCTTCAGGATCCCCGTCTTTTTTCCGAACCTGCAAAGGTTAGTGATGCCGTCAGCATCGATAACGACAGGCCCGTCAAAAATACTAAGTATCTCTTCTATCAGCTGATATTTTTTCTCGCTCACTCCCATTCCCGGTCCGATTCCGATGGCATCATGCACTGATACCGACCGTAAGAACTCCCGGTCTGAAACATTGGTGCAGGTAGCCTGCGGCACTGCGATCTGCAGGATCGGAAAGATCTCCTCCGGCACCGCAGCTTTGACAAGACCCGCTCCCGAACGCAGTGCCGCACCGGTGCTGAGGACGCATGCTCCCGCCATTCCGACGGAACCGGCCACGATCAAAACTCTGCCGCACTGTCCTTTATGGATCTGCCTCGGTCGTTCTCTGATTACAGTATTGACATATGAAAGTGTTGTTAAACCTGTCTCACCCATTTTCTTTCCTCCTGCTTTTGCAGTTCTGCACGTTCCAGTGTTAAAAGCTGTCTTTTTTTCTCGATCCCGCCAGCATACCCGGTCAGGCTCCCATCTGTCCCGACAACACGGTGACACGGGATGATCAGTGAAACCGGATTATGTCCCACCGCACCTCCTACAGCCTGAGCAGACATGTGTGAAATGCCTTTTTTCACTGCGATCCGTTCTGCGATTTCTCCATAAGTCATAGTCTGTCCGTAAGGGATCGTCAGCAGTATCTCCCAGACCGCTCTGCGGAAGGGAGTCGTCTGCACTTCGATAGGCGGTAAAAATCCCGGAACCTCCCCGCTGAAATACAGATCCATCCAGTGAACTGTCTGTTCAAAAATCGGCAAATCTTTTTCCTTATATTCTTCCGGAAGCGTAGCTCCGAAATGTTTCTGACCATCGAACCATAATCCGATCAGTGCCATTTCATTGCCGGCAAGAGTGATCCCGCCCAGCGCTGATTCATAATGACTTGTATAAATCATACTGCACTCTCCTGTTTCATAGAAAAGAAAGGCTCCACATCATGCAGAGCCTCCATGTACTATTTCTTGTTCTTTCTCTTACGAGCCTTAGCTGCAGCTTCGATTCTGGCCGCTTTGATTTCCGCGTTGGTCCGGTCAGGTTTTACAGGCACATTACCGTCGAAAACACCCTGTCCCGGAGGTGGTACATCCAGTCTCTTGCGTCTCATAGCCTGATACAGCAGTTCCTTCGCCTTCATGGATGCATGCCGCGAAAAATTGACCTTCGTATATAAATCGAGGAGATTGTTCACGCCCATCATCCGCTTTACGTCAAAGGAAATGTTCATGATCTTGGCAAATGCGATAACATTATCGTCGATCACATTATTGTCCAGCTTTCTCCATGCACGTCTCATAACAATGACCGTAGTAAACAGATAAATGATCACACCTATCATGAGGAACGGCAGTGCCAGAATAACATTCGCCTTGATCGACCCATAAATCCCTTCACTCGGCATAACCAGATAAATGATGACTAAAATTGCAAACAGTAAGATAAATTTATTTCTGCTCATAAAACTCCTCCAGTCGTTCGTTCTTCTATTGTAATTGTACAACAATTCCGACAAAAAGAAAACTTAAATCAAGCTAAAATCGTATGCATTGTCTTTGCAGAGCAAATCCTTCTTCTTTTGCCGCCCTGTTCATCCAAGTCAAACTGCCCGATGACGGACCATCAGAATCCCGGACCTAACGATAAAACTTCTGAATCCCGGACAGCTTAGAATACCATGGATCCATTTCTAAAGGCTTCCCCGGATAATTTTCACTTCGCCACTCTTTTCCCAACAGCTAAAAATGCCCTGATTACGCTTCCGACAACCCTCTACGGATAGTTCAGTCGTAAAACCCGATCATTTTTTCTTACATTTCACAAATTCATCCCTATGAAGTCCCATATTTTCCCTGCAAAGTATCCTCCGAAAGGCTATTCTCTTTCATTTAGGGTATTTTCCCCGTGCCGCTTTCCCATCGTATCTTCCCTTTTACCCCCACTCGTGCTATGATAGTCAGGCATGGCATTTTGCAGGAATTTCTGCAAAGCTTAAAGCAGCATTTTTACGAGGAGGCATACTCATGAGTCATACAAATACGTTACAGCAGTTTTTTACAAAGAATACAGCGGGCATTCTGCTCTGCCTGACCATCGCCATTCCGGCATGGTTTTTAGGCAAAGCCGTCCCTGTAGTCGGCGGGCCGGTCTTCTCCATCCTTATCGGCATGATCGTCACCCTGTTTTTAAAAAAGAAGGATCCGTTTAAAAGCGGTATCACCTTCGTTTCTAAAAAAGTGCTCCAGTGCGCAGTCGTTCTGCTGGGATTCGGTCTCAACCTGACCGTCATCCTGCAGACAGGGAAACAGTCCCTGCCGATCATCGTTGGAACCATCTGCACGGCACTGTTACTGGCAGTGATCCTGCGACGGGCGTTCAGGATCCCGGATAAAACTGCAACCCTCATTGGAGTAGGGTCTTCCATCTGCGGGGGATCTGCCATCGCAGCAGCAGCTCCGGTCATTGGCGCAGACGACGAAGAAGTAGCACAGTCCATTTCGGTCATTTTCTTTTTCAACGTACTGGCAGCCTTGATTTTTCCGGCATTTGGAACATTCCTGGGATTTTCCACTACCAGCGGCGAAGCCTTCGGGATCTTCGCGGGAACAGCGGTCAACGACACTTCATCCGTAACGGCGACTGCGGCAACCTGGGACTCTCTCTATCATCTCGGATCGGCCACTCTGGACAAAGCCGTGACCGTAAAACTCACCCGAACTCTCGCTATCATCCCCATCACGCTGGGACTGGCGTTTTTACAGACGCGCAAAACAAAAACATCAGAAAAATCCATTTCCTTAAAAAAGATCTTTCCGATGTTCATTCTCTATTTTATTCTGGCTTCCGTGGCGACTACCATCGTCTCCGCTGCCGGGATCAATGCCGACATCTTCACACCTCTGAAAACTCTGAGCAAGTTCTTTATCGTCCTCGCTATGGCCGCCATCGGACTCAACACCAACATCGTCAAGCTGATCCGCACCGGCGCCAAGCCGCTGCTTCTGGGCTTCTGCTGCTGGGTCGGTATCACAGGCGTCAGCCTTCTGCTGCAGCATGTGATGAATCTGTGGTAATCCCTACTCCTCTTCCCATTTCTCGGCCTCTTTCTCTGCAATCATTTCTTCCAGCAGCTCGTGGTCGCCGTCTACGGATTCTAAAACGCGCTCGGCTTCTTCCAGCTGCCCTTCCTTTGCCAGTTCTTCGATATGCTTTTCATGGTCGAGAACGGAGATGCCGCCGTCTACGGCGTCCACCAGAATAAAGTAGGTATATTCTTCTGGATCGCGCGCTTTGACCACATAGAACTTCTTATAAAAAATATCTTCCTCGATGATCTGCATTTCAGGAGTCATCATCAGCTTCGCCTTGCCGATATACTGCTTCAGCGCAAAGGAATGACCCGTGTCATAACATTCATTGAGCGGCGTCTGGATCTCCAGCGCTTCATCCTCCGGAATTTCAACATAATCGAATTCCGGATCGCCTTCTGTCTCATATACGGAGCCTGAGACACGGTCGATGATGCAGTCACACAGCTTGTTCAGCTTTTTCATGATACGGCCTTTTCCCACTGTGACCAGATACCGCAGACGAACGTATGGATAGTAGACCTCATCGATGTCCAGCAGATCCAGCTTGGGGTCCGTGTTGAACAGCAGCACCAGCGCCTCTTTTTGTGTATATCCTGGTTTTAAAATTTTTGCTTCAATCATGTTTTGATTCCTTTCCCAAAGTTCCGTCAATCCGTTTCTGTCTAAATTCTATTCTTCATTTCTACATTCTTATTGTATAAAGAGAACAGACCTCCTGTCAATAGCATTGCAGAAGGTCTGTCGCATGATTTATCACTTTATTGCATCGGCATCATATGTATACCGTACTCTTTTCAAATCCTAGTTTGCCAGAGCAGCCTGCTTGCTGAATACAAACTGAGTGATAGCCTTGTTCTCTGTGGAGAGGTGCTTGGAAGAAGCAACCTGTACCTTCTTGGATACAGCGATCTTCTTGCCCTTTGCTCTTTCCATCAGGTCACACATTTCAGGGCTCGTCGGTTTACCGAAGTTGCTTCCGATGATCATAGCCAGCGTAGATGCGATAACACCTACGAAGAACTGGTGACATCCTGTAACAACTGCCAGATCAGCCTGTGCCCAGATCTGAACGACTAAACCGCCGGCGATCATGGATGCTACGGAACCTGTTGCATTGGCTTTCTTCCACCATACAGCGCATACATAGCTAGGCAGGAACGCACATCCCATGAAGCTGAATGTATCTACGATCAGGCTGAAGATTCCAGGCGGGTTCAGGATCGCGATAGTAACACCAATGATACCAACAACGATGATGGATCCCTTGGAAATGATTACTACGCTTCTGTCGCTTGCATCCGGTCTAAGCCATCTCTTGTAGAAGTCGATGGATACGATGGTTGCGATCAACAGCATCAGAGCAGCTACTGTACTCATGATAGCAGACATGATAGCTGTCAGCATCAGACCAGCAAATACTCCAGGGAATTCCAGAGATGTCAGGGACGGAATTACCAGCTCAGGGTCATTGTTGATCAGACCTGCAGGGTTCGCTGTGAAGATTACCAGTCCAGCCAGTCCCAGGAAATAAGGGATGAAGCAGAACAGCTGAGTCCAGATAGTAGCGTATACTACGGAAGTCTTTGCTGTCTGCGGGCTGCCCATTGCCATGTGCTTGTTAACACTGTGCGGCAGACCCATGTAACCGATGAGGTAAATACCTACGGCCCCGGCGATTACACCATAACCGCCTTCATATACATTGCCACGTCCCCATACGCTCAGCAGAGTCGGGTCGATAGCAGCCAGTTTCTCGTTCAGACCGGTGAACCAGCCCATCTTCATCATAGTAGCAACGAATACGATGATCAGGGAACCGATCATGATGAATCCCTGGATTACGTCAGTCCATGCTACTGCGAAGTATCCGCCAACGAATGTGTAGAACAGGATTACTGCTACGCCGACGATGAGGCCGACAGAAAGAGGGAATCCGAACAGAGTAACCAGTGTTTTACCGGTTGCCATGAACTGTCCCAGAACGTAGCAGGCAAGTCCGAATACGGAGATGATACAAGCGATAACCTTTACAGGTACGGATTCGTATCTCTTTTCCAGATATTCGATCGGGGAGATAGCGTCCAGCAGCTGGGAGAGTCTTCTCATTCTTCTTCCCAGAACGGTCAGGTTGATCATGCCGCCTGCGCCGTCGCCTACTGCATAGAAAATCGCGAAATATCCGAGTGCATATGCTTCAGAAGGTCCGCCCATGAACATGAATCCGCTCATTGCGGTAGTCTGCAGGGTCAGAGCTGTAACGAGAGGTCCCATGGATCTTCCGCCCAGCATGAAGTCTTCTGAGCTCTTGGCTTTCTTGTTCCAGTAAAGCCCCATTGCGATCATACCGATAAAGTAGACGCAAAGTACGATTACTTCAACTCTCATTCTTTAGTCGCCTCCTTCCCTGTATCCGCTACAAGGTGATCTTCGAATTCCGAATCGTCAACCTGTGCATCCTGCTTTGCCATGATACAGTAGTCGATGATGGCAGCAGTGATGTAGACGATCGGCCAGATCAGGATTGCTAAGAATGTACTGATAGGCATTCCTATAATCATAATACTTCCTCCTTACAAAATGTGAATCAATAAATGATCTTGTTATAAATTCCACAATCAGTGTAGCAAATTGTCAGACTTTTCTCAAGGAATCGACAATTTTTTTAATTTAATTTTAAAAGGGTTTAAGCTGATCTTAAACAGCCTAAACCCCGTTTTCATATTACCGCTATAAACATTGAAATTTCAACGATTTCTTGGTTTAATAGTTTTTTAATTTATATTCTCTGCGATAAGTCTCTATCTTCTTATATACACGTATACGCGGCTTATCCGTCATCGCCATAATGATAAAAAAGAACAAATTTGCGATCAGGCCGGCAATCGCACAGATGCTGGAATCCTGCCCGCCGCTTAAGACCAGACCGACCAGAAATGTCAGCTCGCCTGAGAGGATACCCATATAAGCAGCACTGGCTGTAGAACGCTTCCAGAAAAAAGCTCCTGCCACCGGTACGATGAGCTGTGCCTGCACTCCCAGAGCGATGATCCCCAGATCGAAGATGCTCTGAGGCACTATGATAATGAATACGTAGGAGACCAGAGCAACGATCAGCACCGTCCACTTGGCGATATCCACCAGCTTTCGTTCCGGAGTCTTCCGGTTGATATACCGTTTGTGAACGTCAATGGTATATACTGCCGCAATAGCGTGCACCTGAGAATTGGCAGTAGAAAAAATCGTCGCGTAGATTCCTATTATCACAAAAGTATAGAAAAACGGATTAGCATACTGATGCAGAAGCGTCAGCAGTATCGAATCCGGATTGTCCACATGATCGGTCAACACCAGCGCGGAGCTCCCTGCAAATAAGGTTCCGGCACATATAATAGAGGACAGGCATAACAGCCACGGGATAACGTTGAAATTTCTCTCCGATTCCGCCGCGTAATTTCGGATCCAGATCTGAGGTCCCATAAAAGCTCCGATAGGAACGATGAAGAACAGGGATATCCACAGAACCACGCGATGACGCCCTTCCTCTCCCGGCATGGAGACATAAGAAGGATCCTTGGCGATCAGCTCAGGGAACACCTGTCCAGTCCCGCCGGCTACATGCATGAGATAAAGCCCTGACGACACAATAGCCAGAACGATCAAAATACCATAAAAAATGTCCGTCATTACAACCGCGCGAAGACCGCCGGCCCACAGATAAATAACCAAGATCGAGAAAAAAATGATGCCGCCTACATAAGAGGAAATGACACCGGCGGTCGCCACATTCATAACCAGTATTCCTCCTACGATCTGCACCTGCAGATACACCATCGTACTCAGGATGCTTACCACCGTTACCAGCACATTCAGCTTCTTCGAATCGTAAATGTCATCAAAAAAATCTGTCGGTGTCATATAGTTATGCACTTTGCCGTAATGCCAGATCCTGCGTCCCAGCAGGATAAAAAGTACGGCAAACAGCGCGTCCCATCCTACCGTCGTCATATAGATCGGTCCCTGCTCGTAGAAATATGCGATCGCGCCGATAAATGCGAATATGCTCATCCAGGTCGAAAAAATCGTCGCGTACATAGGCAACGTTTTCAGTTTTCGTCCCTGAAGAATAAAATCATTGGTATTGTTTACCGCCTTGTTGCGCGCGAATTCCCCTAAAAGAAGAGGGACAAACGCAAATACGCAGATAATCAGCAGCCTGACAGCGTTCGTGATCATTTCATTTTCTTACCTTCCCCGTGGTTTTCGCTTTATTCTACCATAATTTTAAGCTATAATAAACAACAGGGAGGATTTTATTATGTATTTCAGCTGGCTTGTATTCATTGCACTCTTTACCTTTGCAGCCTCGACTCTGTACTTTTATATTTTTTCCCGCAAGCAGGAGAAATTCATGCAGTACTGGGGATTTTCCTGGATCGCCTATTCCATGAGTCTGCTCTGCCTGCTTTGTTTTTTTGCATCCCCAAACGATTTGTTTCTGGAGCTTCGCAAGGTCGTAGACATGTTCAACCTGCTCCTGCTCCTGTTTGGATCTTATTCCTATACACATATCAAGGTGCCTACCTACTGGTACCGCTTTTCTCTGTATCTGCTGCTTCTTGCAGTGATCTGCATGATCTACAGCTTCGATCTTTTATCCTTTTATCTGCCGATTTCCATATATCAGCTTATCATTACCGCATTTCTCTGTTATAATATATGGCAGAAGTGGGACATCATCATGGCAGAGCGTATCATTGCGTCAGTGGTTTTCTTTTTATGGGGAGCGATCAAATCGGTATTTTCCATCGCGGAAACAGTAGTGCCGGTCACGTCCAGCTATTACGTTACAGAGATCCTGATGTCGAATCTGGTCAACTTCTGTATCCTGGTGATCTATGTCGTATACACCCAGCAGGAAAGAAGCCTGGCCAGCAGTCTCTACCGCACGGTTGTCGATAACTCCAAGGATGTTATCTTTTATTATAAACTGCAGCCGTACGAAGCTTTCGAGTATATCTCGCCTTCCATCCGGGAGGTCACAGGATATCCGCAGTCAGCGTTTTACGACAATCCGAACATGTTCCAGACTTTGACAAGCCATAGACAGGCAGAAGAGATCCGCGATCTTTTTACTGCAAAATTCCCGGCACGGGATCGCATCGTCATAGAAATGACTAATAAAAACGGGGAATCCTTCTGGGGGGAATTCACCTGCACTATCATACGAAAAAAAACGACGAATGAACCCATTGCTCTGGAAGGATCTTTCCGTGATATCACTTCGATCAAATCGGCCGAGCTGAATCAGATCGAAACCACAAAAAGCCGCAATATGCTCCTGTCCTATATTTCACATGAGCTGCGGACACCGATCACATCCATCGCCGGTTATCTGACCGCGATCAGCGATGGAACGATCAGCAGCAAGGAAGAAAAGCACGAAGCGATGGAGATCATCACCGCCAAGACTTTGATCTTAAAAAAGCTGGTGGACGATCTGGGGCAGCTGTCAAAGATGCAGACTCATCAGTTCACCTTTGATTTTACCCTTTGCACCATAACCGATGCCGCAGATCTTCTGATCACCAGCAACATAGGCGATGCCAGGGCTGCCGGATTTGAGATTTCCATTGACTACGACGAGATCACGCTGTCTCACTACTGGGCTGTACTGGATCTTGACCGCATCAATCAGGTTTTTTCCAACCTGATCACAAATGCGATCAAATATTCCGATGCACATAAGGAAATGCACATCACGTTTAAAGTAGACGACGCCGCCGAGAACTTCATCGTGTCGGTATCAGACAAAGGGATGGGAATCCGTGAATCTCAGCTTGCCCATGTGTTCGATCAGTTCTATCGGGCAGAGAACAACCAGAAAAACGGTCATACCCAAATCGAAGGCCGCGGCCTTGGGCTGACCCTTTGCAAAGAGATCATGCTTGCCCATCAGGGCGATATTTACGCAGAAAGTACATTTGGAGAAGGAAGTACGTTTACATTCATCATCCCGCTCTATAAGGAGGTCTAATCATGGCAAAAGAAAAAATACTGGTAGTTGACGACGAAAAAGCGATCAACAAGCTGGTCTGCTCCTATCTGACCAAAGAACAGTTCCGTCCGTTCCCTGCTTATACTGGAGAAGAAGCGCTGGATCTGCTGAAAAAAGAAAACCCGGATCTTATCATCCTGGACATCATGCTGCCGGACACAGAGGGAACCGCACTTTCACTGGATATTCGGGAGCATTCCAATGCACCGATCATCTTTCTCAGCTGCAAGACCCAGGAAATCGATAAGATCATCGCGCTTTCTGCCGGCGGAGATGATTACATGACCAAGCCTTTCATGCCCGGCGAACTGATCGCACGGATCAAGGCCCATCTGCGCCGCCAGAATTCCCTTGCCCGCAAAGCAGCTGAAGCGGAAGCCAGTCTGTACGAATACGATGGGCTTAAAATCGACTTTGATACACACGACCTGTTTCTGGACGGAGAGCCAGTGAGTCTGACCTCAAAAGAGTTTGAGATCCTCAAACTGCTGATCCAGCATCCGCGCAAGGTATTCCCCGCCGCTCAGATATTTGAAACAGTCTGGAAGACCACCTGCATGGAAAACGACACAAAAACTGTCATGGTCTACATCAGCACCCTGCGAAAAAAACTGGAACGTAAAAATCATGACACCAACTACATCGTCAGCGTCCGCGGCGTAGGCTATAAATTTAACCAGATGCCAAAAAAGGACGAGTAGGATATGAGAGAGCACTGGTGCTCCTCGCGGGGTTTTCTCTCTACAAAAAAAGGATTCTGCAAATGCAGAATCCTTTTCTGTTTTCATTTCAAATTTCTATACGTAACGGATAAGCATGTATACCGAGCAGATCGCTACGGACAGGATCATCATCGGGAATCCGATCTTGAGGAACTGTACGTACGTGATCGGATATCCATGTCTTGCACTGATACCGGACAGCACTACATTTGCAGATGCACCGATCAGAGTTCCGTTTCCGCCCAGACATGCGCCCAGGGACAGTGCCCACCAGAGAGGCATAACGTCCATACCGCTCTCACCCATGGAGTGGATCAGCGGGATCATCGTTGCTACGAATGGAATATTGTCCAGTGTTGCAGACAGCAGTGCGGATACCCACAGAATGATCATCATCGTCAGGACAGCCTGACCGCCTGTTGCGTTCATGATGATGTCAGCCAGATTGTCGATCACACCTGTTTCTACCATACCGCCTACTACGATGAACAGCGCGGTAAAGAAGATGATCGTCGGCCATTCTACGTCTTCTACAATACCTTCCACATTCTGTTTGCCTATGATGATCATGATCACCGCTCCGGTCAGCGCGATGATGGAAGATTCCATATGAAGCACACCGTGAAGGGAGAAGCCTGCTACGATCAGTACGATCATGACAACACTCTTCGTCAGCAGAGACTTGTCCTTGATCAAAGCCTTTTCATCCATATCCATAACTGCCTTCATCGCTTCCGGCGTTGCGATCAGCTTCTTTTTGTAAATCAGCTTGAAGGCGAAAATCGTTGCGATCATTACAACGATAACGATCAGACCGTCGTTTACCAGGAAGTCTACAAATGACAGGCCGGTTGCACTACCGATCATGATATTCGGAGGGTCGCCGATCAGGGTCGCCGTACCACCGATATTAGATGCCAGGATCTGCGTCATGATATAAGGCACCGGATTGAGATCCATCGCCTTGGTAATAGCAAATGTCATCGGGCCAACGAGAAGTACCGTTGTAACGTTATCCAGCAGAGCCGACAGCAGAGCGGTGATGACAATGAAAACGATCATCATCTTCCAGGGATCACCCTTGGCGATCTTCGCCGACTTGACAGCCAGATACTCAAAAATTCCCGAATGTTTTACAACTGCTACGAACAGCATCATGCCGATCAGCAGTCCAATGGTGTTGTAATCGATGTAGGATACACCCGTTTCGATATCAAGCACTCCTAAAATAATGAGCAGTACCGCACCTCCTACGGCAACGACTGCTCTGTGGACTTTCTCTGAAATGATTACGATCATTACCAGAACGAATACGACCACGGATAATGTTGCGTGAGACATTCTTTCATTCCTTTCTTCCCATGAATTCCATTTTCCAATTACCTTGATACTTTAATACAAAACACGCAAAAAATCAACTAAATTTTTATTAAAGAATATCCCTCGTAAATTTTAAGAAAAAACAGAAAAAAGCGAGTGCATATCTGCCCTCGCTTTTTTCTGTTATGTTGTTGTATGTTCTATGATTTTGATCTTGCGATCTATATGATTTCTATGCGTAGCGGATCAGCATGTATACTGAGCAGATCGCTATGGACAGGATCATCATCGGGAATCCGATCTTCAGGAACTGCATGTATGTAACCGGATGACCGTTCTTTGCACTGATACCAGTCAGTACTACATTTGCAGAAGCTCCGATCAGTGTTCCGTTTCCGCCCAGGCATGCACCAAGTGACAGTGCCCACCACAGAGGCATAACATCCATACCGTCGTTGCCCATAGCCGTGATCAGCGGGATCATCGTTGCTACAAACGGGATATTGTCCAGTGTAGAGGACAGGAGTGCCGATACCCACAGAATGATCATCATCGTCATAACAGGTTTTCCGCCTGTTACACCCATGATCAGGTCAGCCAGCTTGTCGATCACGCCTGTTTCCACCATACCGCCTACTACGATAAACAATGCAGTAAAGAAGATGATCGTCGGCCATTCTACGTCGGAAACGACTTCTTCAATGTTCTGTCTTCCGATGATCATCATGATAACAGCTCCCGACAGTGCTATGATGGAGGATTCCATGTGCAGCACGCTGTGAAGCATAAATCCTGCTACGATCAGAACGATCATGACAATGCTCTTGATCAGCAGCTTCTTGTCACGGATCAGGGATTTTTCATCCATCGCCATGACCTTGGCCATAGCTTCCGGTGTGGCGTTCAGCTTCTTGCCATAGATGAAGTAGAATGCGGCGATGGTTGCTGCCAGCACCACGATAACGATAAGACCATCGTTTACCAGGAAGTCTCCAAACGTAAGACCTGTAGCGCTTCCGATCATGATATTTGGCGGGTCACCGATCAGCGTGCCCGTACCGCCGATATTAGACGCCAGTATCTGCGTCATGATATAAGGAACAGGATTCAGATCCATTTCCTTCGTGATCGCGAACGTCATCGGTCCTACCAGAAGAACCGTGGTTACATTATCCAGAAGTCCCGACAGAACCGCTGTGATAATGATAAAGAAAATCATCATCTTCCACGGGTCGCCTTTAGCGACCTTTGCAGATTTTACTGCCAGGTACTCAAACATCCCGGAATGCTTTACGACTGCGACAAACATCATCATGCCGATCAGCAGCCCGATGGTGTTGTAGTCGATATACGATACTCCGGTGCCTATGTCCAGCACCCCTAAGATGATCAAAAGAACTGCACCGCCTACAGCACAAACTGCTCGGTGAACTTTTTCTGATATGATCACGACCATTACAAGAACGAATATGATCACTGACAAAGTTGCATCTGACATTTCATTCACCCTTTTCAACCCTTCTCATAAATTATTTTTTAAAAAAGGACTGTTTCCCCCAAGATGTCCGGCAGGCATAAAACAGCACGCTGCACATATATACCCAACAACAAAGTATATATCCGTACAGGAAAGGCAGTCCCAGAACAAAAGGATAGATCTTCTCCCGCACCAGAAGAATTCCCGGAAACTCCATGGCCAGAAAACCTACTCCCAATAAAATGCCAATGATCCATCTCCGTATTTTGATCTTCTTTTTCGTACCTGCTTTTTTCATCTTGAAAAGTACCTTTCGTCCGACACACACTCTAATACATATATAGGAAAAAAACAACTGATTATTTTGCTGAAGCCCTTGAAACATGCGAACTCATACTAAAGTATTAGCTAAAGTGCCAGCCCGAGGATAAGGGTTGCCATCAGTAAATAAGTCAAAGTAGAAACCGTATCCGTGATCGATGAGATCATCGGAGTTGCCATGAGAGCCGGGTCTATGCCTATCCTCTTGGCAGCCATCGGCAGAAGTCCGCCTAAAAGTTTAGCGAAAATGATGACCAGTATCATCGAAATCGATACCGTCAGTGCAATCATCGGCGTGTTGCCGTCGATCAGAATGATCTTCCCGAAATTGATGGCACTGAGAACCAGCCCTAAAATAATGCTCACCCGAAATTCCTTCCACATCACACGCAAGGCATCTTTGACGTCGATCTCGTCGGTGGACATTCCGCGAATGATCAGGGAAGCGGCCTGGGTTCCCGCATTTCCTCCTGTACCCGACAAAAGCGGGATATAAGCCACCAGTGCGATCACCTGCGCAAGCACATCCTGGAATGTTGAAATGACCACGCCTGTGATCATCAGCGCCACCATCATGATCGCCAGCCACGGAAGCCGGTTCTTCACATGACGGAATACGCCCATGTCCAGATATTCCTGGTCAGAATCATCCATGACGCCGGCCATTCTCTCGATATCCTCGGTAGTTTCCTCTTCAATAACGTCTAAGATATCATCGAATGTGATGATCCCCACCAGCCTGTGTTCATTGTCTACTACCGGGATTGCCAGAAAGCCGTACTTCTTAAAAGTCTCGGCGACTTCTTCCTGGTCATCGTGTACGCTTACGTACACATATTCCGTATTCATCAGTTCCGATACCTGTACATCATCATCGGCAATGACAAGCGCACGAAGAGAAACGATCCCTTCAAGCTTCCGACCGCCCTTCTTCACATAACAGGTGTAGACTGTTTCACTGTCCATCCCTACATCCCGTATGTGCTGCAGAGCCTGTCCTACCGTCATGGTCTCCTGCAGGCTGATATACTCAGGCGTCATCAGGCTTCCCGCACACGTGTCCGGATAATTCAGAAATGTATTGATCAGCTTTCGCTCTTCCTTCGGTGTTTTTTCCAGGATCTTATCGACGATATTTGCCGGCAGTTCTTCCAGCACGTCTATCATATCATCGAAGTCCAGTTCTCCCATGATGTAAGAAACTTCTCGATCGGTGATGCCCTGGATGATCTCCCTCTGGTCGTCCGAAGGCAGATAAGAAAACACCTCCGCCGAAATATCCTTCGGCAGCATACGGTAAATGATGATGGTTTTGTCAATACCGGACTCTTCCAGGATCTCCTCCAGGATCTCCGCGATATCGACTTCATTATGTTTTAAAATCTCATCTCTCGCCCGGAAATACGCTTTTTCCTCCAGAAGATCCAGAATTTGTTCGATTTCCTCATCGAACTTCTGCATCTTGGTATCCATATCCATTGATTCAGTCATGCGATTCCCTCCCCTTTAATTGGTTTCGTATTTGATCGGCAAACGCCGCAGCTTTCTCTTCGATCCCCGGTATCTGCAAAATTTCCCCGGGGCTGTTAGCTGTTTCAAGTATAGCAAATTTCCCTGGCAAAGCAAAGGTTTTATTCATGTTGAGCCCGCTGATCAGCTGCTCTGCAACGATATCTCCGCCGCTGTAACCGGAAACGATCACGCCGAACAATGCTTTGTCGTAAAACCGGTGCGTAGTAAAAAGCGCTGTCATCCGATTGATAAAAGCCGTCAGGTTGGCGCTTAAAGCATCGTTGTAATTAGGACAGATCATGACCAGCCCGTCGCAGTCGAGGATCGCCGGATATACTTCCTCCGCGATCGGTCCTCCGTAAAAACAGCTGCCTTCCTCGCCAAAATGATGACACACATCATAGGCACATCCTCTGCAGTCCCGGATGAATCCATCCACCTTCTGGAGGATCCGCCAGTTTGTCCAGAACCGTTTCAACAGCCTGAACCATACCAGCCGCTGTAAAATCTTTTTCACGAGCCAGTTCTGTCAGCCGTCTGCGCCAGCCTGCCGATGAGAGGAGTTTGATCATATCTTTCTTTTCCATCTTGAGATTTCGAAGAAATCTTTTGCTCATGATTTTATGCTCTGCCATTTCTCTAATGTATGGATCATCCTGTTCCACCTCGCTTTGTATCTGTTTTATACTATATCATACCACATTTTCCAGCTTTTTTTAAGCACTATCCTTCCTGAGATCCTGATCCATTCTGCTATTTTGCAAAGGTTTTACACGCCTTTCACAAGGTATTTGATTTTGCATAAAAAGTATTCATTTTCGTAACATTTATCTGAAAATTACAACATTTGGCAACTTACGATTAAATTCATTGACTGTATCATGCGCGAGTGCTATATTTAACTTAACAAGGCATTACTAACTTTGTAATATTGAAATAGGAGAGAAATAGAAATGTCAAATTATGTTGAAAGATGTATTGAACTTTGTAAGCAGAAGAACCCTGGCGAAGTAGAATTTCACCAGACAGT
>ERZ857745.100-NODE-100-length-124519-cov-19.831678_pt1 | contig 124519 bp, 95 predicted proteins | sample MGYA00519699_ERZ857745 | MGnify/ENA primary metagenome ERZ857745 (study PRJEB31778, sample SAMEA3449357) | human gut metagenome | biome: human gut; feature: human-associated habitat; material: faeces | place: United Kingdom | collected 2010/2012 ... | reverse complement strand
ACTTTTGCAAATGAAAAGGAACGAAATTTGATAGATATGTGTACTTTTAAAAATATAAATAATTAATAATCATTTTTTGTGTCCACTTTGGGGAACTGCTACAATGATATGCCTAGTTGCCCCTGATTTACAACAAACTTTAACGCTGTTGCCGCTGATTTGCGACAAAAAAGTAGTATCTTTGCCCCTGATTTGAAACAAATGCGTATGTTTAGACGAAATATCATCAGTAAACTGGAGGCTTGGAAGCAAGACAAAAAGCATAAGCCCCTTATCCTGAGAGGAGCTCGACAGGTTGGTAAGACAACTGTGGTCAATGAGTTTGGCTCTCAGTTTGATAATTATCTATATTTCAATCTGGAAAGAAATGAGAATGCCAAGTTGTTCGAGATGGAGATTCCTTTAGACGACCTGGTGAATATGCTGTATGCCAGTGTCGGTAAGGTTAAGAAAGAAGGAACTACCCTTGTTTTCATCGACGAGATTCAGAATTCTCCTAAAACCATAGCACTTCTTAGGTATTTCTATGAACAGAGACCTGATTTGTATGTTATTGCAGCTGGCAGTCTGTTGGAGAATCTGGTGGATGTTAAAGTCAGTTTCCCTGTGGGAAGAGTACAGTATCTGGCTTTGCGACCTTGTTCGTTTTCTGAGTTCCTGGGGGCTATCGGCAAGTATAATCTGCTTGCCGTACTCTCGCAGAAGGCAGAATATACGGTTGCCTTCCATGAACAGTTGATGCATCTTTTCAATCAATATACTATTGTGGGAGGGATGCCTGAAGCAGTGCAGCAGTATGCTGAAACCCAAGATGTCATTGGTATCGAAGATGTTTATGAAACTCTGGTGCAAGCCTATAAGGATGATTCTGAAAAATACGTCAGAGGCAATAAGCTGACGGATGTGGTGAGATTTATCCTCTCTTATGGTTGGGCTTTTTCGGGTGAGACCATTACGTTAGGTAACTTTGCCAATTCTGGCTATAAGTCAAGAGAGGTGGGCGAGGCATTTAGATTGCTGGAGAAGGCAATGCTTCTGGAGCTGGTTTACCCAGTGTCTTCTACCCAGTTGCCGATTATTCCTGAGACCAAACGAATGCCAAAACTCATCTGGTTTGATACGGGATTGGTGAACTATCAGGCGGGAATCAGAAAGGAAATCATTGGCTCTACCGATATGGTGGACAGTTGGCGTGGGCATATTGCAGAACAAATAACGGCTCAGGAGTTATTGGCTTTGGAAGATAGGGTGGGACAGCATCGCTCGTTTTGGGCAAAGCCGAATAACGGTGCAGAGGTTGATTTCATTTTTACTCATAACTCCAAGCTTTATCCGATAGAGGTAAAGAGTGGAACCAATGCCTATCTCCGTTCTCTCCAAGTATTTATGGATAGTTCGGAAGTTAATATAGCCATCCGTATCTGGTCAAAGCCTTATTCTATAGATAAGGTCAAGACCATTCATGGCAAGGAGTTTACGTTGATTAATCTTCCGTTTTATCTGATAGGTAATTTGCGGAACGTATTGGATGCTGTAGTAGAAGAATGAGTGATAGATACAAAAACAAAAGAATTCAGCAAATTAGCATCTTGGCTATTTGCTGAATTCTCAATTCATATTCTATTTTTCCTTTTATTCTTTACTTGAAGCTGAGCTTGCCTTCGGCAATCTTCTTGGCTTCTTCTGGCTTGTTGGTGGTTATGAAGTCAACGCCGGAATCTACGCATTTCTGAATCTCCTTCATCTGGTCGATGGTCCATACATTCACCTTCATGCCCAGGTCGTGACTCTCTTTAATCCAGTTCGGATTTTTGAGGAGGGCACCACCATAGTAGTCGATGCCGGCAAAGCCTTTCTGTTTGATGACTTTGGGAGCCACGTCGCTGCCCAGATAGTAAACCCGGGCTTGTGGGTTCAGCTTTACGAGTTCCTCGCAGGCATGCATGCTGAAGGAGATGTAATCCACCTGCTTCTCCATGCCGGTTGCCTTTACCAAATCAAGGCAAGCCTTTACGCATCTGTCTTCACGCTCAGGAGTCTGATGGGCCTTGATTTCCAGAATCAGCTGCATGGGAGCAAGCTTCTTGCCTGCCTCCAGATAACTCTTCAGCGTGGCGATAGGCTCACCGTTGGCAAGTTTCAGATTCTTGATGTCGGCATACTTGGCGTTCTCGATGATTATGCCATGGATGTCGTCGTCATGGTTTACCACCACGGTGCCGTCTGTGGTGATGTGTACGTCAAACTCGCTTCCCCAAACATCAGCCTTCTTGGCATTCTGCATGGCAGCGATGGAGTTCTGGGCTGCACCCTGACTGTTCCAATGGCCACGATGGGCTATCACCTTTACTTGAGCCATGGCGGAAGATGCCAAAAGCATCATTCCGCACAATATCATACTAGTCTTCTTCATATTCTTCTTTAAAAAACTTCTAATAACGTCTGAAAACGTCTGAGATAACTTCTAAAAATCTGTTTAAAATCTGTATCTTATACCCAACTGGCACTGGTAAGGATTACCATTGCCACCAGCTACGCCGGCGTTGGTATTTACGGCATACTTATACTGCTTCTTCTCCTGGTCGAAACCTGTGATGTAATAGAGAGGAACGTTAGAGAGGTTCTTGCCTACACCCCAGTCTTTGTTGAGAAGGTTGGCCACATTGAATACATCCAGTGAAACTTCCAGGGCATGGGTCTTGTAAAGCTTGAATGCCTTCTCCAAGTGAAGGTCGAAGGTGCCGTAGAAACCATTTACGCCGCCATTGCGCTCAGCCATCTTGCCATAGTTGCTCTGCAAATACTCCTTGAACTTCTTCTCCACCTTAGGGTTAGCCATCAGGGTTTCGAAGCCCTTGCGGATGCCTGCATCGGTGTTAGGGTCGTTAGGGTCGAAGATATAGGCGAGGTCGTTGGTTGCCACGAAGTCACCATTCACGTTGCCGCCTACGATGGTAGAGTAGCGGGTGCCGCCGATGCCAGAGAAGCGGATACCTGCCTGGATGCCCCAGAAGGTTGGTGCTGTTCCGTAAACCACCAGCTTGTGGCGGAACTGACCGTTACCATAGCTCAGCTGACTCATGTCGCGTGGGTCATCCTTCACCATCTTTACCAGTGTTGAGGTGTTTGCCACGTCGCCATTATAGGTGTTGTTGTCCTTTACGCTGTTCCATGTATAGCTGAATGAGAGGAATCCATCCTTGAAGTATCTCCAGCTACCGTCGATGACGAAGGCAAACTGGTTTACCTTTCCGATGGTGTTAAGCTCCAGTACACGACCTATCTCCTTGGTCTTTCTGCCTTCCAGCCAGTTGGTGTTGCCCTTGGCATCGATGGTGTTGGCAGGCACATAGACGCCACGTCCACCTTCGTTTTCCAATCTGAAGTAAGGCTCATCCACCATGTTCTTGTCGATATAGAGATAGTTGTGGCGAGTCAGAGTCATGTATCCTGCTACGCCCATCTTGAATCGGTCGCTGAAGTAGTGGGTATACGATAGGTTTGCCTTGTAGATGGTTGGCACCTTGGAGCCCTCCTTGTTGCAGTTGATGGTGACGAGCTTCTCTACATTTGGATTCTTCAGCAGATCAGCACCCGGAGTTGTGGCTGGGTTCTGACGATAGCTTGGGAAGTTAGGAGTAGGGATGAGGCTCGCATCCTGGGTATCGATGGTTACGATGCGGCTTCCGTCGAACACCTGACTGTTTACCGTGGCGTAGTTGTTGATGTCTGATGCAAAGATACCGCCACCAAGCTTCAGAATATCGGTATGCTTGTTGTTGATATCCCACTGCAACTGTAATCTTGGCTGTACCAGGAAGAGACCGATGCCCTTGTCGGTTCTTACACCGAGAAGACGGTCGGCTGGCTCGTAGTAGTTGCCGTGGTCAAGATAGGAAGCGTTGTCGATGCGTACGCCGGCTGTGAGGTCGAAGCCCTCGAAGAGCTGGGTGTGCAACTGACCGTAGATACCTGCGTTTACGATACGCTGGGTTACCTTCTGGTTCTTTTCGCCTTCTACCATATATACGTCACGGGCATATCGGTAAGGGGTCATGTTGTTGAAACTGTCGAGTCCCTTGAAGTAGAAACGTCCGTTGGTTTCGCTGCCATAGAGTGAGGAGAGGTGAGAATACATCACGTCCAAGCCCAGGGTATAGTTGATCTTGCCTGCATTGATGAGCAGGTTATCTACAAACTGATATACGTTGTCGTGGAAATTCTCTGGGGTGAATCGCTGTCCGCCTATCTGGATGTTGGTCATCAAGGTCTTTCCATCTACTTCCGATGCTACGTTCTGCACGATGGCACGTGGGATGGTGCCGTTAGGCAGGAGACTGTTTGCCTTGGTCTCTTCCATCGAATACATCCATTGCACTTTCGCCTCGTTGGTAATCTTTGGTCCGAATACGCTGCGGAGAGATGCCATCAAGCTGTTGTCTGCGGTGTTGCAGTCGGAGTAAGACTCCAGGAAGTTGATGGTGGTATTGTCACCTTGGCTATATGGCTGCTTGTTGATGTTCAGGTTGTTGCGAACACTGAGCAGATTGGTTGGGTTGATCTGCCAGTCGATGCGTGCGAACACGGAGTTGGTGTTTGATTTCTTGTCAAACGAACCGTACTCCGGCTGGTTAGGCAGCCCGTATTTATCTTTTGCTATCTGGGTGAAGGCATCAAGTGTAGCTTGCGACAGATTGTATCTGCTTTCATCCGATGCTCCATGAATGTCGGCGATGCGCAATGGCTTGGTGTCCTGCTGATGATCCCATGCCACGAAGAAATGCAGGCGGTCTTTGATGATAGGTCCACCCAGCGAGAAACCATACTGATAGGTGGAGAAATCAGAGGTACGCTTGTTGCCGAGGATGTCGTACTGGCTGGCGAGCCAGTCGGTGCGGAGATAGGAGAATGCCGAACCCTTGAGGGTGTTGGTACCCGATTGGGTTACGGCGTTAATGAGTCCGCCACCTGCACGGCCATAGGTTACATCATAGGCATTGGTTACCACCTTAAACTCTCTCACGGCCTCCATGGTCATGGCGTAAGGACTGCCTTTTCTGGTATTGGCAGCACCGCCGGAGATAGGGTTCTTGGATGACATGCCATCGATGTTGAAACCGGTGGAAGAGGCAAGCTGACCGCTGAGGTTCATGCCGTTGCTCAGCGGAGAGAGGTCGATGAGCGAAGTGAAGTTACGTCCGTTTACAGGCAGTTTCTTGATGTCCTGCGCTGTAACGCTGGTTGATGCTCCCTCGTTATCCACGTTCTTCTTCAGAGAGTTTGCCACCACTTCAATCTCTTTCAATTCCTGGCTCTGGTCGCTCATGGTGAAGTCAACACGCAGCATATCGCCCTGGTTGAGCGAATAGCCTGTGCGCTTCTGGTCACCATAACCGATGTATTTGGCGGTGATGGTGTAAGGCGAACCGAGTGGAATTTCTCGGATGGTATAGTTTCCGTTGGCATCAGTGGCAGCGGAAACGGTGAAACCTGTAGACTCGTTCTTTACGGTTACCAAGGCACCGATTACAGGTTCTTTGGTGTTATCCACAATCTTTCCAGTAACGGTGGCACGGGTGTTCTGTGCAAAGAGGCACGTGGTGCTACCAGCCGCCAACAGCGCTGCTGTGGCGACAAATCGAATTGAATTCATAAAATACAATCTTTGGTTTATAAAAGTTTATCGTGATTCTGCCGAATATCATAGAATTCTTCTATTCCTATTTCCTAAAAGAATTCTTCTGCTATTTCCTGAATACGTTTTTTACTTTCTCATAGCTGTGAGTGTACTCTCCACGTCGTTGAGCATTTTTGCAGTACTCTTGCGGCTAGCCTTGAGCATCTGCTGTTCCGACTGTGGGTTGATGGATGTGAAGTAATTGCTACCCTGTGCCAATTTCTTCTTGTTGCCATCATAGAGTGAATAGTTCACGTAGTGGAAGATGGTCTTGAAAGGCTCTTCCTGATACTTGAGATAGTGATTGTCGAGGAGGAGGAGATAATCGGCTCCTGCCTGGTCGAGCATGCCACGGAGTTGGGTGGCATTGACGAATGTAAGGTCAGATGACTGGTTCTCGCCTTCGCCTGTGGTCTTGATATCCTCCAGAATGTCGTGGTAGGTGCCCTGAATGGCATTACCGTCTACATAGGTGAAGTTTGCCTTTGATTTCTGGGCAAGTTGTGCGAGGTTGTCTTCTATCACCTTATTATATATGTAGCATACGCTGTCTGGGTTGATCTGCGTATCCTCTGCCAGCATATCAGTAACGAAATAGTTTGATTTCACGTTGTCTTGAGCGCCTATCACGAGTACGCGATGGGCTTTTACTGCGTTGCTGGTGGCATTGCTTTCCAATTCTGGTGTGCCAGCCATCATGTTGCTGCTAACGAGCATGGTCATCATCAGCAAACTACCTTTTGTAAATGTTTTCTTTCTCATTCTTCTTCTTCTTTTCTATGATAATCTTTTCTGGTTGCAAAGGTAGGGGTATTAGATTACAGGAGAAATGCAATGGTGATACAATGCTTTGAATAAATTGTTTCAAAAAAATGAAGGTGGAACATCGGGTTCGATGCTCCACCTTTTATATATATACCTTATTATATATACATCTAAAAAATCTTTATTCTGCCAATCGGATGCTCATCGGGCTTACGGTGATGAGGCGCTTCTTGTATAAATCGCCCACGGCACGCTTGTAAACCTTCTTGCTCACGTGGAAACGCTCGTAGATGTCGTCGGCCTCGCTCTTGTCGCCAAGGTTGCACTCGCCGTCGTTGTCCAGGAGATACTGGTAGAGGGTCTCGGCGAAGTCGGCTGTCTGCTGGATGCCGGTCTTCTGCAGGGTGACGTCTATCTTTCCGTCAGGACGAACTCTTCCGATGTAGCCCTTCATCTTGTCACCGGTATGGATGTACTGGAAGATCTGGTCCTGATAGAGAAGACCCGGATACTGGTTGTCGATGATAACCTTGAAGCCGAGGTCGGTCTTCTGCCAGATGAGGAGATCCACCTCATCGCCATGCTTGTAGTGAGGATGGTCTTCGTTGAGATAACGCTCAATCTTGGCAGAGGCAACGATGCGATAGCTCTCCTCGTCGATGTGGATATGCACGATGTAGGAGTTGCCGAGCACCATGCGTTTCTTCTGCTCACGGAATGGGCAGAAGATGTCCTTCATCAGCCCCCAGCCCAGGAAGGCTCCGTATTCGTTGACCCATTTCACTTCGAGATAGGCGAAATCGCCCACCTTTGCCAAAGGGGTTTCGGTGGTTGCTATGAGGCGCTCTTCCTGGTCGAGATAGATGAAGACATCCAACTCGTCGCCGATGCCTGCGTCTTCAGGTACGTAGCGGGATGGAAGGAGGATTTCTCCCTCGTCACCACCATCGAGATACAGACCGAAATCAACTTTCTTTACGATGCGAAGGCGATTGTAATCGCCTAGTTTTATCTTTTTGCTCATATAATATTATCTTCAGTTTTTTCTTCTGTTGTTGGGGCTTCTGCAACTTCTGCAGTTTCTTCCTGGCTATCAGCAGCTCCTGCTTCCACCGTCTTCTCAATCATTCCATCCTTGAGATGGATGGTGCGGTCGGTGATGGCAGCAAGGCCCTCATCATGAGTTACGATGACGAAAGTCTGACCGAACTTGTCTCTGAGGTCGAAGAAGAGCTGGTGAAGCTCAGCCTTGTTCTTGGTGTCGAGACTTCCTGATGGCTCATCGGCAAGGATGACGGCAGGATTATTGACCAAAGCTCTCGCCACGGCTACACGCTGTTTCTCACCACCGGATAACTCGGCAGGCTTGTGACTGGCTCTATCGCTCAAGCCCATGAACGCCAGTAACTCCTCGGCACGCTCCTTGGCTTCCTTGCGGCTCTTGCCTGCAATGAAGGCAGGAATCATGATGTTCTCCAGAGCGGTGAACTCAGGGAGAAGTTGGTGGAACTGGAAGACGAAACCGAGATGCTGGTTGCGGAAATCGCTCAGTTTTTTAGTGCTGAGGCTGCTTACATCGATGCCATCAACCATGATGCTGCCACTATCAGGCTTGTCGAGGGTACCGATAATCTGGAGGAGTGTAGTCTTGCCGGCACCACTAGGACCGACGATACTTACCACCTCGCCCTTGTCAATATGCAGGTCGATGCCCTTAAGCACCTGCAGGGAGCCGAAGCTCTTGGTTATACCTTTTATATCTATCATTTTCTTACTCAAAATTATTTTGCAGGCAAAATTAAGCAAAATATTTGGAAATGCCTAATTTTAAGAGATAAAAAGAAATAAGGAGGGATATAAAAAAACAAAACGCGCCTTATTCTTGCAAATTAAGCTCGTTTCTGTACTCAATTCTGTATTACTTTTTATAAAATGTAGGTGCTATTTCAACCCGTCGGCATCTCCGGTGGTCTTGAATCTGTTGCTAATAGGTATTTGCTTGTTTGCATATTGTTTCTTGTTTTATTTCATCTGCAAAATTACGCTGAATAATTCTAACTTCCAAATTTTTATGTTTTTTTTTCAGCAATCCTGCATTTCGTTGTTACTTCTGATTGACGTTGCAAAGATACAACATTTCCGTTTCCTACCTATGCGATTTGTGCGATTTGCGTGGATTCGGGAAATAAAGTACAGAAAATACCATGAAATCATTCTGAAAATATCTCCGAAGGATAAAAAGATAACTCCGATAGATAAGAAATTATCTCCGAAGGATAAGAAAAAATCTCCGATAAAGAAGATATGGAAACTGTGTTGGGGTGACGAGGTGAAGGGTGAAGGGTATATTTTAAATCTTTATATTATATTCTTTTTTAGGGCTTTTTCGATTTTTGACCCTAGGGTCTTTTTTTGAATTACCCTCTTTTTTCTTTACCCACGCGTACATATATAAATAGAGTTTTCAAACCTTCACCCTTCACCTTTTTATTTAACATTCTGTAAATCAATTTATTACAGGTGAAGGGTGTGAAGGGTGTTTTTTCGCTTTTCTTAAACATATTTTAAGAAATGAAACTGTCTTTACATTTTTTTTAAGTTGCATTTCTTTTTAAACCATTGCAGGAATGATTCGTAAGCACTGATCTCTTCCTGATGCTGAGGCTCAGCGAAGGTAAGCTGGTCGCCGTAGGAATCACCATGCTGGTCGGGGAAGATAATCATCAGGTTGGTACCTGAGAAGTATTTCGTTATTTCTTCCGGCAGACGCTCCAGTGCTGTCTTGTAAGATACGGTTCCCTTACGGGCGGTTACTACCACGAACAGGTGGTCTGGAGATATCTGCGAAGCCAGCTGTGGCAACTCGTTCCAGTGAATCATCTGGGTATAATCGGCACGCACTTCCGGATGCCGGTTCTTGATATATTCATTGATGAGCGCCAGACTCTCTTCTCTGCCATGAAACTGGATGCGGCAGTCGAGGTTGCCGGCAAGTCGGGCTAGGCGTTCCAGCCAGCGGTAGAAACCCGGCTCAAACTCTGCTCTCGAAGGTACGGCTACCTGTATTCTTCTCAATGTATTCAACGGCTGTCTGATGCGTGCCATGATAATCTGTCGGCTCAATCCGTTGAAGAGACTCTGGTGGAATTCTCCCCAGAACTTCGGCGAAACCTCAGGATGCATGTGCATTCCGATGATAATCTCAGAACATTGGAACTCATTGAAGGCATGCTTGATGCCGTTGGCGATGTTGGCGGCAATACGAACCTGGGTCTGCGTCATCACATCGGTGGCAGCAGCCAGCTGACTGCAATGTTCCAGAATCCGTCTTCCCTGTTCCTGGTTGTATCGCATGTCCTTGTCTTCATATACCACATTCAGGCAGATGAGTCCCCTGTTCAGTTTCTGGTTTCTCACCATAAACGCCAGACTCATCAGGTTGTCGGCATATTCAGGATATTTCACCGGAACCAGAATCTTCTCATCGCTCACCTTCTTGTCGTCTTCCGCATCAGGCAGTTCCTTGTCTCTCAGGATAATCTTCTGCGAAGACCGGTCGGTAAGGATGGATGAGATGATGCAGGTAATCAGAATCATCATAACCACACCATTGAGCATATCATCGTTGACGAGGTAAGTGCCCGGTGCTACGAGCAGATGCATACCCACCATCACCATGGCGATACTTCCAGCAGCATGAGCCGAAGTGAGTCCGAACATCATGTGACCCGAAGAAAGTGGCAATCGGAAACCCAGACAGGCGATATAGGCTGCGATGGCTTTGCCCAGGGTTCCGAAGAAGGCGATGCAGAACACGACCCATAGAATATGACTGCCCTGAAACAGCAGATTGATATTGATTAGCATGCCCACACCTATCAGAAAATAAGGAATGAAGAGGGCATTGCCGATAAACTCGAGGCGGTTCATCAGTGGCGAAACATGCGGAATATATCTGTTTAATATCAGACCGGCGAAGAAAGCACCGAAAACGCCCTCGATGCCCACTATCTGCGAAAGTGCCGCACTCATAAAGAGCATCGAAAGTACGAAGATAAACTGCATCACCGCATCGCTGTATCTTCGTAAGAACCATCTTGTAAGTCGGGGAATCAGTATGATCATCACGCCACAATAGGCGGCAAACTTGAGGGCGAAGAATACCCAGAACAGTACACCGTCATGCTTGCTGAACGATGCTACCAGTCCGGCAAGCATTATCAGGGCTATGAGCAGCGAAATCATGCTCGACCCCACACTCAGCGTAACGCTCGGTTTCTGTTGCAGTCCGTATCTCGAAACGATAGGATAGGCAATCAGCGTATTGGATGCCATGATGCAGCTCAGCAGGAAGGAAGCCTTGGCAGAGTAGTGGAGCAGCCAGATGCTCATGCCATAGGTGAGGAAGAACGGTATAAAACAGGTGAGCAGACCATAGATAAGCAGTCGCGACTTGTTCTTTTTCATGCCTTCCATATCCATCTCAAGGGCAGCGAGGAACATGATGTAATAGAGTCCCACCTTTCCGAAGAGCTCAAACGAAGAGTCGCGCTCCAGGATATTCAGTCCGTATTTGCCTATGAGCACACCTGCCAGCACCATACCGATGATGTGCGGGATACGGAGTTTACCCATGATGATAGGGGCAAAGAGGATGATGAGGAGCACTACGAAGAATATCAACGTAGGGTCTGTGATAGGGAAGTATTGAGCGATATGGAACATAGGCTTTCTTCTTTTTTGTTATACTTAAAGAGGGATTTCTGCATCAGCATTCATCCCTCCCTTTCTGTTTTTGACTGCAAAAGTACGAATAAATCTTGAAAGCACAAAGTTTTTCTGCCCTTATCCTACAATCATGGTGATATTTTTGCAATTTGTGAACCCGAAAACGGGTGCACCGCTGCCTATTGGCATCACAACCGATGAGAACGAAGTGTTTAATACACAGGGGTGGTTACTGCTTCCTCAAACTATACTTGCCGTGCTTGTCGAACACGAGCCAATAGAGCACAGGCAGGATGGTGGCGATGAGTACCATCGAGATAAGCGTACCGAAGAAGATAACGGCTCCCATTGGCGACCACAGCGTATTGTTCTCTACCATCATAGGCAGTACGCCTACCGAGGCGGCTGCCGATGTAAGGAAGATAGGGCGCATGCGGCGCTCGCCAGCCTGGAAGGCGGCTTCCTTTACCGATAACCCCTTGTCGCGGCGCAGTTCCTCGGCATAGTCGAGCATGATGATGCCGTTTCTTACCAGGATACCCATCAGGCTCACAATGCCCAATATGCAGGTAAGACTCACGTCGAAACCCGTAACCAGAAGGCCTATCGCAGCACCGAAGATGCAGAGCGACATGGACGAGAGATTCACCAGTGCCAGACTGATGCGCTTGAAATGGAAGAGCAGGATGAAGAAGATGATCAAGGCTGCTATCATCACGCCCGATGTAACCTGAGGAAGGGTTTCGGCATCCTTTTCTGCCATACCGCCAATCTCCCAATCAAGACTGGAATCTAGCGGGAGTTTGGATACTTCCTGCTTCAGTTCGTTGGCCAATCGGTTGGCATTGAATCCCCTTAAAGGTTCACCTATGATAGAGATGGTACGCACGCCGTTTCTGCGTATGATGCTGCCGTCGTGCCAGTCGGGCGAAATCTTAGCCAGCTGGCGGAGTGGAACGCTCGATGTTCCTCCCATCACGGGGATGTATTCATTGGCAAGGTCGCTGTCGTTTTCCGATTTCAGAACCATCTTCACCGGATAGTCGCCTTCCCAAAGGGTGGCCATCGGGATGCCATCGCCAAAATGAATGGCAAGGTCGGCAGAGAGTATGGTCTTGTTCACACCCAGCCGGTTGGCCTCGGTAGCATCTGGAGTTACCCTGATGCCAGGCAGGGGCTCTTCGTAGTTGGTACGAATCAGGTTGATGCCTTCTATCTTGTGCATGCAGGCTTCTATCTTCCTGGCGGCAGCCTTCAGGTCGCCCATGCTGTCGCCGCTCACTCTTACTTCGATAGGGTAGGTGGCGTTGTTGTAATCCATCTGCTTGAAGCGGATGTAGCAGTCGGGAAAATAGTTGGAGTATCGGTCGGCATATCGGTCGAGTACCTCTTCTGTGGCATCGTTATCTACCGTATTCACGATAAACTGTGCAAAGTTCTCACCGCCAATCTGCGGCGCATAGGTAGTGTGGAAACGGGGTGAACCCTGACCAATAAACGTGGTTACGGCTGTTACCTGCGGGTCGCGCTGCAGAATGTGAGCCATAGAATCTGCCACCAGTGCGGTTCTTGCAGCGGTGGTTCCGCTAGGCAGATAGAACTCTACGGCAAACTGGTTTCTCTCGGCGATAGGCATCATTCGTTGCGGAAGATGTACGAAGATGATGGCTCCGGTGCTCACCAGTGCGATGCCCACAACGAGGGTGGTGCGTGGAAAGGCGAAACAATGTTTCAGTAACCATGTGTAACCCATCTGCAGATAGTCGAGCGGCTTTTTGCGGGCGTTGGCTTTTTGCGGGCTGCTGATGCCATGATGAATCACCATATACTGTAAATAAGGTGTGAGCAGCAGCGAAACCATGAGCGAGATGCTTAGGATAATGAACATGGCCCAAGGGAATGATTTTACGAAATCGCCCATTTCGCCATGCATGGTAAAGAGGAATGGGAAGAAGGTGAGCGAGATGCTGAGCGTGGCTGAAAGTACCGACATGAAGAACTCTCTAGGAGCGGCGATGGCTGCATGCCAGCGCGACATGCCATGGCCCAGCTTCTCCATGTAGTTGTCGATGATAACCACGGAATCATCTACCACCATACCCAGAGTTACGATGAGGGCAGCCAATGTAACTGTGTTCAGTTCCATACCTAAAAGATAGAAAATACCCACCGACGAGAAGATGGTGATAGGGATGCTGAGGGCTGATACCTCTGCCACGCGGCGCGGCATCAGCAGGATGACCACGATGATGACGGAGATGACCGATATGAGCAGCTCGCGCAGGAAGTTAAGTACCGATTCGCTTACCACCTTGCTCTGGTCGGTAATGGTATTGATGTGTACATCGTCGGGCAGGGACTGTTCAAAATCATCCATCGTCTTATGTACGTCTCTTCCCATCTTCACGATGTCGTTTCCCGGTCGCATTTCAATGGATAGGAGCACACATTTGTTGCCGTTGCTCTTGATGTATTTATTCAGTTTCGGATATTCTCTTTTTATCTGTGCAATATCCTTCAGGCGCACGATGTTGCCCTTGGGGTCGGAATATACGATTTGTTCTGCCACATCCCGCTCGTTGTTGTATGAGTCGGTGATGTGGATGGGCAGGTTGAGGTTGCCCTGTTCCAGGTTTCCGCTCATGGTGGTGAAGCCCTGTTGGGCAAGGTTGTTCAGAATCTTATAGGGGCCGATGCCGTATTTGGCCAGTTTGTTCTGGTCCAGGCAGATGCTTATCTGTTCGTTTTCCAGTCCGTAGGTTCGCAGGTTCGAGATGGCATCAATGCGGCGCAATCTGTCCTTCAGCTGGTCTATGTATGTATTCAGTTCCCGATAGGTTTTCTGCTTGCTTTCCATCGTGATGAGCAGGGCAGAGGTATCGGCGATGTCATCCACAGCCTGCAGGGCAAGGACACCCGTAGGAAGGGAGCTCTTGAAGGCCTGCAGGCCATGCTTGAACTTGCTCCAGAAGGCATCCCGGTCCTCCACGTCGCCGTTGAGTTCCATGAACACGATCAGCATGCCGTCCTTACTCTGGGTATAGGTCTTTTTCTTGTTCACCTCCTTGTATCCGAAGATGAAGTTCTCCAGCGGTTTAGCCACCCGTTCTTCCACCTCTCCGGATGTAGCGCCCGGATATACGGCTACGCAGGCACCCTGCCTGATGGTGAATTGCGGCATCTCCTGCTTGGGCATGATACAGATGCCGAGTATGCCTAGAAATACGAGCATGCCCATCAGAAGCATCACGATGTTGTGATTGCACATCGCCGACTCGATGAACGAGCGCTTAATGATGCGGTTGGGCTTCCTGGTGATGCGTGCCTTGATGTGGTCGCGAAGGGCGGTGTCTCTCTCCGGCTTTTTGGAATCCTCCGGTTTGTTTGTCTCTTGCCTTGTTTCTTGATTCATATCTTTTTTCTCCACTTTTTATCGGTTATCTCTTTTTGCTGTATCTACATTCATTCCTTCCGAAACTTTCTGCTGGCCATTGATGATAACCTGGTCGCCAGTCTTCAGTCCCGAAAGGATGACGATGCCGTCGCCTTCGAAATCGCCGGTTGTTACGGGTTGCTGATGTGCCTTTCCGTTTACTACGGTCCATACGAATCGGGAGTTATCTACATCCAGTTCTACGCTTTGTGGCGGAACGGTGATGTGGGATGGGGTAGCAGCGCTACCCTGCACCTGGGCGTTGCATACCATGCCTGGGAGCAGACGGCCCTGCGGATTGGTGATGCCCACCTTGACATCGTAGGTATGCGAGATGGGGTTGGCATCGATGCCTTTTTCTGAAATCGTTCCCCAGAAAATGGCACCCGAAAGAGCGGCTACCGTCAGTTTCACCTTGTCGCCCACGTGCAGATGAGATATTTCAGCTTCGGGTACGGATACCTTGGCGTTGACTTGTGCCACATTGGCGAGTTTCAGCACAGGCTGTCCGGGGAGCACGTAGGTTCCCAAGTCCACGTTCTTGGCAGCGATGACACCTGCAAAAGGAGCTGTGAGGGTAGAGTGGGAGAGTTGCTGGCGGGCGATGCTTTCAGCCGCCTTTGCCTGTTCCAGTTTGCTTTCTATCTCCACCCATTTCATATCCGAGATGGTTCCCGACTGGTGCAGGGGCAGGAATCTTCTGTAGGCATCCTGCGCCTGTTTCAGGGTGGTGAGTGTTGCCCGGTGAGCCTCCTTCACGGTGGTAGGGTTGATGGTGGCGAGCAGCTGTCCCTTGCTCACTCTATCTCCTTCTTCCACCCGTATGGAAGTGATGTTTCCGGCTATCTCGAAGCTGAGTGTAGATCCCATCTTTTCCTCGATGGTTCCCACATAGTCTTTCGTTCCCCCCAGGTTTGTATTCCCCACGGAGATAGTCTCAACTTTCACGTTTTTCTTCTCTAGCTTCCTGTTTTTTTCGGTGCATCCCGTCAGCATCATACAGCTGATAATGAATGCTACAAGCCATCCTGTTATAACATCTTTCTGTTTCATATTGATTACATTTTGTTGTTTTTTGAAAAGATAATGCAAAGGTATGAATTTTAGCTGAATGCATGGGGAAAATAGGATTAAAAAAGATAAAAAAACAGTTCTTCTTCTTCTTTTACTACGATTTCCAAGTTGTTCATAGTTTCAATCACGTCTTCCATGGAAACTACGTCTCTGATGCATCCAACCGAACAATCTACACCTTAGACCGAGGGTTGAGTCGACTTGCTCACAAAGCTCTTGGCGACTATGGACCACTTGGTGTAAAGGTAAGCAACGATGATTTCTTGCAGTAATGACCCCAAAGCTACAAAAAATGGGCTGGTCCCATTACCAGGACTAGCCCTCCGTTTTAATTATTTTCTAGGTTGCAATGAAATGTCATCCAGAAAGCTGCTTAGCACGTTATGAGTGATTACTTTACCTCAATGTGCTTAACATCGTCTTTTTTTTCAAGTGGACTCTTTCTTCAAGTCCTTATCCACCATGGCACAGACACAGGAATCTGACCATACATTCTCTGCCGTTTCAATCATGTCGATAATGGTATAGATTGGCAGGATGATGCCCATGATGCCGATAGGAGCATTGATACCGGACATTAGAGATAGGGTAAGGAAATAACATCCCATCGGTACTCCTGCATTACCCACTGCTGAGATAACTGAAATGAAGAGCCAGAGAATCATCGTAGTCCAAGGTAAAGGCATTCCTCCATTTTGCATCAGGAATAAGGAGGTTACGAGGATAAACGCAGCGCAACCATTCATGTTGATGGTAGTACAGATAGGTAATACAAAGCGGGAAACCTGATTGGAAACTCCCAGTCTGTCTTCTGCTGTCTGCATCGTCACCGGCAACGTAGCAGCAGAACTCTTTGTAAACAGAGCCATTAATACTGCCGGCATCATCTTACCCAAAGTGCGCACTGGATTCAAGCCTCTAGCCAAGAGGAAGAGCGGAAGGATGATGAAGAATTGAATGACATTACCTCCCAGGATAACAGCTACGTACTTTCCTAGAGAAGCCATCACGATACCCGCAGAGAATTGGGCTGAGAGTTGTGCTGCAAAGGCAACGATACCCAGAGGCAGAGCCCAGATTAATCCATGAATCAGCATGAAGAGCAGATCCTGTAATCCAAACAATCCCTTCATCACGACTTCTTTTTTATCGCTTGATGGCATCTTGGCTAAAGCAATACCTGCTGCTGCCGCCAAAATCAGGATAGAGAGTACATTTCCTTCGGCAAACGGCTTGATGATGTTGTTGGGTATTACCCCAAGAATATGGTCATAATAGCTGGTTTCTCCCAGCTTTTGGGGAACATCCGCCATACCGCTCTGTACCAAGGCTGTAGGTAAATTGCCTGGAGCAACGATGTTGTAGAGCACCAGTCCCACTGCTGCTGCAGCTATCGTCGTGAGCAGGGTGTAGGTGATGGCGTGGCGGAATATCTTACCGGTATCTGCTTGGTTGCCCAAGGATGCCAGGGTTGTGATAACTGCCAAGGCTATGGTTGGTACTGCCAGAAGCTGGAATAAGCGGGTATAGACCGTGGCTATGAAGTTCATCAGACCATCCAGCCAGCTGATGCCGAATATACCTAAGACTGCGCCTACTATCAAAGCGCCAATCCATAGTACCAGCTGCCGGGTTTGCTTATTCTTCACTCCTTTTTGCTTACTGCAGCCAGCATTGTTATCCGGCTGTCTATTTCCTATATTATTCATTGTTTCTACCATGATTTTAAACTATTATTTTCAAAAGGCAAAGGTATTATTTTTTTTCCTTGTCAACAATCCCACAAATATGGTATTTTGCAATCTCGTTATTTTTTTTCGGGCTATTCCTTTGCTTGTATCATTATTTTTTGTAACTTTGCCGAAAGAAATTAAAACGGCAGCAATATGAAATATCCTATCGGCATACAGAGTTTCGAACAAATCATAGAAGATGGTTATGTTTATCTCGATAAGACAGCATTGGTCTATGACTTAGTGACTAATGGTAAAATATACATTCTGTGTCGTCCTAGAAGATTCGGAAAGTCGTTGCTCGTATCTACCTTGAAATGCTATTTTGAGGGAAAAAAGGAGTTGTTCAAGGGGCTTGCCATCGACAAGCAGGAGAAGGAATGGAAGCAATATCCTGTGTTCCATTTAGACTTCAATGGCATTAATTTTACTGATGCAGGAATGTTGGATAAAACCCTGTTAGGTTTTGTTGAACGACAGGAAAAAATATATGGGAGGGATGAGTTTGCTGAAGGATTGGGAAGCCGATTTGTATCTGTCCTCAAAGCTGCCCATGAGAAAACTGGTCTTCGTGCTGTTGTCTTGATTGATGAATACGACAAGCCTTTGCTAGATGTCTTGGACCAAGATTTGAATATTACAATCAATGGTCAGAAGAGAAAGTTGGAGGAATGGAATAGAGAAGTTTTGAAAGGTTTTTATTCAGTTTTCAAGGCAGCCGATGCCGATTTGCAGTTCGTTTTGTTGACTGGCGTTACCAAGTTCTCTCAGGTGAGTGTGTTCAGTGGTTTTAACCAACCTGATGACATCAGTATGGATGAGCATTACGAGGCACTTTGCGGTATTACGGAAGAAGAGCTGTATTCCACATTCGAGGAACAGATTAAAGTGATGGCTGTGAGATATAAGACTACAGAGGAGGGGATGAAATACAAGTTGAAACGTAAGTTCGACGGTTATCATTTTAGCTCAGACATGCTCGATATCTATAATCCGTTTAGTATCTTGAATTCTTTGAGCAAGAAGAGACTAAGTGACTTTTGGTTTCGTACTGGTACACCAACTTATTTGGTTCGCTTGCTTTCCCATTTTAAGGAGAATTTGAATGAATTGACAGGCAAGTATTATCCAACAAGTAGTTTCGTGGATTATCGAGCAGATGTAGAAGCGCCATTGCCTATGATTTATCAGAGTGGCTATCTTACGATAAAGGATTGGAACATGAATATGGATTCCTATCTTTTGGATTTTCCGAATGATGAGGTGAAAAATGGATTCCTTACTTTGGTGGCTACTAGCTATTTGCAGCCAAAAGAATCGACAGATGCTTTTGTTTTACAAGTGGTGAGTGCTATGGACGTGGGCGATTTCCATCAGTTGGAGAATCTGATGACGTCCTTCTTTGCCAGCATTCCTTATAGCCAGCGTCGTAAGGACGATGAGCGCGAGAAGGAACGTTATTTTCAATATACTTTCTATCTCGTATTGAGAATGATCAGCTGTTTCACGGTGTTCATTGAAAAGCAGCAAAGCGAAGGTAGGGTAGATTGTGTGGTTGAGACCCAAAACTATATCTACATCTTCGAATTCAAGCGTGATGGTTCGGCTGAAGAAGCCCTGAAACAGATAGAGGATATGGGCTATGCCAGGGAATATGCAGCAGATGGCAGAAAGATTTATCAGATAGGCTGCAACTTCTCGTCGAAGACGGGAACCATTGATGGGTGGAAAATGAAGTAAGTAATCAGTAAGAATATCCCGAAGATGTAGTGATGCGGCGTTATAAAGAATAAGTTTTCTTTACATTAGCTTGCCTGAGATTCTCGTATTTTCAGATGCTTATTGTTTCTTTGAGAATATCGCAAATATGAAGAATAATAGAAACTTATTGATAATCAGGTATTTGTGATTTCTTGACAAGAAGATGCCGTTGAGGAAAATCTATAGTTGTACGACTATAACCCCTATGGTTGTACAACCATAACTCTACAGTTGTACAACCATAGCATGTATAGTCGTACAACTGTAACTTTATAGTCGTACAACTATAGGTCTTATTCTTAATATAGAGCAGAAAACAAGGATTTCCAGCCTCTCAATCTCCTTATTTTTATCGCTAGATTCAAAACTTGTAGGTATATGAATTTTGGTTATAAATATTGACGGGAGGTTGGGTTGGTGTTAATACTCGTATGTTTACCATTCGAATTCGTTTTTGAAATCGGTCATCATTTCTAAAAAGCCAACAGCGTTGCCTGTTCTTGCATATTCTTCTTCATTCGCTAAGACATGATTCACCAACTCGTCATTATTGCATGATGCCATAAAAAGATATTCTTCGGATTCGTTATGAGCCTCTGTTGCATAATTGTGACGATAGACAACTGTTGGTTCTTTTGAGTTTGACATTATTTTAGTCATATTGTAATCCTCCTTATTTTTGGTTACTCTAATATGTTGCAAAATTACGATTAATATTTGAAAGTTCCAAAGTTTTAAAATGATATTTTGTGGGGAGATTTGCAAAATCATGGCAAAAAGTTTGGAAGATACCAGATATTTTCTTATATTTGCACTGTTAAAGATAGGTGTTATGAGAACAGTTCAAGATTATATAGCAATAATTAGGCAAAACAGTTCCAAGATTACTAAAGATTTTGGAATCAAGACCTTGCGCATTTTTGGTTCCGTATCACGAAATGAGCAAACAGAGCAAAGCGATTTGGATGTTTGTGTAGAAACAGAAACTCCTAATCCATTTTTATTGGCCGACTTGAAAGAATTCTTAGAGGACTTGTTTAAGTGCTCAGTTGATGTAGTGTGTATTCACAAAAACATGAATTCTTTCTTTAAATCAAGAATTGAACGGGATGGAATCTATGCAATACGATAAAATAAAGATTTTCTCATTTTCTTTGGCGTTTAAGCTAGAAAGTAGTATCTTTGCAGTTGTAATTTGAACTAAAAAATGGAGGAATAAAGATATTGTTAGATGAGAAATTAAAAATAAAAACAAATGAGTTAAGTGCGAAGAACCATATGATGTGAGATAGTCAAGCATGGTTCTGGGAGAAGCGAGAGTGAACTCTCTTCCCTTCCTTGACTTCTAAAATTTTAAAATAATGAATAATGTCGAACTGTAGCCTTGGGTAAGCAAGAAACAGAGTAGGCATTAGAAAATATATTTATTATGGGATTAAGAATAAGAAAATCAATAAAAATAGCTCCAGGTGTTCGTTTGAACTTTGGAAAGAAGGGGATTAGCACATCTATCGGAAAACGTGGTGCAGGTATAACCATTGGCCCTACAGGTACAACAGCTCATGTAGGTATACCTGGTACGGGGATTTCCTATGTAAAGAAAGTTGGAACAACTAAAAAATCTGCAATGGAGAAACTGCAATCCACTAGTGAAAATGAAAAGCCTAAAAGAAATTATTCTTGCTTAGGTAGTTTCTTGGCATTCTCTGGTATAGTAATAGTTATGACAATTCATTCTACATACACATGGACGGCATTAACTCTTTCTATATTGATTATTTGTGTGCTTTATATTTTCTTTGCAATCATAACTTATTTTTGTAATATTCTCAAAAAAAACATTACGATCGATACGAATTACACAAAAGACGTACCCCAAACAATGGAGTCTACCACAACCCCGATTAATCCAAAAGACGTACCCCAAACAATGGAGACTACCACAACCCCGATTAATCCAAAAGAACCATTTACCCGTTATAAATATCCGTCTTTGAATCTACTCAAGAAATATGAGGTAAATTCCAATCACATAAATGAGGAGGAACAAAGAACTAACAAGAACCGTATCATCGAGGTGTTGGATAATTTTGGAATACAGATTAAAACTATTCATGCATCTGTAGGTCCTGCCATTACTCTCTACGAAATACAATTAGCAGATGGTATGCTTCTATCTAAGGTTAAAGAATTCGAGGATGATATCGCTATAAGCCTTTCTGCCTTCGGGACTCGTGTTATCGCTCCACTCCCTGGTAAAGAAACGTTTGGAATAGAAATTCCAAATTCTTATCCTGATGTTGTAAGCATTGAAAGTGTTCTTAACTCTTCTCAATTTAAAGACACTCGAATGGAACTTCCGTTGGCAATAGGAAAAAACATTGACGGAGAGGTATTTATGATAGATCTATCTCTGGCGCCACATTTGCTCATTGCAGGCTCTACATTGCAGAACGATTCTTTAGGATTGGATGCCATTATTTTCTCATTGCTCTATAAAAAACATCCCAACGAACTCAAGCTGGTACTCATTGATTTGGGTAAAGTTGAGTTAAATGTCTATTCGAGAATAACTAATAAGTTTATGGCAGCAATACCCGATGATGAGGCTATAGTCACTAATACCAAGAAAGCAATGCTAACTCTCAATAGCATCTGTCAAGTTGTGAATGACCGCAACGTGCTTTTTGGGAAGGCTGGGGCATACAATATAAAGGAGTATAATCAGATGTACATCAACCGTAGATTGCGACTCGTTGACGGACATGAGTATTTGCCTTACATAGTTGTGGTAATTAATGAGTTTAGTGACCTTATTATGACTTATGGAAAGGAGGCGGAAGACCTTATTGTTGATATTGCCAAGAATGCTTGTACTGTGGGCATTCATATGGTAATAACTACTCGTCGTCCCTCTAAGAGTATTGTTACTGATGCTATTAAGGACAATATTCCTGGACGCATAGCATTTAGAATGAACTTAGGAAGTGACTCTCAAATTATTCTTGGACATCCAGATGCCAATCGTCTTGTTGGACAAGGTGATATGTTCTGCATCAATAATAACGAACTTGTACGGGTACAATGTGCGTTTGTTAATACTGCTGAGATTGAAATAGTCAATGAATACATCAGTCAACAGCCTGGTCCTATCGAACCTTGGGAATTGCCAGAACCATCAACCGAAAAAGATGATAGGTTAAGCAATGCTACTATGGACGAGAACAACCTTGACCCACTCTTTGAGGAAGCAGCATATGCCATCGTAAATTCGCAGCAAGGAAGCACCAGTATTATACAACGCAGGTTCAGCATCGGATACAACCGTGCAGGACGACTGATGGATAAGCTCGAAGCTGCAGGCATTGTTGGCGAGGCTCAGGGTAGCAAACCACGTGAGGTATATGTGCAAAGTATGAGCGAATTAAGGTTGAGATTAGCTAAATTTGTAAAGCAATCTCATAGTACTATTCGCCAAACGACTCCTGCAAATGGGCTATTGTCAGACAAAGAACGCACATCGGGAAGTCAAAGGATAGAAGCAAATCTACAAAAGAATGATTCCGGTAATAAATCTCATGGAAAAGAGGCTTTGCCTGCCTCAAATCCTTTGGATGCATTAGAATCTTTGATTGGATTGGCTTCCGTAAAGGAAGAATTATCCTCTATGGTCAATTTTATAAAACTGAACAAAAAAAGGGCAGAACAAGGACTTCCCGTAACTCAAATTGCATATCATTGTGTGTTTACTGGGAATCCAGGGACTGGCAAAACAACTGTGGCAAGATTACTAGCTGGGGTATTCAAAGATTTAGGAGTGTTGGAAAAAGGCCAACTCATAGAGACAGATAGGTCTGGGCTTGTGGCAGAATATATAGGACAAACAGCTGTGAAAACAAACAAGATTATAGACAGCGCACTTGATGGAGTCCTGTTTATTGACGAAGCATACACTTTGGCTCAAGGTGGAAGTCAAGATTATGGCCACGAGGCTATTGCCACTTTGCTTAAACGCATGGAAGACAATAGAGATAGACTAATCGTAATTCTTGCTGGGTATGGTCCTGAAATGAAAACGTTTATAGAGTCGAACCCTGGGCTAAGGTCTCGTTTTAACAGATACATCAATTTCCCAGATTACACTCCTAATGAATTATTGGAAATCTTTCTAAAGTATCTCAGTAAACAACAATACGTATTGTCTGAATCGGCAATGGCTCAAACCGCAAATTTCCTAACAAAAGAAGTAGGTAAAGCTAAGAACGATTTTGGAAATGCTCGTTTTGTAAGAAATCTCTTTGAGAAGGCTATAACACAACAGGCAAATCGTTTGGCTAATATTGAAAGCTGCGATAAAGATATGCTTAAACGTATAGAGGAAGAAGATATTATAAAAAGTATACAACGAATATAATCTTATTAAACAGAAAAATCATGAACGGAGAGAAATTTAGAAATACATTCATCTCTATCAAGGGAATTTTAGGCTTGATAGAAGCCAAGGACATCGCCATCCCTGAAATACAACGTCCGTTTGTTTGGAAGAACAGTCAGGTGCGTGACCTAATAGATTCGCTCTACAAGGGTTATCCAACAGGGTACATTATCCTTTGGAAGAATCCTAACGTAAAGCTAAAGGATGGTACTATATCTTCTGGCAAGAAAGTAATCATAGATGGTCAACAACGCATTACTGCATTGATGACTGCCGTGGCGGCACAAAAGGTTTTTAACAATGAGTTCAAAGAGTGCCGTGTAAAGATAGCTTTTAATCCGTTTGCTGCACTTGACTATGCTAATGGTAATAGTGAAGCGGAAATTTTCGCAGTGCAAACACCAGCTCACTTAAAAAGCAAGTATTGGATTCCTGATATTTCTGAAATATTCAGTACTTCGTTTTCATCGTGGACTTTTATTCCAAAGTATATTGAGCAGAATCCCAACATGACAGGCGAGGACTTACAGGGAGTTCTGAACACCTTGAAAGGGATAGAGGCCATTCAGATGGGAGTGATAGAACTGTCTGAGAATCTTGATATAGACGTGGTGACTGACATCTTCATCCGCATCAACTCTAAAGGCTCAGCTCTCAGCCAAGGCGACTTTGTGATGTCAAAGATGGCTGCAGATGAGGCGCACAAGGGTAATACCTTGCGCAAAATCATTGATTATTTCAGTCATTTATCAGTTGTATCCACCTATTATAACTATATCAAGGAACATGATACAGAGTTTGCTGGAAGTGGCTATTTGGAAAAACTTGCTTGGCTTTCTACAGATACAGAGACAGTATATGATCCGACTTGTGATGATGTTATACGTGTCGCTTTCATGCATAAATTGAAGCGAGCCAAGTTGGCTGAACTTGTGCAGTTGCTTACGGGACGTGACTTTGAAACCCGAGATTTCAAAGAGGAGATTGTGGATGATACGTTCAAGCAAATGTATGAAGGTGTACTTAATGTAATCAGCCAGCACAACTTCACGCAGTTCATGCTAGCCATCAAGTCGGCTGGTTTTATATCAAGCAAGATGGTCACTTCAAATATGGCCCTTGATTTTGCCTATACCATACACCTATTGCTCCAAAAGTCAGATGTGCCTGTTGCTGAACGAAAACGCATAGTTCAGAAATGGTATGTGTTGTCTGCTCTAACCGGAAGATACAGCACTTCACCAGAGTCTGCTTTTGCAAGGGATTTGCGTCAGATAAGTGAGCGAGGAGTACCGACAATGCTTAAGGCTATGGAAGATGCCATCCTGTCTGAAAACTTTTGGACTGTGGCTTTGCCCCAAAATTTGAACTCCACGTCTACGACCAATCCTACTTATCTTGTGTATTTAGCTGCTCAGGTTTATTTCAATGATATTTCTTTGTTGTCTTCTAATATAACTGTGCGTGAGTTAATAAGTCTTGGTGGGGACGTACACCACATCTTCCCCAAGAAGTATCTTATCAAGAACAATTACAGTAAGAACTTCTACAATCAGGAAGCCAACTATGCTTACCTTGACAGGCCTGTAAATGAATCGATAGGTATGCGAGCCCCAAAGGACTATTTCTCTTTGGCGTTGAAGCAGTGTGAAACCAAGCAAGCAAAATGTGGGTCTATTATTGATGATGTAGCTCTTAAGAAGAACCTTGTCGCAAATTGTATTCCCGAAAATGTTTGCGACTTAGACAGTGATTTGTATCCAGAGTTCCTTGAGCAGCGTCGCTTACTAATGGCACAGAAGATACGCAGCTATTACGAAAGTTTGTAATTGGCAAATCCGATAGGTAAAATCGGCACAGAGTAGAAGTTTAAACGACGAACTCAATTTCTTAGTGCCGATTTGTTAGTGTATGACATATAAAGTTTTTGGTCAGAGATATGTTTCCGATGAGGTAGGTTTGCGTTATCCAACCGAATTGCTAATATTATCGGTCATATCAAAGATTCTGAAAATATTATTTGTTTTTCTAACCATTTCGTTGTCATTTTCTTCGTTATAAAACTAAGAGAATCTCAAAGCCGCAACCTATAGGATTTAATGGATTTTTGCTTGCAAAACGATAAAATGTACCAACGGGTTTTAATACTTTTAACGCAAGATATTTGCTTGAAAGTATTATTATTCGTACCTTTGCCTGCGTAATCAAAACATTCAATGATATGAAAAAGTACAAAGTCAAAGATGTTTTGCAGATGTTGAAGAAAGATGATTGGTATTTGGCAAGAACCAAAGGTGACCATAGACAATTCAAGCATCCTTCCAAGCCTGGAACCGTAACGATTAGAGGTAAGGAAAGTGAAGTGCTGAATCAATTTCTTCTTAATAGCATCTGGCACCAGGCAGGTTGGAAGTAATACTTCCGCTGCTTTGGTGCATTCGCTTTTATTGATAATGATTTTAAAATAGCACATTATGGAAAAGATTATTGTTAATGTTGCGTGGTGCGACAAGAATTTTGGCGGTTCTCTTGGTAGTAATGTACCAGGTGCGGTGGTTTTTACTGCACCAACCTTTGAAGCTTTGCAAAAGGAGGCAAAGGATAGTTTGGAGTTTCATGTTGAAGGTCTTCTTGAAAATGGAGAAGAGGTTCCAGAATGGCTGAAGAATGGCGATTATGTGTTCGTGTATAACTATTTGGACGCAACTACTCTTTTGAAGGCATATTCTCCATACGTTTCTCTAGCTGCAATTAGTCGTGCTTCTGGAATAAACCAAAGTCTTTTATCACACTATGTGAATGGATTGAAGAAACCACGTGAGCAGCAGCGTAAACGTATTGTTGATGGTCTTCATAAAATAGGATCAGATTTACAATCGGTTATGTGTGTATGAATTTTGCAAAACGGATGTTTGGTGGAGATGTCTCCGTGCCTTGAATGATTCGTCTCCTTAAGTGAAAGAATACGTCTCTTTGGATGAAAAAATACGTTTCATTGGGTGAACGGATACGTCTCCTCGAGTGAAAGAAACCATCTTCTGGAGTACAAGGATATACCTTATTGAAAGTTGTCACTAGGCTCGGCAGGTCTGCTGAGCCTAGTCAGCAGGTCTGCTCACTGCAGTCTGCAGGTCTTGCGAGCCTAGTGGGATGACCTTAGAAAGTAACTTCATATCGCTTAAATGCAAACTTTTACAGTCTTAAGAAATGCAGAACATCCTTCTTCTACTTTTTTCTGTTAGCCATTCTTTCCTCTCTGGTCATGTTTTCAACACGTTGCATTTCTTCTTCAAATTTACGTGCTGCTTTGCCATAGAGAATGGGCGTTTCTTTGATTGGTCTTGACATATTTCTATCCTCCTATTATTAATGATTATGATTCTGTTGCAAAAGTACGATTAAAAACTGAACTACCGAAGTTTTTTTGCAACTATTTTTCTCCAATTTTCTGCATATTCTTGCAGAAAAGTAAGCGAAAATGATAAATTTGCAGCAAAAAGCAATAATTTTTGGGAATTTATGCTTGATATTGTAGAAAAAGTCTTAACTTTGCAGCGGATTTGAGAAAATAAGCAGTTTCCGGCTATCAGAAGATGAGGAATCATGAAGCTGTCAGAAAATGAGGAATCATGAAGATGATAAGGAGGCTGGCTTTCTCTTCCACAGTTTACACTTATAACAACTTTATAAATTAAAAGATTCGATTATGAAAGTAGCAATTGTTGGTGCAAGTGGCGCAGTAGGACAGGAATTCCTGCGTATCCTTGCTGAGAGAAATTTCCCTATGGATGATTTGGTGTTGTTTGGTTCTGAGCGTTCTGCCGGACGAAAATACAACTTCAAGGGAAAGGACTATGAGGTCAAACTTTTGCAGCATAACGATGACTTTAAAGATGTCGATATTGCCTTCACATCTGCTGGTGGCGGCACTTCTGAGGAGTTTGCCGAGACTATCACCAAGTATGGTGCCGTGATGATTGATAACTCTAGCGCATTCCGTATGTGCGACGACGTGCCTCTGGTTGTGCCTGAGGTAAATGCTGAGGATGCCTTGAACCGCCCTCGCAACATCATCGCCAACCCTAACTGTACCACCATCATGATGGTAGTAGTGTTGAAGCCTATCGATAACTTGAGCCATATCAAGAAGATTCATATCTCTTCTTACCAGAGTGCTTCAGGTGCTGGTGCAGCTGCCATGGCTGAACTTGAGCAGCAGTATAAGGATATCATCGAGACAGGTAAGACTGAGCATATCAATAAGTTCCCTCATCAGTTGGCATATAATGTCATCCCACAGATTGACAAGATGACTCCTAACGATTACACCAAGGAGGAGATGAAGATGTATAACGAGACCCGCAAGATTATGCACTCTGATGTTCGCACCAGTGCTACCTGCGTTCGCGTTTCTTCACTCCGTTCTCACTCAGAGAGTGTTTGGTTCGAGACAGAGAAGCCATTGGCAGTAGAGGACATCCGCAAGGCTTTGGAGGTTGCTCCAGGCGTAACTGTAAAGGATGATGCCCAGAACTACGTTTATCCAATGCCATTGGAGAGCGCCGGCAAGGACGATGTATATGTAGGTCGTATCCGCAAGGATCTGGCTGATGACAATGGTAACACATTGTGGTTGACTGGCGACCAGATTCGTAAGGGTGCTGCCCTGAACGCTGTTCAGATTGCTGAGTACTTGATTAAGGTGGGCAACGTAAAGTAAGCCATACCTTATTTATATAAAAGAATATAACAAGAGCGGATGCTTGGTAATAAAGGGCCAGGCATCCGCTTTTTGTATGTAGATAGTTAAAAGCTGATTTCCGGGTCCTGTTGGTACAAAAAGCAAGGAAAAGTTTGGCGTTCTCATTTTCTTTGCTTAACTTTGCAATCAAGTAATGGTATTTAAATATTTGAAGTATGAAATATCCTATAGGAATACAGTCGTTTGAGCAGATCATCAATGATGGTTATGTATATGTTGATAAGACAGATTTGGTTTATCAGCTTACTCTTGGCAAAATCTATTTTCTGAGTCGTCCTCGTCGATTCGGAAAGAGTCTGCTTGTTTCTACTCTCGAGAATTATTATCTGGGTAAGAAAGAGTTGTTCAAAGGCTTGAAGATTGATGCCTTGGAGAAGGAGTGGAAAACCTATCCTGTATTCCATCTGGATTTCAATGGAAAGAATTACAATGATAAAGATGCTCTGATAGAAACGCTTACTGGTTTTGTAGAAGAACAGGAGGCGCAATATGGACGTGATCCTTATCATAACTCAATAGGTGACAGGTTTGCGTATGTATTGAAGTCTGCCCATCAGCAGACGGGGCATCGTTGTGTGGTCTTGATAGATGAATACGACAAGCCTTTGCTTGATGTGATGGATTTGCCTGAGAAGATTCGTGTCAACAATGTGGATATTACCTTGGAGGAGAACCACCGCAACATCCTCAAGGCTTTCTATTCTACTTTCAAACTTGCCGATGCTGACTTGCAGTTCGTATTGCTTACTGGTGTTACCAAGTTCTCGCAGATTAGTGTGTTCAGCGGTTTCAATCAGCCTAACGATATCAGTATGGATAATCAGTTTGATGCGCTATGTGGTATTACGGATGACGAATTAGAATTTTATTTCAAATCTGCGATACAAGAACTTGCTGACAACTATGGATATTCTTATGAAGAAATGCATGAGGTGCTAAGACGACAGTTTGACGGTTACCATTTTGGAAATAGATTGAAAGGAGTTTATAATCCTTTTAGCATTCTCAATACTTTTTTCAAGATGGATATCCGTGACTATTGGTTTCGCACAGGTACGCCAACTTATTTGGTTCGTCTTTTGCAAGACAGCAATGAAAACCTCAACGATTTGACAGGCAAGTATTATGACGAGAGTGAGTTTGTTGACTATCGTGCAGATAAAGAGAAACCTCTTCCTATGATTTATCAGAGCGGTTATCTCACCATCAAGGGGTTCGATCGTGAAATGCGTACATATCTGCTTGATTTCCCGAATGACGAGGTGAAGAAAGGTTTTCTTACGATGACCGCTAATAGTTATCTCGCTACTAAGGAGGATGCTGGCTCATGGGTACGCAGTGCCGTTATAGCCTTGAAGCGTGGGGAGTTGGAAAAGTTCAAAACTCTCCTTACTTCTTTCCTAGCTAGCATTCCATACACGGCTCGCCGTAAGGAAAATGAGACAGAGAAGGAGAGATACTTTACTTATACGCTCTATCTTATCTTCCGTATTGCCAGCTGCTATATTACCTATATAGAGAAAGAACAAAGCTATGGTCGTCTCGACTGCTGTGTGGAAACATCGGAGCATGTCTATATCTTCGAGTTCAAACTTGATGGTTCGGCAGAGGCAGCTTTGAAGCAGATAGATGATATGGGATACGCCAAGGAGTTCTTGGCTTCGGAAAAGATAATACATAAAATTGGGGTAAATATCTCGTCGGAGACAGGAACTGTTGCTGATTGGAAAGTGGAAGAAGAGAAATGAAGAAATAATTAGAAAAAATGATTGAAAGATTCAAACTCTTGCTCCAGGAGATGAACCGGGGCATTTATGAGAAGGAGACGGAGATATCGCTCTCGCTCCTGGCAGCTCTGGCAGGTGAGAGTATCATCCTGCTGGGACCTCCGGGTGTGGCAAAGAGTATGGTGGCCAGACAGTTGAAGACGGCATTCAGGGATGCTCAGAGCTTTGAGTATCTGATGTCGCGATTCTCTACACCCGATGAAATCTTCGGTCCGGTGAGCATTCAGAAGCTGAAGACTTCGGATACTTACGAGCGTGCAGTGGAGGGTTATCTGCCTACTGCCGATGTGGTTTTCCTGGATGAAATCTGGAAGGCGGGACCTGCTATCCAGAACACGCTCCTTACGGTGATTAACGAGAAAATCTTCAGAAACGGCAATCGGGAAATGCATCTTCCTCTGAAGCTTCTCGTGGCTGCAAGCAATGAGTTGCCGGCTAAGGGAGAAGGACTGGAGGCGCTTTGGGACCGATTCGTTATCAGAATAGAAAGCCGACCGATTAAGCTGGAGAAGAATTTCCGGGCGATGCTGCTGGAGGCTCCCACGGATTTCTTAGGTCCCACAGATTTCACAGATTCCACAGATTCTTCTGGTTCTATGGGGAAATCTGATTCCGCAGATTTTTCTGATTTGAAGATTACTGCTGAGGAGTATGCTGAATGGGCGGAGAAAATCTGTAAGATTGGCGTGAAGGAGGAGGTGCTTGATGCAATTTCCGCCATCCGTAAATCTCTGAGAGCCGTGAATGTGGATGAGGCTGCCGAGCGCAGAAACATCTATGTGAGTGACCGAAGATGGAAGAATATCGTCCGCCTGCTTCGCACTTCTGCCTTCATGCAGGATAGGGAAGAGGTGGATATCTGCGATTTGCTTCCTATCTACCATTGTCTGTGGCAGGAGCCGGAAGAGCGGGATGCTATCCGAAACATCGTGATCCGTGCCCTCTTTTCTCCTTTTGCAGATAAACTCGTGGAGATGAAGAATGCGCTTGCTGAGGATATTAAGTATCATCGTGTACGCAGGAATCCGGAGGATGGAAGGGATTACGAGGGAGAGATAGAAAACCTTTCGGATGGCTTGAGCTCGCTGGAAAGGCAGTTGGGTGAGAATCTCTTCGCATCTGCTGATGATAAGGCTGAAATATCGGCTTATCTCCGTGATTTCTATAAGGAACTGGCGTTTACCCGTCAGGATACGATGAAACTCTATGAGGTTTAATCGCCTCCTATTACATTATTATATATAGAAGAATCAAAACATGATGAATGAACAGAAAATATTGACTCCTGAGTTGGAGGCGCGTGTTCACCAGGCTGTGGATAACTTTATGCAGGGCTATGGCTGCTGCCAGTCGGTAGTGGCTGCCTTTGCCGATTTATATGGTCTTGATGATGAGATGGCGAAGCGCATTGGTGCCGGCTTCGGTGGTGGAGTAGGCAGAATGAGAATGATGTGTGGTGCTGTTTCGGGCATCGTGGTGCTCGTTGGCTTGGATTGCGGACAGACCGAGGGGGATGACCGCGAGGGCAAGTCGGCCTGCTATAAGGTGGTGCAGGATTTGCTCGCCAAATCGAAGGAGCAGAACGGCAGTATCATCTGTGCCGAAATCCTCGGCTTGAAGGGCCACGAGAAAGCGCAGTCCAGCTATGTGGCTTCGGCAAGAACGGCAGAATATTACAAGTCTCGCCCTTGCGCAGCCAAAGTAGAGAGTGCTGCAAGAATCTTCGCAGAATATCTGATGGAGAAAAAATAAGGATTTACTCCTATGAAATACCAGAATAACAAGGACTTGGCGGAGGCACAGTATTACTTGAAGATGCTGGATGACTTCTGCAAGTCGGGACAGGTGAAGATTCCTGATCCGACAGGCACCGCCATGCCTTGGAATTTGAAGGAAGACCCGCTGAAGGATTATCTCATTCATCTCTTTACCCTGAAAGTAACCATAGAAGAAACTGGAGAAGAGGTGCAGAAATTCGTGCGACAGGTGGTGAACAGCAAGATTAAGAGCAAGGTGTTCTATGATAGCGTGGGAAAGTTTATCGTGGAATGCGTCCATCACATGCGATTCCAGCGCCAGCGTGCCTGGACCGAGAGTCATCGGGCAGATGATGTGCTCGATTGGGCTCCCTTCAAGCGGATGGATGAACAGGTGTGGCTCCCCTTGCTCGACCGGCTGGTACAGGAACATGCTGAAGATGGGTTCGATAAGCCTTTCTTCCTCAAGCTGATGACTGGAGACGGGGCTTCGAAACCCGAAAACTGGGAAAGGCTGGTAAGAGACTGGAAGGTCTGCATCGACCATCAGGTATTGAACAAGCTGAAGGACTTCATCTCCCTGCGCCAGAACAACTTCGAAACAGGACTGGTGCGCATGATGGACCAGATAACCCGCAACATGAAGACGAAGGGCGTTTCGGAGCAGCGAGCCGTGCAAGCCTGGGAACTGATGACGAACGGATGGACGGAAACGGAGTTTGAACGCCGCTTGAACCAGGTGAAGATTCAGGATAAATATCCGGAAATCAAGGAGATTGTGGCGAAGATGGGGCGTGTGGCAGATGCCAACGGCAAAGATAGGCTCACCATCGCTTCGGGGGTGGAGATGAAGATGGAGCATTCAGCTGGTAGCGATATCGAGGGCATTACCGTGGGCGATGATCTCAACTCCCTTCTCCCGCTCGAACTGGCACAGTACAGCGATGATGATATGGAGGGCCTCTTTATCTATAAGTATCGCACGCGAAGACTCCAGACCTTCCGTTATAAGAGCGAAATGTCGAAACCATCCCGCAAACTCGGCTTTACCCATGCCTCCCGCAAGGGGCCGATGATTGTCTGCCTGGACACCTCAGCCAGTATGTATGGCACGCCCGAAAGAATATCCTCTACACTCATCTCTCTGCTGGAAGAAACGGCAGAAGATTTGGAGCGTGACTGCTTCCTGATAGATTTCTCCGTCAGTACCCGTGCCATCGACCTGATGGCGAAGCGCAAGGCAGAGCGCCTGAAGAGAATAGGAATCACTATGATGGAATCAGCCGAAGCAGATGCAGCTCCGTCCAACGGAGATGGACAGGCGCATACCGGGCGAGGCATCCGGCGGCAGCCTACCACAACCCACCTTCCATTTATCGGAGGCGGAACATCGGCAAAGAAGATGATGAACCAGATGTTCGAACTTCTCGACAACGATGGTCTTCATTACGTGAATGCCGATGTGCTTTGGATTACCGACTTTCTGATTCCAGATCCGCCACAGCAGCTGTTGTCGAGATTCCGGGAATACAAGGAGACGGGTACCCGATTCTATGGCATCCGCATCGTGCGTGATGATGACAAGGAGCCGAACGCCTGGAAGGAGTACTTCAATCAGATTTATACCATCCGGTACCGCCCGCTGCGAAGATATTAAAGAAGATGTTAAGGCAGAAAAGGGGTATCAGATGATAATAGAGACATGTATGAAATGTATCAAGAACTTTATCATATGTTACATTTGGCGCAGAATTTCGGTTTTGCGCCATTTTTTTGAATTAAAAAATCCTTAAAACGCTTGGTGATACAAAATATATTTGTACCTTTGTGCTCGGAACAATGAATAATTGTCAGCCAAACAAATTTAGAAAAGAATCAATAAATATAAGCAATTTATACAAAAACTTAAGTAATAAACTAAAATTATGGTAAGCAACAACATTCCACAAGTAAAGCTCGGTATTATTGCCGTTAGCCGTGACTGTTTTCCAATCGCGCTTTCTACTCAGCGCCGTGAGAACATCGTAAAAGAGTACAAGGGTGAAATTTTCAACTGCCAGACTACAGTTGAGAACGAGAAAGATATGCTCAAGGCTTTGGGCGAAGTGAAAGAGCAGGGCTGCAACGCTTTGGTTGTATTCCTCGGTAACTTCGGTCCTGAGACTCCTGAGACTTTGATTGCAAAGAACTTCGATGGTCCTTGTATGTTTGTTGCAGCTGCAGAGGGTGACGGCGACATGATCAACGGTCGTGGCGACGCTTACTGCGGTATGCTCAACTGCTCTTACAACCTCGGCATGCGCCACCTGAAGGGTTACATCCCTGAGTATCCTGTAGGTACAGCAGAGGACGTAGCTAAGATGATTCAGGACTTCGTACCAGTAGCTCGCGTTATCATCGGTTTGAAGGGCTTGAAGATTATCACCTTCGGTCCACGTCCACAGGACTTCTTCGCTTGCAACGCTCCAATCAAGGGCTTGTACGAACTCGGTGTTGAGATTGAGGAAAACTCAGAGCTCGACCTTCTCGTAGCTTACAAGGAGCATGAGAACGACCCACGTATCGATGAGGTTTGCGCTGATATGGCCAAGGAGATGGGCGAGGGATGCTACTATCCTGACCTCAGCCGCAGAATGGCACAGTTTGAGTTGACATTGCTCGACTGGGCAGAGGCTCACAAGGGTTCTCGCCAGTATGTAGCATTCGCTGACAAGTGCTGGCCTGCATTCCCAAGCCAGTTCGGTTTCGAGCCTTGCTATGTAAACAGCCGTCTCGTTAGCCGTGGCATTCCTGTAGCTTGCGAGGTAGATGTCTATGGTGCGCTCTCTGAGTACATCGGTATGTGTGCTTCTGACGATACCGTTACATTGCTCGATATCAACAACTCAGTTCCTCAGTATATCTATGATGAGGACATCAAGGGCAAGTACGATTATAAGTTGACTGATACCTTCATGGGCTTCCACTGCGGTAACACTCCACAGTGCAAGATGTGCTCTAGCCGTAAGATTAAGTATCAGCTCATCCAGAACCGTTTGTTGGAGAATGGTGGTAAACCAGACTTCACCCGTGGTACTTTGGAGGGTGATATCGCAGCTTCTGACATCACATTCTACCGTCTGCAGTGCGATTCAGAGGGCAACCTCCGCAGCTACATCGCAGAGGGTGAGGTTCTCGATGTTCCTACCCGTTCATTCGGTGGTATCGGTATCTTCGCCATCAACGAGATGGGCCGCTTCTATCGTCACGTACTGATTCAGAAGGGTTATCCACACCACGGAGCCGTAGCATTCTCTCACGTAGGTAAGACCTTGTTCGAGGTATTCAAGTATCTCGGCATCCAGGACATCGCTTACAACCAGCCAGCTAGTCTGCCTTACCCAACAGAGAATCCTTGGAAGTAAATTGAGTGAAGAGGGAAGAGTGAAGAAACAAAGTTCGGCGGCCGAAGGGAAAGCCAATTCATTTGCTCTTCTTTCTGAACTGAATTCATAAAAGATAAGGGCGATTGCTTATCCCTTGTGTGGGGAATAGCAATCGCCCTTTTTATGTTTTCCTGGAAGGAGATTACCTGATGATAATCTCCTTTACGAATGGTTTGCTTATTTCGTATTTTCCAACGCTTCCTGTTTCTGCGGAATCATCACCGAAGCCCCGATGCTGACGAGCAGTACGAGGATGATGAATACCAGCGAACTGACAGCATCAATCTCGAAGAAATCGTGGATGAGCATCTTCACACCGATGAACACCAGCAGCACACTCACACCCACCTTCAGATAGCGGAACTTGTCTGCTATCGCTGCCAGCAGGAAGAAGAGGGCACGCAAGCCCAGGATGGCGAAGATATTCGAGAAGAACACCACGAACGGGTCGAGCGATACCGAGAATACGGCTGGGATGCTGTCGAAGGCGAAAATCAGATCGCAGAACTCGATGAACACCACCGTCATCACCAGCGGACCCAGATGCAGGCGCTTCTGCATGAACTTCACTACCGGATGCTCCAGGGCATTGATTTCCTCCTTCTTGTTCCTGTTGAGGAACATCTTGGCACCGCTGTAAACCAGGAATCCTCCGAATACGAGTAATATCCAGGCGAAACGGCTGATGAGCGCAGCACCCGCAAAGATGAAGACGAAGCGCAGTACGATGGCTCCCAGGATACCCCAGTTCAGTACGTGCTGGTAATCTTTCTTGTCCACTCCGAACGAGGTGAAGATCATCATCATCACGAAGAGATTATCTACCGAGAGCGTCTTCTCTATCAGATAACCCGAGATGTAGGAGATGGTCATATAGTGCCGGTATTGCTGCAGACTCCCCTCATAGTCGTTCGGGTCCAGTTTGAGATGCGAAGCATAGCGTGAGGCTATCAGCTTCAGGTCGTCGAAGTTCTCGATGCCGTGTACCATGTCGCCATGAAAATAGATGAATACGGCGAAGGCGAGCGCGAGAATAATCCATACAGCCGTCCATGAACCGGCTTCCTTGATAGACACCACATGTGCCTTTCGGTCGATGACCAGCATGTCTAATACGAGTATGGCGGCGATGAAAATCACGAATCCCACCAAAAACATCGATTCAGTAAAAACATGTTCCATTTTTCTTTATCCTTAATCTATTTAGTATATACTATTGAATCTTAAAATCATTTCATCTGTTAGAAACGTGGGCGCAAAATTAGGAAAAATATCTGGAATAGCGAAGGTTCCTGTGCAAAACTTAATTGATTTTAACTTGAAAGGCAGGAATGTAACAGGTTTGTAATAATAGCGCTGTGAGAACCGGCAAAAAAGGCGTTTTAAAGATAAAAGGGTAAAAAGGTAAAAAAGTAAAAAGGTAAAAAGAGCCTAGCGGAATGTTAAGCTAGGGGGCTCCTTTTACCCTTTTACCTTTTAAAGGCTCTTTTACCTTTTCTTAGTCAGCACATAGTGCTTAGCCATGGCGCCTTCAGGCTCATTGCCCAGCGAATCGGTCATGATGAGGCTGTTGGCATCCTTTACCTTGTAGTAAGATGTCTCGCCGCTCGATGGACGGGTGATTTCTACCACGTTGTTAGCCAATACCTTGAAGATACCGCTCGCTTCGTCGTGACCATCCTTGCGCTCCAGATAGTCGGCTGAGTACTGGTAGGTGCTGTCGGCGTTGAGCGTCAAAACGGTCTTGATGCCCGGACAGTCGGCAGCAGGGAGAGTTCCCTCGTAGGTGCCGGCGATGGAATCGAGAATGACATCGTTGGAATTGAGCGAATCATTTTCTGCATAACTGAGGCTATCCTGGTTAGCCCCCTGGCTATTTGTCTTCTTGCCATTGCAGGAGACAACTGACAATGCAGCGATGACGGCTGCTGTCAAAACTAATTTCTTTTTCATACTATACTGCTTTTTAATTGTTACTTATTTACGGAATCTCTTCTCTTAGAGAGCACTTTCCCCGAGAAGGATTTCTCTTCGCAAAAATAGTGTTTTATTCTGATATCCGCAAGTTTTACACAGAAAATTATAGAATATTATACTATTTTCTTAATTGATGGTGACTGGCACAATCTCTTCTTCGCTAGGCCAATGAGGCAGATAGAAGAGCGGGCGAGGGGTGCCGCCCAAGCCCGTCCAGTCTATCTGTTTCACAAAGTCGAAATCGGGAGGGCCGAAGTCGAAACTTCTGCCGTAGAGTACAATGGCGCCTCTGCCTTCATCTATCTTCCACAAACCGCCCCCGTAGGTGCATTGCTCGCCGGGTGACAGCATGTCACGGTGCAGGTAGACACGCCCGAACTTCAGTACTCCGTCTCTGTTGATAATGAATTTCTGAAACATCTCTATTTCTGGTTTATTCAATGAAATCTGTATTCCGATTGATTCAATGTAATGAGAGAATTATTTCTTCTTCCAAAACAGTTTGTCTATGAAATCATAGCGCTTCTCCATCTGGGCATCAGTTTTTACGACGGTATTCACGTCTATCTGAAGCACAGGGGCTACTGCCTTGCCGTTGGTGGATGGCCACTCAGGCAGACCCAGACCGTTCGGATTGCCGGTCTTCACGAAGTTGACGTAATACTGGTTGAAGATGTCGCTGATCATATAATCCTCCGGCTGCCATTTGAACACGTGGTTGGTTGGCAATGTACCCATTGCATACTCGATGTCGGCAGAGTGAACGGCTCCCTTATCCTGTGGAGCTGGAGCTGCATCTTCCTTAGCATCTACCACGCCGCCAGCCAATGCAGCCACCTTACCCTTGATGGCCATAGCAGGACGAGGATGGCAATAGCGGTAGCGGTAAACAGGCTGTCCGCCTGTCAGCTTGTGCATGTTGCCCCACTTCCATGTAGAATAATCGAGGAAGATATCCGAAGCCAGGTTCACGCCCGGCTGCTCCAATACATCCTTATCGCTGTTGATGCCGTAGAGGCGGAAGAGTTCTTCGATGTTCTCTTCTCCAAATGTAGCCTTGGCACCCGCCTTCAGATTCTCGACGGTAGGCTGCTTGCCCATCAATACCGCCCATGGAGTCATCTCCTGGTTGTTACCGCCAATGAGCAGAGGCACCTTGGTCTGCTCGCCCTTGGCAAATACCTCTACAGGCTGTTCTTTCATAAAATATCCGTCGATATTATAGACAGGAACCGCTCTTACTTCCGCCAGCTTCATCAGTTCCTCGGCAGGAAGGGCACGAAGCTCGTTGAGGTTCTTCATTCCTGCGTTCTTTTTCACCTTCTTTCCGGTTTCCTTACCCATCTTCTCGGCTATTTTCTGGGCAAGCTGCACTCCTTTCTCCTCGGCTTCCTTCTGTGTAGCCACCTTCTTGAATCCCATCACCGAACCACTGGAACCCATTGCCTGGGCAAAGAGTCCCTGACAGAGAGGGGAAGCCATCAGGGCGCTGACCGACATGGAACCTGCCGATTCGCCTACGATGGTGATGCGGTTAGGGTCGCCGCCGAAAGCCTCGATGTTATCCTTTACCCACTGGATGGCAGCCACCTGGTCCATGAATCCATAGTTGCCGGAACCCTTGTAGGATGTTTCCTTAGAGAGTTGTGGGTGGGCGAAGAATCCGAAGATGCCCTCACGATAGTTGGCTGTGATGGAGATGATGCCCTTGCGTGCCATTGCATCGCCCGCATATCTAGGTTCGCTTCCGCTACCTGCCATCAGTCCTCCGCCGTTGAAATAAATGAGTACCGGCAGATGCTCCTTCATGGTCTTTGCCGGTGTCCATATATTAAGGTAGAGGCAATCCTCGCTGTTGGTCTTCGCACCGAAGTTCATATCGCCGAAGAGAGGTTCCTGCATCGGGTTCGGTCCGAACTCCTTAGCCTCGCGTACGCCCTGCCATTTCTGTACAGGCTGCGGAGCCTTCCAGCGGAGATTTCCTACCGGAGGGGCAGCGAACGGAATCCCCTTGAATACTGTGATGCCTGAGAGATCTTTTCCTTCGAGGATACCTTCGGCAGTCGTAACCTGAGTCTGCGCCATCATTCCCATACCAGGGAGCAGAAAGGCGATGGATAAGAGTAGTTTTTTCATATCGTAAATCTGTTAGTTTTGCAATAATACTGCAAATATAATCAAAATATCGTTACCTTGTCTTATTCAGTCCCATTTTTTAAATCTTTTTGTAAAAAGGCAATGCTTTCACTCTTCTTTCATTTCTTTGTAACACGAAAGTAACATCCTTTAAATACCTTTGCAGCGGTAAAAAGCATTACAGTATTTTTGAAGAAAGAAATGAATAAGGTATTTAGTTTTATTGCGTTGGCATTTCTGGGATGCGGCTCTGCTGCTGCCCAACAGGTGAATGTTTCTAACGTTCTGCGCCCCAAACTGGTAGTGGGCATCGTGGTTGACCAAATGCGATGGGATTATCTCTATCGCTATCAGAAGCGCTATGGTGAAGGTGGATTCAAGCGACTGCTCAACGAGGGCTTCTCTTGCGAAAACACCCGTATTCCGTATGTTCCATCGGTTACCGCCATCGGTCATACTTGTCTCTATACAGGCAGTGTGCCTTCTATCCACGGAATCGCCGGAAACAATTTTGTGAAGAATGGCAAGAAGGTGTATTGCACGGATGATGAAACCGTGAAGCCGGTGGGCTCCAACAGCAAGGCGGGCTTGATGTCGCCCAGAAACCTCTGGGTTACGACTCTCGGAGATGAGATGAAGATTGCATCCAACGGCAGAGCCAAGGTAGTGGGCGTGGCATTGAAAGACCGTGCTTCCATTCTTCCTGCAGGTCATAATCCGAACGGTGCCTACTGGTTTGATGATGAGAGCGGAAAGTTTATCACCAGTTCTTATTATATGAACCAGTTGCCCAAGTGGGTGGACGCGTTCAATAACCAGCATCTGCCAGAGCGTTATCTCTCGGAAAAATGGAACACACTCTATCCTGAGAATACTTACGTTGAAAGTACGGAAGATGAGAACGAGTATGAGGATGGCATCCGCAAGGGCATGAAGGCTACGCTGCCGCTCAATCTTCCAGCCCTTTATAAGAAATATGGTTACAGCATAATCCGCAAGACTCCTTTCGGCAATTCGCTGACGATAGACTTGGCGAAGGCTGCGGTAGACGGCGAGCAGTTGGGTGCAGATGATGAAACCGACTTGCTGGCAGTAAGCTGCTCCAGCACGGACTATATCGGTCATCAGGTGGGAACTCATGCGGTAGAGACCGAGGATACTTATCTGCGCCTGGACAAGGCGATAGCCGATTTCCTTTCTTTTCTCGATGAGAAGGTGGGCAAAGGAAATTATCTGGCTTTCCTGAGTGCCGACCATGGAGCGATGAACAACGCCCGTTTCCTGCAAGACCGCCGCATTCCAGCGGGTAATTGGGATGGTGATGCGGTGGCTGAGAAACTGAATCAGACCCTGGCTCAGGAGTATCCTAACGTGGGCAATCTGGTGAAGACCGTGATGAACTATCAGGTGTTTTTCAACCGTAACATCATCAAGGAAAACAAGTTGGATTTCGCCAAGATCAAGCAGAACGTGGTGGACGTGTTGAAGGAAGACAGTTGCGTGCAGTATGCCTGCGATATGGAGAAGACGATGACCGAGAGCATTCCTGAGGATGTGATGATGCGCATCGTGAATGGTTACAACCGTGAGCGAAGCGGTGATGTGGCCATCGTATTGAAGCCGAATTTCTATGCCCACGGCATGAAGGGAACCGATCATGGTGAATGGAATCCATACGACACCCACATTCCTTTGGTTTTCATGGGTTGGGGAATCCAGCACGGTGCTACCACGAAGCAGACTTTCATGACCGATATTGTTCCAACCATCGCCGCCCTGCTTCATGTTCAGGCGCCAAATGGTTGTGTAGGTCAGCCGATATTCTAGTATTTTATTTAGAGCCTTATTCCTGAACTCGATTCAGGAATAAGGCTCTAATCGTATTCTGTTTTTTTAACCCTATCTTCATTTTTCTCTCACATCTTTGAAATATGAAACTTATACCTTTGCACTCGGAAAGGGGCGATGGACAGCTTCGTGTAACATGCATCTGCCGCTTCGCCAAAAAAATAAGATGTTTAAAGATGTAAAAAGAAAAATGAAGGTAATTTTTGTAATTCAAGGAGAGGGTAGAGGTCATCTCACCCAGGCGTTGGCGCTTAAGCAGATGCTTCTGCACGAGGGCCATGAAGTAGTGAAGGTTTTAGTGGGCAAGAGCAAGAACAGGGTGATTCCTGAGTTCTTCCAGAATAAGATAGGTACTCCTATCGAGGTTTTTGACAGTCCGAATTTCTTGCCGTCTAAGGACAACCGCAAGTTCAATCTCCTGCGCTCCCTGGCTTACAATACGCTCTTGGTTCCCAACTATCTTTCAAGTATCCATTTGATACGGAAGAATATCCAAAAGAGCGGAGCCGACATCATCATCAATTTCTACGAGGTGTTGTGCGGCATTACCTGTTCTCTCTTCTGTTTCGGTATTCCTGAGGTTTGCATCGGTCACCAGTACCTCTTCCTCCATCCTTCTTTCCAGATGCCTGGAAAGTATTCCGTACCAGAATCTTTATTAAAATTCTTTACCCGTATCACCTGTATGGGAGCCACAGCCAAGTTGGCGCTCTCCATCCGTGACTACGGGGATGAGCCTGTGCACGGCATTAAGGTGGTTCCGCCGTTGCTCCGTCAGGAAGCCAAGACCATCATCCGCCATCATGGCGACTACATTATGGGCTACATGCTGAATGCCGGTTTTGCCGAGGATGTGAAGGCTTGGCACGAGAAGCATCCCCATACCCGTCTTCATTTTTTCTGGGATCAGCCTGATGCGCCCGAAGAACTGAAGGTGGATGATACGCTCACCTTCCATCGCATCAACGACGAAAAATTCCTCAAGATGATGGCTGGCTGCAAGGCTTTCACCACCACCGCCGGCTTTGAGAGCGTCTGCGAGGCACTCTACATGGGCAAGCCTTGCATGCTGATTCCGGCTCATGTGGAGCAGGAATGTAATGCGATGGATGCAGAAAGAGAAATGGCTGGCGTGGTGAGCGAGGATTTCGACATCGATAAACTGAAGGCTTTTGCCCGTGATTACGAGGAGGATGTGGAGTTCAGAATGTGGGAGAACCATGCTGAAAGCCGAATCGTTGCCGCCATAGAAAACGCTTACGATACTTATTATTATAGAAAGGAGAACCAGGCTTATGAAGAAGAAAATGATTCCATTGTTGCTGCTTCTTCCCTTGTTGTTCCTGCTCGCCGTGTATGGCAAGGATAGCAAGAAGGAGGAGTCGCGTGTGGTAGTGATAGCCATTGATGGTTTGAGATGGCAGGAGGTGTTTGAGGGCGCCAGGCGCGACAGTCTGATGCCGTTTCTCTGGGAGATGGGCAGGAAGAAGGGCTGCATGATAGGCAACCGTAACCGGAAATCGAAGATGGAGGTGGCAAACGGCATCTGGAAATCCTATGCCGGTTACAGCGAGATGCTCTGTGGTGTAACCGATGATGAGCATATCTTTGACAACCGCAAGCAGTATAATCTTAACCGCTCGGTTCTGGAATTGGCTGAGGCTTGTTCTGAGTATAAGGATAGGGTGAGTGCCGTGGCGAGTTGGGATGTGGTTCCTTATATCCTGAATTATCGCAGAAGCGAATTGCCGGTGGATTTCCGCTCTCCTCACAGGGTGAGCAAACAGGTAAGAAATGACAGCGTGACTCTGAACCGTGCCTTAAAAACCCTCATGGAGAAGCATCCCAAGCTTCTCTTCGTAGAGTTTTGCGAGACCGATTATTACGGGCACCATGGCAAATGGCAGGAGTATCTGAATGCTGCCCATCAGAACGACCAGTTTATCCGCCAGTTGTGGAAATGCTGCCAGCAAGACCCCTTTTATAAGGGCAACACCACCTTTCTCATTACCTGCGATCATGGTAGGGGAGAAAGCCTGGGCGTTCACGCCAACCGTGGCGAAGTAGATTCCAAAGCTTCCTGGACAGAACATGGTAAAGAAATCAAAGGCAGCAACCAAACCTGGCTGGTGGCTTTCGGAAAAGATATTCAGCATCTGGGAGAAATGGAAGGGGGCAGAACCATCTACACCAAGCAGGTGGCTCCTACCATTGCCAGCATCCTGAAGGTTCCGTTTACGAATGATGATAATCAACAGCCGGAGGCTTCGCCGATTTATAAGATTCTCAAATAAAGTTTTGGACAGATATAAGCATTTAATTGACAGACAACAAAATAGATTAGCCATTTAATCGTTATATTACTATATATAATAAAGTATAGTTTTATTTTGAGAGTAATATGAAAAAATGGCATTTATGGTTGGCGGCTTCCATCGGACTGGTGGTCATCGTTGGAATGATGATTCGGGAGTTTGATGTGGAAGTTCTGAGCAGGATAGATTTGTCTCCCAGGTTCTTTCTGGGGGTAGTAATGGGCGTGTTGCTCTTTGCGGTCCAGAATCTGATGCTCACCCTCCGTTTCCGTCATCTCTGCCAGCGTAAGTTATCCGTAGCCGAGGCGTTCCGCATCAATGTGCTCTGCGAGTTTACTTCTGCCGTCACTCCTTCGGCGGTGGGGGGAAGTGGTTTGGCTTTTGTCTATCTCAATCGCGAGGGAGTTTCTATGGGCAGAAGTATCTTCACCATGTTTGCAGCCCTGCTGGCTGATGAGGCTTTTCTTGCCATCAGTTGCGTGTTGCTCTATTTCTGTGTTCCATCGCATCTCTTGTTCAGCTTGGCTGATGGAGTGGGGATTTCTGTGGATGCTACGAACGAATGGATTAAGGGCGGAGTGCAGGTTATCTTCATCGTCAGCACCCTTATCGTTGCTGTCTGGACAGCCATCCTCTACCTCTTGTTGTTGCATCGCCCTCAGATTCTGGGCTGGGTATTGAAGGGATGCTGCAAGATTCCTTTCCTTCGCAGATTCCTGCCCAAGGTAGAGAAGTTTTCCGAGGAGATGACGATGGCTTCGGAGGAGGCAAAGCTGGAGGGCGGAAGATTCTGGCTGCAGCTGATGGGTTATACTTCTCTGGCATGGCTGTCGAGATTCGCCATCGTGGTAGCTATTCTCATTGCTTTCCATTGTCAGGGCAACATGCTGGTGGCTTGGTGCCGCCAATGGGTGATGTGGATGATTTCCATTCTGAGTCCTACGCCTGGCGGAAGTGGCGTGGCAGAGTTGATGTTCCGCCTTTATTATGCCGATTTCCTGCCCGATGCCTCAGTAGCCATCCTTGCCGCCATGCTCTGGCGCGCCATCTTCTATTACCCCTTCCTGGTGATGGGCACCCTGGTCTTGCCGAAATGGATTGCTAGGAAATAAGATTGAAATAATCTCGATACTTCAAAATTTTCGTCCATAGACGAAAAAATGATGGAAATAAGGAAATTTTCGTCTATAGACGAAAATCTTGTTAAAAACAGAGATATTTTCGTCTATACACGAAAAAAATGCTATCTTTGCACAAAAATTCGAGTATGAACGAAAATATAGAATCAGTAAAGAAGTATAATCTTTGGTTCGGTAACACCATCGATTGTGGTTTTCCTCGTCCGCTTTATACCGAAAGTGTCGCTTCATATCTTGGCAGCAAGGTGGTGAAGGTACTTACGGGACAACGACGTGTGGGAAAAAGTTATATATTGCGTCAAACTGCCATGCATCTTGTGCAACAGGGGATCAGCAGCAATAATATTGTCTTTATCAACCGAGAACTGACGGCGTTCGATTTTATAGAGAACTATAAGGATTTGGACAATTTTATCCGTCTGTACCGGGAGGAATTAAAGCCTGAAGGGCGAATCTACATCTTTATAGATGAAGTGCAGGATATTGATGGTTGGGAACGTGTAGTCAACTCGCTGTCTCAGGATTATACTGAAGATTACGAGATATTTATCACAGGTTCTAATTCAAAGATGTTCTCAGGAGAATTATCCTCTCTTCTATCTGGTAGATATGTGGAATTTCACATATTCCCGTTGTCTTACGGGGAATATGCTAGCATTCATCAGCTCCCTGTCGGCAGAGAGAGTTATTTGACGTATATGGCTGATGGAGGTTATCCTGAACTCGTGCATTTCCAGTCTTCCGATGTAAAGCGTAACTATATTTCGGGATTGAAGGATACGGTATTACTGAAAGACATCATACGCAGATATACGATTCGCGATGTAAGACTGCTCGAAGATTTGTTTGCCTATCTGGTTAATAATTCTTCCAATCTTCTTTCTGTTACCAATATTACCAACTTCATAAAAAGCAAAGGACGCAAGACTTCGTATGATACAGTATCTCTATATTTGGGATATATAGAAGAAGTTTATCTTGCACATCGTGCTTTACGCTATAATATCAAGGGGAAGGAGATTCTTTCTGGCAGCTGTAAATACTATATGAACGATTTGTCGTTTAAAAATTATCTCTATGCCGGATTCGGCTATGGAGCTGGGTATCTGTTGGAGAATCTTGTTTATCTAGAGTTGTTGCGTCATGGATATGATGTATATGTGGGTAGCATTAAGGATAAAGAGGTTGATTTCGTTGCCATCAAAAACGATCGTACCATATATGTACAAGCCACTTATATGCTTGTAGATGAGCAGACAATAGAGCGTGAATATGCTCCGTTGGAATGTATAGCAGATAACTATGAAAAAGTAGTAGTTTCGCTTGACGATCTTCAGTTGCCTTCTCGCAAAGGCATAACGCATGTGAGGGCATGGGAATTGTCTCAGATGTTATAGTTTCATTCCGAATAGTAGGTAGCAGCTATTTTACCATATAAAAAAGTGTACATCGTTTGTTTTTTTTGAAGTCAAACGATGTACACTTTTTGATAAATTTCTCTTTCCTTTAGAAACTGACATAGAGTCGGGCACTGAGTGCCGTGAAATCTCCATTGTCGTTTTTGATGTATTGGAACGATGGCTGAAGGGAAATGGATTCCGTCAGCTGTCTTTTCCATGTTACTTCCAGCGAATATTCCGAACCCTGCTGGAAGCGGGCGTACTGACCTGACAGGCCGCACTCGTTCTTATCGTCCTGATAGGCGCCGCCCAGTTCAGCGTATCGGTAGCAGGCATTCTGATGACTGGTGTTCTCGGAATATTGCACCATGCACGAAATGTTCTTGTCGCCAGCCTTCCAAACGCTCTGCTCTCCGTAAATCCACCAGCCACAGGTTGTTTTGCCCTTGGATTCATCGGCAGAAACCATATCGCCATCCTCGTTGATCGGATATTGACGGGTATGGACGGCAGCACCCGCAAAATATTTTCCACCTTTATGTTCATACTCCAACTGTGACATATTGAAGATTCCATCCTTCTTCGGGCGAACCAGGAAAGGATTGTCGTGAGCTTTCCAGCCATTATATCCTACGCCGTTATACAGACTGTTTCTGAAAGTCCATCCTCCCTTGGTTACATCAAAGTAAAGGGTCAAGCCCGAATACGGATAGTTGGCTATCGGATAGCTGGATGCAACGGTAGGGAAGATTCCCTCAGAACTGTTCTGGAAAAGTGCCGTAACGTCAGAGGTAAAGAAATCCTCGTTCACGTTTCTCACACCCACAAACAGATGGCCCGAATTCCACTCGTGCATGTAGCCCAGCACGGCAAGCATGGCGAAGTTATTGTCTGCATCTATATTCGAAAATCCCTGCCAGTCATCAATGATGCCATCGTTGGTCTTTGCCACATGCAGCGTAGCCGCCTCGAACGAATCCTTTCCTTTTCCTATCGGAACACTCAGTTCCAATCTCAGCTGATTAATCAAATTGGTGTTCCTGTTCATGTCCCATTGCCATTCCGAAATATATTGTCCGTTAAAGCTCTGTGCATAAGCAAGGCAAATATTGATGCAGCCTAAAATAATAAAAATAATTCTCTTCATTTCTTAATGTTTTGTATAATTTCTTGTTCGCTTGCCCGCCGCCTGCGAGCATCTTTCTAATTCACGCTGCAAAGATACTTGATATTTTAAAATCCTGCAATACTTAATAATTAGTATTTTTATTTAATCTAAATAAATAAGGCTCTTTGCTATCCTCATTTCTAGGTATTGTGGTTCTCTTATATGGATGGAAGGTTCTGTTCAGTCCTTATTTTTAGGTATTAAACGGCTACCAACAATAATATTTTTTAAAAACTTTGTCTTATCAGATATTATTCGTACCTTTGCATTGTTTAAAAAAGTTAGAAAATGAAGAAGATATTAAATCCATATTTGAACAAGGAGGGTTACAACTGCGTTTGCTGTGCCCCCAACAATCCTGTAGGATTGCATCTTGAGTTTTGGGAAGAGGGTGAGGATGTGCTTACCATCTGGAATCCCGGCGAGAATTACCAGGGCTGGATCAACACCCTGCATGGCGGAATCATCAGTATGCTGATGGATGAAGTGGCAGGCTGGGTCATCAACCGCAAACTGCAGACCACGGGTGTGACGATGCAGCTCAACGTAAAGTACAAGAAGCCTGTGATGACTACCGATTCTCAGATTACGGTGCGTGGTCACATCGCCAGTCAGCGCCGCAACATCGTCACCATCCACCTGACTCTGGAGAACTCCAAAGGCGAGGTTTGTGATGAGGGCGAAGCCATCTACTTCATCTTCGGTCCTGACAAAGCCAAGGAGATGGGGTTCGACAGTTGCAAGGTAGAGGGGGAGGTTATGGGGTAAAATCCATTTTCTTTCATTTTACGCTAATCTCAGTCTCAGCGAATTAAGCACTACGCTTACGCTGGAGAAGGCCATCAGGGCACTTGCCCACATTGGGGTTATCTGGAAATCAATGCCGAAGATATGAAGGGCTCCGGCTGCCAACGGGATGCAGATGATGTTGTAGATGAACGCCCAGAAGAGATTCTGCCAAATCATGTGAACCGTCTTCTGGCTCAGTTTTACGGCTTCCGGAAGTGCCAGCAGGTCGTCGCTCATCAGCGTAATCTGCGCCACATCCATCGCCACATCTGTTCCCTTTCCTATCGCCATGCTCACGTTGGCAAGGGCCAGCGCCTGGGTGTCGTTGATTCCGTCGCCCACCATCGCTACCTGCTTGCCTTCGTCCTGAAGTTTCTTTACCAAAGCCTGCTTGTCGCCAGGCAGCACCTTGCTCTGGTAATGCTTGATGCCAGCTTTCTCAGCCCAGTAGTGAGCCGCTTCCTCCTTGTCGCCACTCATCATATAGACCTCTATTCCCCTTTCCTGCAACTGCTTCATCGCTTCCTGGGCATGAGGCTTGAGGGTCTCTCTCGTCTCCAGATCCAAATCCTCCTGTTTGGTGAAATCGATATTCTGGTTAGGAATGGTGAGAGTGCCGGTCTTGTCGATGACGAGGGCGTTGATCTTGTGGAGATTCTCCAGCGCCGACGCATCCTTGATGAGAATCTGCTTCTGTGCCGCCTTGCCGATGCCTACCATCAGGGCGGTAGGAGTAGCTAAGCCCATGGCGCATGGACAAGCGATGACCAATACGGCTACGGCTGAAAGAATGGCCTGTGGAAGAGCAGCGTTGCCGCCTATCAGCCACCATACTAAAAAGGTGATGAGGGCGATGGCTGCCACGGTTGGAACGAAAATCAGAGCCGCTTTATCCACGATGCGCTGCACGGGTGCCTTACTGCCCTGCGCCTCCTGAACCATGCGGATGATGTGTGCCAGGGCGGTGTTCTCGCCAATCTGCTTGGCTCTCATGCGGAGCTTTCCCTGACTCGGAATGGTGCCAGCCAGCACGTTGTCGCCTGCCTTTTTCATCGCCGGAGTCGGTTCGCCGCTGATCATCGCTTCATCTACATAGGCAGCATCGGGAGTCATGAAACTCTCTGCCTGGGTAACCACGCCATCCACCGGAATCTTCTCGCCGGCTCTTACCTCTATCATGTCGCCTATCTGAATAGTGGAAATCGGAACTTCCTCCATCTTGTAGTCGTTGGTGCCTTCTATCTTCTCGTAAGTTACCAGTCGGGCGGTTTTAGGCTGCATTCCCATCAGTTGTCGGATGCTGCTCGCCGTACTGTCCTTTGCCTTTTCTTCCAGGCATCTGCCGGTCAGCACGAAGGTGATGATCATCACGGAAGCATCAAAATAAGTGTGCCATTCTATGCCTCTCGCTCCCCATACCATTTCTCCGAAGAAGGTGTTGAAGGTGCTGAATAGGAAGGCGATGAGGGTGCTGAGTGCTACGAGCGAATCCATGTTTGCCGTATGATGTAAAAGCTGTTTCCAAGCGGAAACATAAAACTGTTTGCCGCAGTAGAGCAGGTTGGCGAGTGCCAGGAGCAGACAGATCTGGTTGGCGAAGGAACTCGAGTGATGAGCCGAGGCAACGCCATCTGAAATCATATTCTGTTCCATACCCAGGGAAATCCAGCCCATGGAGAAACACATGGTCAGGATGGCGAAGAGCCAGGAAGCGAGGGTTCGGCGGCGCAGGAGGGTGAACTCACGGCGGTTGATTTCCTCCACGCTTCTGTCGTTTTCGATAACGAGGTCGTATCCGGCATTGCTGATTTCCCGTTTCATATCTTCCAGAGAGATGATGTCGGGGTTATAGTCTACCAGGGCAGTTCGGCTCACCAGGGAAACCGAGGCGGAGTTGATGCCTTCTAGCGACTGCAGCTTCTTTTCTACATTGGCAGAGCATACGCTGCAAGCCATGCCTATTACTGGAATTGTTTTCTTCATCTGTTTCTTATATAAATGTTCTGAATTCTATAAGCAGAAGCTTTCATATCTGCTTTTCTGCCTGCAAAATTACATATTAATTATGGAAGAAAAAAGATTTATGGTAAAAAACTTTCGGCTGCTCCATGAAAATCATGATAATAAGGTAGATGAAAAATGCGATGTTTCAGGTAAGGGCACAAAAAAAGGCAGGTTCCAAATTGCTTTGGAATCTGCCTCCATCATTTATGGGAGATGATTATTTGACTTCGATGTTCTTTGTAGTCTTAGCCTCCTCCTTAGGAGTAAGCTTTGGAATCTCGACCTCGAGTATACCATCAGCTACCTTTGCTGAAATCTTCTCACGGTCAGCATCCTCAGGCAGCGTATAACACTGCTGGTAGTTGCTGTAAGAGAATTCGCGGCGCAGATAGTGCTCGTGCTTGTCTTCATCCTTGTGTTCCATCTTGTTCTCAATGGCGATGTTCAGATTACCATCGTTATCGATGTTTACACGAACCCACTCTTTCTTCAAACCAGGAGCTGCAACCTCCATGATGTAATTCTTATCTGTCTCCTTGATGTTAATGGCAGGAGCAGTAGCATTCATACGTGACATTACTTCGGTATTGAATAAAGTATCATCAAAGAAGTTACTCAACCAATCTGAATCATTATTTCTACGTGCTAACAACATAATTAAAACCTCCAAATTTTATTTTACTCGTCCTCTCGGTTCCTTACGGCTCCGTCGGGATTTCTGCTTGTTAATATTCTTGTTATTTTTTTGCTTTCGCCTCGAAACTCCGTCATTCATCTGAACTCCTTTATCTTTTGGCTTCAGCTTTCACTCTCTGTTTTTGCAACTTATGTGCCAGCGGACTGAAAGTGGTAATGTTGGCACGAAAGGATAAATATTTTAAACTTTTCTGCCAGATGATGCGGTTATCTCAACAAAAAAGTGTAACTTTGTCACCAACTAAATAATTCCAAGAAGCTTGTTTTTTTTGAAGTTTTTTCAAGAAAACGTACTTTGAATCACTCTTTTTTATTATATTTGCAATCGAAAATCGATTTGAACCTTGACTAAACGATGAAATAGTTATGGAACAGAACTTAAAAACCATATTTTATGCGATGGGTGCGATGATTCTTGCACCCCAAACCCTCTGTGCTCAGTCTGTGAACATCGAAGGCTTAGATTCCTTGCGCTTATCAGGTTCGGTGAGTGTAGTGGAGCCTGAACTTCTGAAGAAGGGTGTGCTCAATAATGCCCTGGATGCCTTGAGCGGACAGACGGCAGGTGTTAACGTCACTACCAATGGTCTTGACCGTATTGCTATGTTGAACTCCGTCCGGGTTCGCGGTACAACTTCTATCATGGGCGGCAATGATCCTCTGGTGATTATTGATGGTGTTACTTCTGATGTGGCGACGCTTGCTACAATCTATCCCGCCGATATAGAGAGCTTTACAGTACTGAAGAATGCCAGCGAAACGGCACTCTATGGTTCCCGTGGTGCTTCGGGCGTTATCCAGGTAAAGACCAAGAAGGGTACGGGTAAGGGATTTCAGATTTCTTACGAGGGAAACTATGGTATAGAGGCGATGTACAAAAGTTTGGAGATGCTCAATGCCGCCGAATACATAGCTGCTGCACAGAAGTATGGGCTGGAGTATAACAATAAGGGATATGATACCAATTTCCGCAAGGCGATTACCCGAACCGGAAATATCCAGAACCATTATCTGGCCTTCAGCGGTGGCACTTCGCAGAGCAACTACCGTGCTTCTTTTGGCTATATCGACCATAACACGATTATTCGGAACAAGGGCTATCGTAATCTGGTGGCTAAGATTGATGTCACCCAGAAGGCATTTGGCGATAAACTGACGGGAGATTTCGGCGTGTTCGGTTCGTCTTTCAAAAACAATGATATCTTCGACAGTCAGGCGCTTTTCTATTCTGCCGATGCCATGAATCCTACTTATCCTTATGATAAGCTGAACGGCAGTTGGGTGAAGAATGGGGCTGCATCTCAGGTGAATCCTCCCGGTGCCGTGCTCAAGGAGCGTAATGATACGAAGAACATGAACTTCAATGCTCATCTGAAGTTGAACTATGATATGACAAATTCTCTGAGTGTTTCTGCCTTCGGAGCATACAGTTATGCTTCCAACGAGAACAACCAGTTCTGTCCTACCTGGCTTTGGGCGCAGGGCAATCTCTATCGTGGGGAGTTCAAGAGTGAGGACTGGCTTGCCAATGTATCGTTTAACTATCAGCATTCGTGGGGAATCCACAATCTGAAGGCTATGGTGGGTGCAGAATATCAGAAGGATATCCGAACGGGATTCTGGACTTCTGCGAAGGGAATAACCAACAACGACATGTATTACCATAACATAGGTGCTGCTGCATCACGGCCTTTCGGTGGGACAGACAGCAAGTACGAAGATCCGACCCTGGCTTCTGTGATGGGCAATGTCGACTACACCTTATATAATAAGTATAGTCTTTCGGTTTCCATGCGTGGCGACGGTTCTTCGATGGTGGGCAATGACCATACCTGGGGTTTCTTCCCATCCGTCTCTCTTTCCTGGGATATGAAGCAGGAGAAATGGCTCCGTTCTCTCCAGAAAATTACTATGCTGAAACTGCGTACGGGCTATGGACGCTCAGGTAATCTTGGCGGAATATCTTCTTATACCACTTTGAATACGGTACGGCAGAATGGTATTGTTTCGGTGAACAGTTCTCCTACGGTTACGATGGGAATGATTAGCAATAATAATCCTGATCTGAAGTGGGAAACCCGCGCTACCTGGAATATCGGAGCTGATTTGGGATTGTGGAACAACCGGCTGGTTCTGACGGCAGAATATTACTATTCCAAGACCACCGACATGCTCTATGCCTATGATGTGCCGGTTCCGCCTTTTGCCTATGATAAACTGTTGGCAAACCTGGGCTCTATGAGCAACCAGGGTTTGGAGGTTGGCGTTTCCTTCACTCCTATCCAGAAGAAGGACATGGAACTGAATATCAATATGAATCTCTCCTGGCAGAAGAACAAACTCCTCTCGCTGAGTGGTGAATATGACGGAATGCAGATGTCGGCAGCCGATATTACTGCGATGGGTGCCTTGTCGGGTGCCGGTCAGCATGGTGGTTACAACAATGTGGTCTATCAGATAGTAGGTCAGCCTTTGGGGGTATTCTATCTTCCTCATTGCAAGGGAATTATAGAAGATGGAAATGGGCATTACCGCTATGATATTGAAGATTTGGACAAGAACGGAACCGTAGATTTGAGTGATGGCGGTGACAGATATATTGCCGGTCAGGCTACTCCTAAAGTAACGTTGGGTTCCAATATCAGTTTCCGTTATCGCGACTGGTATCTTTCATTGCAGATGAACGGAGCCTTCGGACATAAGATATTCAATGGTACGGGCTTAGCCTACACCAATATGTCGAGTTTCCCGGATTATAATGTGCTGAAGGGAGCTCCTGAGAAGAATATCGTTGACCAGAATGTTTCTGATTATTGGCTGGAGAAGGGCGATTATCTCAACTTAGAGAATCTCACGCTGGGCTATGATATCCCTATCCGAAAGGGCGTGGTGCAGTCGCTCAGAGTTTCGGCGAGTGTCAACAATCTTGCCACCATCAGCAGTTACAGCGGCTTGACTCCGATGATTAACAGCTACGTGGTGAACAGTACGATGGGTATTGATGATAAGCGGACTTATCCTGTTTACAGAACCTTCTCATTGGGTTTAAGTGTTCAATTCTAAAATCAGAAAGTTATGAAACGATATAGATTTTTATTTCTGCTGCTGGCGGCATTGTCTATGACATCCTGCCTGGACGAACATCCTAAGGATCAGTTGGACGAGGATGCCATCTATGGCTCTGCATCTGATATTTATATCAATGCCGTGGCTTCTCTCTATAATTATATAGGTGGAGCTAACGAGAGTGAGGGCATCCAGGGCACCTGCCGTGGCATTTACGATTATAATACGCTGACCACCGATGAGGCGATGATTCCGATTCGAGGCGGCGACTGGTATGATGGTGGTCTCTGGAATGCCATGTACCAGCATCGGTGGGGTGCCGATGACCAGTCTCTTTATGATACGTGGAAGTACCTTTATAAGGTTATCGTGCTGGCTAATAAGTCTTTGGATATTATCAGCAACAAGTCGGCCCTGCTTTCTGCCGCACAGCAGGAGGAATATCGGGCTGAGATAAGAGCCATCCGGGCTATGTTCTATTACTATGCTATGGACATGTTCGGTCGGGTTCCATTGGTCCTTTCCAGTGCAGAACAGCTCCATTCCAGCCTGTTCCAAGGTCAGACAGATCGCAGTTCTATCTTCCAGTTTGTCTTTCAGGAGTTGCAGCAGGTATTGCCTTCACTTCCCGACCAGCACAGCAATAAGGAAGGCAATTATTATGGTCGCATCACCCAGCCGGTAGTCAACTTTCTGTTGGCGAAGTTGGCTTTGAATGCAGAAATCTATATGTATGATGACTGGACCCAGGGTTATGCGAGCCGTCCGAAGGGAAGTGACATTCATTTCTCTGTGCCGGCTTCTGATGCCTCTTTGCGTAATGGCGATAAGGTGGACTGCAGGAAGTTGAATGCCTGGGAAACCTGCATTTATTATTGTGATAAACTGGCAGCAGAAGGCTATGTCCTGGAGTCGGATGATTCATTCAATTTCTCTACGCATAATGAGACATCGAAGGAGAATATCTTCACGATTCCGATGGATAAGAATATCTATACCAACCAGTTCCATTATCTCTTCCGCTCTTACCATTATACGCATGGCGGTGTCTTGGGATGGGGAAGTGAGAATGGTACCTGTGCCACGATTTCTACGATGAAAGCCAATCATTATGGCGAGGCTGATGAAGATGCCCGTTGCAAGATGAACTTTGTGGCGGGAGTGGTAAAGGTAGATGGTCATGAACTGCTGATGGATAATGGAAAACCGTTGGAGTATCAGCCTTTTGAAGTGGCTCAAAACCTGACCAACAGTAAGTTTGTCAAGACGGCTGGAGCGAGGATGGCGAAGTATGAGGTGGATAGAACCTCTTATATGGACGGCAAGTTGCAGAGTAACGACATCGTTCTTTTCCGCTATGCAGATGCTTTATTGATGAAGGCAGAGGCAAAGGTCCGAAACGGAGAGAATGGTGATGAGGAGTTGAATAGGATTCGTGCCCGTGTGGGAATGCCTTACCGTAAGGCTACGCTCGATAACATTCTGGAAGAGCGGTTGCTGGAGTTGGTATGGGAAGGATGGCGTCGTCAGGATCTCATCCGCTTCGGCAAATTCACCGGTGCCTACGATCTCCGTACGCCTCTTCAGGGTGAATCCTCCGGCTACACCACTGTCTTCCCGATTCCTCAGAAATGCATCGATTTAAATTCTGAATTGGTACAGAATAAGGGATATGTCAATATTTTGAAGTAAAGAAACTTGAATAGAGTATATGAAAAGAGAAAAGCTCGCCAGGACTTTGATGGTCTTGGTGAGCTTTTCTTGTTTTTATTTCCCAAATCTGGAAGTATCTACTTCTTCATGCTGCTTGGCCTTGTAGCCGCCGAAACGATAGGTGAGGGAGAGGCCGATGATTCTGCCAAAGTACATTTTGTTGATGACGTGCTGACCTCGATAGGTGTCGTGCAGATGGTTGTCGCCTGTCTCGAAGATATCGTTGCAGTAGGCTTTCAGCTGGAACTTGTCATCCTTGAGAGGCTTCCAGGTGAGGGCTGCGTTGAGATAGCCAGAGGCTGGGATGTCGATGATTCCTTGGATGGCGTCGGTATGAACGGAAGCATCGAGGTTGAGAAGCACATGCTTGCCAAAGAGAAAAGTGCCGTTCCACTGGGCTTGACAGAACCATTTGCTGCGGTCGAATGGAAGATCATAGAAGTGGGAATTCTTGTCGTTCTGATATACGCCAGTGAAGGTAAGGCGATTCTGCCACCAGTTGCCTATGTTGATTGGGGCTGTGAGCATCAAGCCTACCTGGTTTACATGGTCGAAGTTGACATGCTTGTATTCCATCTCCTTCTTCTCGTCGCTCTGGTAAGGAAGCTGACGAAATTCATCTTTCGAGTTGTTGAAGAAGAGACTTGCCACGTATCTGCTGTGCAGAATGTAGGTAAGCGAGAGGCTGAGGTCTCGTGATGGCTTCAACGTCGGGTTTCCAACAATCTTTCCATATCCGCCCACATTATAGGTGGTGAAGTTCTTCACCGACCAATAAGTAGGGTAGTCTCTGTCGCAATCCAAGTCGAATTGGATGACGTGTCCTGCCTTAGGAAGATAGGTGATGGAGAGTGTAGGGAAGAGGTTCCACTCATTCCAGATTGGGGTGTGGTAATATTCTTCCATGAGCGATGCTTCCATCGTGAGTTTTTGTCCGAATGACTTGCTGGCTCCGACGTAGAAACTCATTTGGTCTTCGTTTTGAATGGTGTTGCCATCAGAAGACTTGTTGTTGTTTTCCTGCGAACTCTTGTCTCTTGATGTGGTGTAATTGATGCCGTAGTTCAAGCCCCAGTCTTTTCCTAAGTCGTGCTCCTGCTTGAGGTAAGCGTGCCATTTGTCGATTCGCTGCTGGCTTGTGATGTCGTAAATCTCATCGTAGAGACTGCTTTTTAGCCATTGTTCATCCGGTGAATTATAATAGGTGTATTCTGCTCCTGCCGAGAAACCGAATGGTGTGGAGTAATCCAGGCGGAAGTTGTGAAACTGACTCTTGGCATGGATTCTGAGAAGGGATGTGAAATCGCCATCATCCTCTGACGTTCCTCTCGTGTTATTGAGTTGTGAGGTGTAGGCAAAACTGAGCTGATGATTTTTCGCCAGATGATAGTTGATTCCCAGTCGGATGTTGTGGTTGAGATGACGTTTGATATTGTCGCTATGTGTAGAGAAGGCATAGGAAGTGCCATCAGTCAAGGTGTGGGCAAACTCATTTTCATAGTAATAATATCTCTTGCCATGACCGAAAGAATAGAGCATGTCTATTTCCCATTTCTTGTTGGTGAAGAGCAAGGAGGCGCGCTCTGTGTAACTGTTGCGGTTCTGGTGGGTGTAGCCGCCGAAGAACTCGCCTTGCAGGGAGTGAAAGCCTGTGTTGTGCTTCAGCAGGAGGTTGATGACTTGTCCCTTTACCTGATAGCGGGCTGGGGCTGAATAGACAACTTCAGCGTTGGCGATGCGGCTGGTAGGAATCGTTTTCAGAAGCGAATAGAGCTGCTCGCTCGTCATGGTGGTAGCCTTGCCGTCTATCATCACGGTTACGGATTGGGCGTTGAGAGTCAAGGCTTCATCTTGTTCGCTCACGCCAGGCAGTTGCTTGATGGCTTCATAGGCATTATCCACCGGATGGTTTTTGATGAGTTGAGGCAGGTCATAGGTCAATGCTGCTCCTTTCACCTTTACGATAGGTCGGTTGCCTTTTACCATCACATCAGGGAGGGAATGGATGATGCTGTCCATTTTCAGGGAATCATTTCTGTTTCCTTGTGCCCAGCCGGCAAGACTGATGGCCAGGCAAGCGCTTAATATAACCAATCTTTTCATATTCTTCTTATCTTTTTATCGTTCTTTCGGAAAAAACTCCCGATTTCGGTTGCAAAAGTACTGTAAAAATCTCGTGTCAGCAAGGAATTTTGATTATCAAGTCTTATCAGAAGTGTTATTTAGTCTTATCAAATCAGAAATAATTCCCTGAAAAGTATCTTACTTATCTTCTTTTTTATTACTTTTGCAAGCATGAAAGAGAAACGAAGAATATTCATATTGACAGTTATGGCTTGCTTTTGTACATTGGTAATGCAAGCACAGGAAGTGAAGAGTGTTTCTTTGGATTCCATTCCGAAGGCATCTTTACCTAAGGAAGGTATGTCGTTGGAATATTCTCGTCCTTCGCTCGGTGGATTTCCTGTACTTCAAGGCAAATCTTATTACTCTGAATCGAATGCACCTTGGATGTCGGAAGAAGGAAAACCTTTGGAGATTGCGCCGAATGCAATACCTCATATTTCTCTTCTTTCCCCGAATTTGGGTACGATGGCGGTATATTCTTCGGGTATTGAAGTCACAGGACTGATGAATAGGCAGACTGCAGGGGTTGTTTATCAACAAAATTTCGGGCGTTTTGTTTTTTCTCCTTATGTCGGGATAGAAAAGATAAACACGGGAGTATATGGATTTGGCAATCTCACCAAAGCTTCTTTTGGAGGACGAATGGCTTATCAAGTAAACGACTGGCTCACAGTGGGATTCTATGGACAATATGTTCCAACGAAAACCTCTGACCCTCGAAGCGTCATCATGTCTCCTTTCAATCCCAAGAGCAGCTATGGTGGCTTCATGGAAGTGATGTTCAATCAACATTGGGGGATAGGAGCCAAGATGGGACGAGAGTTTGCGCCACAAAAGAATGGTAAATGGGGATGGAAGAATACCACGGAGGTTTATCCGATTTTCAGAAAATGAGTATTGAATTCATCTGGAAAAATCTTTAATAAAGGAAAGAATGAAGTTACATCTTAAATACATAGTTACGCTCGTCATCGCGGCTCTGGTCTGCATCTTCGCATATCAGACCTATTGGCTCGTGGGGCTTTATCAGTCTCAGGAAAAGGAGGTTGAAGCGAAAATTAAGGGTGGAATGGAGTACGCTCACTTCATGGAGATGAAGAAGCGAATCGAACGATTGCGCAATGATGATAAAGGGCCTCATAGACAACTGACGGGTACTGTTGCTTTTTCTATGGATGAAGACGATGATATAGATCAAAAGGTAAAGGTGAAAAAGGTTCGTGGAGGAAAGATTGTTCAGTCTGTTCAAACAACTTTTACCAAGCAAGAGAAGCGTAGTGAAGATGACAAGGATCAGGAATTGATGATGATGATGTCGGGTAAGCTGGCAACTATGGTGCAACAAACACTTTTTGGCAAATTGAATGAAATCGCCAAACCTGACATCAATGACTATGACAGTGCATGGGTTGTCAAGATGCTTTCAGACAGTTTGTTGGTGGGCGACGATATTCATCCGCTTCCGCATCAGATTCAGCTTTTTGCAGGAAAGAAGGTTTTGGCGAAAGTGACGACGAAGGGATATGTGCCTTCCGCCAATGCCAAGCAATACCAATATGTGGTTTGTAATGAGGGGGAGGCGAATGAGGAGAAATATGTCCTTACCCTAGAGCCGCTTACGATGACTGTGCTCAGCCAGATGGCAGGCATCCTTGCCACATCGCTCTTCATCATGCTCATCCTGGCTTTCGTCTTCTGGTTCCTGATTCATACGATGCTCAAGCAGAAGACGCTTGATGAGATGAAGAGTGATTTCACCAATAATATCACGCACGAATTGAAGACTCCGATAGCCGTAGCCTATGCTGCCACCGACTCCCTGCTGAACTACGGAATGCTCCAGCATCCTGATAAGGCGCGCAAGTATCTCACCATCGCCCAGAAGCAGTTGCAGACGCTCAGCGGATTGGTGGAACAGATTCTGTCGATGAGTATGGAACGACGGAAATCGATGCTTCTCAATATTGTGGAAGTTCCAATGAAGGAGGTGATTGAACCATTAATCTCCCAGCATCAGCTGAAAGTGAAATCAGAAGAAAGAACGGATAAAAAGGTGAATATTTCGTTGTCCGTAAAACCGGAAAATCTGATGGTTCATGCTGACCGGATGCATTTCTCAAACATCGTGAGCAATCTCATAGACAATGCTATCAAGTATTCTGAAGATAGCGTGAAGATAGAAATCAAGGCTTTCCAAAAAGCCGAGGATGAAGTGCTGGTTTCCGTATCAGATAATGGAATCGGTATTGACCACGATAAATTGCCTTATATTTTCGACAAGTTCTATCGGGTGACGGATGGCAATAAATATACGGTCAAGGGCTATGGTCTCGGCCTTTTCTATGTCAAGAGCCTGATGGAGAAAATGGGCGGTTCTGTTTCCGTAGAAAGCGAGCCGGGAAAAGGAAGCTGCTTCACCCTGCATTTTCTTAAAGGTAAAAAAGTAAAAAGGTAAAAGGGTAAAAAGTAAAAAAGAAACAATGAATAAGATAAAAGTATTACTGGTAGAAGACGAAACATCCTTGGCGATGATTCTGAGCGACACCTTGGAGGCGCAGGGCTTCGAGATGCGCACGGCGCATGATGGCGAAGAGGGGCTTCGTATGTTTGATGAACAGAAGCCTGATGTGTTGGTTGCAGATGTGATGATGCCCAAAATGGATGGTTTCGAGATGGTGCGCCGTATCCGCAAGACGGATTCCCGTACCCCTGTGCTTTTCCTCACGGCTCGTTCGGCGGTGAATGATGTGGTAGAGGGATTTGAATTGGGTGGCAATGATTATCTGAAGAAGCCGTTTGCCATCCAGGAGCTCATCGTCCGTATCAAGTCGCTTTGTCATCGGGCTTCTGCAGGAAATATTTCTTCTGAAGAACAGGAAGGGGGAAATGTTTCTCCTGATAATCCGGATGCTGCTGATCAATGGCTCTCCATCGGTCGTTATCGCCTGAATGTTACCAGTCAGATTCTGCAGTTGGATGGTAAAGATACAGAACTGTCACATCGTGAATCAGAAATCCTTCGCATGCTTGTGGAGAGCAAGAACAATGTGGTAGAGAGCAAGGATATTCTCCTGCAACTCTGGGGCGATGACAGCTTCTTCAATTCCCGCAGTCTCCATGTTTTCATCACCAAGCTCCGCCACAAGTTATCTGCCGATGAAAATATCAGAATCATCAATGTGAGGGGAATTGGGTATAAAATGATTTGCTAGAATCTTGTAAAAAAACTATTCTTCCTATCCTTCAACAAGCGCATCGAATGACTCTTTGAAGTATTTGTCGAACCACTCGGCTGGGTGATCTGTTATCTGATGCTTGCCTGATTTCTCGATGTGAATGGCAACAATGTCGCCAAAATCGGAAGTGCCATCAATGAAAAGAATGTTTTCAAAAAGTGGTAGAGAGGCTTTTACTCGTTTGATGCCTTCCGTGAAGTTATATTCTATCACGTCTTGGTTTACATTATGACCGCCCATTGTGTATCTTTGGATAACACGAGATAGAGAATCTTCTTTCGAGGATAAGCCGAAAAAGATGAGGCTGATTTTATAACCTGCATCTTTAAAATCCTGAACAAGATTGACTGGCAAATCTGTAGAGAAGTTCGTTTCGAAAGCAAAATTCTTGTTTTGTGAAATGGCTTCTTCTTTTTCTTTCATCAATGAAGAGATAACAGTTCCATCTATCCATCGCTCTATCCAATCAGGATGTTCGTTTCGAAGAGACATTGCTAGAAGGTCTCCGTCAAAAGCTTTTACTGTAGAATAAAATATTCCAAGTCTACTTTTGCTAGCTCCATTTGGACCGGCTATAATTGTAAATTCAGGTCTTCTTTTCATAATCTTAATAGAAAAATAGGTGTTACGAAGTAATTAATGGAGTAAGTAACTCATTTTCCCCTTTCCTGGAGCTGCAACTTGTTTTATGATAGTATATTCGCGTGTCGCAAAATCAAGAGTTGCTTCTACATCGCTTCCATCAGGATTAGCAAGATAGGTTTTTCCGTTTTTAAAATACGGCACGGAAATACCTTTCGCCCACGCTTCCAGGTAGATTCGTTCCACCTCATCGTGTACGGCATTGTTGATTTCCCGAATCGTCTTGCCATTCGAGAGTCGCCAACCTTCTATTTCTTCATATTTGCACATAAGCCTTTAACCTTTAGAAAACCTTTGAAAAATCTACTGCAAAAATACGAGGAATCTTTTTAATAGCCAAATGTTTTAACCTCTTTTTTCTATCAGCTCTTATCAGAAGCATCTGTTTTTGAAAGTTTTTCCCAAAAAGGTTTGTGGTTTCAGGAATAATGGCTAATTTTGCGGGCTGAAAGGGGAATCGCTTGATAGGCGATGATTCTTGGAATGATATAATATAAATAGAATATGGATAGGAAAAATGATGGTCTCAGACTGATGGATGGGGCTGGATATAAGAAGATAATAATTGCTTGCGACTCTTATAAGGGTTGCCTTTCGAGCAGAGAGGTGAATGAGGCGATTGCTTCGGGAATAAAGGAATGGAATGCGGATGATGCTTCTCCCGAAATTATTACCCTGGAAATGAGTGATGGGGGAGAGGGAATGCTCGATGCTTTTCTTTCGGCGATGAAGGGAGAGCGAGTGAAGATTCATGCCCATGATGCGCTGATGAGATGGATTGAGGCGGAATACGGAATCGTGGATGATACGGCGATTATCGAGATTGCGCAGACCGCCGGACTGGCTCTGATTGAGCCTGAACAGCGCAACCCGATGAAGGCTACTTCCTGGGGCGTGGGCGAGATGATAATGAATGCTTATCGCCGGGGCGTGCGCCGTTTCATCGTGGGCTTGGGCGGCAGCGCCACATCCGATTGCGGCATCGGAATGTTCAAGGCGATGGGCGACGATTGGAAGAAAATCCGACAGGAATGCAGCTTTGTGCTGGCTTCAGATGTTACCAATCCGCTCTGTGGCGAAAATGGGGCGGCTCATGTTTTTGCCCCTCAGAAGGGAGCTGATGCTAAGATGGTGCAGATGTTGGATGATAGAGCGAGTAAGTTTGCCGAGGTAAGTGCCAAGCATTTCGGATATGATAGGAGTGAGGCTCCTGGGGCTGGTGCGGCCGGAGGACTGGGTTATGCTTTCCTGCAATATTTCAATGCAGAGGCTCGTCCAGGGGCTGAACTGCTTTTAGAGAAAATAGAGGTTGATGTGCTCATTCAGGATGCTGATCTCGTGATTACGGGCGAAGGTCATAGCGACCGTCAGACCTTGATGGGGAAGTTGCCGCAAAGAATTCTTGAGCATGTTACCAATCAGAAAATATGGCTAGTATCGGGCGGTGTTAGCGATAGAAAGGCTATGCTGGATGCAGGATTTGATAGAGTTGTTCAGGTTACTCCTGAAGAAATGCCATTGGATGAGGCGATGAAGCCAGAAGTGGCTCGTAATAACATAATAAAGGCAATTCGTGAGCAATTTGCTTTGTAGTTTCAGTTATAATCTGTACCTTTGTGACCGTTTTCAAATAAGGTAAGAATAATGAAGTATATAATTTTTGATTTTGATGGAACCATCGGCGATTCGCAGAGTCTCATTGTGAAGACTCTGCAGGATACGATGCGTGCAAGAAAGCTGGAAGTGAAATCGGAGGAGGCTTGTGCCAAGACCATCGGTCTTCGATTGGATGAGGCCTTCGTTTCGCTCTTCGGAATGAGTGCTGAGGAGGGAATGGAATGCGCAGCAACCTATCGCGAGATTTTCCTGGAGAACAAGCAAACGATGATCGTAAAGCCGTTTCCTCATGTGATAGAAACCCTGAGAGCGTTGCACCGTCAGGGTTTTATTCTGGGAATGGCCAGCAGCAGAAACCATTGCTCGCTGGATGGATACGTGAAGCAGATGCAGCTGGAGGATATTTTCTCTTCTATCGTGGCTGGCGATGATGTGGAGCATACGAAGCCGGCACCCGATATGGTCTTCAAGGCATTGAAGGAGATGAAGGGAACGGCAGATGAAACCCTCGTGGTGGGCGATATGAACTTCGATGTGGATATGGCGCATCATGCCGGCTGCAAGGCCTGTGCCGTGACTTATGGAAACGGAACCCGCCAACAGCTCGCCTCTGCCGAATGGGTTATCGATGATTTAGCAGAACTCCTGGAAATCGTAAAAGAATAAACTGAACTCTGAATAAAAAGATAATTTTATCCTTGCTGGAATAAAAAAGCGGATAAAGTTATCTTTTTATTCATTTTTTTATAGTACCTTTGCACCCGCAATTGGTTCGCTGCCACCTTCTGCCGCCTCAGGCAGGATGAGTGCGTAGTGATTAAAAGGGAATCGGGTGAGAAGCCCGGACAGTCCCGCTGCTGTAAGCGTCTTATTGCGGCAAGCATCATGGTCACTGACATTTTTTCGGGAAGACCGCTTGCCATGAGTTTGAGGACGCAAGTCAGAAGACCTGCCGTTGCCATCTCTACCATCAGGAAGTGATGGAGGATGAAATCATTGAGCCTCGTGGGTTAGGCTTTTGAATGAAGATAAAAACATAATAGTAGATGAAAAGATTGTTTGCAATAGCCATGCTGGGTGTTGTTGCAGGGTCTGCCTTTGCCAATGGCGAAACGCAGGACTCTGTACGAGTGCATCACATCCAAGAGGTTGTGGTTACCTCACGATTGATATCCAGGGAAACTATTCCATCACAGACATTGGGAGGTGAGGAACTCAAAAAGTTGAATTCCTTGTCGGTGGCCGATGCCTTGCGTTATTTCTCGGGCCTGCAGCTCAAGGATTATGGAGGCGTGGGTGGCATCAAGACAGTCAACATTCGCAGTATGGGTACCAATCACTTGGGCATCTTCTATGACGGCATCGAACTGGGCAATGCACAGAATGGGCAGATAGACTTGGGGCAGTTCTCGCTTGACAATGTGGAGGAGATCTCGCTCTACAACGGTCAGCGTAGTGCCATCTTCCAACCAGCGAGTGACTTTGGTAATGCTGGCTCCGTCTATATCCGTACCAAGGCTCCCCGCTTCATGATTGGCAGGCGATACAACTTGTTGGTGAGGGCTAAGTATGGGTCGAGCGATACCTTCCGGTTTTCATCGCTTTGGGAGCAGAAACTCTCCGAACATATATCTTCCTCGTTAAGTACAAGTGTGCTGACGTCGAGCGGACGCTATAAGTTTCGTTATAGGCGAGTGACCGAAGACAATACGGTGGCTTATGATACCACCGCCGTGCGCCACAATGGTGACATTTGGGCTTTCCGTATCGAGGAAAACGTGAGGGGAGGCATTGCCGATGGATATTGGAACGTGAAGGCGTACACCTACCACTCGGAAAGGGGAATACCTGGCGCCATCGTCAACAATGTGTGGCGAAGAGGCGAACGCCAGTGGGACCATAATACCTTTGGACAGGCTGTATTCCAAAAGTCATTTGGTGACAAATTCTCTACCAAGGCATTGGCTAAGTATGCCTATTATGTGACGCGCTATGTCAATAATGATGAGACGCAGATACATGTAGACAATACCTATCGTCAGCAGGAGATGTATTTCTCTACTTCGAATGTCTATGAGATATTGTCAAAGTGGAGTGTCTCAATGAGCTATGACTTCAAGTGGAACAAGTTGAATGCCAATATGGTGGACTTTGCTTTCCCTCATCGTTACTCCAACTTTGTGTCGTTAGCCACGGCATTGACGCTGTCACGCATCCAGGCACAAGCCTCGTTGGTGGAGCAGGTGGTCAAGGACCATGTGAAGTATGGGGCGTCTTCGTCATCTCGCAGCACACTGACGCCAGCATTCTTTGTAAATGTCTATCCGTTTGAATCCAAGTTGCTGGCAGTGAGGGCCTTCGCTAAGAAAAGCTTCCGCATGCCGACCTTCAACGACCTCTACTATGCCGACATGGGTAACAGTAAGTTGAATCCAGAGTCGGCGTTGCAATATGACCTGGGATTTGTGCTGAACAAGGATTGGAAGCAAGGCATCGTCGACCATTTCCGCTTACAGGTGGATGGCTATTACAATACGGTGCACGACAAAATTGTGGCTTATCCCAAGGGACAGCAGTTCCGTTGGACGATGCTCAACTTGGGCAAGGTACACATCAGGGGCGTCGATGCCATGGCTGAAGTGGGACTGGAACCAGCCAAGGATTGGAAAGTTACGGCCCGCTTGCAGTACACTTATCAGGATGCTCGCGACGTGACCGATTCCAATACCTCTTATTATAAGGACCAGATACCTTATATCCCATGGCACAGTGGGTCTGCTATCTTGGGCCTGTCATGGCGGGAGTTGGACTTGGCGTATAGCTTCATCTATTCCGGTGAACGTTATTCGCAGCAAGAGAACATCCTCTACAACCATCTCCAGCCCTGGTATACGCACGACATGAGCGTGGTTTATCATGCCAGGAGATGGTCGGCAAGACTGGATGTCAATAACATCTTCAGTCAGGATTATGACGTGATACTTAACTATCCGATGCCGAAGCGCAATTATATGCTGACATTGGAATATAACTTTTGAAAAAAATGAAGGATAAGATATATCATCAACCCAATCTGGCAAAGTCTTGGTTCTTAGCCTTGCTTTGTTTTCTGGCTCTATGTATGCAATCGTGTCGGGATAGCGACACCGTCATCTCATCTGAGCCTGAGGATACAGGCAGTAAGGCAGAGAAGGGCGATGTCATGGGACTCTACTTGCTCAACCAGGGCAATATGGGCAGCAACAAGGCTACCCTCGACTATCTGGATTTGTCGGGCGATAATAGTGAAAACGTCATTTATCATCGCAACATCTACTCTGAACGCAATCCTAACGAGATTAAGGAACTGGGTGATGTTGGCAATGATATCAAGATATATGGCTCCAAACTGTGGATGGTCATCAACTGCTCCAACAAGGTGGAGGTGGCAGATGCCTATACTTGCAAAAAAGTAGCGAAAATAGACATCCCCAACTGTCGATACCTTGCCTTTGATGGTGGATTTGCCTATGTGAGTGCCTATGTGGCTCCTGTGAATATGCGCCAGGATGCCGAGGTGGGAGCTGTCTATAAGGTGGACACGCTGACCATGAAGGTAGTGGACAAGGTGACGGTGGGCTATCAGCCCGATGAATTGGCTGTTGTGCATGGCAAACTGTATGTTGCCAACAGTGGCGGTTATCGTAATCCCAACTACGACCGTACGGTGAGCGTCATTGACCTCAAGACCTTTAAGGAGGAGCGGAAGATTGATGTGGCAATCAACTTGCATCGCTGTCGTGCCGATAAGTATGGACAGCTATGGGTGAGTTCCCGAGGCGACTACAAGGAGGTGCCTTCACGATTGTATTGGCTCAAGCCTAATGCTGCAGGGCAGATGGAAAAGGGAGGTGAACTGGAAGTGCCGGTCTCCAACATGTGTATCGTGGGCGATTCACTATATTATATAGGTGTGCAGTGGAATGAGACTTCAAAGAAGAATTCGATAGAGTATGGCATTGTGAAAGTCAGCCAACACAAGGTAATTGCTCATTCCTTGTCTAGTGCTCCGGAGATACAATCCATCGAGATGCCATACGGCATCATCGTCAATCCTCAGAAGAAAGATTTCTATCTGATGGATGCTAAAAATTACGTGTCAAGTGGTGAGTTGTTTCACTTCAAGGTGGATGGCACCTTCGACTGGCGAGTATGGACAGGTGATATTCCGGCAGAGGCAGCATTTGTTTATCGCAAACCTCAGTTGCCATCGTCGGATCCGAGCCAACCAGCCGAGAAGTATAGCAAGTATATCTTGGCGGTAGATGAGTATGTGCCGGCTCCAGGACAATTCGTCAATTCGATGCCTCAATATGAGGAGGGTGACGATGCTAAGGAGATGGCAAGAAAATGTACAGAAGCCATCGGTGGAGACAAGGGCGGTTTGGTGAGTCTGGGCGCCTATGGTGGTTACATCACCTTTCATTTCGATCATTCTATAGCGAATGTGAAAGGTGAGAAAGACCTTTACATCAAGGGCAATGCTTTCAAGGACAATAGCGAGCCTGGCATCGTGATGGTATCGCAGGATGAGAATGGCAATGGTTTGCCCGACGATCCTTGGTATGAACTTTCCGGCAGTGCTGATGTTGACAGTGTGGGCAAGGTGGTATATGGCTATGAGATAACCTATACCAAAGATGCCATGCAAGATATTCCATGGACAGACAATCAGGGAAGGAGTGGAGTTGTTAATCGCAACACTTTTCATGCCCAGGAATATTTCCCTTTGTGGTTGTCAAGTCCATTACGCTTCGAGGGTACCCTTTTGCCGCGTAATGGCCATGATACCAGCGGCAATGGAACCCATTGGGTTTGTGATGCCTTCCGGTATGGATATGTTGACAATGTGAGCAATAGTGACATCGATGGCTGTAGCTTCGATATCTCTTGGGCGGTAGATAAGAATCGAAAGCCAGTGGCGCTCGACCACATCGACTTCGTGAGAGTGTATAGCGCACAGAATCAAATGTGTGGTTGGCTAGGTGAAACTTCCACAGAGGTGAGTGGGGCTGAGGACCTGCATCTCCAAAAGTCAATCAGTGCCAAGAGTAGAAAAAGAGATAATAAATAATAAGATAATTTTAGTAATAAACAAAAAAACAATGATGAAAAAGTATTTTTATTTGTTGGCACTTGTGTGTGCCACTAGTTTCTTCACAGCATGTAGTGACGACGACGATGACAACACTCCTAAGTATGAGACCATCACTTTCGAGGGTAGTAACTGGAATGCATTGATAGATAATCCTCAGTATGGTGGAAAGATGCTCTATGGAGAGAGTGGTAGCGGCTTTACAGAGGATAATGGTGTGTATGAGTGGACTGATGCTACAACTTCTTTGCATTCAAAGATAAACGGTGCAGATTATGGTCATGGCATGTCTTGGGCTTATTATAATGGTGGTGCTGCTGTTTCTAACTATCATAGTACTATTGCTGAAGGTACATCTAATACACAGCTTTCTATTCCTGCAGATCTTGCAGCTCACTCTGGCAGCAACTTCTTGATGATTTATGGTTCAATAGATGGATATAATGCTCCTGTTCTTGACTTTAAGGATGGTAAGGCTCACACCATGAAAGGCCTTTGGATTACCAATGGTACTTACTTCCTCAATGTGATGGCTAATGGCAATGCCTTCTGTGCAAAGGCTACAAGTTCTACCCAAATCTCTGTCGTGTTCGAAGGCTTCAAGGCTGATGGTACTACATCTACAGGTACAGTTAAGTACACAGTTCAGGATGGTACAAACTCTTTGAAGAGCTGGCAGTATGTTGATCTCTCTTCTCTTGGCGAGATCAGCAGCTTGAAGGTGAACTATGAGGCTTCTGACGATATGAAGGGAGATTATGGTTATAATGCACCTGCATATATCGCAGTAGATGACGTAGAAATCTATAAGTAAATCTGATATAGCGATAGTTTCTTATGAAAACTGCTGTATAGAAACAAAAAAGGTGTGTCTTAAGGCAAAGACACACCTTTTCTTTTTGTTTTTGCGTCAAAGAATTGCCATATTGCCATACTGATAGGTTATCTCTTTGATTACGAATGCATTATGGGTATGGCAATTCTCTGTTCTTCGGTTCTATCTGCCATATATTGCCATAAAAACCAGCGAAATATAGGTGTTTTAGAGGGATTTTGGGGTGAAAACTAAGAGAGCATTGAGCAAAAATCCTTTTTTTCGGTTCAATGCTAGGCTTTTTCATTTGTTTTTTTGCAATTTAACTGACGACAAAGAAAAAATTACGTCCCGACGTAGCATCTGATACGTCCCGACGTAATAATCGTTATGTCCCGACGTACAGCCAGATACGTCGCGACGCAGTTTTCTGAACGTCCTGATTGCATCTGGTAAAGCTTTTGAAAACGGCTGCATAGAAACAAAAAAGGTGTATCTTAAGGCAAAGACACACCTTTTCTTTTGTTTTTTATTGTTTCAGAACCGAGTTCTTCTTTATCTTTTTCGAATCTTTATTCCTCCATCAACTTGCGATAGCGACCCTTCTTGATTTCAGTATCGCCCAGGCGGCGTGCTTTGTTGATTTCATACTCAGAATAGCTACCCTCGAAGAAGAAGACCTCACCATTGCCCTCGAAGGCAAGAATGTGGGTACAGATTCGGTCGAGGAACCAGCGGTCGTGGCTGATAACCACAGCACAACCGGCAAATGCCTCCAAACCTTCCTCCAAGGCACGGAGGGTGTTCACGTCGATATCGTTGGTAGGCTCATCGAGGAGCAAAACATTACCCTCCTGCTTCAATGCCAATGCCAACTGCAGACGGTTACGCTCACCACCCGAGAGTACGCTGCAGAGCTTGCTCTGGTCGGTGCCCGAGAAGTTGAAGCGGCTGATGTAAGCACGTGCATTCACATCTCTGCCACCCAGACGCAAGGTTTCGTTGCCCTGGGAAATCACCTCGTAAACGGTCTTCTGTGGGTCGATGTCCTTGTGCTGCTGGTCAACATAAGCCAGCTTCACGGTCTCACCCACCTCGAATGTGCCGCCATCTGCCTGATCCAATCCCATGATGAGGCGGAAGAGGGTAGTCTTGCCGGCTCCGTTAGGACCAATCACACCTACGATGCCGTTAGGAGGAAGCATGAAGTTGAGGTCGTTGAAGAGAACCTTTTCGCCGAACGCCTTCTTTACATGCTGAGCCTCGATAACCTTGTTACCCAGACGAGGACCGTTAGGGATGAAGATTTCCAGCTTCTCCTCGCGCTCCTTCTGCTCCTGGTTGAGCATCTGCTCGTAAGAATTCAGACGAGCCTTACCCTTAGCTTGACGTGCCTTAGGCGCCATGCGAACCCATTCCAACTCGCGCTCCAATGTCTTGCGGCGCTTAGAGGCAGTCTTCTCCTCCTGAATCATTCGCTTGGTCTTCTGGTCGAGCCAAGAAGAATAGTTGCCCTTCCATGGAATACCCTCGCCACGGTCCAACTCCAGAATCCACTCGCTCACGTCGTCGAGGAAGTAGCGGTCGTGGGTTACGGCGATTACGGTACCCTCATACTGCTGCAGGTGCTGCTCCAGCCAGTCGATACTCTCAGCATCCAGGTGGTTGGTAGGCTCATCGAGCAGGAGTACATCCGGCTTCTGCAAGAGCAGGCGGCAGAGAGCCACACGGCGGCGCTCACCACCCGAGAGATTGGTAACAGGCCAATCGCCAGGAGGACAGTGTAGGGCAGCCATCGCACGCTCCAGCTTGGAGTCGATGTTCCAGGCATCGGTTGCATCAATGATATCCTGCACCTCAGCCTGACGCTGCATCAGCTTGTCCATCTTATCAGGGTCTCCGTAATATTCTTCGAGACCGAACTTGTTGTTGATGTCCTCGTATTCTGCGAGTGCATCATAGATTTTCTGCACACCCTCCATCACGTTTTCCTTCACGGTCTTGTTCTCGTCGAGCGGAGGATCCTGAGGCAAGTAGCCCACAGAGTAGCCTGGGCTCCAAACCACCTCACCCTGGGTAGGTTGCTCAAGTCCTGCGATGATTTTCATCAACGTAGATTTACCGGCACCGTTCAAACCGATGATGCCGATTTTTGCTCCGTAGAAGAACGATAGGTAGATGTTCTTCAGAATCTGTTTCTGGTTTTGTGGGATAATCTTAGATACGCCCACCATTGAGAAGATGATCTTCTTGTCGTCAACTGTTGCCATGTATATAAATAAATGTGTATTTGTGAATAAATTGCCGAAATAGGCACTAACAGTTGCAAAGATACATTATTTTTTTGAAATTCTCGCCTTTCTTTCAAAGAAAAGTTGTATATTTGCATTGATAACATCAAATAGAGGCATTTTGTAATGCTTCTTTCATCTTTTAAAAAGAAAGGATATTTATGGATGCAACCTATATAGACCTGACTGTTCGCCTGTCTCTAGCTCTCATTTTGGGAGGAGCGATAGGTATCGAAAGAGAATACCGTGCCAAGGAGGCGGGGTTCCGCACTCACTTCCTGGTAGCCCTGGGTAGTGCACTTTTCTGTGTTGTTTCCCAGTATGGATTTGGCTTTGATCTGAAGGATTCCTCGCGCGTTGCTGCCCAAGTGGTTTCGGGTATCGGATTCCTGGGCGCCGGTACCATCATCTTCCAGAAGAATGTGGTCAGGGGCTTGACTACTGCTGCAGGCTTGTGGGTGACGGCAGCTATCGGATTGGCTTGCGGTACGGGAATGTATGTGGCTGCAGCTATTACTACGATGATGGTGTTGATGGGACTGGAGGTGCTGAATTATCTGATACCGCAGTTGGGAACCTCTACCATCGAACTGAATTTCTCTGCTCCATCAAGGGACAGCGTGAAGGAATTCATCAGTAAAATCAAACAGAAAGGCATGGAAGTTCATTCTTACGAACTGAAAGAACGGAGATTTTCTAAGGAAGAATTTGTGGAGGCGAGCATTGAAATAAAAGCCAAACGGGGGTTCCATACGCTGGAGATTCTGGATTATATGAATGATTTCTCGGACGTCACGATTTCGACGATTAAATAGAAAGAAAAGATAAAAAGGAGTTAAGACCATCATCTTAACTCCTTTTATCTTTATATGCTTAGAAAATCCTAGCCAGATAGTCGTAATGTTCGCCTTCTGCCACGAGTTCGCCATGCAGACCGCAGGTTTCGGCGATGGATTTGAGCAATGGGAAATCTACGTAGAGCCAGTCGAACCTGTCGCCCTTTATATCCTTGTAAATCATCTGATAATCCACTTCACCATAGTAGGCACCATTCAGATTGATGTCGAAACTTCCGTCTTCATTCTCGTAGATATATTTGAGGTCGGAGGAATCGATAAGAATCTGTCCGCCCTTGTTGAGCAAAGCCTTGAGACGGTTGAAGAGGGTAGGGAGATGTTCTATCTTTCCGGCGATACCCGTTCCGTTCATCAGAAGGAGGATGGTATCGAAGCCTGTTTCCAGATGTTCATCGAAAAGATTGATGCATTCCGCATCCTTTACTCCTCTCAGTTCCATCGCTTCGCAGCTCAGAGGAGAAATATCAATGGCTTTTACCTCCAAGCCCTTCTCCTGCAAGGCGAGCGTATGGCAGCCGCTGCCGGCTCCGATATCCAGTACACGTCCTTTTGTGAGTTGCAAGGCCTTCTGCTCCAGCATCGGCATCTCTTCAACTTTTCTGAAGAGATGTTTCACCGGCATTTCGTCCTCTTCGAACATAGATGATAGCACACGTAATCTTCCTGCTCTTCCCGATTTCTGATAATCAAGGATAGCGGCACCCATCGGGTCTTTGTCTTTTGATAATATCTTTGTATTCATTTATTTTGCAATTTTTGTATCGAGTAACCATTTCCATACAGGTATTACTTCGATATTCAATCCTTTTAGTTCTATATTTTCTTCTAATTCATATGTAAGAATGATAAGTCTTTTGCAATCAAGTACTTTTGATAGTTTGATAAGTGCTGTTGATTCTCTTTCCCAAGTTTCATCAGACTTTTTGGGGTTGTAGCTTACCTGTATGGCAGTTGCGACGTCTGGTATGTAAAAATCTACTTCCACGTTCTTGTTGTAAAAGAACACTTGCTCTTCCAGTCCATATCTTCGAAGTAGCTCCATCGCAACCATATTCTCCAATAATGATGTGTCAACATCCATGGCAAGTATACTGATGATGCCGTTGTCCACAAAATAGTATTTGGGATTGGTCTCACGTTGAGTGAGATTGTCGGCAATATTCTTGATGGGATAAACCAAGAATGCATCTTTAGAGTACTCAAGATAGTTAATGAGTGTAGGTTTGCTTAGTTTTGCACCTGTAGATGCTATTATATTTGTGAGACGTGTAAAAGAAATCGGTTGCTTTACACTTTCTGCCAATTTTCTGAATAGAACTCGAAGAGAAAATTGATTTTCAATTTTGTTACGAGAAGCAATGTCTCCTAGGTAGATCTTTTGATATACACTATTGATATAATCTCTTTTTGATGCTAGTCTTGCTCCTTCCGGGAAACCGCCAAAACGGAAATAATTAGTGAAATGTCGTTGTACTTCAGCTCTTCCAAAGGTGGTTGCGAGAGTATTTGAATCATAAGACACTTCATTGGCTTGGAGAAATTCGGGAAAACTATATGGCATGATGTGTTTGGTGATATAGCGTCCTCCTAAAGTTGTTGCTACATCACTGCCAAGCATTTTTGCATTGCTGCCTGTAATATAGACTCTGTATTTGTTGTCTGCCAATCGGCGTGCGAATTTTTCCCAACCGTTGATGTTTTGTATTTCATCAAGAAATAGAATAGGACGTTCTTTTGACATCATACCATGAACTTCAAGGATAAGATTAAGTTCTTGTGCAGTCATCCCCATCAGACGTTCATCCTCAAAATTGATGTAGAGCATGGAGTCCCAGGTGATTCCCCGTTTCAGGTTTTGTTGAATCTGCTGATAGAGCATGAAAGATTTGCCAGCTCGTCTGACGCCAATCAGAACATAGTTGGCAAAATCTTCCATCTGGAAGTTTCTTGGAACGACATGTTGTAATTCTACTTCTTTTCTGTTCTCCAAGAGTATTTCTCTGATTACTTCTTTTTGTATCATAGCTCAATATTGTTTAATTGACTTTGCAAAAATACAATTATTTTGTTAAATCGACTAAACAATATGTATAATTTAACATAAAAAGTCTCTTTATATCATAGATGATATCATTTTTTAAAGATACCAGATAATTATCTGCTGCTTCTTAATATTTCTCCTACCTTTTGCTTTTCGCTTTCAAAACTGAATTGCTGATAGATGATAATGGCATTCTGCAAATCTATGATATGAGGAGCCATCAGTCTGAGGGCTTTCATCTTGCTGTCGCCAAAAGTGAATATATTCATCATGCTGACGGCTTGGGCACAGGAATAGTAACAGCCGAGGCTAGCTACTTCTATCAGATCGAACTTGTTGTCATCAAAGCTTGCCTTCTTCACCTTATTATATAGTTTGGAGAAGGAAGCATCATCGAGACAATAGCCGTAATCTATTCTGCCATCTGGATCACATTTTCCATCGTAGATGGGTGGGGTAGGGTGTTGTGGCTGCTGTACATTCGATGTTTGGCTGTTTAGTTCTATGATTTTTGTATCGTACTGCACAACCTTTCCGTTTCTGTCGAAGAAGACCGTGATGTACTTGGAATCTCCAGACAGATAATTATATTTGTCATATTCCCATTTGTCCCCATACATGTCGAAACTGGTGAGCTTAGGTTTTCCAAGAATGGCTATTACTTCCTGCTTGGTCATTCCCCGCTCCACGTTTCTTTTTCCTTTAGCCGAAGCCGAAAGGCATACGGCAAACATCAATATGGTTGTGGCGATGAGCGCCATTACTTCATTTCTTTTCATAAGCGATACTGTTTTTATAAGTTATTATATTGTTTTATGGTTGCAAAAGTACAGCTTTCTTTTGAAATAAAAAGAGAAGGATTCCCTAAAGTAGAAGGGAAAATCCCTATTTCCGATTTTGGTTATTTGTTTCACTTTTCGGGAATGGCTGTGATTATAAAAAGAGATAATTATTTGCTGCTAAAGTTTGAAATGACTGAACAAACGCACCGAGACGACTGGGTAAGTAACGAAAGGCGTTTAATCAGATTCAATGAACTAATATATTAAGTATACGAAGCCTGTTTCTAGAAGATTCCGACTGCTGAGCCTAGTGGCAACCCTCTTTAGTTGTACGACTATGTACCAACTTTTAGGTCGAACCATGAAGCGAATAAGTTTACGGCAAGACATCCGCAGCAAAAAATTGTGGCAGACACAACAATGACTCGAAGTAATACAAAGAAGAAAAATAAAATGAAAAAGTCCGTGAGCAAATGAATGCCCACGGACTTTTTAGATTATCTTATTCTTATAAATGTCTTATGCCTTGAAACTCTCCAAGTCTTCTGCCTTGAAGTTCTGGATGTATGCTGAATGACCGAGAACTTCCTCCTCTGCCATGCGAACATATACGTTGGCACTCTTCTGGAACATCTCTGGTGCCTTGGTAGCATCGTCGAGGATGAGGAGTGACATTACGATGTCGCCTGTCATGTTGTAGAGACGGCGAGCCAGGAAGTCGTGAACTGCCTGATCGTTTGCCTCCTTCACCTTGTTGATGGCTGCCTCGTAAAGATCTACGAGCTTAGCTACACGCTCCTTCAATGCCTTCAAATCATCAGATACCTCATTCTCCAACATCTCCTTGATGATGCTGAGATAAGTACCGTTGGTGATGTAGCGGATGGCTGCAACAACCTGAAGCTGGGTAGTTCCCTCGTAGATAGAGAAGATGCGGGCGTCACGGAACAGGCGCTGGCACTTGTACTCCATGATGAAACCAGAACCACCGTGAATGCTGATGGCATCGTATGCATTCTGGTTGGCATACTCTGAGTTCATACCCTTTGCCAATGGAGTAAATGCATCAGCCAAGCGGGTATATTTCTTCATCTCCTGACGCTCCTCTGGAGTGAGCTTAGTGTCGCGGGCGATGTCTTCCAAAGCCTTGTAGATATCTACGTAGCGAGCGCAGCAGTAGAGGAGTGAACGGCCTGCATCCAACTTAGCCTTCATTCTTGAAAGCATGTCGTATACAGCTGGGAAGTTGATGATCTTCTCACCAAACTGAGCACGCTCCTTGGCATAAGCCAAACCCTCGTTGTAAGCCTCCTGCTCAACACCTACACTCTGAGCAGCGATACCCAGACGGGCACCGTTCATCAGAGCCATCACGTACTTAATCAATCCGAGACGGGTGTTACCGCAAAGCTCAGCTTTGGCATTCTTGTAAACCAACTCGCAGGTAGGAGAACCGTGAATACCCAACTTGTGCTCGATGTGACGAACAGTTACGCCACCATCACGCTTGTCGTAGATGAACATAGAAAGACCACGACCATCCTTGGTGCCTTCCTCTGAACGAGCCAGAACCAGGTGGATGTCTGAGTCACCATTGGTGATGAAACGCTTCACACCGTTCAGACGCCATGTGCCGTCCTCATCCTGTGTAGCCTTCAGCATTACGCGCTGCAAGTCAGAACCTGCATCAGGCTCAGTCAAGTCCATACTCATGGTCTCGCCTGCGCAGATGCGAGGGATGTACTTCTGGCGCTGCTCCTCAGAACCGAACTCATAGAGTGTATCGATACAGCTCTGGAGCGACCAGATGTTCTGGAAACCGGCATCGGCAGCAGCGATGACTTCAGAAGCCATAGAGAAGATGGCGTTAGGCAAGTTCAAACCGCCGTAACGACGAGGCATTGACAAGCCCCAGAGGCCAGCCTTGCGGGTAGCATCGAGGTTCTCGAATGTCTTGCTGGCATAAATCATGCGGCCATTCTCCAGGTGTGGACCTTCGAGGTCAACATCCTCAGAGTTTGGTTCGATGATGTTAGCAGCTACATCGCCGGTAATATCCAGCAATCGCTTGTAGTTCTCGATGGCATCCTCGTAGTTTACTGGAGCATCTTCAAACTGGTCTTTTTCTACATAATTTCTTTCCTTCAAGTCCACAACACGCTTCATAAGCGGATGATTCAAGTGGAACTCTATCTCAGGATGGTCTGTATAATAATTAGCCATTTTGCTTTTCTTATTTAAATAATGTGTAATGCAGATTACTTAGAATTCTGCTTGTAGTACTTGATGAGCTTAGGAACCACATCTTCAACATTGCCGTTGATAACGTAGTCGGCAATCTTGTTGATTGGAGCATCAGGATCGTTGTTTACAGAGATGATGATGCCTGAATCCTGCATACCGGCGATGTGCTGAATCTGACCAGAGATTCCGCAGGCGATATATACCTTAGGATGAACGGTAACACCAGTCTGACCAATCTGACGGTCGTGATCTACCCAACCTGCATCTACTGCAGCACGAGAAGCACCTACCTCACCATGGAGGAGATGAGCCAATTCGAAGAGCTGGTCGAAGCCTTCCTTGCTTCCTACGCCATAACCGCCGGCTACGACGATGGCAGAACCCTTCAGGTTGTGCTTGGCAGCCTCTACGTGGTGGTCGAGTACCTTTACAACGAAGTCCTCAGCAGGAACATACTTGCTTACTTCTGGATAAACCACTTCCTTCTTGCACTCACCCTCGTAGATGCTCTTCTGCATCACGCCAGAGCGGACAGTAGCCATCTGTGGACGGTGGTCTGGGTTTACGATGGTAGCCACGATGTTACCACCGAAGGCAGGACGAATCTGATAGAGCAGACCCTCGTAGTGCTTGCCGCTCTTCTTATCGTCGTAATCACCGATTTCAAGTTCTGTACAGTCGGCGGTAAGACCGCTGGTCAATGAAGAAGAAACACGAGGACCGAGGTCGCGACCGATAACGGTAGCACCCATCAGCGCAATCTGAGGCTTCTCCTCCTTGAAGAGGTTGACGAGAATGTCTGTATGAGGAGCTGAAGTATATGGGAACAATCCCTCAGCATCGAAAACAAATAATTTATCTACACCATAAGGGAGAATCTGATCCTCTACCTGACCCTTGATGCCGGTACCAGCCACGATGGCATGGAGCTCCACGCCCTGCTGGTTAGCGAGCTTACGACCCTTGGTGAGCAATTCCTGAGATACTTCGGCAACGGTTGTGCCTTCTACCTCGCAATATACAAATACGTTGTTCATTGTCTTTTCAAAATTATCCGATAATACTTTCGTTCAACAATTCCTTCATCAGTCCGTCGATGTCTTCATCGCTGCTGGTCAAGGTCTTGCTTTCCTTAGCCTGGAACACGATGTTCTTCACGGCCTTCACCTTGGTAGGTGAACCGCTCAAACCGCACTGTGCAGGGTCGCCGTCAACATCGGCAACACTCCACTGGTTCAGAGTGAGGTAAGGGCGCTCTTCATAGAGGTTGGCCCAAGGCTCATCACCCTTGCGCTCCATAGGGCAGGTAGCGTATTTATATTTCATTACGAGCTTCACGTTGCATGGGCGACATGGAGCAGCACTTCCGTTTACGGTGATAACCAATGGCAATGGAGCCTCAACAGTCTCCACACCACCATCAATGAGGCGGCGTATAGTAGCCTTGCCATCCTCCACCTTGAGAATTTCCTCTGCGTAGGTTACCTGGTTCAATCCCAACTTCTGAGCCACCTGCGGACCTACCTGGGCTGTATCACCATCGATAGCCTGGCGACCACCGATTACGATGTCAACGTCACCAATCTTCTGGATACCAGTAGCAAGGGCATAGGAAGTAGCCAATGTATCAGCACCGGCAAAGAGACGGTCGGTAAGCAACCAACCCGTATCAGCACCACGATAAAGACCCTGGCGGATGATTTCGCCAGCACGTGGAGGACCCATAGTCAAAATACCAACTGTAGAACCTGGATTCTGCTCTTTCAATCGGAGAGCCTGCTCCAATGCGTTCAAATCTTCAGGATTGAAGATTGCAGGAAGGGCAGCGCGATTTACTGTGCCTTCGGCGGTCATCGCATCCTTACCCACATTTCTTGTGTCAGGTACTTGCTTGGCAAGTACTACGATTTTTAAACTCATATTTTTAAAAATGGTTATTGTTATAATTTCCTAAGTTTGTTAGTGCTCAGTACTCAAGTTGTACGTCGTCTAGTGCGATTGTCAGACTTGCTATCGTCCAATAAGTTACTGTCCAATGTTCAATTTGGGACAAAACACGGGGGCAAAAGTAACACTTTTTTATGGCTTACGCAAATATTTTATAAAAAAAATGCCCATTTAGTCTTGCTTTGTGCGCAAAACGCAAGAAATGTGCATGTTTTTTAGAACGTCCGTACTTAACTTTGCTGGCTTATTCAAAGCTCTTGAGTCGAGCGATATATTTGCCCAGAATGTCGAATTCGATATTCACTACCGTTCCCACTTCGATGTCGCAGAAGTTGGTATTCTCTCTGGTATAAGGAATGATAGCAACGGTAAATGTGTTGTCTGTAGGATCACATACGGTGAGCGAAACGCCGTTAACGGTAACGCTGCCCTTGTCCACCGTGAAATAGCCTTTTCTTGCCATTTCCTTGTTGAGCTTATATTCGAAAGTAAAATAAGTAGAGCCATCAGCGTCTTTCATAGCGATACATTTGGCAGTCTCGTCCACGTGTCCCTGTACGATATGACCATCCAGACGGCCGTTCATCACCATAGAGCGCTCCACGTTCACCTTGTCGCCTACCTTGAGCAGACCCAGATTACTGCGGTCCAGGGTTTCCTTCATGGCGGTAACGGTATAGGTACCGTCCTTGATTTCCACCACAGTGAGGCAGACGCCGTTATGTGCCACGCTCTGGTCGATGCCGAGTTCATCAACAAAAGAGCATCTCAATGTGAAGTCGATGTTCTCCTTATCATGCTTGATAGCTACGACGGTAGCCATTTCTTCTACGATTCCACTAAACATATATTCTATTTTTATTTGGTTTCATTATTATTTAGAATGCAAAGATATTGCATTAGCTAGAAACAGCCAAATTATTTAAGTTCTTTTGATAAAATAAGCAAGATAAATTTGTTTAATTGCCATATTTTTTATATTTTTGCACATCATAATATATGCACATGATAAATGTGATATACATGTCTTTTCAAAACTCCACCGAATATGAAGAATAATGAAGACTATATAATAAGGTATAGGAGCAGCAAAATTAGATAACACAGTTTAGGTAACAATAAAAACATTTGAAGACAATGGAAATCAAGGAAGGTTATATGCCCTTCATGGGCTATCAAACATATTATCGTATCGTAGGTAAAACAGAGGAGGGCAAGAGCCCTATCATCCTCTTGCATGGTGGACCAGGCAGTACCCACAACTATTTCGAGCTATTGGATAGGGTAGCGGAATCAGGTAGAGCTGTCATCATGTACGACCAGTTGGGCTGTGGCAACTCATTTGTGGAGGGACATCCCGAACTCTGGACTCCTGAGACTTGGCTCAACGAACTCTGTGCGCTCATCGACTATCTCCACATCGACCATTTTCATCTCTTGGGACAGTCGTGGGGTGGCATGCTCGCCATCATCTATCTGATAGAGAAGCAAGCAAAGGGCGTGAAGTCAGCCATCCTCAGCAGCACTCTTTCGAGCAGCAAGCTTTGGGCAAGTGAGCAACATCGCATGATTAAGTTTATGTCGGAGAAAGACCAGCGTGCCATCGCTGAGGCTGAGGCGAAGGATGACTTTTCGAGCGAGGCGTATGCCAAGGCGAATGAACACTTCATGCTCCTGCATTGTGCCGGTGAGGTGACGGAGGATAGTCCAGAGTGTCTTCGCCGGAAGAAGCGTGCTGGTGCTGAGGCTTATCTTCATGGTTGGGGACCAAATGAATACACTCCTACTGGTACGCTCCGTGATTATGATTACACCGACCGCTTGGGCGAGATACAAGTACCATGCCTTGTGATGAGTGGAACCAACGACCTCTGCACTCCATTGGTAGCAAAGACACTTTATGATGGTATCCAAGATTCCAAGTGGCATCTCTTCGTAGGAGCCCGACACATGCCATTTGCCGAGCAAAACGATGAATATTGCAAGGTGTTGGAAGAATGGATGGAGGAGAAAGAGGGAAAGTGATTTGGCACTTTCCCCTTTTATTTCATGATTCCATTGTCAGTATCAGAGAGGTTGACTCTCTTTTTGTCCAATTGATTGGATAAAATAAGCATAAAACCGTCCAATTGATTGGATGAAATCAATGGAAAAAGTGCTGATAGTGGTGCCAAAAGTCGATTTTTTTAGGACTTTTGGCACCACTATCGGCATTTTTTAGTAAACTGAATACGATACGAAAGCCTCTAATTGCTTCTCTATTTCAGCGAAAGGTACATTGAGGTCAAGAGTGCGGAAGTATATGGTATTGCCATCCGCAAGCTTCATACTTCCATTGGGTGTGATGTCTTCGTCTGTTTTAGCATAAAGCAACATGCCATCCACTTTGCCCGAATGCAGTTTGTCCTTATTCATGACATATGTATGAATTTGGTACAAGTTGTTAGAATGTATTGTCGCTTTGTCAAATTGCACTTGCATGGTATGTCCATAATACTTGGTGTCAATGATGAGCGTTCGGTCATTGAGAGTAAGTAATATGTCAGTTTGCATAATAGGAAGAACATGAGTGGAAGATACTTCTCGGTCGATGTTCCAATCTATTTGTGCAGCTTGAGCCTTGTATTCAGGATGTTTAGACCTATAGTATTCTAAGACAAACTTCTCGAAAAGGCGACAAAGATGTTCATCAGTAAATGACTTCATCTTGTATTTCCCCTTTTCTGTTGTCATCAGAATATCCTCGGTAAGGAAATAACAGATATAAAGTAGCATTTGATAGGATTTGTTGTTTCTGTCAAATGTCAGTATATTCCATTTTATCGTGCTTAGTTCGATGATGTCGATGCCTGAAAAGAACAGCATGAGATTCTTTAGCTTGGTCTTTTGATCTTTTTTGATGTTTCCGTGCTTGAGAAGACCAAAGACAGTTGCTTTTATAATCTGATTGAAGATGTTGTTTTCCGATAACTCATCATATTCACAACCGATTTCTTGCTTTCTGCATAACTTGTTTTGAATGGTAGCGTTCAAGTCAAGTTTTCCGCGAAGGGTAGGGAGTGAGTCTTTGCGAATGATATATTGCTTGAAAATACCTTGTTTCAGTTGGCATGAGATGCCCTTGATGAGAATTTCGGCAAACAATTGTTGTATGTTGTCGAAATTCTCACCAGCAATCTCTTCATAGTTGTTCTGCTTTAGCTCACGAAAAGCATAAGTGAGCATATAGTAGATGTTGAGTATGAATATGTTCTTGTCTTTCGTCATTTGAGTGCGTCTAATAGTTTTTCTACAGCCGTTTGATACTTCGAATCGTTGTCAAACCAATATTCTCTAAGCATTGGCTTGAGGTCGTATTCCACAATATTTTCCAACCACAAGTCGTTGATGTCTTTTGGTTTGGAGGAGCAGAAGTAACTATGACCGATACAGAACCCTGAACCAAGAGAATCGTCATTGGTAATGTCTTGGTTGAGTGAAACTATGGCATTGACAACGTTATCAAACTTATCATTTCCTATGGACTCTTGGTACTTCTTGAAACCTTCAGTGTCAAATCCAGGAGTCATTTCATAGAAACTAAATCGACGGCGCAAGGCATAGTCTATCATGGCAAGACTTCTGTCTGCTGTATTCATCATACCTATTATATATAGGTTGCTTGGCACACAGAACATTTCGCCATTATAAGCCAATTTAATTTCTGTGTCTCGATAGTCTTTTTCTATTAGCATTAACAATTCACCAAATATCTTGCTCAGGTTTCCACGATTTATTTCATCTATAATGAAGTAGTAATCTTTGTCCGGATTACTTTGGGCTCTTTTACAGAAGTTATAGAAAACTCCCTTTTTGAGTTCGAATCCACCATCTTCGTTAGGTCGATACCCCATCATGAAATCCTCATAGCTATAATTTTGGTGGAATTGGATGAATTCGATTCTCGATTCGTCTATATCCCCCATCATAGAGTAAGCTAATCTCTTAGCGGAGAATGTCTTACCTACGCCAGGTGCTCCTTGCAAGATGATGTTCTTCTTGTTTTGCAAGAGCAAGCGCAGCTTGGTATAGTCTTCTTCGCTCATATATACCTCATTGAGAAAATTCTCTTGTGTATAGGGTTTCAGCTGTTTGTTTTCTTCTTTTGGATTGGATTCTCTGATGAGATCAATCAGGTACTCATATTCGTCAGGGGCAACTTTGAATAGTGAGCCATTCTTGTTTTGAATGAATTCCATGCTTTTTAGCTCTGGTGCATCCTTGAATGAGGCGTAGTCTATAGGGTATTGCAGGGATTCAACTTTTTTGAAACAAATATGCTGCCCATCTGATGGCGTGTCGATTTCGGCAATGGCAACGATTTGTTTCACAGGGTTGGCCTCATATCCTATGACAATATCCCCTTTCTTGGCATTCATGAAGTTTTGGAAGACTCTTCTTGGATTGCCGTTCTCATTGTAAAGAGTATAGTCTTGTATATCACCAACCTTCATCTTGGAGAAACTCCAAATCTTAGGACTGGCTACGAGCCACCAATATTGCTTGTTGATATTGTCTTCTGTCTCATTTGTAGCTTCTGTAGTCTGAACATAGTCTAATTCTTTCAAAATAGTAAGCAATTCTTCGTAATAGTCAAAGATGTCCTTGTCTCCTTTCTGCTGCATTAGGAAAGCTTGAAGTTTTGATATAGGCATAGCTTTAGCTCCTGCTAAACCAAAATGTGTTGCCAATTGTACAAGCATGTCTTTCTTGTAAATGGGGATAAGTTGGTTGTTGGAGTATAAGAATGCTATCTTCCATCTGTAGCCTTCTCCTAATTCTGTGATCGTATCTAAAACCTCAAAGTTTCCATTGCTGGCGTTTGTTGCAATTTTGATGATAGCGTTCTTTACTACGTTGAAAGCTTCTTGAGCTGTAGGCTTATTATATCTTGCATACCAAGCATATTTTTCATCGCTGATAAACTTTGTGTTGTGAATATTGGTCTTAATACGATATTCATAGATACCAAATTTATATGATGAGCCACCCCATATAGATCCCAACTCGTATGTGCGAGATTCTAGCCAATAGCAGAAAGAGTCATCTTTGTTCAAATTGGTATATTGCTCCAAAGTCATGCCTTGGAGCGAATCCAGAGGAAATGTGTGAAGAAAGTCTTTCAAAAGCTTTTGGCGTAGTTTCTTAACTTCTTTTTTCCCTATTTTATCTGATGTAAGTTTTATATCGTTCATAATTTTTCTTTTTTTGAAAATAATTACTGACATAGTTACCGACATGGTTACTAACATAGTTACTAGCTCTGTTACTATTTCATGAAAAGTAGCAGAGCTTGAATTATCTGACTCTGTCGTTGACTTTGTCGTTCTGTATCAAAACAAAACGACAGAGTCGGATTGTTTATATTGTCTCCAAGAACAACAAGCCCTTTTTGGTCGTTCTGTATTGCTGCTTAGGACTTGTCGGCTTGTCTGGTACCGTAAGTTCCAGATAATCATGAAGTAACAGAGGCTCGATGAATGCCTTGAAGTTCTTTGATTGATAAGTAACACCGAGTAGCTCGAATATATCTTTTCTGAATTTCGGGTCTTTGCAAAATTTGAGAATGGATACAACTTTGTCTGTAGCATCTATGTATGTATCTTCTTCAGCTCTGTTACTAGCTCTGTTACTAGCTCTGTTACTAGCTCTGTTACTAGCTCTGTCACTAGCTCTGTCACTATCCAGCCAAAAAGTGACAGTGCTGGTACAAATATCACTCTCGAAAGTTACGTCATTGCCTGTGATTATTTTCCACTCATTCATCATGTCGAAACCATAACCGATAGTTTCTGATAGATTTACCAGTCTGAATATCTTGGCGATAATCGGGTTGCGAGGATTGGAATAGAGATGGTTGCCCAGTTGGGATATAGGCACAGGATAGCCACCTGCATTGAAGAACTCGACTCTGTCGGTGTAGATATGGATGCAGGAGTGAATGGTGCTGAAAGGGTCGAAGTGGGAGAGCATATTGACCAATGCCTCTCTCAGAATCTTGAATTGCGAGCGGTCTTCCACATTGAATCCCTCGTCGTTCATCATGAATGGAGTATCCACGATGAGGCGCAGTCTCCTAATCATAATCTGAAAATACTCCCAAAGGTTCTCTTGCTCTGGGATGCGATAGGTATAGCGAGTTCGTGCTTCTCTCACGCTTCTGCCAGGAATCTCCACCAAGTCCATCCAAAACGTAGGGACATAGCGGCGAACCCATTCTTCTTTGCCAAAGCACATCAAGCCGCCATAATTCAGATGTCCCTCATTATCGGCGATGCCGATGCGCTTGCAGAAGTCGGCGATGTCATTGCCTATCAGATTAGGTCGAGGACTGTATAGCTTGAAGTAATTGCGATAGTCGCGAATGGTATACTCGTTGAGCATGGAGAGATTGGAGTCTAAGAGTATCTGCTCAGACTTGATGCCGAATGATTGGTTATGAAACATGGCGGTTATCTCACCATTGGTTGCTCGCTGGTCTCCACTGCCAAATCGGATGAATGTATTCTGTGGATTGTTATAGTAGATAGGCTTGTGGGGTGATGAGGCGATATGAAATGCCAAAACCTTATGTCCATCTATATGATAGAGCATGCTCTTGGCATCGACTGGCTCATTGAACTTTTGGGAACGCAAGGTGCCCAAGAAGTCTTGTTCCAACTTCTCTGCATTGTCAACTCCTGATATTTCAAACTTCTTGCCATTCTGCTTTACTCCAAGCACTATCCATCCGCCGGAAGTGTTGGCGAATGCACTTACGGTTTCCCATATATTCTTAGGGAGTTCGCTCTTGGCCTCCTTAGCCTCGAAGTCCTCCCATTCGATGTCGTTGATTCTGTCTATCAGCTCTTCCTTTGTCATAATAATGATGATTAAATTGAAATATAGAATTTCTTCCTCCCTTCACTTCAAGAAATAGATAGGAGCATGCTGGGTGCCTTCCTTCTCCATGATACCCTTCTCGCAGAAATGAGTGAGCCACTTCTGTGCCATGTAAGGAGTCAAGCCAAAGAGGATGCGCAGGATGCGAGTGGTGATGTAACGATTCTTTTGAAGATACTCCTTGATATTCTCTAACATCTTTTCCTCGGAGTATTTTGTAGATTGGTTGGAATAGCGGGAGCGGACGAAATGGACGTTGCGCTGTACTTCCTCCATTAGCTTACCTTCTGGTCGGAAGTTGATGCCGGTGATGCGTACTTCCTTGCCCGTAATCTTCTTGTCTGGATTCTCCTCTGGCATCTCTAGGCTAGCCGACATGGAGAAGTAGCCTATCTCTGGGATGTAAAAGCGGCGTCCCATGGAGAATTCTTCCACCAAAAGGTCATGAAGCTCTGCCAACATCGCAGCCACATCTCCCTTGGTGAGTGAGCAGCGGCTCTGGATTTTCTCTTGCAGTTGCTTCTCGGTCATAGGTTCATGCTGCACGATACGAATGTATTGGCGCTTTTCTCCTGTGCCCTGGGCATTGTTGAGCATGTAAATGTCGTATTTCAGTTCCATATTTCTTGTTGTTTGATGGTTCGTTGTTTTCTATATTCTTTGTCTTCTATGAAAGATGATGCAAATATATATAATAATGTGATAACTTGTATCTTTTGGTGTAAACTATTAGGTTTATTTAAACATTGGTATATGTCATGTGATTATACGGCATTTGTCATCCGACCGTATGATAAGTGTCGTATAATCGCATGACAAATGTCACGCAATCGTTATAATTGCTTCCTTGCATCGTTATAATTGTTTTCTTGCATCTTTATAATAGCTTCCTTGCATCATATAAGTCACAACATTGTTACCATTCATCTCACCCTTGCCAATTCGCAGGGGGAGGTATGTGATGAGGCTGAGACTATCTATTACACCTTCGGACCTGAGAAGGCGCAGGAAATGGGGTTCAGTGGATGCAAGGTAGAAGGTGAATAAAAGGCGTTTTTCAAAAAACGCTCATTCAGAATGAGTGGTTTTGCTCAGAATTACTCATTCCGAATGAGTAAAAATGATAGATATTACTCATCGAGTGGTTATCGTAGGATAGTAAATGCTGTAAATGTTCTCTGGCTTCTCATTCATGTCGGCATTGAAATTTACCTCTATTGGGGATGCGCTAATTTGAAGCAAAAATGCCATCTCCATCAAAACTGATAGAGGTGGCATTGGGTTCTATGCAGTATGTCCTTTCTTACATCACATATGTATTAAATGAATGTGACTGAAAGTTGAGATTTTTATAATTTATTGTTCATATACTTTTTGATAAAGCGACCCACATGATTCTCTTGTAGAGTTGTTGGGAGGGCTTTGAATATTTTCTTTTGATTCGAAGAATCTTTTATCAAATGCTGATAGAACAGATAGCAGATGATGCCAGGAGAATGGATATTGCTGAGTGCGTAAGCCGTATACTTGCGCTCGTCCCATCCATCATGGTTCTTGCTTTCCTCTTCCACCCACTGCTTATAGAAACTTGATCCTGTGAGGCTGTAGTAACCATTGTGTACGCTTAGCTCTGCTATCTCTCCTGGCACAAAAGGAATGTCTATCCATTCCGAGCAGATGGTTCCATCTTTCATCAGTGCTCTCACTCTTCCCATGGTAATGTCCTTCAGGTCGTGCTTGTATGAGAAGTTTGTGCCGTTGGTAGCCACAAGGATGGGTTCTACATACATATCTGTTTCGTCTTTGTAACAGATAAAATAGCCACGGTCCCAAAGTTCAGGGTCACGCTTGCCAATAATCTCAAAGTTGCCTTTCAGGTTGGTCTGAGCATCTTTAAGCATCTTGGTCAATTGCTCGTTAGGCACTTCTTCTTTTTCTTCTTTGGTCTTTTCTTTTGGAGCAGCCTTTTCTTCTTGGGTGTCTATTGGGGTAAGATAACCTGTATATTGTGTGGCTTTATACGTTTGTTGGTTTATTTCATCAGCCACGCGGTGCTTGTTTAAAGGAGCTTTTCCTTCTACGATGCTGATGTTTCCTTCATAGCCTTTTTCGTTAACCAAACCATTCTCTATGATATGGCCCCATTCTATGGCACAGACTCTGCGCATGCCAGAGTGACCCATTTGTTGGCGATTGATAAGGACGCTATATGCCGAGAAATTTCCAACCATAATAAGGTCGTTGCCTACGGATATGTCAAAGTTCATCCATGTTTTAAGTGGGTTGTTGTTTCCATCTACCATATAGTAAAAGTCAGTTACAGGCTGATTGCAATCTTTTTGAAAAGCCTTGTTGATTCTGTCCAGTTCCTTGAGAAACTTGTCTTTCTTGAGAGTTTTAAAGCGATATTTTTTCCAACTCCATTGTGCAGTGTCACCAACCTCATTTTTTGCTCCTGATTGATTCATGGTGAACGCCTTGTTGCTTACCAATTTCTCCAAAGCCTCTTTGAAATAAGACTTTTGTGCCTGTGCTCCCATTGATGAGAACATCATGAGTAATAAATATATGACATACTTTTTCATGTTCTTTGTTCTTTAATGTTTATACCTTATTATATATACTTTCTTTAGAGTTTTACGGTGATTCGCCGTATTTGTTGGCGGTCATCCTCACTTTGCACGGCATTGCACGTAGTGGCTTGAGCTTCTGCTGTCTGCATTTTGAAAAGATGCTCTTCGGGCAAGGTTGACATAGGGAAGAGTACCGGACCTTTTTCTTCGGTGTCTGGCATGTCATCTCCAAACTCAGCTTTAGGTTTAGCCTCCCTTTTGGGTGCATTGAGCTTGGCGAAAGTCTTTTTCTTCTCGTATGTTCTGCTCTCTTCTGTGATGTCTTTTTCTGCTGTATTTTCCTTTTCTGCCGTCAAATTCTTTTCTTGCATCATAGCTTTTTGCATCGGCTGTGTAGCCTTTCTCACAGCCATTGTCGCATTGCCCGACGCAGAAGTGGTATCCTTGGGTGGTTGCAGGATGATAGCGATGATGCCAGCCACGCATGCTGCGCAAATCCATGGAAAGATACGCAAGGTGCGATGGCTGACCAAGCTCTTCCTTGCCTTCTCTATTACTTGTTGCTTGGTTTGGGAGGAGGCATGGAAATCACATTGAGGTTGGAGCAGTTGCTCTATATCCTCAAATCCTTTGTCATTATGGATGTTCATTTGATCTTTCATATACTTTTCTCCTTTCTGAGTCGTTGTTGGATATGTTGGATGGCATAGCGATAGCGAGATTTCACGGTAGCTTCTGGTATCTCCTCCAGTTCGGCTATCTCTCGGAACGTCAAGTTGTCGTAACATTTCATTCTTACGATTTCCGCTTGCTCCTGTGGAATATCTTCCAGCAGTTTTGATATTCTGAGAAATTCCTCGTGTATTTGTTTGTCACCATTGCTGTTAGGTATGCTTGCCGCTTCATTGATAGCTATGATTTGCGGACGATTTTGCGCAAGTAGTCTCGGCATGCGTTGCTAACAGAGCGAATGATGTAGCGGTCCAACTCTTCTACTTGTTGCCCTTCTTTCAGTTTCTTGAAAGCTGCAAGCAGCACCTCTTGCACAATATCTTCTGCATCCTCACGTTGCCCGATTCGAATATAGGCAAAACGAAATAGCCAGTCTTGCCGATTGTCGACAAGACTCTCCAGTTGTTTTATGAGCTTTTTGTTGCCTATATTCATTCGTTTCTTGTTTTTATGTTTGTACTTTTACTCATATAAACGTATATTTCTCAAAATAGATTTAAAAAAAACTCTTTTTTTTCATTTATTTGTTACTATTGTGATTGTTTATGTAAAAATGAATGCTACGAAGTATGGAACATAAGAAGATAGTGATAGCTTGCGTAAAAAGAATAGGCACGCATCCTTTCGTGGGTGCGTGCCTATACCTTTTATTATATGCTACCTTTAAATCACCTTGACACTCTTTTTTCCTTCTCTTCCATCAATCACGATTTTCTCGAAGACGATGGCTGGGTCGTTAGGAGTGAGGGTGAGGGTGTGGATGCCATCGGATGAGGCTGGCAACTCTAGCTCTATCACCTTGTCCACGATGCGAGTGGCTATCGTTGGATAATAGATATAGTAGATGTTCTCCGGCTTCTCGTTCAAATCTTTGTTGAAGTTAATCTCTACAGGAGAAGCGCCATCTAAACTTACACCATAGGTTAAGCCGCCCTTGTTGAGATAATCCAAGGTCGATTTGGTAATCACATGAATGCGAACCTTCTGCTTGCCATTAAATGCCTTGCCATCCGAAGTTTTGCTAACTTGCATCTTAAACTTGTAAGTGATGCTGGCTCCCTTTACACTCTTGGTATATGGCATCAGAGTCATTGCCGATACGCTTTTGCCCATGAATGGAATCTCTGTCCATTTTGCCTCGGCAGCATCCGTCTTGCTGCTATAGTAAGGAGCTTCGATTTCTACCACGCCGTTGTTTTCGCTGATAATCACTCCATCCTTGGAGGTTACCTGGAAGAGTTCCGGACAGGTATCCTTCTCGAAATCATCATTCCAACTCTTGTAGCCGATATGCTTCTGGGTCATCATGCCGTTCCACTTGCCGCCAGCCATCTTATGATTGTAATAGTCGCAGATGAGTGAATCGCGCTTGAAGAGACGCTCGCATTCATCAGCCCATACATTCGCCTTCGGATTGCCCTGCTTGTAGAGGACGTGGTTCTGTGCCTGGGCAAAGTACATCTGGTGCAGATTGCTCATCATCTCGATAGGGAAGAGGATGATCTGGCGATAGGCATCGTGATAGGATGCCGGCAGACTGTTGTACTGGCGCAGCGCATCGGCTTCGAGCTGGAGATACTGGTTTACCACCTCCTGCCATTCACCGTTTTCCAGACTGTAGGTGTTCTTGTTGAGCATCTCTGGGGTGCAGCGGCCGTTGTACTTGCAGATGAGGTTAAGAATGCGGGCTGCTTCATCGGCCTGCGATTCACCAAACTGCTGTGCGCACCAGTCGCGGGTATGGCGGGTGATGTTGTTTACATCGTATTTATGTGGATTCCAAGCCATGTCCATAAACTGGCTGATAGGATATTCCATCGGCTTGAGGTCGCCCACATTGAGAATCCAGAGACGGTCAATGCCATTCTCGTAAGCAAGTGTCAACTGCTCCCAAGGATTCTGCACAGGAGTAACGTTGAGCATCTTTGAGTTTCTTGGAGCACCTACGTAATCTACGTGATAGTATAAGCCCCAACCGCCTTTGTGCTTGCGTTCCTTGGCATTCGGCACACGGCGCACGTTACCCCAGTTGTCATCGCAGAGCAGGAGGGTTACGTCATCAGGCACCTTCATACCCTTGTCGTAGTAATCCAATACCTCTTTATATAGTGCCCAAACCTGTGGGGTTTCGCTAGCCTTTCTGCCGGTTACGTCAGCGATAATCTTACGCTGGTCGTTGATGATGTTGGTCATCAGCTTCGTATCAGCCTCTTCGCTCATTGCTTCATCGCCGTCGCCGCGCATTCCGATGGTTACAATCTGTTCTGTTCCTTTCATTCGCTCAATGCCTTCACGGAAGAACTTCTGCAGGTTAGCCTTGTTTTTCTGATAGTTCCATGGTCCCCATCCCTTTCGGTTGCGGGCGTATTCCTGGTGGTTGCGGGCCATCGGCTCATGATGGGAAGTACTCATCACTACGCCCATCTCATCTGCCGTCTTCTCGTTCTCCGGGTCATCTGCGTAGAAAGCCCAGCCCCACATGGCAGGCCACATCATGTTACCTCTCAGTCGCAATACCAGTTCGAAAACGCGCTGATAGAAACGGTGGTCGCCATATCCGGTGCCGTAGGTGTTCTTTACCCATGACGTTAGGCAAGGTGCCTCATCGTTGAGGAAGATACCGCGATAACGTACGGCTGGTTCGCCATCTGTGTAGATTCCTTTGTTTACGAAAATGGAATCGTGATGCTCTACAGGCACGTCTGCCCAGTCATACCAAGGCGATACGCCCATCTGCTGCGAGAGTTCGTAGATGCCAAAGATGGTGCCTCGGCGGTCGCTGCCTGCGATGACGAGCTGACCATCTATGAGCGTGATGATAAACTTTTCACGTTTGCCCTTCAGCAGATTTCCGTTGATGCGCTTCTGTTTCACCAGTTGGTCGATGGCTGCAGAATGGCCGAAGGTGCCTACGAGGATAGCTGGTCGGGCTGTGTCGGCTTTTTTCTGAAAACCGGCATCCGAGGTGAGGGTGCCTGTGGCTCCACTCACACTTTTTATATCTTTCAGCAGGGCATGAGCCGCATAGCTCACTCCTTTGCAGTCGTTGGTGTCCATGTAGATTTCTACCCGGTTATTGGCATTCAGCAGCAAGTCTCCTTGCTTGAAATTCACAAATCTGTCGGCTGCGCTCATGCTGATTGTTGAGAGCAGGGCAGCGCCAGCCAGGAATGTTTGCTTGATGTTGTTTAGTTTCATGTTTATTTATCTTGTTGTTATTTTATCCGATTGTCAGCAATGTGTTTTTGCCGGTTGCAAAGGTAGCCAAAACTATCCGGATATACTTTATTTTATGTAATCTTTAGTTTTTAATATGTTTCATTTTTACTTTTCTGTCCGTTTCTCTTTGTGTTTTCAAAGAAAAATAGTAATTTTGCATAGTAAAAACAGAAAAAAGAATATATATAATGATAGACAGACCGACGATAGCAAAAATTATGGATGCCACCAAGATAGAAGAGGTGGTATCTGAGTTTGTTACGCTCAAGAAGCGTGGCATCAATTATGTCGGCTTGTGTCCTTTTCATAACGATTCCAATCCATCTTTCTCTGTATCTCCAACAAGAGGTATCTGTCATTGCTTTACCTGCGGAAAGGGAGGCAATGCAATCAACTTTCTGATGGAACTGGAACAGATGACCTATCCCGATGCTCTTCGCTGGCTCGCCAAGAAATATAAAATAGAAATTCAGGAGCGGGAACTGACCAACGAAGAAAAACAGCGCGAGAGCGAAAGAGAATCCATGTTTATCGTCAACGATTGGGCGGCGAAATATTTTCAGGATATTCTCCTGCATGATGTGGATGGCATCGCTATCGGTATGGCCTATTTCCGAGGAAGAGGTTTCAGGGATGATATCATCAGAAAATTTCAGTTGGGTTTTGCGCTCCCTAAGCGTACTGCTCTTGCTGAAGCGGCTAAGGCGGCTGGTTATAATCCGAAATATCTGGTTGATACGGGACTCTGCTTCAAGGTGGATAAGGACGAAGCCGGCAATAAGTCGGGTGAGGATAAGATTCTTGACCGTTTCTCGGGCAGAGCCATCTTCCCTTGGTTCAGCGTGAGCGGCAAGGTGGTAGCTTTTGGCGGACGAGTGCTCGACAGCAGAACCAAGGGTATTAGCCAGAAATATGTCAACTCGCCTGATAGCGTTATTTATCATAAGGAGCGCGAACTCTATGGACTCTATCAGGCCAAGAAGGCGATAGCCAAGGAGGATTGTGTCTTTATGGTGGAAGGATATACCGATGTTATCTCGATGCATCAGTGTGGCATCGAAAATGTAGTGGCCAACTCGGGTACGGCGCTGAGCGTGCATCAGATTAGATTGCTGCACCGCTTTACCAGTAACATCGTTCTTCTCTATGACGGTGATAATGCGGGTATTCATGCTGCGCTGCGAGGTACCGATATGTTGCTCGAAGAAGAGATGAACGTAAAGGTTCTCTTCCTCCCTGACGGTAATGACCCAGATAGTTTCGCCCGCAGTCATTCGGCAGAGGAATTCAGAAGATATATTCAGGAGAATCAGACCGACTTCATACAGTTTAAGACCGATATTCTGCTACGCGGCGTGACAGACCCTGTAAAGCGAAGCCAGGCTATCAATTCGATTGTAGAGAGCATCTCGAAAATCAAGAATCAGATAACGCGCGCTTCTTATATCACCGACTGTTCTCACCGTTTGGGCGTGAACGAGGCAATCATCGTAAATGCCTTGAACAATTTTGTGCGCAACGGTATGAGTGAGCAGGTAAAGGCAGAGCGACGTGCTGCGGGATTGAAAGATTCGCCTGTAGCGGCAGCGCAGCAGGTGCAATCAGCGATGAGAGCGGTTACCCCACTGGATAAACTTCTGGAAGTAGAAGGACTTCTGGTACAGTTGATTATTCATCATGGCGACCAGCTCATCACGGTACAGGATGTAGACGGAAATGATGTGGAGGTAGCTGTGGCCCAGTATATCAGTCTTGATTTGGGTGGAGATGGCTTTAAGTTTCATAATGATTTATATAATCAGATTATGCAGGAGGCTGTGGAGCATCTCGAAAAAGAAGATGATTTTGTCGCCGAAACTTATTTTGCCAATCATCCGAATCCGGAAATCAGCAGGTTGGCAGGTTTGCCTACAGGTGACCAGGAGGTATCTACGGCTAGTCTGCAGATGAAGATGAGTGCCGACAAACTCCGTCAGTTCGTCTTTAAAGACATCTTGAGCTTCCGTACTCATTATATTGCTCAGCGTATTATTGAGGTACAGCAGGAGTTTGCCAAGAATCCGACCAATCGTGAACTGCTGCAGGAGTTTATGAAACTCAAGCAGATGAACACGCTTCTGGCGAGTCAGGCAAACAATATCTTCAATTAACCGGAACTCCTGTCCTGTGGGGGAGGAACTCTGTAATGAAGTATTAGAGATTTAAAAGGAGAAATGCTATATGATTTATTTTCACTGGATATATCTGTTGCTTTATGTCGTGATAACCGTTCCGGCTATCATTACCGTCTTGATGGACAATCGTCAGCCCGCCAAGACGATGGCATGGATATTGGTCTTCTTCTTCATCCCCTTTGTGGGTATTATCTTCTATTTTTTCTTCGGACAGAATACCCGCAAGGAACGGCTTATCAGCGACCGCAGCATGGACCAGCTCACCAAGCGCTCCATGCTCGAGTTCGTAGAGCAGGAGAATCTTCACCTGCCAGACAGCAATAAACCGCTGATGAATCTCTTTGCCAACCAGAGTTGGGCGCTGCCTTTTAAAGATAATCAGGTGGATATTTATACCGATGGCTACGATTTCTTCCTTACCTTATTATATAATATAGGACAGGCAAAGCATCATATTCATCTCGATACCTATATCTTCGAAGCCGATGCCTTAGGATATCTGATAGCTGATGCCTTGATTGATAAGGCGGAGCAGGGAGTAGAGGTGCGACTGATTTATGATGATGTAGGCTGCTGGAAGGTGAAGAATGAATTCTTTGAACGTATGCGTGATGCAGGCATTGATGTACATTCGTTCATGCCAGTCCGCTTTCCGGCTTTTACGAGTAAGGTAAACTATCGTAACCACCGCAAACTCTGTGTCATAGATGGTAAAGTGGGCTTTATCGGTGGCATGAATATAGCTCTGCGCTATGTGAAGGGTGATAAGAAACAGGCTTGGCGCGATACGCATCTCCGTATTGAGGGCGGTGGCGTTTACGCCATTCAGAGAGCCTTTCTGGTAGACTGGTATTTCGTAGACCGTACATTAGTTACCAATCGCCAGTATTATCCGCCGGTCAGTGTGCATATCCACAACAATTGTCTCGTACAGATAGTTACGGGCAGTCCTATCAGTCCTTGGCCTGATATCATGCAGGGCTATGTCCGCATCCTGCTTCAGGCCCGGAAGTATGTGTATATGGAAACGCCTTATTTCCTGCCGACCGAACCTGTATTGTTTGCCATGAGAACAGCAGCTCTGGCGGGTGTGGATATCCGTCTGATGTTGCCTCGTCATGCTGATGCCAAACTGGTAGAGTGGGCATCACGTTCGTATGTGATGGAGGCGATAGAGGCTGGCGTAAAGGTTTATCTCTATACGGCAGGCTTTAATCATAGTAAATTGCTCGTAAGTGATGATAATCTCTGTACGATAGGCAGTACGAATATCGATTTCCGAAGTTTTGAGAATAATTTCGAAGCGAATGCGTTCTTCTTTGATGAGGGGATGGCGCAGCGCGTGAAGGCTGTCTATCTGCGGGATGAGGCGAAGAGCATCCTGGTAGATGATGTATCTTATTTCGTAAAACGTCCGTTCCTGCAGCGTCTTTTCGAGAGTACGGTAAGATTGCTCTCGCCGCTATTATAACGAATAAATCCCCGTTTGCATCTTGTCTGGTGCAAACGGGGATTTTTTTTATCTGAATATTGAGAAGTTTACGCTTCCGTAACTTCTGTGCTCCAGAAATCGTGGATGCTCGGAGAAATCATAGTCTTTGCCATGCTCAAAGACGAAGATGCCTCCTTCGTTGAGATAGTCGCCATTCAGAACGAGGTCTGGAATCTGCGGCAACTCCTTCAGGGCGTATGGAGGATCGGCAAAGATAAAGTCAAACTTCTGTTTGCAGGTCTTCAGAAAACGGAATACATCACCACGAATCAGAATATCCTTGTCTTCGCCCAACTTCTGAAAACATTGGCGTATAAAGTTGGCATGATCGCGGTCTGCCTCTACGCTGATTACCCGGCTGCAGCCTCGTGATACCAGTTCGAGCGAAATGCTGCCCGTACCGGCAAAAAGGTCGAGGGCAGAGGTATCTTCGAAATCAATATATCCCTGCAGAACATTAAAGATGTTCTCCTTTGCAAAATCTGTTGTCGGACGCGCCTTAAACGAACGTGGAATATCGAAATGGCGTCCCTTATATAGTCCTGTTATGATTCTCATTTGTTTTAATGTTGAATATTAAATGTTGAATGTTAAATGTTGAATGTTGAGTGGGGCTAGCGCCTTTTTGTCAACGCACTTTACTTACTTAAGTACAGCGCCATCAAATCGAATGGCAGACCTTTAATCTCTGTGATGGGCGCACGGTTGAATTCGGCGGCAGGATTCAGAATGAAGGTCTTCTTGATGTAGAGTTTCGTGTTGTAGAGGAACCAGTCCTTATCCGGAACATTGCCTGATACATGCAACTCATCCTGCATCTGGTTGAATCCTAACTGCTTCCATACATAGAGAATGAAATAGAGGGCATCCTTGGCATGCTCGGCATTGAACGAGTTGAAGAATTTGAAACGGTTCTTCTCGAAACCGAAAACGTCCAGTTTCTTGTCGTGGAAATAAACATAGAGCTTGCGGTGAATGCCGGTGAAACTGCGATGATGCAGATAGTGCCACATCGGTTGCATGATAGGTGTGAAGCGGACATCCTTGAAGTTGTCTTCTACCACCATTTTCAAATCCTTGTTGATAGGGAATACCGCTACCGCATTCAGTTCCGGCTGCACTCTGTAGAGAATGGCATCGCTGTTATGACTGTTGAAGGCATGCTGATAGAGCACATCGATATCCTCTTCATGAAATTCTTCGATAGGAACCAGCAGGATAGGCGAATCGAGATATACGCGTACCTTCTGGTATCCCCGCTGCAGGAGAGTACTCTCCTTGAAAGCCTGACGCAAGTTGGCTGCCATCGAAACACCACTCTTTACAGTATAAGGTTCATAGATGAGCTGATGCTCAGCTTCACGGTCAACTACCGAAAAACTGAGGGTGTTTCTGCTCACGCGGATGGTGAGTCGTGCTTGCTGAATGTTGTTACCTTTTATTTGCATATCTGTTACCAATTACCTGCGTTGTTATTATCTGTCGTTAAATCGCCTATCTTGAGTCCGGGATAGTTGCCGGCATAGTTGGCCTCCTCTATCTTCTGCTGGATGGAACCTTCATCGAGTCCGTCGAGGAAGGTTTCATAACCGGCCCCACATTCCATCACCGGAATCTGCTTACCGCTTTTTCCTACGATAACCGTGGCAGCGAGTGTAAACTTCTTACCGTCGGCATAGGGAATGTATTGGGCATCTTCCTGTAAGAACTTGCCTTTTACCAGTGTCGGAAAATCGCCTGTATATACGCCGTGTTTCGCCTTGTATTTCTCTTCAGCCTGACGTATCTGCATCAGTTTCTCCTTCACCTCTGCTTCTCTGCTAGCCATAGCTTTCTGGAAGCGGATGGGCTGGCTCACACTCAGAATACAGAGTAGCATCATGATGATGACGCATGCTCCCAAAATATAATTATTCTTTATTCTTTTTCTCATTTCAAAAAGTATTATTACTTTTGCACAGCAAATAGGTGCAGTAAATTTTCTGCAAAGATACTAAAAGTTTTCGAAATATGAACATTGAAGAGTTAAAATATCAGATATTACAGCAATTTGGCTTTCCGCCAACCCCAGAACAGGCTCAAGCGCTCGATGTTTTCGTGCAGTTTATGACGGATAGTAATCCTCATGCTGTGATGATTCTCCGGGGTAGTGCGGGTACCGGTAAGACATCGCTCTCGGGTGCTATCGTCCGTACGCTCCGTGCCGTTCGCCAGAAGGTGATGCTCCTTGCTCCTACGGGTAGGGCGGCTAAGGTCTTCTCTCTGAACAGCGGGATGCCTGCCTATACCATCCATCGCCGCATCTATCGCGAAAAGGCGTTTGCCGGAGTGGATGGCCAGTTCAATCTCAATGATAATCTCTATACTGATACGCTTTTTATGGTGGATGAGGCTTCGATGATTGCCAATCTGGGATTGGGCGGAACCACCTTTGGCAGCGGTTGTCTGCTAGATGATCTGGTTCATTTTGTGTATCAGGGACGTAACGGCCGCCTCTTGCTGATAGGCGATAAGGCACAGTTGCCTCCTGTTGGTGAGGAAGAATCACCAGCTCTTTCTGCTGCGATGCTCCAGGGATATGGACTGTCGGTTTATGAGTGCGATTTGAACGAGGTAGTCCGTCAGAGTCAGCAGTCGGGTATTCTCTTTAATGCTACCCGTATCCGCCAGATGATTACCCACGATGACATTACCCAACTGCCTAAAATCCGTTTCTCCGGTTTCTCGGATATCAGGGAGATGCCGGGCGCAGAACTCATCGAGGCACTTGGTGACAGCTATCATCAGGTAGGACTTGACGATACCATTGTTGTGACTCGTAGCAACAAGCGCGCCAACATCTTCAACCAAGGCATCCGCAACATGGTGCTTGATAGGGAAGAGGAACTGGAGAGTGGCGACATGCTGATGATTGTGAAGAACAATTATTATTGGATGGAGGAAGAAAGAAAGAAGATAAAGGAAAGTGAAGAACGAAAAGTGAAGAGTGAAAAATTTAATACTTTAGCTAATCATATAGTTCAAAGTAACGAAGTTCCAAGTCATGAGATTCCTGCTTTCCTGGCTAATGGCGATAGGGCGAAGGTGATGAAGGTGAGCCGTCGCATCGACCTCTACGGCTTTCATTTTGCCACCCTTCTGTTGAAATTCCCCGATTATGACAATTATGAACTGGAGGCTACGGTATTGCTGGATACCTTGACGAGTGAGGCTCCTGCTTTGACCCATGATCAGCAGGAACAGCTTTTCCATAAGATAGAGGAGGATTATCAGGACATACCACTGAAGGCAGACCGTATGAAGGCAATTCGGCAAGACCCATATTTCAATGCTCTGCAAGTGAAGTTTGCCTATGCCGTTACCTGTCATAAAGCGCAGGGTGGACAGTGGTCGCATGTCTATGTAGACCAGGGCTATATGACGGATGATATGCTTACTCCCGATTATATCCACTGGCTCTATACCGCTTTTACCCGAGCCACAGAGATGCTATATTTGGTGAATTGGCCAAATACGCAGATAGAAGGATGAAGATAACAAAAAAGGCAGACTTTTTAGTCTGCCTTTTGTTTAGAAATGAGGTTACTCTAGACCTTCGTCACCGCTTCCTTCGCTAGGATTTGTTGGGGTGGTAGTGCTGCTGTCGCCATTGTCACCCTTGTTAGAACCCTCGTTTGGCTTGTTCTTGTCGATGACACCGTCGTTGTAGAGGATGCCGTTGGCACCTTGCTCCACACTGCCATCGCTCTTCACGTCGCCTACATACACAGAGTTGCTCACGCTTGAGTTTTGCACAGAGGCAAAGGCGATGTAGCAGGAGAGAAGGTCGTCAGACCAATCGGCAGGGAGTTTCAACACAGTTTTGCAATCTATACGACTCGCATCTTCGGTGGTGAATACTGCCTCGCCCTTTGTGAAATTGTAGACGAGAGGCATGGCGAAATCGTCGATGCTGGCGTGGCTCTCGTCAGAGTTGTCCTCCCAGGAAAAGGTCGCCACGTTGCTTGCCACTTTCACCGTGCAGAAACGGCCCGGCATCAAGGAACCGCTACTCACCAATACCTTGCTAGGGTCGATACCAAAGGCGGGATACTTGCCTGCCATGCAGTTGCGCACGGTGTGGCTCATGGCCGCATTGGTGGCTGTCTGGTGCTGGGTGTAGTTACGGAAACCCACTTGCAAGTAGGCTGTCATCACCTTGACAAACTTCTGTGCCATACCAAACTTGATGCGCTGTGACATCTGTTTCTCGGTACGAGGGTTCTTGATACTCTGGGCCTTGCCACGCATGTAAGCCATGCCCTTCCAACTACCACCAACTACTGTTCCTACGGTTCCATTGAATCCACCAAGGATACCTTGTTTAATTTTTCCCATAATCTTGTTCCTTTCTTTAATATTAAATTGTTAAACACTAAATGAATTCTATCTTTATCCCCTCAAAACTAAGTTTCTCGGAGCATGTATAGACTTGGTACGGAGCAGGTACGGAGAGGGTACGGAGCAAGTCTTGTCGCCGTTGAGCTAAATCATGGTCCGTAGCCCTCGTTTCCTAACCACATTGCAAAGATACTACTTTTTTCAGCACTTTCCAAGCATCGGTAGGAGGCTGCGCTCGTCTGCGTTTTGTTGCTTAACCTTCTCATATTCGCCGTTTCCTGTTCGTTTGCATAGACCGTGCTTGTTGACATATTCGCCTACATATTTCTCGGCTGTGCGCTGAGGAATGCCAAGCTTTTTTCCGATAGAAAGAACCGTTTGGCGATTGAACTTGTCGGGAAGGTTCTCGAAGAGTCTTTCGCTCTTAGGGCTTAGTTTGATTCCCAATGTTCCGTCTTCCTCCTTGTTTGGCATAAGCGTGGCAAAGATTTTTGCGGCGTGCTGCATCAGTGTGTCGGCGATGGTTATGGCATTGTCCAAGTCTTCGTCTCGGCAAATAATGGAGGTTGTTGCATTCTCAGAGATGGAGGTTGTGGGACTTTCGGAAAGCGTTTCCTCCAATCTTGCGATACTCAAAACCATGGCGATGCGGTAGGTGCTCAGTCCCAGTCGGTAGATGCTTGCCACAAAGTCTCTGCCCAACATGTTCTTGTATTCCTCCACTAGGCTCTCGAAGTATTTGTTGAATTGCTCACCTTGTGCATCAGTCAGTTCAAACAGGATGTCATTCGAGTAGGACTGACCAGTCTTTGGCTTCATGCTTTTGCTAGCAACCAAATGCTGATGGATGCGGAACACACGCTTGCCGATGGCTTCCATTTCCTCATCGATGGTGCGCTTAGCCTTGCTGAACACGTTGTGCCATTTGGCAGGAATATCCACCTTCATGAAGAGAAAGCGGGAGAAAAGTCCGTTCTCAGGTGAAGGGATGAGGTTGTTCACCTGTCCTGGTGTACCTGTGAGATAGACCGTCCATTTAGGGTTGTGAATCTCCACGTGCTCGTTCTCCTTGCGACGTCGATAGGTGATGTCCTCATGGTGGAAACCCTTGCGCAGACCATCGGAGAAATTGCCATAGTCGCTCTTGAGGGTGTTGGCGAGCGAATCAGCCTCAGTCTCGAAGGTGATGCCTTGGTCGTGGTTGTCGTGGAGGGCTTGGTAGATAGCGGTAGAGGAACAGTTGGCTGGTATCAACATTGAGCGATAAGGCGGTTCCTTGGGCATAGGCATGGCAGCGGACTTCTTGTTGCCCGAGGCACGCAGGTCAGCGAGTTGCTGTTGGTAATCGTCCACCTCCTGTTTATTGGCCTCACGTATTTCTTGCTCTATAGGACTCACCAGCTTGAGGCAAGCAGAGGTACGTCCTTTACCGCTGGCAGCGTTTGCCACGAGGAAGGTGAAGAGGTTAGGATATACTCGCATGTCATCATAGATGGCGAAGACCTCTGGAAAGGCTCCGCTCAGAATGGTGATGGAGGCAAGCAAGAGCATGTCTTTCTCGGTAGGTGTCTTGCCCAAGGTTGTGATGTCCTTGAAGATTGGGGGCAAGTTGGTGGCTACTTTGTCGCTGAAGGTTGGCAGAGGGATGGGTTCTTCTGTGTTTGCATCATTTGCAGAGTTTGCATCATTTGCAGAGTTTGCATCATTTGCAATGTTTGTAGAGATTGCGTTTTTTGTGCTGTTAGCAACTCCCATGGTAATGTTAACCCCTGCTTCCTTGGCATAACCGAAGAAAGAAGCAATGCTGATGCCAGAATGGTTGCTGTTGGAATTGAGTCGCTTGATACAGTCGTCATAGAGCTTGTCGCATTCCTTGTGGTTGTAATCGGCATTGAATCGACTGATGTCGTGGAAGAAGCTTCTGCCTTCCTCGCCCATTTCGAGCGAGATGCCAAAGGCGATGTTGCGCCAACGGTTATAGCCTGCGGTGATGTCGATACCCATCTCCACGATACGATTGGTCACTGTGCGGATTTGTTCCGCAGTATTGATGTTAGCCCATTGCTTTGGGCTGAATGTTTTATTTGTTGTCATAATTGTTATCTCCTTATTCTTTTAAAGTTTTTAATAACGTTATGATGCCATTTGAAAGGCATTTGAATTGGCTTTCCCTTCGGCCGCCGAACGCTGTTTCTTCACTCTTCGTTCTTCACTTAAAAAGGGCATATGAGTGGGTTCACGTAACAATGTCGGTCGTAGGGTAGGAAACAGGCTCGGCTCACGTTTTTGCAAGCAGGGTCAATGTCCACTCCATAGTTCAATCGAATGTAGTTTTGCAGAGCAAGAAACCAAGTAGCATGGTCAGCCTCTTGCAAGTCTATTGCTACGATGAGCTTCAGTCCATCACCCGAAGGACTGCGGAAGGCCAGTTCCAGTTCGAAGTTTTCCTTCATCACCTCATCGTGTATGAATTGCTGCTTGAGGTCTTCCACCTGTTCGTAACCGATGTGGTCGATGTCGATGCAGAGCAGACTGGAGTGCTGGATGAGACCTTGGTCGTTGCGACTGCTGAAGGTGCCGCTTGCTAGGATGTAGTCAAACTCCTTTGCCTTGAAAGCCTTGCGCTCTTTCTCGTCGGCAATGCCACGGAGCGTGTCCGTGGCTTGCTTGTAGAGCAGAGGGTTGGTGATGTAAGTCCAAAGATGGTAGATGCTCACACGGTTGTGGCTCAACACGTTAGAGATGGGATGTCGGTAATACTGCATCCGATGCTCGTGGAGTTGGTCAATGGTCATTGGCATGGTGTGCCTCCTTCCTTTGCTGGTTGCTCGACCTTTGGCATAACCTTGTCTTTTGGCATAGGCTTCACTCTGCTGTCTCTGTAGGATTCCTCCAAGAGTTGTTGCAGGTCGCTTTCCTTGTAGTAGCATCTTCCGCCCATCTTGGCGAAGGGCAGCTTGCCGTTGGAACGGAGCGTCTGCAAGGTACGCTGACTGATGTGAAACATTTCCATCACCTCATAGTTGTCGTGCCACTGGTCGAGTGGGGTGAGGGTAGGAGCTTGCACGGCTTGTGTAGACTGCACACTTTGCACGTTTTGCAAACCTTGCAAACTTTGCAAAGGTTGCATCGAGAGATATTTCTTCTCCATAATGTTTTGGCAGATGTGTTTTTCCCGAAGTCACCCTAGGCATCATCTGCATGAAACCAACACGGCGTGAGACTTCTGTTACGCAGTGCTCATAAAGAATATGGTATGCATCCCATAAAGGTTTCTGGGTGCAAAAGTAATGCAAAAGTATTCAAAATAAAAATACGCGACTGTATTTGCTCAAATTACGTTATGTCTCGTAAGTTAGGCTATCTGTCTAAGAGATAAGGAAATATCTGTATTTTAGAAAGTCCGATAAATGGATAGGTTCTGGAGATGTGTATGGTGAAGTAGGTGAATTATACAGATAAATAGTAATTTGGATACAGATAATGAGAGATTGGGATGAAGGTAGTGGTAATGTGTAAAAAAATAATGGATTGCTCGTTACTCGAACAATCCATATCTTGAAGCGATAAAGACAAAATATCTAGATAATTTTATGCAGTGACATGAATCGGAATCGCAACAGCCTTCTCTTTTTTACTATTGATAATGGGTTTGATTTTTTCTACAAACTGAGCGTATTCTTCTTCTGTAAACTTATTTTTGCTGCCATTGGAACCTGAGTTGCCTGCTGGAACCAGGTATTTACCATGATATGTGTTTTGGAAATACTTGATAAATTTAGATTCTTTGCCGCTTCCGATGATACCAGCCCATTCCATCAGCATGACAATAACTTTAGCCTTGATGTGATATTTATTTAGTTTCTTATTATATCTCCCTTCTATGTCGAGTTCATCGAAGTGTTCTATTACTAGTCTTACTTGTTTTGCAAGGTCATGGTTGTTAGGCCATAGGATAGACTCTTCACAAGTGAGTCCAGCTTTCTTCCCTTTCTCAATCGTGTCGAAAATGACAAATAACTGGAATTGGCTCGGATTGAATACATGGAAGCAATCGCAGATAGCCTGTTGTAGAGATTTAGGGCCATGTATTCTTTTAGACATAGCATCTACGGGGAGCGTTGTTCCTAAACTTTTGAAGGCGTTAATCGTGTCGTGCGATTTCTTGGCGACTTCTTGATAGCTTTCTTGGTAAATCTTGTTGCATAAGTCAGGATGAGTTCTAATATATCTTTCTTTTTGGATGATTTCACGACAAAGCAACATGATGCCCGTCAATTTGAGGAAAAAGCTTCTTGCTGACAAGCAAAGATCTTTTACACATTCAGGGTAATTTTCTAACCCAAACATATCCTCGCTATAGGGAAGTCCTGTCAAAAATGAATGGTCGAATACAGATAGTTTGATGTTTTGTTCCTTGGTATAAGCTGTGTTTTTTCTGACTATAGGGCACATTTTTCTGAATATTTTCTTGGTGCTAGAAATAGTGCTTCTCAGTTTACGACTCAAAGTAAGGGCTGTATTGAAACACTGGTTGTAGTTTGTGGCATAGAGTTTATTGAAAACCTTGGCAAATTCTTTGAGCGCCAAGTATTCTTTCTCCAATCTTGCGGTGCTAATTTTGAGGTCGGTACTGAAAATATAGACATCGCTTTCCTCGTAGTCACGACTTTGAATGGCAGCAAGAATTTTGCTGTCTTCAAAGGCCATTGCATTTTGAATGATGCTCTCAAAATTTTTGTCAGAGGCATCGAGTACGGTTGTGTACTGCATATAATTACTTTTTAAATGTTCTACTTCTTTCGGCAGTAACAATCTCGCACATATAGGGGTGTTCGGGGCTTATTACTCCTTGACAAGTACAAAGTTACGAAAATAATACAAATGTAGCAAGAAATGGTAAACTTTCTTATAGTTAAATAAAGTTAAGTTATTGACTTGTAGATTGTTGTACTTTTGCTTTGGAAAAATTATTTTTAGAATTAATGCAATTATTTCTCCAAAATGTTTGGAGATTCAGATTTTATGTTGTAAATTTGTACCCAGAAACAAGAACCCGCCAAGCCTCTCGATGAAGCTTAAATCGGCGGGTCGTTTTTGTTATAGTTATAGTGCCAAGTTTGTTGTTTGGTGGATTTGGGCGAATGAACTCCATTGATAAGATTACGGAAAAACGCATTATTTGTCTCTTTATAAATTCTTTTTCATAAAATATTGTTGATTTTCAAATAATATTTGTATCTTTGCACTTGGATTTGGCGAAAGCCATTTTCAAGACATTTTAGTAAAAACAAAGCATTGACTATTATTTCGCGTTCACAAAGAAAAAGCCTGAGAAACTGATTTCTTTGCATAAGATAGGCTGCGCCTCAGCAATTAAAGCAAGCTTTATTGCTTTCGGTTGGTGCTATCTTTCCGCAGAAAGAGTAATCGGAATGCTGTTTGCAGTGGGGGCCTCTTTGTGCATTACCCAGTGTAATGTATGATAAGAGGAGGTTTGCTCGTACGTTCACATTGATAAGTTGATGTTCATACCTATATGGTGTGGACGTCCTATCCTATGTGAACGTCGGGTTTTCATTCTCAGGCTTCCCGTGAACGCGAAAGGAAAGGGGTCCGCACCTTTTTCTTTTCTCCATCCATGATGCTCTCTCCTTGCAGCAAGCCGTCTTGATAGTTGGATGCGACTTAAAATAACTATAAGATGGCAGCGATTAATGATTTAATTGCTCGAATACAAGATCCGGAACTTCGCCTTCATGTGGCAAAGGAGGTGAAAGAGCTGACCAAGCATAAAAAGTTTGGACTTGTGTTCGAGAATCATGTGCCAGAGATGACTTTGCTCTATGACTATCCTATCAGCCGTGGATGCAAGGTGATTCGCAAGGTGGATGATGACAAAAGGCTCACAGAGGATATTCTTTGGGAGGTGATGAGTGTGTGCCGTGGGATGGCTACTTGCCACCATTCTATAACAGGTGAGGAACTGCAAGTTTCTTGCCAAGACCTCATTTGTGTGGCAAAGAATGGTGAGCCAATTTACCCTTGCCTCAAATATGTGGACTCTGTTCAAAATGCTCCAGATAGCGACCTTTGGCACACGTTGATAGAGGCAGACAATTTTCATGCTCTCCAGCTCTTGGCTTATCTTTATCCGCAACAGGTGGATTGTATCTATATAGACCCTCCTTACAATAGTGGTGCTACCGATTGGAAATACAACAATAATTATGTGGATGGAAATGATAGTTACCGTCATAGTAAATGGTTGGCTATGATGGAAAGTCGCCTATTGCTTGCCAAGAAGTTGCTGAACCCGAAGAACTCGGTGATGATTGTAACTATTGATGAGAAAGAGTATTTGCATCTTGGATGCTTGTTGGAGGAAATGTTTCCTGAGGCGAATATTCAGATGGTGAGTACGCTTACTGCTAGAAGTGGTGCAGCAAGATTTAACAGTTTTAGTCGAACTAATGAATTTGTCTTTTTTGTGATGTTAGGAGACTATTTGATAACTCCAATAGATACTGCTGACTATTCACAGGAAGGAGAAAAAATACATTGGAGATCGTTTCGAAGAGGGAATCCTGCTAATATACGAACATCTCGTCCTTCTCAGTTTTATCCCATTTATATAAATAAAAATACTTCTAAAATTGAGGAAATAGGAGAACCAATTTCATATGAAGTAAATCGTTTCTCTGTAAAGGAACGTCCAAATTGTGTTGCGGTTTTTCCTGTAAGAGATGATGGCACAGAAATGCTTTGGGGGGTAATTCCAGAAGCATGTCGGAATCTTTTAGCTAAAGGTTATATAAAAGCTACAAAATATACACCAAATAAGCCTCAGTTATTTGTTATCCAATATTTGTCATCAGGTACAATTGCTGATATAGAAAATGGTAAAGTTGTAGTGAAAGGATATTCTGAGAATGGAGGAATTATAGCGGATAATATAGATTCAAGAATGGCAATGCCTAAAACGCAATGGAGTTATGAAACACATGATGCAAGAGATTATGGTTCTAAAATATTAAAAGAAATATTGGGAGAGAATCGTTTCTCCTTCCCCAAGTCCCTTTACGCCGTCCATGATGCCATCCGTTTCTTCGTAGCCAACAACCCAAACGCTCTCATCCTCGATTTCTTCTCGGGTAGTGGTACAACCCTTCATGCCGTCAATCTCTTGAATAAGGAGGATGGCGGACATCGCCGTTGCATCATGGTGACCAACAATGAGGTGAGTGCCGAGGAGGAAAAGGCATTCCGAGCCAAAGGTTTGCACAAGGGTGATGAGGAATGGGAGAAGTTTGGCATCGCTCGCTATGTGAACTGGCCACGTACAAAATGCTCCATTCTTGGTGTGGATGTAAATGGAAAGCCAATCCAGGGAGATTACATTACTTCCAATACGGAAGAGAAGGTGGTAAAAAGAAGTATCAAGCAAATTAGCCTTGACCTTCGTGATGATTCCTTGGGAGCAAAATTGAAGAAACAAATCGTTGGCTTGATTGGCGACAAGAAGATGCCACAAAATGCGGTTAAGGCTGAATGCCCATATCTTGTGCCAGAGGATGCTAATAATGCAATCCTCTTCGACGTTACCAAGATAGACGGGTTTATGGAGGATATTCATGAGAGTATTGATACCATCTACGTGGTTACTTCTAATAATAAGGCATTCACCGCAGCCAAAAAGGAACTGGATGAATTGCCCGAAAAGACAAAGACTGTACCTGTTACGATTCCGATGGCTGAAGGCTTTGTTGCAAATGCGGCTTACTATAAGTTGACTTTCCTTGATAAAGATAAGGTTTCGCTTGGCGCCCAGTTGAACGAACTGCTGCCTATCTTGTGGATGAAAGCAGGTGCCCATGGTGTGTGTCCTACTCATGTGGATGGTGAGTTTATGGTATTTCCCGAGAACAAGATGGCTGTCTTGAACGATGAGTTTGCCATAGACGAGCTGAAAGAGGCATTGCGGGACAAGCCAGAGGTGGAGACCGTTTACATTATCGAAGATAGTGAGGAGAATTATCGCACGTTGGCTGCAAGTCTGAATGTTAAGCAGACTTATCAGCTTTACCGTGACTATCTCGATAACTTTAAGATTAATATAGAAAGAAAACAATAAGGCACGTATGTTAGTAGAATTATTTGAATTTCAGAATAAAGCACTTGGCAGTCTGCGAGAGCGACAGGTGAAGGCACAGCGTCGCTATAAGCAAGATGGTGAGAAGAGCATCATACCTTTTACAGCCCCTACGGGTGCTGGCAAGACCATCATCATGTCTGCATTCATCGAGGCTCTCTATACTGGAGACACCTATCAAGGGACTCAGAATGATGCCATCGTGCTATGGATAAGCGATGCACCTGAACTGAACGAGCAGAGTAAGGACAAACTCTACAAAGTGGCAGACAAGTTGAGAAATCGCCAAGTTGTGACTATAGATGAGCAGAACTTCAAGGCCGACAAACTTCAGTTGGGTACCATTTATTATGTGAATACCCAGAAATTTGGGGTAAACAGCAATCTTGTGAAGTATAGCGATAGCCGTAACTATACAGGTTGGGACTTCATGCGCAACACGATAGCGGAGTATGGTGACAAACTTGTGGTTATCATTGATGAGGCTCATCGTGGTGCCAAGCCCAATGAGATTGGTACGCAGATGAGTATCATGCAGAAGTTTGTTCTCGGTTCGGAGGCAGATAATATGCCGTCCATGCCATTGGTAATCGGCATGAGTGCCACCTTGGAACGATTCAATGAATTGGTGAAATCTGCTGATTCTACGCTGTTGCCTAAGGTGGAGGTTACTCCCGATGAGGTGCGTGCGTCAGGCTTATTGAAGGATGAGATCAAAATACACCATCCTCAGACAGGAGAGGCTTTCGCCGAGATGACCTATCTGGCGGAAGCCGCAAAGGACTGGAAAAGTAAATGCCAGCATTGGGAGGCGTATCGTCAACATGAGGATGTAGAAGTGAGACCAGCCTTGGTGGTTCAGGTAAAGAACAAAAAGGATGATAAGTTGTCTGAGACCAATCTCGACGAGTGCTTGCGCATCATTGAGGCTCATGCCGGGATTTCATTGAGAAGTGGTGAAGTGGTACATACTTTCGACACCAAGGAATCCATAACTGTCAATGGGCTTGAAGTGCGTTATCTCGACCCTTCACGAATATCGGAGTCCAAGGACGTAAAAGTCATCTTCTTCAAGGATAATCTTTCCACAGGTTGGGATTGTCCAAGGGCTGAGACGATGATGTCGTTCAAGGTGGCATCAGGTTACACCAACATCGCCCAACTGCTAGGAAGAATGGTGCGCACTCCTTTGCAGAAACGAATAGAGACTGATGATACTTTGAATGAAGTACAGCTTTTCCTTCCTAATTTTGATGCGGTTACCGTAGAACGGGTGAAGCGAGAATTGGAAGGTACGATTCCTACTCATGTGGAAACCAATCCTTCGCCTAAGCAGAAATTGAAACTTAGGGGCAACTTGCCTTGTGGACTTTCACGACAGGAAGTGTTCGAGGCTATCAATGCCGCTCAGATAGATAATTATGCGATACCGCAAAAAGGCGTTACGGATTATCGAAAAGCTCTTTTCAAACTTTGCCATTTGCTGGTTCGCACTCGATTGTGCAGAGATGCTGTCAATAAGCTGAAGAATGATATCGTCGGTCAGATAACTGATTTCGTCAAGGATTTGCAGGATGCTGGGACTTACCAGCAGACGATGGAGAAAATCCGCACCATGAACGATGTGGTGTTAGCTTTTGATGCCTTGGGCAAAAGCGCAAAAGAGGGCGAGGATGGCAAACTCATTCTTTCAGAGTCGGATATAGATACTTGGAGCGAAAATGTGGAAACACGTTTTGGAAAAGACGGCGTGCTGAATGCTTATCGCAAGGCTCGCCTGGATGAGTATGACAATACTGAACTGCGTTTGCAATTTATCCTCTACGCCAATAATCAGTCGTGTATGGAACGTCTGGATAAGTATTGCAAGGAGGCATTCTATGAATATTACGATAAGTATCGTCAAAAGTTAGAGGCTTTTGGGGAGGAAGTGAAGCGTGAATATGAGAAGATTGTAAAGGCTCACGTATCTACTTTGCCATTCGATTTAACCTTGCCAGACTTGATGGTTACGAGCAAGCATCCTGAAGGAACAACATTTACTGATCATTTATATGTGGATGGAGAGGGGAAGGCTGTATTTAAGTTGAATGAGTGGGAGCAAGCTGTACTTGATGTGGAACAGAAAAAAGAAGGTTTCGTTTGCTGGGTGCGAAATGTTCCTAATAAGGATGGTTTTCTATGTATTCAATATCTTAATGGCGACGAATTAAGACCGCATTTCCCTGATTTTATCGTTGTGCGTCGTGTGGATGAGCAGTTTGAGTTTGTATTGCTTGAACCTCATTATACTGGCTATGCAGACTCTGTTCCCAAATTGAAGGGAATGGCAGCATATTCAGAGCGTTGTTCTGCTATTAAGCGTAATGAGATGATGCGCATTGTGGATATAGCGACAGGTAAGAAAGTGGAATCGCTCAATGCAGCTTCTTCCTCGGTTCGTAATGATATTAAGCATTTGATGAGCCAAGATGATTTGAACAATTTGTTTATAAGGTATAATAAATAGAGAATCAGGAGGCAATGATAAAGTGAGAGTCTTTGCCTCCTGTTTTAGCTTTTTAGTTCTTCAAGCACCCAATAGGCATCGCCGTATGCGGAACCGCATGTACGGTGATGTGAGAGGTCGGTAAATGCGAAAATAGGAGACAAACGCCTACGATTAGTGTTTACCTCCTACTCGATTGTATAAAAAAAGTCCGGCTCTCTCTCGAAAGTCGGACTCTTAAATTTTTGAGTTATTTTTTGGGAAAAGTGGGTAGTGATGGATTCGAACCACCGAAGGCATAGCCAGCAGATTTACAGTCTGCCCCATTTGGCCACTCTGGTAACTACCCAAAAGCTTTATGTCTCAAAAGCGAGTGCAAAGGTAATGCTTTTATTTGATATTACCAAATTTTTTCGGCACTTTTTTCTCTTTTCCTTCAAAAAATGTTCTTTTTCCCCTATAAAATAGGTTTTTCCCCTCTCTTCCCTTTCTACTTTTTTACCTTTTTACCCTTACCACATGTCTTCTGCGGTGTTTTCTCGACAGCCTTCTGTGCTTGTAATGTTCATACTTCTTGATGGCAACGAATACCGTGAGGGCAAGGACTACGGCCAGCAGGAAGATAACGATGCCGCCGCCCAGATTGTCGCCCTTCACCTTCGACCACATATCCAATACCTCGGGAGTATGATCGCCGGCATCATGAATCATGGCGCATCGGGCTACTATGCTGCTGTCTGGATACATGATAGGGTTGAGATGGGCATTCCTGCCTTCCTCGCCAAAGAAGTAGGCCAGATTTACAGGTTGGGGATAAGCCTCAGTATCGCTCATAGCTTCTAATACCTTCTTGCCTGCCACGCTGCTCACATATCCTGTAGTCTCCATATTAGCGAGTGCCACGTCTTCCTGACAGAGATAGTTGATGAAATAGGCGGCAGCCTTCGGATTGCGGGAATATTTAGGGATTACCCAACCGTCGAACCATACATTGCTTCCTTCTTTCGGTACCTCATATCCCAGTTCTACACCCACTTTTCCGGCTTCTTCAATAGCCCAGACGGCATCACCGCTCCAGGTCATGTTGAGATAGGCTTTGCCTTTGGTCATGGTCTCCTTGCCGAAGTCGGCTTCCCATCCTTCTATGTTTGGTTTCAGAGCTTTCAACTCTTTCTCTACTGCGGCTATGGCAGCGGGTGAATAGTCGTTCATCAACTGTGGTACGGTCACCTTGCCTGCTTCCAGGTCTTTACGATGTGGCCAGATGAGTGCGGTGCCATAGGAGTCGCGGTAGGAATCCTTCATCAGGAGTTTGCCCTGATATTTTCTGTTCCATAAAGTCCCCCAGGTCTGTGCATCATTTATAGGTACGTGCACCTTATTATATAGGATGCCACAGGTTCCCCACATGTAAGGCACGGCATAATGGTGGGCGATGCGGCCATTGTTGGAGGTGGCATCTATCTGCTCAACAATGTATGGTGATACGTTGCTGATATAGTTGGGCATCTTGCCGAAGACGGTGTCGATAGGCAGGAGAAGGTCTTTGCGGAGCATGCGCTCGATGATATATTCTGACGGGCATACCACGTCGTAGTCTTCATGACCTCGCTCTATCTTGGTAAGCATCACCTCATTGATGTCGAAGGTCTGGTAGATGACTCGGATCTTCTTGCCGGTCTGCTGTTCATACCATTTCGGGAAGTTGGCAAGAACGTCTTCATCTATATAATCAGCCCAGTTGTAAACCTTCAGAATCTCCTCGCGGTTCTCTTTGTTGTAACAGGAAGAGAGCGGCAGAATCATCAGCAGGCAAAGAAAGAGAAAGACGATGGTCTTAACTCCTTTTACTCCACTGACTCCTAATAATATCTTGTTCTTCATTCTCATTTCTTCTTATTTTTCTCAGAACGTTTGTTGATGATAATCAGCATCACCAGTACCAGTACGAAGATGATGGTACTCAGCGGACGAAGTTCTGGGGTCAGTCCTCCCTTTCTGGCATCGGCATAGATGAATGTGGAGAGGGTTTCCAGACCTTCGTTACCTATCGTGAAGATGGTGACGGCGAAGTCATCGATACTCATCGTGATGGCAAGCATGAAACCGGAAATCATACCCGGCAATATCTCTGGGATGATGACCTTGCGAAGTGCCTGCATCGGAGAGGCGCCCAGATCGAGTGCCGCCTCATAGAGGTTCGGATTCATCTGCTTCAGTCTTGGCATCACACTCAGGATAACGTATGGCAGACAGAAGGTGATATGCGAGAGTACTACGGTAGTATAGCCCTGCGGAATGCCCAGCGTGATGAAGAGCAGGAAGAGCGAGATACCGATGATGATGTCGCCGTTGAGTATCGGAATGTTGTTGACAAACTGTATGGCGTTACGTGCATAGCGGTTGCGCAGGTTGTAGATGCCGATGGCTGTCAGGGTTCCGAAGAGCGTGGATACGGTTGCGGTAATCAGGGCGATGGTTACGGTATTGACCAGTGCCGCTGTGAGCGAATGGTGCGTGCCTTCTGCAAAGAGATTCTTGTAGAGCTGCAGCGAGAAACCCGTCCAGTTGCCCATCACCTTCGCTTCGGTAAACGAGAAGATAATGATGATGAAGATAGGGGAGTAGAGTAGCAGCAGGAGCAACCAGAGATATCCTTGGCAGAATACTTTCTTCATCATATCCTTACTGAATAATGACTGCATCATCTGATACCTCCTTCCTGTTTACTGCCATCACCTGCGATGAGGGTAGAGGCGCCGATGAGGAAGAGCATGATGAGCGAGAGGGCTGCACCGTAGTTCCACATCGAATTGTTGATGTTCTCCTGGATGGTGGTACCGAAGAGCTTGATGTTGTTCATCGTCAGCAGTTCGGAGATAGCGAAGGTAGAGATGGTTGGCATGAATACCATCAGAATGCCACTCGCTACGCCCGGCATGGAGAGGGGCAGGATGACCTTGAAGAACTGCTGCCAAGGCGATGCTCCCAGGTCTTCGGCTGCTTCGATATAGCTGCGGTCCATCTTCTGCAGGGTGTTGTAGATAGGGTAAATCATGAATGGGATGAAGTTGTAGACCATACCGAACAGGAGGGCGCCCTCACCCAGCGGAAGGTCGGCAAAATCGAAGAGGGCCACGGTGGCAAGTGTGCGCACCAGGATGTTTACCCACATCGGCAGAATGAAGAGCATGACGATGGTATTGGCATACTTCATTCTGGTTTGTGTCAGAATATAGGCGGCCGGATAGCCCAGCAGAATGCAGAGCAGGGTGTTGAGAAAGGCGATGCCTATCGAATACACAAAGGTGTTGATGGCTTCGGGGTGTGCCAGGAACTTCTGGAAGTTGTAGAGCGTCAGGGCTCCGTTCTCATCGGTAAATGCGAACACTACGATGAGAAGCAATGGCAGTACCACAAATATCGCTGCAAAGATGGCGTAAGGTATCGACCAGCTTTGTCGCGAAGAGATAAACTTGATAATGTTCAATTTATAATTGATAATTAGGAATTAATAATTTTTATTCAAACGAAATATTCTCCTGAGGAATGGTGATAGCCACATGATCGCCTAAATCCCATACATCCTGTGTATCTACATAGAGCTTCTCGCCCCAGTCGGTATCGATGGTGAGATGATAGTGGTCGCCCTTGTAGAGAATGAAACTGATGTCGCCTGTAAAGGTTCCTTCGCTCTCGTTGTCGAAGAGTTCTATCTTGTTGAAAGGCACGTTCACCCGGATGGTTTCGTTTCCGTTTTCATCGGTCTGAATCTTGTCCTTCATTTCTTCCGGAATCTCCATCTGGTATTCGCAGCCCAGGAATTCTATTGTTCCGTCGCCGTTTACCTTTGCATCGAAGGTGTTGGTGATGCGCTCCTTCTTCATGATGTGAATATTGTCGGGTATCACGCTCATTCCTATCGTCTGACCTACTTCGAAATGCTTGTAGTTCTGGATGAGGAATTCGTTGCCCTTCTCGGTTTCTGCCAGCATCTCGTAGTGTACTCCCTTGAAGATAGAAGAGGTTATCTTACCCACAAACTGGGCGTGGGCGGTATCGGTGGAAACTTCGATATCCTCAGGACGTATCACGACATCCACTTCCTGGTTGCAGCCGAAGCCCTTGTCTACACAAGGCAGTTCAGTACCTGCCACATTCACCAGACAGTCGTGGACCATCGTTCCGCAGAGAATATTGCTCTCGCCAATAAAGTCAGCAACGAAAGCATTGGCTGGTTCGTTGTAGATATCGGTTGGTGTACCTATCTGCTGTATCTCTCCCTCGCTCATCACCACGATGGTATTGCTCAGGGTGAGGGCTTCTTCCTGGTCGTGGGTAACGTATACGAAGGTAATGCCCAGGCGTTCGTGCATCTGCTTCAATTCCAGCTGCATGTCTTTACGCATCTTGAGGTCGAGTGCTGCAAGCGGTTCATCCAGGAGAAGAACTTCCGGTTCGTTGACAATGGCACGGGCGATGGCAATACGCTGCTGCTGACCGCCCGAAAGCGAGTTGACATCACGATATTCGTAATCACTCATGTTTACCATCTTCAGGGCACGTTTCACCTTTGGCAAAATCTCTTCCTTCGGTGTGTGCTTGAGTTTCAGACCGAAGGCGATATTGTCGTAAACGTTGAGATGAGGGAACAGAGCGTATTTCTGGAATACCGTGTTTACATTTCGCTTGTAAGGAGGAAGGTTAGTAATATCGTTGCCGGCGATGGTGATGATGCCTTCGCTGGCGGTTTCAAACCCTGCCAAAAGTCTCAATAATGTCGTTTTTCCGCATCCCGAAGGACCCAGAATGGTCATAAATTCGCCCTTTCTCACATAGAGATTGATGTTGTTGAGGGCTGTTTTCTCGCCAAATCTTTTCGACACATTCTTAATATCTATGATATGCTGTGCTGTCTTGTTCATTTTTGTTGTAAATTTGCGTGCAAAGTTACGCATTTTTCGATAAATATTGAAAGAAACAAAGAAAAAGTTGTATCTTTGCAAACGTTTTGTAGTATCTGATATACAGAACTGAATAATTATTGAATAAAAATACATACATGATTGTTACAATAGAATGGATGGAGGAGTGGTTCAGGCGTTTCGACCAGGAATATTTCGGGGGAAAGCTGCCTGTTCCTGAACTCGGACTTACTCATGCCAAGACTCGGTTGGGGCAACTTGCCTATAAGCGGGCCTCCAGATGGGGACGCACCAAACTCTACGATTTCAAACTCTCCATGTCTACTTATTATGATATGACCGACAAGCAGGCAAAGAGTGTCTTGCTCCACGAGATGATACATTACATCATCGGTTATACGGGACTGAAAGATACCTCGGCACATGGTGTCGTGTTCAAGGGGCTGATGGATAAGCTCAACAGCCAGTATGGCTGGGATATCAGAGTATCGACATCCACCAAGGGCTGGAAAGTAAGTGAAACCGTAAGAAGCAGGAAAGAGAAGAAGGGACCGCAAATCTATCTGATGCTTGCCATCGAAATGAATGATGGAAGACATTATCTCTCGAGAGTGAATCCGAGTTTTGCCCGTCGCATCGAAAATCAACTGAAGACGGTCAGGGAAGTGGTTTCTCATCAGTGGTATACTACGATGGAGAACTATTTCGAAGACTATCCGCAGGTGCGCAGCTTGAGAGGAAGGCGCATCTCGAAGGCCGATTTCGGAAAGTTGCTCAATGTGCTCACTCCCTTTCAGCTGTAATGCCAGATGAATGTATAAGAAAAAGAATAACCAAAACTCATTAAAGATATAAAATGAAAGAAACCTGGAAAATGATAGCCCTGCTGGCAATAGCCATTGGAGGACTGCTGGCTTATGCCTTTATTCCAGAGCAAGTGGCTGAAAACATTCCGCTGAAACAGATTGGAATGGATGCGCTTACCGGTAAAAGCGAGGCAGAGCTTGCTGAAGAGGAAAAGGCTGACAGCATGATAAAGGAACCCGTGGATACGGCGGCGCAGCGAGTACTGATCTTCGGTGACTCGATGTCGGAATATCTCGGTCTGCGACTGGCTGATTATGCCAACAAGAACGGTCATAAACTCACCTGTATTACCTGGGTGAGTTCGGGCACCAGAAACTGGGCTGCTACCGATACCCTGCAGCATTATATCCAACGTATCAAACCTACCCATGTCTTTGTATGTCTGGGCAGCAACGAACTGTATACGTCTGATATGAAGGGATGTGAAAAACGCATCCGTGCCATCCTGAGCAAGATTGGTAATATTCCGACGATATGGATCGGTCCGCCAAACTGGTGTGAGGATAATGGATATAACAAACTCCTCCGTGAGGTGATGGGACCACGAGGCTATTATCCTAGCTACAAACTTACCTTCGAACGCCAAAAAGACGGCCGGCATCCGACTATGGTTTCATCTGCCATGTGGATGGATAAGATTGTAGTGTGGATGAATAGCGGACATTGTGTGCATCCGTTCCGTTTGGAAATGCCGGATAAGCGTGACCGTAGATACAGACAGATTACCATCTTGCCTCCTGGAACCAAACATAGGGCAGACAACACGGCTATGAAGAAGGATTCTCTTTCTATGCCTGTAGAGGGAACTGTGCCTGAAACCACAGAAAGTCCTGCTGCAACCAAGGAACCTGCAACTGCTGGAAAAACGTCTCCGGCTGCTGACAAGACGGTTCCAGCGGTAAAACATGTAAACCATAAAGACTCCGTATAAGAAAGAGTTCTATAAATAATATCTTCAGAAAAGACAAATGAATTATTCAACATTCGAAATAAGTGCCTTGTGGCATTGGATAGAGCGGCTGTTTGTTTATCAGGCAGATTCTCCGCTGATGATGGGCAGCATTCCGTTTGCGCTGCTCTTCATCTTCTTCCTTGCCATTTATACCCTGCTCAAGAGCTATTCGCGCACAGCCATGATGATGTATGTCATCTGCTTCAGCCTTTTCTTTGCCTATAAGGTGAACGGAATGGTGATGTGGATGCTGCCGCTTACGGCTTGCATCAATTATGCTGTAACTCAGGAAATGAGACTGCATGAGGGGAAGGCGCGCAAGGCGCTGCTCACCTTCGTGGTGCTTGTAGACCTGGCTCTGCTGTGCTATTTCAAATATACCAATTTCATCATTGGCGATGTAGTCAACGAGATGTTCAGCACCAACTTCTCCCTGCAGTCTATCGCTCTGCCTGTAGGTATCTCGTTCTATACCTTCCAGGCTATCAGCTATGCAGTAGATACCTATAAGCGCAAGTTTGACATGGAGGTAACGCTCCTGGAGTATTGTTTCTATCTCACTTTCTTTCCGCTGCTGATGGCGGGTCCTATTACCCGTGCCGCCAATCTGATACCCAGACTGAAACGAAACGAACAGGCTTCCAGCAGAATGCTTTGGACAGGACTCTTCCTCATCATGCTGGGACTGGTCAAGAAGAATATGCTGAGCGATTATATCGCACAGTTCAATAACTGGGTGTTTGATGCGCCGCAAACCTTCTCGGGTTTCGAGAATCTGGCAGCGCTCTTCGGCTATCCTGTTCAGATTTTCCTCGATTTCTCGGGATACAGCGATATGAGTATCGGTGTGGCAGCCATTCTGGGTTTCTATCTGCCCGACAACTTCTATTTCCCTTACCGATCACTCTCGGTTACCGAGTTCTGGCGTCGCTGGCACATCTCGCTTTCCTTCTGGTTCCGCGATTATGTGTATATTCCGCTGGGTGGAAACCGGAAGGGAAAGGTGCGCATGTATTTCAACAACTTCCTCACCATGCTGGTGGCAGGTTTGTGGCATGGCTCTTCCTGGATGTTCGTCATTTGGGGTGCTCTTCATGGTTTCGGACTTGTGGTGCATAAGTTCTTCAGCCGTCAGTTGGGCATAAGCATTCCCCGTACGCTGGCTGGCAATTCCCTCAGCTGGCTCATCACCTATTTATATATATGCTTTGCTTGGTCGTTCTTCCGTGCCAAGGATTTGGGTGTGTTGGGGAAGATGTATGATAAGGTGGCAAATGATTTCAGCATCGATTATCTGGTGCCTTTCTTCCATGCCCGTCCTGCCTGGACGCTTTGCATCATCGGTGTCATGCTGAGCTATCTCTTTACCGAGCGCCAGTATCACCATCTTCAGGCGCGGTTCATCCTCCTGCCTTGGGTGGCTAAACTGCTGCTCTTCATCATCTGTCTGCAGATGGTGGTGGAGGTTTCCCAGGAGAGTGTGCAGCCGTTCATTTATTATCAGTTCTAGTTTCGATGGTTAATATTAATATATATATTTGAAGTAACAGACATAAACAGAAAAATTGTATGAAGAAACTATTATTCTTTTTGCTCCTGATGACGGCTGTCGTCGGTAGAGCACAGACATCGCTTGACTTGCTGCCAGTAGGCACCGAGGCTCCCGACTTCACGATTACTGACAGTAAGACGGGTAAGAAAATCTTCCAGCTTTCAGATAAGAAGACTCAGAAGGATAAAGACGGAAAGATGGTTCCGGGTGTCTGGACCGTGCTCGATTTCTGGGCTTCCTGGTGTCCAGACTGCAGAAGAGACATGCCGATGGTGAAGGCTATCTATGACAAATACAATACCAAGATCCAGGTAGTGGGTGTTTCTTTTGATACCGATGAGGCTAAGATGAAGAAATATCTGGGCGATAATCAGTATAGCTGGTTGCAATACTGTGAGTTTAAGAAATGGAAGGAAACAAAGATTTCCAAGGATTATCACATCTCATGGATTCCAATCTCTTATCTGATCAATCCGGAAGGTAAGGTTGCATTCTCTACCGTGAAGGCGGAGGAGATGATGAAGAAACTGGATTCGCTCGACCAGGCAGGAGCTTTGAAACCTGCTCAGATGCAGACTGCTCTCAAGAAGGTGTATAATGAAAGCATCGATCCGATGGCTCAGATTGATGAGGCTTTGGCTAAAGCCAAGAAGAATGGCAAGTTTGTTATCTGTCAGGTAGGCGGTAACTGGTGCCCATGGTGCTTGAAGTTTGCCGATTTTGTAGAGAAGAATGCTGCGGTCAACAAGATGGTGAATGATCATTTCGAATATATTCATGTGAACTACAATCGCAGAAAAACTGCCGGTGATGCGGCGGTGAAGAAGGCTGAGCAGCTGATGAAGCGACTGAATAATCCTCAGCGTTTCGGATTTCCTGTCTTTGTGGTGCTTGATGAAACCGGAAAGGTTCTCCATATCCAGGATTCCAGTTTCCTGGAAGAAGGTAAGGGATATAACGAAGAAAAGGTGCTCAGATTCCTGAAGAGCTGGACACCTCAGGCTATTAAAGGATAAAGAAAGAGGGTGTGTCATTAACTTATGACACACCCTCTACCTGTTTCATATCGTAATTTTATGCATTACAAACCTCTTGCTTTCAGGAATCCGGAAGCATCTGGCTTCTCCATACCTGTAAAGTCGGTAAACATTTCCATCTGGTCCTTGGTGTTGCCACGGCTCAGAATCTTATCGCGGAATGCCTGACCAACGGCTGGATCCAAGGCACCATGCTTTGCAAAGTAGTCGGCGATGTTCACAGCCAGCACCTCTGTCCAGAGATAGCTGTAATAGCCTGCAGCATAACCGCCGCCCCATACGTGGTTGAAGTATGATGTGCTGTAGCGAGGAGGAATCTGGGTGTTGAGCAAACCGATGTTGTGGAGCTCTTCCTTCTCGAAGGCACCTGCCATATAAGGTGAAGGCACCTCTTCTTCGCTAATCTTGTGCCAGGCAAGGTCAAGACAGGTCGCAGCCAGATTCTCGCCCAGTGAATAAGCGGTCTGGAAGCTGATGCTCTTCAGCATGCGCTCTTTCAGATCGGCTGGCATCGCAGCTCCGGTCTCGGTATGACGGGCGTAATGGTCGAATATCTCCGGAATAGAAGCAAACGATTCGTTAAACTGGGATGGCATCTCTACGAAATCGCGGGCAACAGCTGTTCCTGAAAGGGTATTGTACTTGCAGTCGGAAAGGATTCCGTGAAGTGCATGACCGAACTCATGGAACAGGGTAGTAACCTCATCCCATGTGATGAGAGATGGCTGACCCTCCGGTGCCTTGGCATTGTTGCATACATTATATATGATAGGCAACTGGCCGCGCTGCTTGCTCTGCTTGGCAAAGGCGCTCATCCATGCACCGCCACGCTTGGTAGGACGGCGGAAGTAATCGCTGTAGAAGAGGGCGATTGGCTTGCCGTTCTTGTCGCTCACCTCGAATACCTTCATGTCTGGGTGATAGGTAGGAATATCCTTGCGCTGCTTGAAGTTCAGTCCGTAAACACGATGGGCGGCATAGAACACACCGTTCACCTGTACGCTGTCGATGTTGAAGTATGGCTTGATCTCATCATCGGTAATGTTGAGCATCTCCTTCTTCATCTTCGCAGAATAATAGAATCGGTCGTATGGCTGCAGCTTGAAGTCCTTGCCCTCAGTCTTCTGTGCATACGCTTCTATCGCCTTGGTTTCAGCATCAGCCTTAGGAGCATATTCCTTGATGAGCTGCTTCAGGAAATCATCCACATTCTTGCTGTTTTTAGCCATCGTCTTTTCGAGCGAATAGTCGGCATAGTTGTCATATCCCATCAGCTTGCCCTTCTCGGCACGCAACTTAGCAATCTCGGTTACGATAGGGAAGGTGTTGAATTTTGGGTTAGTACCGTCGGCACGGTGGATGCTTGCCATATACACCTTCTTGCGCAGTTCGCGGTTCTGGAGATTGGTGAGGATAGGCTGCTGGGTGGTGTTGATGATGACGATGCAGTAAGGCGCCTTGCCTCCGCGGCTCTCAGCATCTTTCTTGCATTGTGCAATGTCTGCATCGCTCAATCCGGCGAGCTCTTCCTTGCTGTTCACCCAAACCACGGCGTTGTTGGTAGCGGCAGGAAGAATATTGCCCCATTCCTGCTGTAACTCTGAGATGCGGGAGTTGATCTGCTTCATGCGCTCCATCTTCTCGGCAGAAAGGAGGGCACCTGAACGTACAAAACTCTTATAGATAACCTCAGTAAGGCGCTTGTCTTCGCCCTTGAGTTTCTTATATTCATTATCGTAAACATACTTGATGCGCTCGAAGAGTTTCTTGTTGAACGAAATCTCATTGTCGAGTTCGGTCAGCAATGGGGTAGCCTTCTTTTCGGTTTCGGCGATGCCCGGAGTTTTGTGGGCACTGGTGAGACCGAAGAAGATGTTAGTCACCTTTTCTAGTAGCGCACCGCTCTCTTCATAGGCGAGGATGGTGTTCTGGAAGTTAGGCTTCTTCTTGTTGTTTACAATCTTCTGGATGTTGGCACGCTGCTCCCTGATAGCCGCTTCGATGGCTGGCAGGTAGTCGCTTTCCTGAATCTTGCTGAAGTCAGGAGCACCGAATGGAAGACTGCTCTTTGTTAAAAGAGGATTCTGACGGTTACCGCCCGCAGTCTGTGCGAACGATGAGGCTGGCATCTGCAGGAGTGCTGCGGCCAAGCCCAGGGTAAGGAAAGTCTTGTTAAGTTTCATCATGTTTCTTTGTTTATTTGAAATTTGTTTTGCAAAGATAATCATTTATTTCGGATTATCGCATTTTTATTCATATTTCTTATGGAAAATCAGCAGACAGATGGCTCCTGCCAATGCCATCGGAACACCGATAAGGGCAGGGAAGTTGTATCCCAATCCCATCGCAACAGGAATACCACCGAGGAAAGCTCCTATGGCGTTACCCAGATTGAAGGCGCCCTGAATGCAGCAGCCGCCCAGCATTTCGCCACCCTTGGCATGCTTCACGATGAGGAATTGCTCTGGCGATCCGATGCCGAAAAGACAGACGCAGCAGATGAACATCAGCACCACTGATATCCAACCGAAAGGGGCGAGGAAGAAGGTGAGCAGAAGTGCCGCTGCTGCCAGAAACTGGAGATAACAGGTAAAGCGGCCCGGTTTGAAGCGGTCGGCAAGCAAGGCACTCACCTGATTGCCTACTACCATTCCGCCGCCTGCAAGAATCATCAGCAGAGAGATGCTGGCTGCGCTGAATCCGCCTTCCATCTGAAGCTGCGGCGAGATATAACTGAACCAGCAGAGGATGCCGCCATTGCCCAGGAAGGTGGCTGCGATGATGAGCCAAGGAGCCTTGTTGCGGAGGAAACGGAACTGTGCCTTCATACCCTTATTCGGCAACGCAGCCACGTCTGGAACCCATCTGTGAATCATATACATCGTCATGATACCGAGCAATATGCAACTGACAAAGGGTACTCGCCAGCTGAACGCATGACTCAGGAAGGTGCCGATAGGTACGCCCACTAGATTGGCTACCGGCATACCTGCGCACATCATAGCCACCGCCTTGGTTCCCTTTCCCTCCTTTGCCATCTTCACTGCCACGATGGTAGCCGTTCCGAAGTAGGCACCATGAGGCAAACCCTGAATGAATCGGGCGCAGAGCAACAGCCAGTAAGTTGGGGCTACGGATGCGATGATGGCTCCGAAGGTGATGAGCGAAGCCAGGAACATCAGGATATTCTTGGGTCTGTATTTATGCATGAGAATCAACGAGAAAGCTCCGGCGCATACGCCCAGTGCATAGATGGAGATGAGGTGGCCTGCCTCTGGAATGGATACGTTCATGTTGTGGGCAACATCGGTAATGATACCCTCGATGATAAACTCAGTCATGCCCAGGGTGAATGTACCCAAAGCGAGTGCAAAAAGTCCTTTTTTCATTTGTTTTGTAATCTCTATATTATCCTAAAAGAAAGTTTCTCCCTTAATTTTATGTCTTTGTAAGACAATAGTTTCAGAAATTCGTGTGCAAAGTTACTCATATTCCCTTTATCCTGCAAGTTTTCTCGCTGGAATATAGTAAAGATTAACAGAAAGTGTGGGGTGATTTTTTTCTCTGATTTATTGCCACTATTGCCACTCTGAATATAACTGTCTGATAGTTATAGATTTAAGTGTGGCAATAAGGGCTTTTCTTATTGCCACCTATTGCCACCTATTGCCACGCTAGGGGTAAGCGTCTCCGCATTTATACCTTGCCCTTTATCGTAAAAGTTCTTACCTTTGC
>ERZ857745.95-NODE-95-length-127803-cov-17.862244_pt1 | contig 127803 bp, 95 predicted proteins | sample MGYA00519699_ERZ857745 | MGnify/ENA primary metagenome ERZ857745 (study PRJEB31778, sample SAMEA3449357) | human gut metagenome | biome: human gut; feature: human-associated habitat; material: faeces | place: United Kingdom | collected 2010/2012 ... | reverse complement strand
CGGTGAGCGTGGCGCCCGCGGCGGTGAGTCCCGTGGCGGCAAGCGCTTTGAAGAGCGCGGCGGCCGTGGCGGCGAGCGTCGCGAGGGTGCTCGCGGTAATGGCGGGCGCAGCGGCGCCGGTCGTTCGAATGAGTCGCGCGATCGCCGTGATCCGCGTGCCAGCCGCGATCGTCGCGATGACTGGCGCAACTACGACGACACCCGCGAGGAGCGTCGCGGTGGCTATCGTGGTGGTCGTGGCGGCAACCAGGCCGGCTCCCGTGGCGGCCGCGCCGGCGGTCGCGATAACCGTGGCAGCTATGGCAACAGCCGTGGCGGCAAGCGCGGCGGCAGTTCCCGTCGTCCCGGTGACGGCGGCGGCAAGCGCAAGTAACATACGCGTCGCGCGGTAAGGCGAGACGAGTTCGGGCCCCGAGCAGACTATGCTCGGGGCCCTTTTTGTGGGCGTAGTTTGAGGTGGGCCGGCCCCCTCACGAAAAAGCACGGAGGCGGTCGCGGCAAGAGATGTGGGTTATCGGCTTAGTTGGAGATTCGCGTATGCGGGGTTCTGGCATAGACGGAGAACGTGAAGCTCCCTACTGACGCACGGTGGCCGCAGTGCCCGGGCGGACACACTCGGGATTCCGCTCGCTGCCTGGCGCCCTTGCTGCCATCTGACTTTCACGCTCGCATTGTTCTGGATGCGGGCGTGTTTTTTCACGGCACGCACGGGTCCCCCGGGGTGCGACGTGCATTTTCGGGAGTTTTCAGCAAGCCGGGGTGGCTGCATACGCGCCGGAAGCGTCTATTTGATCTCGCGAGATCCCTCGACGGGCGATTTGGGTCGGCAGGCGGCGTACGGCGTGGCGATAGCGCGCGTTTCGCGCCGTGCCGTGCCCCAAAGCGACGCCGGCCGCGCGATGCTCCCGGTTCGCGGCGTCGCCGGCGGGGGTCGCGATGCTGAATACTCCGGTTTTTGCACGGTCCAAGCGGGGGTACGTTGGGACGGGAAGGGGCGCCCCCATCTATTTATGCATGGCACAAGCGAAAATATGCAAGACAATAGGGCGCCATGCGCCGGATGCCCAGATTGGGCGCGCCATACGCCGACGTTCGCCGCGTCCCTTCCGCGCCGTGCGCGAATCAAAAGGCGAGGGCAGTTATGGGCGTGCGGGCGGCCCTGCTGACGGCGGGGTTGCAGCGGAGCTTGCGCTTGCCGTGGGCGATCGCGCGCCCTGGGCGCCGGCGCTCGACGGCCGCATGCTCCTGCTTGCCACGCATGATGCCGCTGACGCTCGGGCCCTCAATATCTCGGACATCATCACGCTCTAAATACTACTTAGCAACAAAATGATCCGTATTTCTCCGTCCCCATGGGGTCGGGTATGGTATTCTATCTGCGGGGGTAATACTTAAGAATACAGAGTAATACCAACGCCGTAGAAACAAACTCCGGATGCGGGCCAATCGGGTTGCCTTCACAGCCCGTCGCCCAGCCGCGTGGCCCGCATCTATCCGCACTACCGTCGTTTCAAAAAGGAAGCGCCATGGCAGAACACATGACCCCCGTAGTCGCGAAGGTCTTGCCCGAGGAGAAGGCAGCCTTCGCGGCGGCAACCCAGCTCGTGGGCACCACGCCGTCCAACGCCATCCGCATGTTTATCGCCGCGTTCAATCGCTGCGGCACCTTCCCGTTCGACATCTCGCCCAGCGGGGCCTTTGGCAAAGAGTGTCCCCAACAGCTAGTCGTTGAAGAACGTCCCCAATGACTAGTCGTCGGGAGGAGGTTGGCATGCTCAATGCGATGATTTGGGCGCTTGCCTGTTTTGGCGTCGTCGCTGCCGATATTGCCCTGAGCGTCGTTTTGTTTTCCGCCCTTGGCGTCGCATCGGTGTTCATGGGTTTTTCGATCGATGACCTCGACATTCAATTGCTTCAGGCCGTCGCGCAGACAGCATCGTTTTTGATGGCGCTGCTGTGGTGGCGTTATCTGTGGCCGCGTTCGTTTATGGCACGCCGGCAAAGCGAGCACCCGCTCGGCGGGGGAGCGCGTGGGGCGTGGAAACGCATCGCCTGCGTTATCGTGATCGGCCTGGCCCTGCAGGTGGTTGTTGGCTACGTGACCGACGCCGCGCTGTCGTTGTTGCCCGATGCCGCGGCCGACTACAGCGAGCTTGTCGAGGAAACAGGCATGGGCGACACCAGCTATCTCGCCGTCCTGACCACGGTGCTCGGCGCCCCGTTTTGTGAAGAGCTGCTGGTGCGCGGCATTATTTTTGAGTTTTCGCTCCGAGCGTTTAATCCGCAGTGCCGCCCACTTTGGAAGCGCCGGCGTCGTGCGAGCGCGCAGGACGGCGCCATGGTGCCCTGGGCGGCCCCAAGCACGTGGGGTATCGCCGCGGCGATTGTGCTGCAGGCGGCAATCTTCGGCTTTATGCACATGAATTGGGTGCAAGGTTGCTACGCGGGTGCCGCCGGCATCATCTTTGGTTGGGTGCTCGTGACGACCGGAAAGCTCCGCTACACGATCCTGCTGCACTTTGCCTTTAACGCCGGGTCGTATCTCATGACGTTGCTCTGGTTTGTGAACACCTCGCTCGACGTGGTGGTCACGGTCGCCATCGCCGGCGTCATCCTCGTTGAGGCAATGCGCTCGCTGCGCCACGCGTGTGGGATGGACGCAGCGAGCGCACCGCTGCCCTAGTTGCGGCGACCGCCTCCGTTGGCACCCTGGCGCCCCTGAGCTGCGCGGTTGCGGCCTGCGGTGTTTTGCGTACGCGACATGCCGCCGTGGCCCTTGCTACCCTTGGGTCCCTTGCCGGCGGCGCCACCGTGGGCCTTGCCGCCCTTCTTGCCGGTGCCATGGCCACCGCCAGCAGACGTCTCGCCCGGACGCGGGGGCACGGGACGAATCAGGCAATGCTTGGTGTAGCCGATCAAATCGCGGCGGCCGGCCTTTTCCAGCGCCTCGCGCACCAGCTTGTAGTTCTCGGGCTTGCGATACTGGATGAGCGCGCGCTGCATGGCCTTCTCGTGCGGGTCGCGCGCCACATAGATCGGCTCCATGGTGCGCGGATCCACGCCGGTGTAGTACATGCACGTCGACATGGTGGACGGCGTGGGGTAGAAGTCCTGCACCTGCTCGGGCATGTAGCCCATGTCTCTCACGGCCTCGGCAAGGTCCACAGCTTCCTTCATGGTTGAACCGGGGTGGCTCGAGATCAGATACGGCACCACGTACTGCTTGAGTCCGTATTCGCGGTTCAAGCGTTCAAATTTACGGCAGAATGCGTCGTAGACGGCGCGGCTCGGCTTGCCCATCACAGACAGCACGGCGTCGCTCACGTGCTCGGGCGCTACGCGCAGCTGGCCCGAGACGTGATGCTCCAGCAGCTCGCGCAAAAACTCGTCCGAGGCATCGGCCATGGTGTAGTCAAAACGGATGCCGCTGCGGACGAAGACTTTCTTGACGCCCGGTAGCTGGCGCAGGTCGCGCAGCAACTGCGTGTAGCCGCTCTCGTCGACCACCATGTTCTTGCATACGCTCGGCCACAGGCAGCGCTTGTTCTTGCACACGCCGTGCTTGAGCTGCTTGTCGCAGGCAGGGCGGCTAAAGTTGGCCGTCGGCCCGCCCACGTCGTTGATGTAGCCCTTAAACTCGGGGTCGCGCGTGAGCAGCTCGGCCTCGCGCATGATCGAATCGTGGCTGCGCATCTGCAGCACACGGCCCTGGTGGAAGGTGAGGGCGCAAAACGAGCACTCGCCAAAGCACCCGCGGTTGGAGCTAATGGAAAACTTGATCTCGGCAAAGGCCGGCACGCCGCCCGCTGCGTCGTAATCGGGGTGCCAATCGCGTGCGTAGGGGAGTTCGGCCACCTCGTCCATCTCGTCGGTGGTAAGCGTCGCCGACGGCGGGTTCTGCACCACATAGACGCTGTTGGGGTAGGGCTCTACCAGGCGATGCCCGGTGATGGGGTCCATATTCTGCTGCTGCACGTTAAAGCTGCGCGCGTAGTTGAGCTTGTCGGCGGTAAGGTCGTCCCAGCTGGGCAGCAGGTCGTAGTCGTAGACCTCGTCGAGCGAGCTGGTGCGGTAGACGGTGCCGTTGATATAGGTGATCTGATCGACGGGCAGTCCCGCGTCGAGCGCGTCGGCGATCTCGACGATTGCGTGCTCGCCCATGCCGTAGATGAGGATGTCGGCGCCCGAGTCGAGCAGCACCGAGCGCTTGAGTTTGTCCTGCCAGTAGTCGTAGTGGGCCAGGCGACGCAGGCTTGCCTCGATGCCGCCGATGATGATGGGGGCGTCCTTGAACGTTTGGCGGATGAGGTTGCCGTAGACCGTGACGGCTCGGTTGGGACGGTGCCCCTCCTCGCCACCGGGGGTATAGGCATCGGTGTGGCGGCGGTGCTTGGTCACCGAATAGTGGTTGACCATGGAGTCCATGTTACCGGCACTGACGAGAAAGCCCAGGCGAGGCTCGCCGAGCACCGTGATGCTGGCGGGGTCGGTCCAGTCGGGCTGGCAGATAATGCCCACCTTGTAGCCGTGCGCGTCGAGGACGCGGCTGATGATGGCCACACCAAAGCTGGGGTGGTCCACGTAGGCGTCGCCGCAGATGTAGACAAAGTCGCACTGGTCCCAGCCGCGTGCATCCATGTCGGCGCGGCTGACAGGGAGGAACTTATCGCGGCCAGGGCGCCAGGGGCGTGCGGGCGTCGCTTGGGGATGCTTGGTGCGGGCGACCGTGGCCTGCGCCTTGCCGCCGCGCTTTTGCTGCTGGCCGCGCTGGGCATGCTTGCCGTGCTGGTTGTGCTGAGCGTCCTGGGGCTTTTTTGCCACGATTCCTCCCGTTGTTAGTATGCTGCACGTAATTGTAACCAGTCTTTTTGGGACGGCGCTAAAAAGAATGGTGGAGTACACGAGGCGTCGGGTGTCGGCGCCGCGTCCGCCGTTTGTTTCCAGACTGTGTATCCCCGTGTCGAAGGGGCCGTCTCGCGCCCATGCCATGTTGTCAATGGGTTACAGTATGAACGGCGGCTATGTTTCCGCCAACGCACGAGAGGGTCGTCAACAAGGAGGATGCACGACGATGCAGCGTGCCAAACAGATATCGGAGTCCATCGAGCTGGGCATCATCTTGGCGCTCGCCGGTGGCTTTATGGATGTGTATTCGTACATTGGGCGCGACCATGTTTTCGCCAACGCGCAGACGGGCAACATCCTGCTCGTGGGCGTGAGCATCTCGGAGGGCAATTGGGCACTTGCGGGGCGCTACTTCTTCCCTGTGGTGTCGTTTGCCGTGGGTATTATGCTTGCCGACCTGGTACACGAGCGGTTTGGCAGCGTGATTCACTGGCGCCAAGTGACGGTGTTCTTTGAAGCCGTCATCTTGCTGGGCGTGAGCTTTATCCCCGGTGGCGGTTACAACCTGCTCGCCAACTGCCTCACCTCGTTTGCCTGCGGCATGCAGGTCGAGAGCTTCCGCAAGATACATGGTCACGGCATCGCCACGACCATGTGCATCGGTAACCTGCGCAACGCGCTGCAAAACGTGGACGACTACATCATCACCCACAAGCGCGGCTTTTTGGAAAACGGCGTGCTGTACTTTGGCGTGATCTTTACCTTTGTGTTTGGCGCCGTGCTGGGCAACTGGTGTATTGAGCGCATGGGCTTGCACGCCATTGCGGTGGCGAGCGTGCTGCTGTTTGTCGCGTTTGGCATTATGTTTATCGACCGCGAACGCGACTTGCACAGGAAATGGGCCCGCATCATAGCTGACTGGCAGACCGCGAGTCTTAAGCGCTAAGGTGCACGTTCGTAACAACATTCAGGAGCCAGAAAAACTATCTAGCTCCTGAATGTTGTTACGAACTGCTTTTTGCGATTTATTCGAGATGCTCTTCAACCCGAGCCCTAAGAAGGGCAATGGCTGTAGGTATTCCAATTGCGGCGGCTAATTCGGCTTTATCCAAAACCTGTGTGCTAAAGCACGATTGTTTATCACATTGAAGGACGATAACTGAAGATAGCTTCACTTCCCGTTGGCTGAATATATCGTAATCTCCAAATAGGAAGTTACCTTTTATTGTGTAATTCGGTATGTTCGTTACGCACTTCATCTCAAGTCTGTTTAGACCATAATCGAACACCGCAACTTCCTTGTGTTCGATGATGAGCGCAACCCTGGGCATGTTGCTAAAACCACCGTCGACGACAGTGAAGAGTTTTTCATTTGCATCGTCATAAACGGTATATTTAAGACTTAATAGCTGTCCTAGTGGACCCGTGAACCCATGTCTTTTGATGTTGAGGTTGTCTCCCGCTGGGTTGATGAGAGCTAGAGCATGCGGATAAGGGTTACCTTCAATTGAGATTCGATATTCGTTTGTAGCCGTCTTGCTCGATTTAGGACCACTAGCCACCATGTGTCATCGCCTCGATCGAATTGGAACCGTCTTCTGCTTCGTGCGGAGAATTACGCTGTACGTTGCAGTAGATGCAGCTGCAATAACCGCATGGGCAATTTCCAACAAAATGAATGACGTTATTTGCTGCATGCATGATATTCACTACAAAGTATCTATTTATAAACGTATTGTCAAACATATATTGCTAAAACAGAAACAATTTATAGACTGAGTCGGTCGTATTCTTTGGGCGATTGCTCCTATAATCTAGCCTTCGCTGCTGTCGGGAGGGAAGGACTAGGGCTCCGTTAATCTGTTGAAACGCTTTAACACCTTTGACGTTCTCACGTGTTTTTTGTTTCAAAAGCGTTAGGATGGAACTTATAGCGCGGGGCGTAATAGGTGCCCCGCACACGATGGGAGGCTATCAATGGCTAATCGTTTCGTTCTCAACACCATTTCTTATCATGGTTCCGGCGCCATCAAGGAGATCCCCGGCGAGCTCCAGCGTCGCGGCTACAAGAAGATCTTCGTCTGCTCCGACCCCGATCTGGTCAAGTTTGGCGTTACCGCTAAGGTGACCGACGAGCTCGACGCTGCCGGCATCGCTTGGAGCCTCTACTCCGAGATCAAGCCCAACCCCACTATCCAGAACGTCAAGGACGGCGTCGAGGCCTTCAAGGCCGCCGAGGCTGACGCTATCGTGACCATTGGTGGTGGCTCCTCCATGGACACCGCTAAGGCTATCGGCATCATTATCAACAACCCCGAGTTCGCCGATGTCCGCAGCCTCGAGGGCGTTGCTCCGACTAAGAACCACGCCGTGTTCACCATCGCCGTGCCGACGACCGCCGGTACCGCTGCCGAGGTGACCATCAACTACGTCATCACCGACCCCGAGAAGGTCCGCAAGTTCGTGTGCGTCGACACCAACGACGCCCCTGAGGTCGCCGTCGTCGACCCCGACATGATGGCCTCCATGCCCGCTGGCCTGACCGCCTCTACCGGCATGGACGCTCTGACCCACGCCATCGAGGGCTACACCACCAAGGGTGCTTGGGAGCTCTCCGACATGTTCCACTTTGAGGCTATCAAGCTTATCAGCGAGAACCTGCGCGACTCTGTCGCCGAGGCCAAGTCCGGTCAGCCCGGCTCCGGCCGCGAGGGCATGGCTCTTGGCCAGTATGTCGCCGGCATGGGCTTCTCCAACGTCGGCCTGGGCATCGACCACGCCATGGCTCACACCCTGTCCGCTCACTACGACACCCCGCACGGCGTCGCTTGCGCCATGCTGCTGCCGATTGCCATGGAGTTCAACAAGCCGGTTTGCGCCGAGCGTCTGGCCAAGGTCGCCGTCGCCATGGGCGTTGACACCACGGGCATGAGCACCGACGAGGCTGCCGACGCTGCTATCGCCGCCGTCAAGCAGCTTTCCGCCGACGTGAACATCCCGCACGTCTGCGAGGCCATGAAGGCTGACGAGATCGAGGTTCTGGCCAAGGACGCCATGGCCGACGCTTGCTTCCCGGGTAACCCGCGCGAGGCGACGCTCGACGACGTCATCGAGCTCTTCAAGAAGATCTGCCCGGCTGCCTAGCCTAGTTTGGTGTTCTTTCGCCTGTAGGCGTATGGACTTTTGACTTGCCGCTGGCCCCGCCGTGCTACGCACGGCGGGGCTTTTTGTGCTGCGTCGATGCCCCGAGACGGGCAAAACCAAGGCATACTGTCCGCTGCGGATAGGTGGTGCACTTCCCAGCGTGCATTTTTGGGAGCATTCAGCAAGCTCTTAAAAATGCATAACGTTTTGAATGGCCCGTAGTGGCCCGCAGGCGCCCATCGACAGCCATTGTGGGCGGGCTATCGATGAGTGGAGGGGGTTGTTACTGAGTTTCTGCTTTGCGACGACCTGCAACACTGCTGTAACCACGTCGTTTTGTCGTTCGCGATGGGGTCGTTGGGACCCACGGTGCTGAATACTCCGTTTTTTGCACGGCCGAAGGTGGGGTACCCTGAGACGAAGCAAAAAGATTCCTCATTTCTATGCAAATACCGCTAGGATTTATACAAGATTGGGATTGTAAGCCGTGCGCGTGCGCAAAATCGGCGCGAGGACGTCTAGAGGTGGCTCGGCTCCCAGAGCCTTGCGCGTGCAGAACGGTTAAAATCGGGATTCGGTCTTAGTTTTGCTTGGAAGGATGCACATGGCTTCTGTAATCGATGCTTCTCTAGAGGAGACGCTCTCCTATATCGCGGGACAGCTTAAGACGCTGACTTCTATTGCTTCGCCTACCGGCTATACCCGTGCGGCGACTGATTATCTAATGGAAACGTTGCGCGATATGGGCTTTGGCCCTGAGCGTTCCAATAAGGGCAACGTGCTGGTTGAGCTTGGCGGCGAGGGCGAGCCGCTTGTGTTGGCCAGCCATGTCGACACCCTGGGCGCCATGGTGCGCTCCATTAAGGACAATGGTCGCCTGCGTCCCACGACGCTTGGCGGGCACCAGTGGTCCACGGCCGATGGCGAGAACTGCACCGTCTACACGCGTGACGGCAATGTCTACACGGGCGTGGTCCTCAATACCGAGCCTTCGGCGCATGTGGCCGATGAGCCGGTCAAGACCATCGAGAAGAACATGGAAATCCTGCTCGACGAGAACGTCGACAGCAAGGACGATGTGCTCGAGCTGGGTATTCAGACCGGCGACATCATCGCTATGGACCCGCGTACCACGGTGACGGAGAGCGGCTACATTAAGAGTCGCTTCTTGGACGACAAGCTGTCAGCCTCCATTTTGCTGGGCTTGGCGCGTGCCGTCGCCGCTGGCGAGGTGACGCTCTCGCGCAAGGTATCGCTGCTCTTTACGGTGTACGAGGAGGTCGGCCACGGCGGTGCCTTTGTGCCGGCTGACACGCGCGAGATGATCAGCGTGGACATGGGCTGCGTGGGTGACGACCTGGGCTGCACCGAGCGCATGGTTTCGATTTGCGCCAAGGATTCGGGTGGCCCCTACAACTACGACCTGGTGACCACGCTGTCCAACATCGCGCGCGAGCTGGAGCTCGATTATGCCATCGACGTGTACCCGCATTACGGCTCGGACGTCGAGGCCACGCTCTCGGCCGGCTACGACATTCGCCATGGTCTGATCGGCCCCGGCGTGTACGCGAGCCACAACTACGAGCGCAGCCACATCGACGGCGTGCGCAACACCTTTGAGCTGGTCCGCGCCTACGTCCAGCGTTAGCAATGCAGCGGCCTCGGCTGACACAGCAGTACCGACCGAGGCCGTCCTCTCTAAGTTGCGGTGAAATAGGGATTGTTTGGCGGTTTTAAACGCTTAAACAGTCCCTATTTCACCGCAGCCATGAAGGGGATGGGGCTACTTGATGGCACCGGTCACGGTACCGCCGCCCAGGACGATGTCGCCGCGATAGACTACAACGGCCTGGCCGGGGGCGATGGCTCGCTGTGGCTCGTCAAAGGTCAGCAGCATTTGTCCGTCTTCGTCACGCGTAAGGGTCGCTGCCTGGTCCTTTTGACGGTAGCGGTACTTGGCGCCCACGCGAATGCCGCCGGACGTGAGCTCTGCCTTCATGCGGTCGGCAGGGGCGCTCCAGATCCAGTCGTTGGCCGTGAGCGCTGCGGCCGTCAGGTCCTCGGCCTCGCCCAGATGCACAATGTTGTTGGCGGCATCGACGCCCGTTACGTACACGGGATGCGCCATCGCGACGCCCAAGCCCTTGCGCTGGCCGATGGTGTATCGCAGTGCGCCGTTATGACGTCCGACCACGCTGCCGTCGCGCCACACAATGTCGCCCGGTGCAGCGGGATGTCCGCAGCGGCGCTCGATATAGCCCGCGTAGTCGCCGTCCGCGATAAAGCAGATATCCTCGCTCTCGGCCTTCTTGGCGTTGATGAAGCCCTGCTCGGCGGCAATGCGGCGCACGTCGCGCTCTTTGTCCAGCCCAGCCAGCGGAAAGATCGTGCGTGCCAGGCGCTCTTGCGTGAGCGAATACAAAAAGTAGCTTTGGTCCTTTTTGGGATCTTCGCCGCGGTTCAGCTGCCAGGTGCCGTCGGACGCCTGGCTCGTTTTGGCGTAGTGACCTGTGGCGATGTAGTCGCAGCCCATGTCCAGCGCCGCATCGAGCAGCGCGCCAAACTTAATGTGGCGGTTGCAGATGATGCACGGGTTGGGCGTCAGTCCTTCCTGGTAGGCGTTCACAAAGCGCTCGATAACGCTGCGGTCGAAGGTTTGCTGCAGGTCGAGCACGTGGTGGGGTATCCCCAGGCGCTCGGCGACAGCCTTTGCATCGGCGATGTCGCGGTCGACTTTGCTCATGCCCGTGGCGGGGTCGGGCACGGGGCAGGTGAGGCGCATGGTAGCACCGACGCATTCGTAGCCCTGGCGCTTGAGCAGGTACGCGGTCACGCTGGAATCGACGCCGCCGCTCATGGCGACGAGCACGCGCTTGTTGTGCATGGGGAGGTTCTCCTTGGTGGCATGTGGCCAAAAAAGAAAAGCGGCGCGGGAGGCTGGTTCCGCGCCGCAGACATTGTAGCAAGTTCGGACGACTCGTGGGGCGCCCTGATGGGATGGGCTCAGACTGCCGGGAGAGAGGAGACCGGTTCGTCCTGGGCTCAACCTATGGGCGACAGGCCCTAGTCCTGGAAGAGTGCCGTGGACAGGTAGCGCTCACCGGTATCGGCGAGCAGGGCCACGATGGTCTTGCCCTCGTTCTCGGGGCGCTTGGCCAGCTGCAGTGCGGCCCACACGGCGGCGCCGGACGAAATGCCCACGAGCACGCCCTCCTTGTGGCCCACGGCGCGGCCGGTCGCAAAGGCGTCGTCGTTCTCGACGGGGATGATTTCGTCATAGATCTGGGTGTCGAGGACGTCGGGCACAAAGCCTGCGCCGATGCCCTGGATCTTGTGCGGGCCGGCCTGGCCCTTAGAGAGCACCGGGGAGGTGGCGGGCTCAACGGCGACGACCTTAATCTCGGGGTTCTGCTCCTTGAGGAACTCGCCCACGCCGGTCACGGTGCCGCCGGTGCCAACGCCGGCGACGAAGATGTCGACCTTGCCGTCGGTGTCATCCCAGATCTCGGGGCCGGTCGTGGCCTTGTGGATGGCGGGGTTGGCGGGGTTTACAAACTGGCCGGCGATAATGCTGTTGGGTGTCTCCTTCTGCAGCTCCTCGGCCTTGGCGATGGCGCCCTTCATGCCCTTGGATCCGTCGGTGAGTACGAGCTGTGCGCCATATGCCTGCATCAGCTTGCGGCGCTCGACGGACATGGTCTCGGGCATGGTGATGATCACCTTGTAGCCGCGAGCTGCCGCCACCGAGGCGATGCCGACACCGGTGTTGCCGCTCGTGGGCTCGATGATGGTGTAGTCGCCGCCGCGCACGAGCTTGCCGGCCTTCTCGGCCTCGTCGATCATGTTCTTGGCGACGCGGTCTTTGACGGAGCCGGCGGGGTTGAAGTATTCCAGCTTGACGAGTACGCGGGCCTTGAGGTCCTCATCGGCCTCAAAGTGAGTGAGCTCCAGAAGCGGGGTGTGGCCGATAAGCTGATCGATGGACGTGTAAACATTGCTCATGGTGAACCTCCAAAGTGTTCAAATGACTGGATACCGTGTGGTTTCACGGTGTGTGTAACAGCGAAACCCACAAACCTCATGGGTTGTTCTTTTTGCTGTTGGCAAGCATAGTAGACAGTAAAGCCTAGTAACGCAATAGGAAATAGAAGATTATTACGAGTCGATTAACCAGCTTGACGGGAATAGGTATTTTCAAAACCAATTTTTCGGCTAGAATTTCTACGAATTAAAAGACCGAAAGGCAGCACTATATATGTTGGTTTCCACAAAGGGCAGATATGCCCTGCGCGTTATGGTCGACCTGGCCGAGCACCAGGCGGCAGGCCGTATCCCGCTTAAAGAGATTGCGGCGCGTCAGGGTATTTCGGAGAAGTACCTCGAGAATATTCTGGCCACGCTCGTGCGCGCCAATATGCTCTCGGGCATGCGCGGCAAGGGCGGCGGCTATGTGCTCACGCGCCCGCCCGAGCAGTACACGGTGGGCGAGATTTTGCGCCTGACCGAGGGCAGCCTGGCGCCGGTCGCATGCCTAGACGGCGACTGCAAGGGTTGCTCGCGTTCGGACGAGTGCCCTACACTCGGCGTGTGGAAGAACCTGGACAAGCTCATTAACGACTACCTCGACGGCGTGACGCTCGATGCGCTCGTCGCCCCCAACGAGGGCTACGACTACGTCATCTAGCCCCACCTGTCATTTGGGGACGGGGCAGAAATGCTGGATTTTCTTGCCCTCTGAGGCTCGACAAATGATAAGGCCGCCCATCGTTGCGATGGACGGCCTTCTTTAGGTGTGTTGTGGCGGTCCGAATCCGGTCGCTTTAGTTCCTGGCGACGCTGTCGAGAATGCTGCGCATGATGGATACCAGGATGCTGCCCATAAAGGCCGATCCAAAGCTGGCAATGGAGATACCCGCGCCCAGCAGATTGACCGACAGGTAGCTGGCCAGCTCGAGCATAAAGCTGTTGACTACGAGCTGAAAAATACCAAGCGTGATAATAGTGAGCGGCAGCGAGATGACCGTCAGGAACGGCTTGACGAGCGAGTCGACGATGTTGAGGAACAGTCCCACGAAGGCAAAACACACCCAGGCGTCGGCTATGCCGAAGGGCTGAATGCCGGGGACGAGAAACGTTGCGATCGCGATGGCGATTGAGGTAAAGAGCCAGTTAAGCATAAAGCGCATGGTGGAAATCCTTTCTTGCGCAAGACGTGGCAAAGAGGCGTGAGAGGCACGTGCCTTTGCAACTCGGATAGATGCGCGGGCACGGCCCTGTTTGGGCGCCCATTGTCTCAGATATTCATGGAGCTTGCGTGCGTATTCGGTTTCAAAACGGCGTTCGTCCTAGAAAACGCGCCGCTGGCAGAGAGTCTTGTCGCTTTAGTTTGGTGGTGTGCTACACTGCTACGGGCAAAAGCCACAGGCGTTGCCCTATTGCATAGAACGGGCGAACGATGTCCGATGTCAGTATCAACTTCGATGCCTTTTGGCGGGTTTGGCGGTGATCGATGAATATCGAGAACATGTTTGACAAGCCTGATGTCAAGCAGCTGGTCCACGCATTTAGCCTTTTGGACGACGAGAAAGATATCCAAGCGTTCTTGACCGATATCTGCACGCCGCGCGAGATTTGTGATCTATCGCAGCGTCTGCAGGTCGCGCGTTACCTGGACGAGGGTGAGCCCTATGTTGAGGTTCAGGCGCGTACCGGCGCTTCGTCCACCACGGTGAGCCGTGTGTCCAAGGCACTCAACGGCGAGTACGGTGGCTACCGTAAGATTCTCATTAAACTGGAGGATGGCGAGTAGGCCGCGCCAAAAACGAATTGTGCAAAACCGCTCCTCCGGGGGCGGTTTTTTGATCCCCTGGGGACGGAGGAAATCTGTTGGCGTGGGGCAAATCTGTCCGCTTGGGCGGGTAGGATGGATACATTGATTATTGCGAACAGTTTGAGCGGAGGACCATGCCTGTTCGAATCTATACCACCAATGCCGGCACGGATTTGAGCGATGCCGAGTCGGCGTTGCTTGCCGACCTTATTGCCCGCCACGGACGTGCCGTGCTGCTGGCGCCTACGTTTGCCGAGCTCGACCTGTGCCGTCATGATGCGGCGGAAGCCGGGGTTTCACTAGGTATCGACTACAAGACGCCTACATCGTGGCTTCGCTCGCTTTGGGAGCTTTTGGGCGACGGACGCGGTTTCGTGGACAACCTGCAACGCCAGATGCTGTTTTCGGACATGGTAACGCGTCTCGACGATGCCGATTTGCAGCCGCTTTCGCGCAGTCAGGGCACGGTGCGCATGCTCGCGCGCATGGCCCGCGACGTGCTGCCGGGTGTGGCGGGGACGACGGCCGAGCGATGCCGTGGAAACAATTGCCAGCCTGAGCCAAAAAGCGATGCCGAGGCTCGTGTGTTCGAGCTTTTGCGCGCATATGCGGACGGTTTGGACCGTCGAGATATGGTCGAGCCCTGCGAGGCAGCCGACATTATGGCCGGTGTCCTGGCCGATAGCCTGCCGGCGTGCACTCGCGCCGTATGCGTGCGCGGTATCACGTCGTTTACGCACGGCCTGCTCGAGCTGCTGTCTGCCGTGGCGAACAATGGGGGAGAGGTCGTCGTGCTGCTTGCCCGCGAGCAGGCGGCGATGCGCGAGGAGCTTGCCGTGGCATTTGATGCCCGCGGTGTGCTGTTTGAGGTCGCGCCGCTGGGGGAGGACGCCGTCGCGTCTGATGCCGCTTGCGGGACCGCCGCTCAGCCTGTCTTTATTGAGGTCGCCGGCCCCCATGCCCGTGCTCATGTCTATGCGGACGCCATCGATAAGTTGGTGAAAGCGTACAAGGAGTCCAAGGCCGATAAAGCCACTGCAACGCCCACCGACCCCGTGCGCGTGCTCGTCGTTTCTGCCCGGGCACCCCAGCTGTTCGGTGAGCTCGCCTCTCGTCTGGCAGCTCGTCATATCGCTGCCGAGACAGTTGAGTTCACGGCGTTTTCCCAGTCCATTGCGGGCAGGCAGTTTGCGGCGCTTGCCGGCCTGATCGAGCGCATGAAGGCCGCCGATGAGGGCGCGGCGTCAAAGACCGAGTGGTGGCCCGCGCCGGAGCTTACCGACTGGATCTACAGTCCGCTTTCGGGCGCCGATGCCGTCAATGCCCGTACCTTCGATAAGAATATGCGTCTCTCGCGTAGCAAGACTACCGCGGGCGTTAAGAGCCTGCTTCAGAGCGTCCAGGGCCAGGTGAGGGGCGCGCGCAGGGCGGCGAGCGACGACAACTGGTTTAAGAACGTACCGTGTGTGGTTTCGGACGTGTTCCAGGCGCTGTGGCGTGACAAGCCCGTGACGGCGCTTAAGGCCATGCTTGCCGTCGCCGAGGCGTTGCCCGATCGCGCCCTTGGAGGCCTTGACGGTCAGGCTCGTCGCCAGGCGGAGGTGACCTTGCTGCGCCACGTCATCGACATCCTTATGAATGGCGCCCGCGCGCTCGACGTGTCGCAGGCCGCGACCGTGCCCGTGCTCGATGGCATTCGCACCAAGGTGGACAAGCGTAGCACCGCCTACGATTACGAGACCCACGAGGTTGACCGTGCGCCACGTGTTCAGGTTCGTTTTGCTTCGCTTGCCGATGCGGCAGCTCTGCGCCCCGGCAGCTACGATGCCGTGCTGTTTGCCGATGTCGATCTGGACAGCTATCCGCTCTCGCACGAGGAGGGGCCGCTGGCCACGCTGACGGCGAGCCTTGGTCGCGAGGGCGTGACGCTTGAGCCCGCGGCCTTGCTGCGCGCGCGCTTTGGCCACGCGATGCAGGCGTCACGCGGCTCGGTTGCGCTTGCCCGCGTGACGCACGATCGCCAGGCGCGCGAGTGCTATCCGGCTGCCGTGTGGACCGAGTTGCGGGCGCATGCCGAGGCCGCTGACAACGCTAAGGCCGCAGACGCCGACAAGGCAGCTGACGACGCTAAGGCCGCTGGTACCGACAAGGCGAAGTGCGTGGGTGAGGGCGATATCGTAAGGGACTTCGATCCCGCGGCAGGCGAAGGTCTCAAGCGCGAGCGCGTGACCTGTGAAGCCCCTCAGCATCTGAGCGCCGAGGCCGTGCCGTATTTGGTCCTGCGTCGTCGCGATGGCGAGGGCGAGGACGCGCCACTCGTGCCGCGCCTGACGTCCGCCTCGCAGATTGAGGCCTATTCCACCTGCCCGCTGTGCTGGTTCGTCTCGTATCGCGTCAAACCTCAGTCCATCGATGCGGGCTTTGGCAACATGGAGAAGGGCAACTTTGTCCATGACGTGCTGGAGCACTTGCATGCACGTCTTCCGCAGGAGGGCATGGAGCGCGTGACGCCCATGAATCTGCCGCGCGCGAAGGAGCTGCTGCACGAGGTCTTTGCCGAGACCCTGGCCGAGCACGCCGGCAAGCGCGGTACCGAGGGCCCGCTGGTGCCGCTCTCTCCAGTGGAGGAGCGCCAGGTGGCCGAGATCTTGCCGCAACTGGAGGGCGTGCTCGCCTACGAGTCCGAGGCGCTCGCGCCCTTCGCGCCGCGCTACCTGGAGTTTGCGTTCAACGAGCTCCAGGTCGAGTATGCCGGCTGGCCGCTCGGCGGGCGCATCGACCGCGTGGATGTGGACGCCGAGAACCGCGCTGTGGTGATTGACTACAAGCATCGTTCGGGTGTCGAGGAGTTTAAGCTCGCCGACCCCACGGTGCGCGACGAGGAGTCGGGCGAGGCCCCCATCGACGATCCGCGCTGGCTGCCGCCCCATACCCAGACACTCATCTACGCGCAGGCCATGCGCCGGGCGCTGGGTCTAGATGCCCGTGCGGCGCTCTATTTTTCGACCAAGGGCGGCAAGCCCGCACTGCGTGGTGCCGCAAGTGCCGAGTTGCTCGAGGAAGAGCGCGGCGACGGCCGCATTCCGGGCCTCAAGAAGGGCTTTCCGGGCGAGGGCGGCAACATGGACTTCGATGCGCTGCTCGACCGCGTGGAGACCGGCATTGCCGAGCGCCTGCGCGAGCTCGAGGCGGGCAACGTTGCCGCTGTCGACCCAACGTCGGCTCAGGCCGCGCATGCGCGCTGCTCGTATAACCACGAAGGAACGTTTGTAAGGAGGGACGTGTAGACCATGGATCTTTCGACCTTGATGCCGCAACAGCTGCAAGTCGTCAAAACGCTCGACCGCCCGCTGTTTGTCTCGGCGGGTGCCGGCTCGGGCAAGACCTTTACCCTCACGCGCCGCATCGTCTATGCGCTCTCGCCCGAATCCGGTCCGTTTGTCGAGCATCTGGACCAGGTGCTCGCCATTACCTTTACCAAAGACGCCGCGGCCGAGATTCGCGACCGCGTACGCCGTGCGCTTATCGAAGAGGGCATGGACGAGGAGGCCCTGACGGTCGACGACGCTTGGATCTCGACCATCCACGGCATGTGCTCGCGTATCCTGCGCGCGCACGCGCTGGAGCTGGGCATCGATCCTGAGTTCACGGTGCTCACCGATACCGATGAGCTTATGGATCAGGCTGTCGAGCATGTGCTGGGGCGCGCGACGGCGCCCGATGCCGCGCCCGAGCTTGCCGCCTCGCTTAAGGCCCTCTACGCTTGGTATCCCATGGCGGGCGAGGGCGGGCCGTTTGGCGCCGGTACCACCATCAAAGGCCTGGTGCGCGACCTGTTGGAGCTATCGAGCCAGCTGCCGGGCGGCATGGACGATGTGTGCGTGGCGCGCGGCCAGGCCGACACCTCGGCGCTTGCCGATGCCTATCGTGCGGCGCTGGGCGCAAGCAAGGCCACGACCGAGAAAGCGCAGGCGGCACTCGACGCCATCGACGCGTTTGAGGCGAGCGGCAAAACCATGGAGGATGCGGCGCGACTCATGATGTCGTGCAGCATGCCGCGCGCGAGCAAGGCGTTTCCTAAGGAGCAGGTGGAGCTACTCAAGGCCGAGGCAGCCGATGCGTTTATCAATATCGTGCTTGCCTGCGGCGGCCCGGCGCTCGATGCGCTGGTGGAGCTTGCCCGTGCCGTAGAGGCGGAGTACCGCGCGCTCAAGGCCGACCAGTCCGCGCTCGACAATAACGATCTGTTGCGCATGGCGTACGAGGCGCTGCGCGACTACCCGGCTATTCGAGCTGCCTATGAGGGCCGCTTTAAGATGGTCATGATCGACGAGTTCCAAGATACCGATCAGATGCAGGTCGATTTGATCCGATACCTGACGGGCACGGGGGAGCGCGCGCTGTGCACCGTGGGCGATGCGCAGCAGTCGATCTACCGCTTCCGTGGCGCCGAGGTCGAGGTGTTCCGTCGCCAGGAGCGCAAGGTGGGTTCGACGACGGCGTCCGAGACGGTCGCCACGTCCGATGCCCCCGCCGGCGAGCTCGTCAAGCTTGTCCGCAACTTCCGCAGCCACGACGAGGTGCTGCGCTACGTGGCGCGCGTCTTTGACGGCGACACCGGTGGTTTGATGCAGGGGTTCTTGGATCTTGAACCGAGCGACAAACGCAAGGACAAGCTCAAGGCAAAGGCGTCGCGCCGCCAGGCGCTGTTCGTTGCCGGCGGCAGCACGCAGGAGCGAACGCAGGCGAAAGCTCGCGCGATTGCGGAGCGGTTCCAAGCGCTCGTCAAAGCGGGGCAGCCCCAGGGCAGCATGGTCCTGTTGCTGGGCCGCATGACCAACGCCGATATCTATGCGCAGGCCTTCCGCGACCAGGGACTCGACTGCGTTATCGCGGGAGGTTCAGTCTTTGCCCAGGCTGCCGAGGTCCAAACGGTGCGTGCCCTGGTGTGCGCGCTTGCCAATCCGGCCGATACGGCGCAGGGTCTCATGCCACTGCTGGCCTCGCCGATGTTTGCACTCGGCGCTCAGGAGTTCCTGACGCTGGCGACCAAACTCGACGATCAGACGGGCGAGACGTCGCGCCGCAACATCGATGCGGGCATCATGAGCGATTCCGATGTGCCGGGTTTGCAGAACCTGCCGCTCGTAACGCGCGCCCGCGAGGTGCTGCGCTACGCACTGCGTCGCGTGGGGCGTGATTCGTTCGCTGCCATCGCGCGCGACGTGGTCAACGCCTCCGGCTGGTTCGTGCGTCTGGCGCAGCGCGGCCCCGAGGGCAAGGCCATTGCCGCCAACGTGCTCAAGGCGCTCGACGCCGTGGCCGAGGCAGAGGCCGAGCTCGGCAATTCTCCGCGCTCCATCGCGCTCGCCTTCGACCGCTTCTTGGCGGGCAAGGAGGCCCCGGGCGCCCTCAACGAGGAGGGCGACGGCGCGGTGCGCATCATGACCGTGCATGCGTCCAAGGGCCTGGAGTATCCGGTCGTGGCGGTTGCCGAGTGTTTTGGCGTGCGCAAATCGTCCGGTGCGGCACAGATGGGTCGCGTCGAGGGCGGAGCGCAAGTCGTGGCGCTGCCGGCGCGCTTCGATGGCGTTAAGCTTGCCGACGGAACCTTCGTGAAGGGCGATGACGTCAAAAAGCAGTTTGAACACGCGTTTAAGGGCAAGGGTACGTCGCTGTGGCTGCCGCCGGAGCTCATGGAGGACGTCTGTGCGACGGGTTCTCCCGCCGAGGCATTTGCTCGCCTGCGCAACGACGACCTGCAGCTTTCGCTCGAGGAGCGGGCCCGCTTGCTCTATGTTGCCATGACGCGAGCGGGCGAGCTGGTGATCTTGGCGATGGATGCCGGTGTGAGCCGCGGCAAGGTGATGGCGCCGACCTTCGATGTCGAGACGGATCTGACCTACGACGTGCTGCGCCGCATCCTGCCGACCGATAGTCTGGACATGCCGCAGCTCGATAGCGACCGTCTGGTGTTCGACAACTCCCAGCCGGGCGACTACGAGCTCATCTCGCTGGCGGACTTTACGTTTGGTGAGCAGGCGTTTGAGGCTAACGCTTCGCTGGATGCCGAGGGCAGGCTCGTTCGCGGCGATGTCGATGTCGCTGATAATGCTGCGCGCTCAACTGTGCCCGGTCCTGCCGACCCCAAGCCCGATGCGTTTGAGCTCGTGTATCCCCAGGCAGTGGGCGTGCGCATGGGCATCTGTCCGTTCCCGGTGCGTGACTCGTATAGCTACTCGTCAATTGCCGTGGCGCTGCATGCCGAGTCCGAGGACCGTGCCGCCGAGGCGCTTGTTCCCATGGACGAGTCCGGCGATGATGCGGAGTCGGATGGCTCGGAGATGGCCGATGCGGACGTGGCTGCTGTCGAGCCCGCCGGCAACCCCATGGCGCTGGGCTCGGCCTTCCACGCCGCTTGCCAGTGGCTCATCGAGATGGGTGCCGATGCGCTGCCCGTTGAGCGTGCCGACGCCCTGGCTCGCTTGTGGCGCCTGACGCCGGAACAGCGCGAGCGCTTCGATGTCGCTCTGGATCGCTGGCTCAAGTCGTCGGTTCGTGCCGAGCTGCTCGCGTGGCCGTGCATCCGTGCCGAGGTGCCGTTCTTCTCGCTGGGCTGCGAGGACGAGGATATCGCCCGCTACGGCGCCTATGCCGAGGGCGCCATCGATGCCTTGGCAACCGACCCGGCGGATCCGTCGCGCGCACTGGTCATCGACTACAAGACGGGCGGCACGCCGGACGAGACGCCGGACCAGCTGCTCGAGAAGCACGCCTTGCAGGCACGTGTCTATTCGGATGTCCTGCACAAGGCGGGCTTTGAGGCCGTGACCGTCAAGTTCGTCCGCGTGGAGCAGCCGGATCCAACCATCTTCGTCGAACCCGCCGAGCCTCAGGTGGTCACCTACAATTTCTAGTCCTCAGATAACTTGCGGTGGAATAGTTCCTGTATTGCGGCCCAGGTGGCCCAAGCGGGAACTATTTCACCGCAACTCAATAGGAGCCGTGTGGGTTTGGGCTAGGTTCGGGTGCCGTCCGCGCCGTGCGGTAGAATCGTAACCCTAAGATCACGAACCCGCATCGGAGCTCATCACATGGCATTTGTCCATCTGCACAATCACACTGTTTTCTCCATGCTCGACGGCGCAACCCGTATCCAGGATATGGTCAATCGCGCCGTAGAGCTGGGCATGCCCGCCGTGGCCATTACCGATCACGGCTACATGTATGGCGTGCCCGACTTGGCGCTGGCCTGCGACGCCGTCAACCACAACACGCCCGAGTACAAAACCTGGAGCCACGACAAGGCCTTCTTGGAAAAGGATCGCCGCGACGAGTTGGTGGAGCCCGATCCCGAGGAAAACCCGCGCGAGCATGCCCAGTATGTGAAGGACATGGCCATGTGGGACGAGAAGGGCAATATCGACGAGCTCAAGCCACCCCTGGTCATCAAACCCATCTTTGGCTGCGAGGTCTACTTTACGCCGGACGAGACGCTCGCCCGCGACCATAAGCCCGAGCTCTACCACATGATCCTTCTGGCCAAGGACCAGGAGGGTTACGTCAACCTGATGCAGACGGTCTCCGAGGCCGCCGTGCAGGGCTTTTACTACAAGCCGCGCGTGACGCTCGACAACCTGCGCCGCCATGCCAAGGGCATGATCTGCACCAGCGCCTGCATCGCCGGCATCATTCCCAAGTACATCGACCGCGGTGATATGGAGGGCGCCACCAAGTGGGCCGAGACTTTCCGTGACACCTTCGAGCCCGGCGACTTTTATATCGAGATCCAGGAACACGGCATCACCACCGACAACGGCCTGACCGACGAGCAGATGGACCGCACGCTCATCGACATCGCCAAGCAGGTGGGCGTCAAGGTCATCGCCACCAACGACTTCCACTACCTGCGCCGCGAGGACGCGCCCGTGCAGGACGTCATCATGTGCATTGGCATGAACGCCAAGGTCGACGACCCCAACCGCATGCGCATGACCGGCTCGGAGTTTTACATGAAGACCGAGGAGGAGATGCGGGCGATGTTCCCGTATTGCCCCGAGGCCTGCGACAACACGCTCGAGATTGCCGACAAGTGCTATGTGGAGCTGGACTGGGACTCCATCATCCTGCCGCGCTTCCCGTTGCTCGATCCCGGCGAGACGCACGAGAGCCAGTTCCGCCGCGAGTGCGAGAAGGGCCTGCGCCAACACTACGGTGACGACTGGGCCACGCGCGAGATCTGTGGCGTCAACATCAAAGAGCGCTTTGAGTACGAATACAAGGTCATCTGCGACAAGGGCTTTGCCGCCTACTTTTTGATCGTCGCCGAGTACGTGCAATGGGCCAAGGACAACGGCATCGGCGTCGGTCCCGGCCGTGGCTCGGCCGCCGGCGCTATCGTCGCCTACGCCATGAACATCACTGCGTTCGACCCGCTCGAGAACGGCCTGATGTTCGAGAGGTTCCTGTCCCCGCAGCGTACCGAGATGCCCGATATCGATATGGACTTCGACGATGAGCGGCGCCTCGAGGTCGTGGAGCACGTTCGCCAGCTCTACGGCCCCGAGAAGGTCACCCACGTCATCACCTACTCGACCATTAAGGCCAAGCAGGCCATCAACGACGCCGCGCGCGTGCTGGACTACCCGGTCTACATGGGCCAGCGCCTGTCCAAGATGGTCTCGAGCGACCCCAAGGTCAAGCTCAAGCAGGTGCTCGAAAAGCAACCCGGCAAAGAGGATCTGTTTAACCCCGACTTTGCCGAGGCTTATAAAAAGGACGACGACGCCCGCCGCATCATCGACACGGCGCTCTCGATCGAGGGCCTCACCCGTGGCGAGGGCGTGCACGCGTGCGCCGTCCTGATCTGCCGCGACCCCGTCAACGAGCATGTGCCCACCAAGCTCGATACCAAGGGCGGCGTCGAGATTACCCAGTACGAGGGTCATACCGTTGCCGACATGGGCCTGCTCAAGATGGACTTCCTGGGCCTGCGCACGCTGACGGTTATCTCCAAGGCCAAGGCAAACATCAAAAAGAACTTCGGCATCGACATCAAAGAGGAAGAGATTCCCTTTGACGACCCCGAGATCTTTAAGCTCATGGGCTCCGGTCACACCGCCGGCGTCTTCCAGGTCGAGTCCGCCGGCATGACGGCCACGATCAAGAACATGAAGCCCACCGAGTACAAGCACGTCGTGGCATTGATCGCTCTATACCGCCCGGGCCCGCTGGGCGCCGGCATGGTTTCGTCCTACATCAACCGTATGAACGGCAAGGAGCCGGCCGTCTCCTACGACGACCGCCTGGACGACATCCTGGGCGAAACCTACGGCACCATGGTCTACCAGGAGCAGGTTATGCTCATCTCCGTTGAGATGTGCGGCTTCTCCAAGGGCGAATCGGACTCGCGTATCCGTAAGCCCGTGGCTAAGAAAAAGATCAAGCTACTCACGTCGACGGTGCTCCACTGGGAGGATGGCTCGGACGAGACCACCTACGACCACTGGATGAACGGCGCTATCAAGAACAACTACACGCGCGAGGTCGCCCAGAAGATTTGGGACGATGTTCTCGAGTTCGCATCCTACGCCTTCAACAAGTCGCACTCCGCCGGCTACGCCATTCTGGTTATGCAGACGGCATGGCTCAAGGCGCACTATCCACACGAGTACATGGCGGCCGTCCTGACGTCCTACACGGGCAAGACCGACAAGATCGTGCACTACGTCTCGGCATGCCGTCACGACGGCATCCCCGTGCTTTCGCCAGATGTCAACGAGTCCGGTACCGAGTTCACGGCTACCAAGGAGGGCGTGCGCTTTGGCCTGGCCGGCATCCGCGGCGTGGGCACCGGCGTGGCGCAGGCGATTATCGCCGAGCGCGAGGCGGGCGGTCCGTTTAAGACGCTGCACGACTTTGTCGAGCGCGTGGACTCGAGCCAGGCCAACCGTCGCGTGATCGAATCGCTCATCAAGGCAGGCGCCTTTGACTCCACGGGGTATCCGCGTCGCCAGATGATGCACTTTGTGGACAAGAACAACCCCGAGAACATCATCGATGCCGCTGTGAAGCGCCAGAAAGATCGCGCGAGCGGCCAGACGTCGTTCTTCGATATGTTTGGCGACGTTGAGGGCTCGGGCTTTGAGGTGAGCGTGCCCGACCCGGATGGCCAGGAGTGGGACCGCCACCTTAAGCTGAGCCAGGAGAAGGAGGTTCTGGGCATCTATGTCTCGGACCACCCGCTGCGCCCGTTTGAGTATGCACTAGCCAAGGCACGCGACTTCTCGTTCTCGCAGATCGATACCGGCTACGAGGTGCAAAACCCCACGGGCGGTACCATCAACCAGGAGATTCCCGAGGGCAAGGCGCTGTGGTGGGCCGGCATGGTCTCGAGCGTGTCCAAGCGCGTGACCAAAAACGGCGACCCCATGGGCATCGTGCAGCTCGAGGACATGGAAGGCGAGGCCACGGTCGTGGTGTTCCCCAAGACCTACAAGGAAGCCGAGGGGTATCTATACGGCGAGGTCGATCCCGAGACCGGTGCACAGCTGTCCGATGCGTTTGTGCGCATTAAGGGCAAGCTCGAGCGCTCGGACCGCGGCGACCAGATCATCGCGCAGGAGATCGTGCCGCTTGAGCTTAACGAGGAGAGCAACAAGCCCAAGGTGTTTGAGGTCATGGTGCCCAACAGCCGCTTTAGCCAGGGCAATATGGCGCGTCTTGCCACGGTGCTTACCGCCAACCCGGGCGGCGACCGCGTGGAGATCTTTATCGAGCAGGTGGACGGGCGCGTACTGCGTGCCGAGGTGCCGGCCAAGGTCAACGCACGCTCGATTCCGCTGCTAGCCGAGGCCAAGGCCATCGTGGGTAACCAAGGCAGAGTGACGGTGATCTAGGGACGGCGTTGCTGAGGGGTAGCTAATTTGGGACGGGGCTTTTTTAGCTACCCTTTGGCTGACGGCGATTTGGCTGGGATTTGAATAATTCTCAACCGACATGTGGGGGTAGCTAAAATAGCCCCGTCCCAAATTAGCTACCTGGTGCGAGATTGGAGGAAGTGATGGCGCAGGGGACGTTTGTGCAGGCGCTTCGTAAGGAGGCGGCGCTCAGCAGTACCTTTATGAAGGGGCGCTCGCTCATGCTCAACGGCGCCGTGCTGTCGTTTGAGGACTCCGGCTCGCGCTTCTCCAAAAACGTGAACATCGAGGGCTCGGTGCGCGGCTCGCGCGGCGACCTGTACAAGACGCACGTGGCGCTCGATATGGACGAGCACGAGGTTATCGACTACGACTGCGATTGTCCCGCCGCCTTCCGCTATTCCGGCATGTGCAAGCACGTTATCGCCACGGCGCTGGCGTATCTGGATGCCAGTGGCGCCGAGCCCGTCGAGGGCTTGCGTACGCCGGTCCGCACGTTTACGGTACCGCCCGCACAGTCCAAGCAGCCCACGCGCCCCGCGCCCACCGCATCTGCGGTCAACCCCAACTTTCCCTTCCCGGCGCCCGTCCCCACGAGCCCGAGCCTTGTGGCGGCGCTTTCCGATCTTTCGGACGCGCGCATGGACGAGCTCGCGGCCATGCGCCGCAAGCTCGCCGGCACCATTGACCTCGATGTGCCCAAAGCGGTGCTGGAGCCCTCGCTGGTGCCGTACTACAATCCGCTGTTTGCCGATCGCTTTAACTGGGCGCTCGAGTTTCGCATTCGCTGCGGTTCGGTGTCCTACGTGGTTAAGGATATCGACGGCATGGCCGATGCCTATGTGCGCGGCGGTACGTTCTCCTATGGCAAGAAGCTTACGTTTGCCCATGTGCCCGAGGCTTTCGATGACGTGTCGACAAAGCTGCTCGACTTTATCGCAATGACGGTCGCCTACCTAGGCGATATTACGAGCTCGCGCTCGGCATCGTATGACTTTGCCCGCAGCGGCTTTGTCGCCGAGCGTCAGTTGCCGGTATCCGAGTATTCCGTCGTGTCCGTGCTGGACCTGCTGTGTGGCAGGTCCATGTCCTTTGAGCCCGCTTGGTCGCGGGGGACGACGACGCATCGCTCCTACGAGGTGGAAGTCGAGCCGTCGCCGCAGGGGGAGGGCGAAGTCCCGGCTAAGCGCCCGCCGCTTCTTGCCGCCAAGATTGCACCGGCGGCGGGAGGCAGCTACGACTTGCGCCTTCCGGCCGATACGCATTGCTTTGTCGCGAGCGACGTAGCCTATCTGGTCGATACGCGCCGCGCGCGCCGTACCGACACGGCGTTTGCCCAACATGCGGCGCCGTTCCTTTCGCACTTGTTGCCCTGCCGCACGCCGGTCCATATCGCCGCCGACCAGGTGGGCGAGTTCTGCCGCATGGCGCTGCCTATCTTGCGCGACTATACCGACCTGACCGCTCCCGCCGCGCTCGGCGCCGTGGCACCCGAGCCGAGTTTTGCCATGGCGATTGGCGTCGACGATGGTCTTGTGACCTGCAAGATTACGGTGACCTACGGCGATTGGTCGGCAGATCTCTTTAGTCTTGGTGCTCCGGGCAGTCCTTTCGAAGAGCAACGCCCCGGCGTTCCGCTCCGCGATGCCGTGGCGGAGTTTCGCGTTATGGACACGGCGGCCCTGTACTTCGATTTCTGCGAGGGCGGCCTGGCGTTTGAGGAGCGCGACGACGCCCGCCTGTTCCACTTGCTGACCGAGGGCCTGTCTGCCCTGTCCGAGCTGGGCGAGGTCATGCTCAGCGACCGCCTGCGCCAGATCTCGGTACGCCCTGCGCCCAAGCTCTCGGTGCGCGCCACCGTCAAGAGCAACTTGCTCGACGTCGAGCTGGGTGCGAGCGGGCTTTCGGCGGCAGACCTTGCCATCTACCTTGACTCCTACAAGCGTCACCAGACGTTTGCGCGCCTTACATCCGGCGACATCGTTCGCCTGGACGAGGGCGCTCGTGCCGCGTTTGGCCTTGCCGAGGACTTGGGCGTCGGTGCCGTCGACCTGCTCGACGGCGTGTCGCTTCCCGCGTCGAGCACCCTTTTTGTCGACAGCATGCTCGAGCGCACGCCGGCGCTCGAGGCTGATCGCGACGCCGCGTTCCGCCGTACCGTCGAGCGCCTGGACACGCTCGGCAAGATGGACTTTACGGTGCCCGCCTCGCTTAAGGCCACGCTGCGCGGCTATCAGGTCGACGGCTACCAGTGGCTCGGCTCACTTGAGCACCTGGGTCTTGGCGGCATCTTGGCCGACGATATGGGCCTGGGCAAAACACTGCAGATGATTGCGCACATTCTGGCGCGCGTGGAGGCGGGGGATACCAAGCCCACGCTTGTGGTATGTCCCGCGTCGCTCGTGTACAACTGGGCTGCCGAGTTGGAGCGCTTTGCCCCCTCGATTGATGTGTGCGCCATCGTGGGCGCCAAGGCCCAGCGTCGCGTGCAAATTGCCGGTGCCGCCGAGCACAACGTGGTGGTGACGTCGTATGACCTCATGCGCCGCGACATCGACGAATACGTCGAGCAGAACTTTGCCCGCGTGGTGCTCGACGAGGCCCAGTACATTAAAAACCCGCTCACCCAGGTGGCCCGCGCTGCCAAGCGCCTGCCGGCCGGCGTGCGCTTTGCCTTGACGGGCACGCCCATCGAAAACCGTCTGTCCGAGCTCTGGAGCATCTTCGACTTTTTGATGCCGGGCCTTCTGGGCACGCGTGACTCATTTGCCAAGCGCTTTGAGGGTCCCGTCGAACATACCGAGGGTGACAGCGCCGCTCGTCTGCAGGCGCTCGTGTCGCCGTTTGTGCTGCGTCGCGTCAAGGAAGATGTGGTGGCCGATCTGCCCGAGAAGATCGAGGATACGGTGATGGCGCAGCTTACCGGCGAGCAGCGCAAACTCTACCTGGCCAACCAGGACCGCATCGCCCAGCAAGTGCAGCACCGCGAGGCCGGGGAGTTTAAGAAAGACAAGCTCAAGGTGCTTGCCGAGCTCACCAAGCTGCGCCAGATCTGTTGCGATCCGCATCTGCACTATGCGGACTACAAGGCGGGAAGCGCCAAGCTCGATACGTGTATGGAGCTCGTCCATGGCGCGCTCGACGGCGGTCATCGCATCTTGCTGTTCAGCCAGTTTACGGGCATGCTCGATATCATCGGCAAGCGCCTGGCCAAGGAGGACATCGCCTTCCTTAAGCTCACGGGCGCATCTTCTAAAGAGAGTCGCGCCAAGATGGTTGCGCAGTTCCAGGCGGGCGAGGTGCCGGTGTTCTTGATTTCGCTCAAGGCGGGCGGCGTGGGCCTTAATTTGACGGCTGCCGACGTGGTCATCCACTACGACCCGTGGTGGAACGTGGCGGCGCAGGACCAGGCGACCGACCGTGCCCACCGCATTGGCCAGCAGCACACCGTGACCGTGTACAAGCTCATCGCCAAGGACACGATCGAGGAACGCATTATGCAGATGCAGGAGTCCAAGCGTAATCTGGTCAACAGTGTGCTCGGCGGCGATGGTATCTCGTCGGCGCTGTTTACCCGCGAGGATGTTCTGGCGCTGCTCGGCGGCGACGGCCGCTAACCGCGCGCGGGATGGGGTTGCCGAGTCGGACCAGGTCACCGGTTCGTCCTGGCCCGACCGCTTGCCGCGCCCGTTATGTGTTCATTTGCCATGCCGTGGATGGTTCGCCTGCCTTTGGGCATAAGAAGCATCAGGAATATTGGCACATCAGCAAAGGAGAACATCATGGCGAAATTCTTTAAGGACTCCGACGGCAAGCTCGTTGCCGCCCTTGGCGACGACGTTGCGACCCCTGCCGGCTGCACGGAGCTGACGGCGAACACCGAGGATGCGGCGCACGAGAAGCACGTGCCTGTTGTCGAAATCGAGCGCGACGGCCACGTCATTCGCGCACGTGTAGGCTCGACGGAGCACCCCATGCTGCCTGAGCACTACATCGAGTGGATCGCGCTTGAGGCCGAGGGCCGCCTGGAGGTCCATTACCTTGAGCCTGGCATGAAGCCCACGACGTTTTTCGCTGGAGGCTCCAAGACCGGTACCGTCTATGCCTACTGCAACCTGCATGGGCTGTGGTCCGCGACGTTCTAGGAGCGCGCCCCCGCTCGGGGTATCATAGCTAGCATATGCACATGCGAGCGCCGGCTGCATTATGCGGCCGGCGCTTTTACTACGACAACGACGATTTACGACGGAAAGGGCTTGGCCATGAAGCTCGCACTTGCACAGATCGATATGCGCCTGGGTGACATCGAAGGCATTTGCGGCCGCATCGAGGACCAGGCTCGCCTGGCTCATGAGCGCGGCGCGCGCGTGCTGTGCGTTCCGGCCCCGCTCTTTATGGGCGCCATGCCGGGCAGCCTGGTGGGCGCTGTCGATTTTGAGCACGATATGCTGATGGGCCTGACGGGCGTTGCCGAGCGCATCCAAGGGCTCGATATGATCTGCATCGTGCCCTCTGCGGTTTCGTTTGAGGGCCAGCCCCTGCTTGACTACATGATGCTCAAAGACGGTCGCGTGGTGCCTGCGCGCGCAAGTATCGCCCTGCAGCGTGGCGAGAGCAACGACGCGCGTTGGGCACCGCCGGTGTTTGACGTGGACGGCGTGCGCATCGCCGTGGTGTTTGACCTGGATCGCGAGCTCGAGATGCTGCCGACCGGTGTCGACCTCATTGCCTATTTCCAGTTTAATGCGTTTGACATGACCGACCGCGAGACCGCCGCCGTCGCCGCCGTGCGCAGCGGTGCCTACCGCAAGATCGCCTCCAAGCGCAGCGTGTGGTTTGCCTGCGTGGCGCCGGTCGGCGCCTATGACGAGTCGGTGTATACCGGCGGGTCGTTTGTGCTCGACGATTGCGGTCGCGTGGTTGCCCAAGCGCCGTGTTTTGAGGAGAGCCTGCTGGTTCAGGAAATTCAGCGCGGCGTGATGCTCGATGCCCTGGAGGACCACGAGCTGCCCGAGTTTCGCTCCGAGGAATGGCTGTGGCAGGCGCTGGTGCTTGCCGTGCGCGACAATGCTCGCGCTCGCGGTGCGTCGCGTGCCGTGGTGGCGCTCGAGGGCGATCTGCCGTCGTCCCTGTTGGCGGCGCTCGCCGTCGACGCCTTGGGTCCGCGTAATGTGATTGGCCTGGTGCTGGGGCGCAATCGCATCTTTACGCCGGCGCAGGAGGAGGCAGAGGCCGCCCGCTGTTCTGCTGTGCGCTCAATCGCCGAGCGCTTGCACATTCGCACCGTCGAGCGCGATGCGCCGGATGCGACGCGCGTGCTCGACCGCGACATGTCGGCGGGCGATGCCGAACGCCTGCGTTCGCGCGCGCTGGGCCTGATGCTCGAGGATACGGCGCTCGAGCTGGGCGCCATGGCGTTGAGCCCGCTTTCCAAGACTGAGTACGCACTGGCGGCGCCCGCGCTGTCCGGCGGCTATCAGGGCGACTTTGCGCCCTTTGGCGATGTGTATCTGTCGACGCTCGAGTTTGTGGCACGCGTGCGCAACCGTGCCTCGGCCGTGGTGCCCCAAGAGCTCGTGACGCTCAACGCGGTAGAGGATTGCATGGATCGCGTGCTGGCGCAGGCACTCTCGATGCTCGCCGGCCCGGTTGATATGCTCGATCGTGCGGCGCAGCTGCTGGGCGGGCTTGAGCCGGGCGAGGTCGATGGTGCGCTCGAGTCGCACGTGGACCGCAACCGTCCCTTTGACGACATCCCGATGGCCGCCGCCAAGCCCGAGGCCTGCTCGCTGCTGCTGATGCTCGTGCGCCAGGGTGAGGCTGCCCGTCGCATGTTACCGACGGTGCCGATCGTTTCGGCCCGTTCGTTTGTCGAGCGCGCCTGGCCGTACATGCTTGCGTGGTCCGATCTGGGGCTCAACGGTAAGGAGCGCATGACGGTTGATTCTCTGGCACGCGCCGAAGTGCGCCGCTTTGCCGACGACGATACGAGTGACCGTATGCGCGGCGAGATGATGGGCATATTGGGCGAGCTGTTGGGTATTTCGCCCGAGCAGATGGAAGAGCTGCGCTCCGAGGACGGTCAGCGTCGTCTGCACGAGGGCATGAAGCGGTTTGAGGGCGAGGTCCAGGACGCCATCGACAAGATGATGGGCGGTCAGGGCGGACCGCAGGGTGGGCCCCAGGGAGGTCCGATGCCGCATCCGCCGGTGGATCCGAGGCAGTTTCCGTTCTTCTCGCAGAACTAAAAAGGTTACGCGGTTTTGCCAAACCGCGTAACGAGTCGACGCTGCGCGCCCGCCAGAGCGGGCAATCTGCCTTTCAATCGTCGGGCATGACCACCAGGTCAATGCCCTCCTCTTTCAAGGCACCTTGCTCGCTCTGGCGGGCGCTCGCTTGCGTATGCTCAACCTACAATTCGATCTCGGCTGACTTATAGGGCTAGCATTGTGTTATTCTAGAACAGACGTTCGTGAATAGTGCGCGGGGCTTGCCCTGTGCCGCGCTTGTGGTGAGGGGAGGTTGGCTTGGTCATTTTGGGTATCGATCCCGGTTTGGCCCATACGGGCTGGGGGATTATCGAGGAGCGGCGTGGCGAGGTCCGCTGCCGTGCCTACGGTTGTATCGAGACCAGCGCGGGCAGCCCGCTCGCGGTGCGCCTGTCGCATATCGCCCGCGACCTCAAGGGCGTCGTCGAACGCTACCGTCCCGATACCGCGGCTATCGAGAGCATCTACTTTGGCGCTAACGTCCGCTCGGCCATTCCCACGGCGCATGCCCGCGGTGCCGCGCTCGTGGCGCTTTCGGAGTGCGCGCTCGAGATTGGCGAATACACGCCCATGCAGATTAAGCAGGCCGTGGTGGGCACCGGTGCCGCAGATAAACGGCAGGTTGCCTACATGGTGCGCACGCTCACCCAGCTCGATCACGACCCTCACCCAGACCATGCCGCCGATGCCCTGGCCTGCGCCATCTGCCACGTTAACTTAAGCCGCACCCGGGCGCTTACCGGCGGCGAGTTCTATCAACAGAGAGGAACCGGATACTGATGATCTCCCAGCTCCATGGAACGCTTGTCGAGGCCACGATGAGCTCGGCCGTCGTCGATGTATCGGGCGTGGGCTTTGAGCTCGGTATTTCGGGCAGCACTGCCGCCACGCTGCCTACGCCCGGCGGCGAGGTGCGCCTTTATACCCGTATGCAGGTGCGCGAGGACGCCATGACGCTCTTTGGCTTTGCCTCCAAGGACGAACGCACGATGTTCGATCGGCTCGTTTCCGTCTCGGGTGTCGGTCCGCGACTGGCACTTGCCGTGCTTTCCACCTATACCGTGGGACAGCTGTATTCCCTGGTGATGGCCGAGGACGACAAGGGCATGGCTAAGGTGCCCGGTGTGGGCAAAAAGACCGCCCAGCGCCTCATCTTGGAGCTCAAGAGTACCTTTGCCAAGGATAAGGGCTTTGTGCCGGTCGACGTGATTCCCGGCCAGGTTGCGATGCCGGTTCCCGCCGCCGCTCCCTCGGCAATCGATGACGCCCGCGCGGCGCTCCTTTCCATGGGCTTTAGCCCGCAGGAGACCGAGGTTGCCCTGAGCGGGTATGATGAGCAGGATATGCGTGTCGAGGATTTGCTCGGCGCGGCGCTTAAGCGACTCGGAATGGATGCGTGATGTGGGAAGCCGATGACTCTCAGGACCTGTGGGCGATGCCCGGCAACTCGCCGGCGGCATCGATGGCGCACGGTGAGCGCATGGTGGGCTCGGAGCTGACGCCCGAAGACCTCGATGTCGACCGCACCTTGCGCCCCCAGCGTCTGGATGACTACTGCGGTCAGGAGCACATCAAACAGAGTCTGCGCGTGCTCATCGAGGCAGCGCAGAGCCGTGGCGAAACGCTCGACCACGTGATTTTCTCGGGCCCTCCAGGTCTGGGCAAGACCACGCTGGCCACGGTTATCGCCAACGAGCTGGGCGCTCAAATTAAGACGACGAGCGGTCCGGCCATCGCGCGCACCGGCGACCTGGCTGCCATCCTTACCAACCTGCAACCGGGCGACGTGCTGTTTATCGACGAGATCCACCGCCTCAACCGCTCGGTCGAGGAGGTCCTGTATCCTGCGATGGAGGACTTTGCGCTCGATATCGTTATCGGTAAAGGCCCGGCCGCTCGCTCGATTCGCCTGGATATCCCTAAGTTTACGCTGGTGGCGGCAACGACCCGCTCGGGTATGTTGACCGGCCCGCTGCGCGACCGCTTTGGCATTTCGTATCGCCTGGATTACTACACCGTTGAGGAGCTCGCCCAGATCGTGACGCGCTCGGCGACCATCCTGGGCGTGACGATCGACCATCCGAGCGCGCTCGAGATCGGCTCGCGCTCGCGTGGCACGCCGCGCTTGGCCAACCGTCTGCTCAAGCGCGTGCGCGACTATGCGCAGGTGCGCGGCAACGGTCCTATTGAGCTTGATATTTGCCGTCAGGCGCTCGAGTTCTTCGAGATTGATGAGCTTGGTCTGGACTGGATGGACATTCGTATCTTGGAGACGCTTGCCAAGACGTTCTCTGGTCGTGCCGTGGGTTTGACGACCCTTGCCAGCGCGGTGGGCGAGGACCCGGGTACGCTCGAGGATGTCTATGAGCCCTACCTGCTGCAGTGCGGCTTGATGATTCGCACGCCCCAGGGCCGTCAGGCAACCTTGCGCACCTTTGAGCACTTGGGCATCGAGCCAGCCGTTTAGAGGCGGGTTTGTTTTGGCTGGTCTGTAGGCTATCGCTGAGCATTGGATAAACATATCGCCATTCATCGGTTACGGGTGTTTTACTATTGCGCGCCCGTGCTATGCTGAAATGGTCTTTTTCTCATTCGGTAACGAAAGGACCGCCCATGCCTACTGACATCGAAATCGCACGTTCCGTCACGCCGCTGCCCATTACCGAGGTGGCTAAGAACGCCGGCGTCGACGTAAAGCACCTGATTCCGTATGGCTTCGACAAGGCTAAGGTTGACTATTCACTGCTCAACGAGCCGACCGATCACCAGGCCAAGCTCGTCCTCGTGACCGCTATCAATCCCACGCCCGCCGGCGAGGGCAAGACCACCACGACTATCGGTCTGGCCGATGGTTTGCGCCGTCGCGGCGTCAAGAGCGCTGTGGCCCTGCGTGAGCCTTCGCTCGGTCCCGTCTTTGGCGTAAAGGGCGGCGCCGCCGGCGGCGGCTGGGCTCAGGTCATCCCCATGGAGGATATCAACCTGCACTTTACCGGCGACTTCCATGCTATTGGCGCCGCCAATAACCTGCTGGCTGCCATGCTCGACAACCATATTCAGCAAGGCAACCAGCTCGGTATCGATGTTAAGCGCATCACCTGGAAGCGCGTCGTCGACATGAACGACCGCCAGCTGCGCCATGTTATCGACGGCATCGGCGGCAAGGCCCAGGGCGTGCCGCGCGAGGACGGCTTCGACATCACTGTCGCCTCCGAAGTCATGGCGATCCTGTGCCTGTCCACGAGTATCAATGACCTCAAGGAGCGCCTGGGCGAGATCGTCGTCGGCTACAGCTATGCCGGCGAGCCCGTCCGCGCCCGCGACCTCAAGGCTCAGGGCGCCATGGCGGCCCTGCTCAAGGACGCGCTCAAGCCCAACCTAGTGCAGACGCTCGAGGGTACGCCCGCGTTTGTCCACGGCGGCCCCTTCGCCAACATCGCCCACGGCTGCAACTCCATCATGGCTACGCGCATGGCTATGCGCTTTGGCGATGTTGCCATTACCGAGGCCGGTTTCGGCGCCGATCTGGGTGCCGAGAAGTTCCTCGACATCAAGTGTCGCATGACGGGTGTCCGCCCCAGCGCTGTCGTGATTGTCGCCACCGCCCGTGCGCTTAAGTACAACGGCGGCGTTGCCAAGGCCGACCTTAACGACGAGAACCTCGATGCCCTCAAGGCCGGCATGCCCAACCTGCTGCGCCATGTCGACAATATCCAGAGCGTCTATGGTCTTCCCTGTGTGGTCGCCATCAACCGCTTCCCGACCGATACCGAGGCTGAACTCGCCCTCATCGAGTCCGAGTGCCAGAAGCTCGGCGTTAACGTTAAGCTTTCCGAGGTCTGGGCCAAGGGCGGCGAGGGCGCGCTCGAGCTGGCCGATGAGGTCATGCGCCTGATTGAACAGCCGAGTGAGCTCAAGTTTGCCTACGAGGACGACGCCGATGTTGCCGATGCCCTCGAGGCCGTTGCTACCAAGGTTTACCGCGCCGACGGCGTCGACTTTACGCCGGCTGCCAAGCGTCAGCTTGCCGAGCTGCGCGAGAACGGTTTTGGCAACCTGCCGGTGTGCGTCGCCAAGACACAGTACAGCTTTAGCGACAACGCCAAGGCGCTGGGCGCTCCCGAGGGCTTCCGCATCACCGTGCGCGAGCTCAAGGTTTCCGCCGGTGCCCACTTTGTGGTCGCGTTGACTGGCAGCGTTCTGACCATGCCGGGCCTGCCCAAGGTGCCCGCGGCGGAGAATATCGACGTCGACAACGACGGCAACATCACCGGCCTGTTCTAAGCCTGCTGCTCATAGCCGCTTGCCCGCCCCGCCGCGCCTACCAAGGCTCGGCGGGGCTTTTTGATTCTTAGGCACGCGCATCTCTTGTAGATACCGGCGGGCTTTGCCCATCATAGGCTTTTGCGCGGGTAGAATGCATGGATAACTTGATGCTTGCAGGCGACGGAAAGGAAACGTTGCATGGACCAGGACAAGACGACCGTGATGGGCGGATATGGCTCCGCACAGGCTGGCGGCAGCGCCGATGCGACCCGTATCGTGCCGAATCCCGGCAATGCTGCTCCCGCCGCGACGCAGACGTCTGCCGAACCCACACGGGTTATAGGCTACGGCGATACACCACGGGATCCGTTTGATTATGCACCGCAGGACCCGTATGACAATGCGGCGCCGGACCCGTATGGCAATGCGGCGACAGATGCTTATAACAACCTGCCGCATAATCCCATTCCGCAGCCTCAGCAGACGACGTATATGCCGCGTACGGCGCAGGTCCAGTCTCGTTATGAGTCGCGCGATCCGCATGCGTGCCAGCCGTATCGCGAGTATCCCAAATCGATTCCGCAGTATGGTGAGGACGAGGAGAGGGCACCGTCGCGTTCGTCGAGCGTGATCAAGAAAATCCTGATTGTGCTGGCGATCTTCTTTGCCTTGTCGATCGTGTTCGCCATCGTGTCGGGCATGCTCAACAAGCGGGGCGCCACGACCGATGCCACGACCGAGCAGGCCGAGACCACCCAGTCTGCTGCCGTCGACCTGAGCGATATCCCGGGACAGTACTGGTCCAACGCCAAGAAGCTCCTCAAGTCGCGCGGAGCCGACCTTTCGAACGCCGTGATTCTGACCGACGATGGCTCAACGCCCGTCATCGATTCCAACTGGGTTGTTACGAATGCCTACTATAACGACAACGGCAACCTGGAGATTCAGCTCACGCACAAGAACAGCTATGGCAACTCGTCCGGCGGCCAAAGCGGTACCGACAGCTCGAGCTCCAATACGCTGGAGGACTTGAGCAACAAGGCGCAGGAGTTGGGAGATAAGGCGCAAGAGCTGGGCGATACGGCACAAAACCTGGGCGATACTGCTCAGAATCTGGGCGATATGGCTACCAATGCTTGGGACGCGCTGCAGAACGGCATTTCGGGCGCACAGGGTAACTAGCGTCCGAGCGGAGCGGGGCTACAGCTGCTCTGCCGGACGGTCGGGCGAGCTAAAGCCGGAGTCAAACGTGACGACGCATGACGCATCGGGCCGGCGCTCGTGCACGATGCGCGTGACGAGCTCCAGCAGCTCCTCGTCGGATATGTCAAAGCCGTCGGGACGCACCAGGTCAAATGACACAAAGCCATCGTGTTCGTGAAGGTCGTGGATGGAGAGCGCGGGGTCGATCTGCGCCACGCCGCGCTTGACCCAGCCGCGCAGGTCGTCACCGGTTGTTGCAATGGGGTCGCAGTGCAGCGTAATGCCAATGCCCATCTGGCGTTTGATGTCGTGTTCGATGGTGTCCAGGATCTCGTGGTGCTCAAAGGCATCGCCCTCGCCGGGCATTTCCACGTGCGCGCTGGCAAACTGGCGGCCGGGGCCGTAGTCGTGCACCATCAGGTCGTGCGTGCCTAGGACCTGCGGATACGACATGATCCTGTCGCGGATTTCCTGGACGAGCTTGGGGTCGGGCGCTTGTCCCAGCAGCGGGCTGATGGCGTCGCGCACCAGGCCCAGGCCGCTGATGCAGATGAAGATGCCCACGCCCAGGCCCGCCCAGCCATCGAGGTCAAAGCCGGTCGTCTGCGAAATAAGCGCCGCCACCAAGACCGAGCCTGAGGTGATGACGTCGTTTTTGGAGTCCTGCGCCGTGGCGATGAGCGTCTCCGAGTCGATGCGATCGCCCAGCGTGCGGTTGAACGCGGCCATCCAGAGCTTAACGAGCATGGATGTAGCCAGTGCCGCAAGGGAAACGAGCGTGTAAGCGGTGGGGGAGGGCTTGATGATCTTGGTAACGGACTCGAGCGCCAGGTTGATGCCGACGGCACAAACGAGGACGGCGACAAACAGGCCGGCGAGGTATTCGTAGCGGCCGTGGCCATAGGGGTGGCCTTCGTCTGCCGGGCGGCTGGCAAGGCGGAATCCGAGCAGGCTCACAATGTTGCTCGACGCATCGGAGAGGTTGTTGAAGGCATCGGCGACAAGCGAGACGGAGCCGGCGAGCAGACCCGCGATGCCCTTGGCCAGGCACAGCGTGATGTTGAGGCCGATGCAGATGAGACTTGCGGCAAAGCCTGCGTTGGTACGGCAAGCCGTATCGACCGGCTCGTCCTCGCTGCCGGGAACAAGCGTATGTACCAGCCGATTTACAAATAGCATGGCAATCGTCCTCACAATCATGGTTAAGGGGATAGTGTAGCTCGCATGGGCGCACCGTGCGCCGATGCTCAGAAAATGCAGCAATGGTCTGCTGGAGCTAACGAGCGGCCCTTCTTGTCCGACCAGGTGCTCCATTTTGGGCCACATGGGTATGGTCATGTGCTTGCCTGCCCGACATACTTAATGTCGACAGCCCCTGCGCAAAGGAGGATGTATCCATGGACGAGATGTTTGCCATTAAATGCCAAAACTGCGGCGGCCCTATGTACTCACACCAGGCTAAACGCAGTTTTGAGTGCGCCTATTGCGGCACGGTCGTTCCGTGGCAAGCGGACGCCGGGGAGCCCAAGAGCGCCCTGGGTATCCGTCATACGCCGCTGACAGTGGTCGACGGGCTGCTCAAGCTCACGCACGTCTCGCAGCTCGAGCGCCCGGAGGACCCGGACTGGTATTTCTTTAATTCACACTGGCGCAATCAGTCGGTTCTGGAGCATCTGCTGTGGGAGGACCGCGGCACGGCGCAGGAGTTCCAAGAAGCCACGCACGTGAGCATTCCCTGCCCCTTCTGTGGAGCGTCCTTTGAGGGCGAGTCAACGCAGCGTGTGTTTGAGTGCCCGTCCTGCGGCAACAAGATCGGCATTGCCGACCTGCTCAAGCCGGGGACGTTTAGCAAGCGCCTGACCTTGGGCGTTGGTGCGGAGTATGTACCTGGGCAGGGTATTCCCTGCGAAATCTCGCCGCAGCAGGCACGTGCCAACGCACTGCAGCTGGTGCGCCAGTACCCCGACGCCTTTGCCGGGCACGACGTGGAAGATGCGATCCAAAACGACATGATGCTCTTCTACTTCCCCATGGCGCTCGCGGATTTGCGCATGATGGCGTCCTTCCCGGGCAAGGGCATGAGCAAGGAGACCTTGGTGTACTACGAGGTGCTTGACTGGGCATATCCGCGGGCAAACTACCTGGACGTTCGCCTCATGGGCATTTTGGAACCGTGGGACTTTGCCAAGGTCGGCCCGTTCGATCCCGCCATGCAGGAAGGCGACTTCCGCGTTGTCTCCGTCGATGCGTCTACCAAGGACCAGGTGGTCATTGATAAGCTGGCGCTCGACATTGCCGGCAACGATGCCGAGGCGGTGCTGGGGCTCAATAAAAAGAGCATCCGCACCTGGGCGCGCAAGGCTCGCAAGCATAAGGACGGCCTGGTGATGGTACCGGTCTACTTTGTCGATCGCCCAGCGACGGACAGCCGCGATGGCGAGCAGGTGCGCATTGCCGTAAACGGCCAGACGGGCCGCGCGGCCGCGGTGGTGTTTGGCAACAAGCGCGAAACGCATATCGTGGCGCCGCTCAACCCGAGTCTGCATCTGTCCGGAGAAAGCACCGTGCGCGCCACGCCCATCGAGGTCAAATACGTTAAATCGCCCTTCCTCTACCAGATCGTGCGTAAGGGAGGCCGCGAGCAACCGCGCCAGGTGGCAGCGGTTGCCGAGGGTTCCTACCGAGAAGAAAAGCCCAAACGCAAGGGCTTGCTCGCTGCGATCTTTGGGAAGTAGGGGAGTAGTGCCGGTCGGCGCTACGATCCGATAGCTAGAGGAACGGGGCAGCTCGCAGGAGTGCGGACTGTCGTCTGATTGTTTGAGGGTGCCAGATGTAAATAATCGGTGGAGCGGCTGCAAAAGAGCCGTCTCGCTGGGTAAAATCAGGATGTGCCGCGGAACCCGCTCCTCAGCTAGTCACACTTCGGAAGCGCGGGCAACGCAGGTATTATCGTCTAAAGGGCCGGCTGCAACCGGCCCTTTTCATGACTCCCTTCGCTATCCGTTACTGCTTATATTCCCGCCAGATCGAGTAGAGGTTCCGGGCAATGCCGGTCACATACATCGAGAGGCGCAGGATTTCAAGAAACAAGTTCATAGGCTTCACCCCAATCGGAGATCGGAGCGTTGCCCGCAGGCGGATTCCGCGGCAGTCAAGATTTTACCTCACAGGCCGCGGTGGGAGACATCCTGCCCATTCCATGGTTTGGAACGGTGTCGATCTAACGGGCAATCAAACCCCTAGCACTCTTTGAATTGAGCAAGCATCTGCCCGAAGAAGCTGAGCCCGGATGGCTCATAAATGAGTGAGCCGCCATCTTCGGTTCGGTAGACCCCGCAGGGGAGGTAACGCCCGTCGGGGAGAACATAGAGGTTGGCTTCTTCCTTCAGTCCTGCTGGAAATAGCGGAATCCCGTTTTCGTCCACTTGGAACTCGTCTATATTTGCGATCTTTCTTTCCGTGGTGCCTCCTGGTCAGTTTCTATCGTAAGTGCGCCCTAAAACAAACACTGCTCTATCAGCTCTTTACCGCGCAAGGCGTCGGTCCACTCCTGCGGAATTGCGTCGATGCCGTATACCGTGCCGGCGAGGGCGCCGGCAACGGCTGCGGTGGTATCGGTGTCGTCGCCCAGGTTGACGGCGACAAGCACGCAATCTTCGTAGCTGGTAGTGTTGACGAAGCACCAGGTGGCTGCCTTAAGCGTGTCGCGCACGAAGCCACCTGACCTGATTTCCTGCTCAGGCACGCCTTTCAGATGGAGTGCCCGCGAGGGGAGCGCGCCGTTCATCACATTCCTCATCAGCTCAACAAATATGATGCATGCATCGGTTGATGTTCTGTGGGCGTGCGTGATTGCCGAGACCTCGCGGATCTCGTTGTCCGTCGCATCGGTGAACGCTAGGGGAGCGATGCGCATGAGCGATCCGTTGCCGTTGTCGCGCTCGCCGGAGCCTCCTTTGCCGGTGTGCAAAGCGCGGGCGGTCGTGCCGCCGTAATCGAAAACGCCGTCGATCGTATACTCGCCACGGGCAATCCAGCGTACGAACTTGTCGCGCATGTCTGCGGTGTCGATGTGCCCGAGCTCCCTAATCGAGTCACAGGTAGCAAGCGTCATGGACGTGTCATCGCTCCAGGTGCCGGCGGGCTGCCCATGCGTGCCGTAGCCGATCATGTCCGTGCATTTGAACGTGCCGCGGGGCCTAAACTCGTAAGGAACGCCCAGCGCGTCGCCGACGGCAAGCCCGTAAATGCAGCCGCGTAGCGCTGGTTTCGACGTATGCCCACGTTTCGTTGTAGGGGGCGCTGGCGAGATGAGCCGAAATCCCTCTGAATCGCTCTTGCGTCGTGCGGCCATGTCTTCGGCAGAACGCACTTTAGGTGCGCTTTCGGTGATGGCCTGATTGATGTCTGCCATGGGAAACACCTCTCGTACTTTGGATTGAGGATGCGCGGCTACCTGCGGCAATGTGTCCAGCCCAATTCGGGACGCAGTGAGTCCCGAATTGGGAGAGCTTGTCAGCTAATCTGACAAATGAAAAAACCCGCAACGCTATTGCTTTATACAGCAATAGGGACCTCTTTTGGGCGCCCTGCCTTTGGAGCGTCGGCGAGTCGTGCCTCGATGGAAGATTTGGACACCATGCGCTTGGTGCCATCCTTTCATGAATCCAACAGTTCAGCATTTATAAGTTGCGATACTCTTGCCGAGCTAACGCCAAGCATGCGCGCGGCATCCGCTGCGTGGACGGAGGGGATATCGTTGAGTTCGCGACTGACGGCCACGGCGATAATCTTGCCACCGCGCTGCGGCTCGTGGCCAAAGTTCGGCGCATGCATGGTCAACGCCGCCCATTAGGTGGTCATCGACCATGCATGCGAGAAAATCAGCGGCGCTTTCGACGGCGTCGTTTAGGTCGGATCCGAACGTTCCACCTCCGCTCAGCGAGCCACATGGCACAGCGTTGATAACGCCGTCCGAATCAAAGAACTCGAATTCCCATGCGTAAACCAGGAAAGACCTCCTCTAATGGCGAATAATACGAGGCGTACTCCTAGAAGCATTGCCAGTCGCATCGATGCGGCTAATCATGCCTATCTTAAAGCCTCGCGCGGACTCGAATTTCAATGTCGCTTAGCGCCTTCGTGCAGGATTCCCGAAGTGACTAAAATGTGACCATAGAGACAGTTTTAGCGAACCCCACGGCAGTGACGCGTATGGACAACAACACGCTGCTGTTCCAGGACAAAGGTTCGGGTAGGTTTAAAGACGTCAAGATCTACCCTAACCGCATTGAGGTACTCAAGAAGGGCATTTTTGGCGGCAAGCACACCGAGATTGTCTACCTTAAGGACATCACGGGGGTCAGCAGGATCAAGGGTCGCGACGTTTTCCTACGTAACAGGCTGTTGACTGCCTGTGTCTTTAGTCTGAGCAGCCGCTCCCAAGCTCAGGAGTTCGTGAATGCGCTGAACATGGTGATGTAGCCGATAACGGTGTTCGGGCTAAGGTAAAAATCGGGGCGCAGAACGGTATTCTGCGCCCCGATTGAGTTAATGCGCCCAAAAGGCCGGCTTGCCTATTCGCTAGCACCTTCGTTGTCTTCGCGGTCACTGGCAAGCATTGCTGCACCTGCGACCGTTGTCGCCACGGCGGCAGCGGCGAGCCCGGCGGCAATGCCGGAGCCGTCGCCCGTGTCGGCGAGTTTTCCGCCCGAGCCCTTGCCCTTGTTGCCCTTACCATTCTTATCAGCGCTGCCTGCGTTGGAGCCCGGGCCGCTGTCGGTGCCGGTGCCGCCTACACTGCCCGAGGCCGCTACGGTAAAGCTTGCGGCTCCGTCGGTGGCAAGCGTGTAGTTTTGCGCCGCGTCGCCCAACAGGCCTTTCGCACGCACCCAATACGTCCCCGCGGCAAATGCCTCGCCCTCGGCCATCGCCGTTCCCGGAGCGCCGTTCGCGTCGTGCACAAACTCGAGCTGGGCCGTGCAGGCATCGGTTTCGAGCTTGCCCTCGAGTGATGCCGCAATCTTGGCGCGCACGTCTTCGCCGGCCTTAAGGCCTTCGAGTTCCTCAAAATGGGGCGTCAGCGCGCGTGGATTGATATCGATGGGCACGGAGCCCCGCAGCTCCGTAACGGTCTCGTTGCCCAGGGCGTCGACATCCACGTATTCGATGGCAAACGCGCTGCCAGAAGCGGCCACGTTGAGTACGTTGCTGCTGTCGACAAGGCGGAAATGGCCCTCGCCAACGGTCTTGCCATCTTGGAGCGAGGCATCGCTCAGCGAGTCTCCATACGTCATGTGCATGCGGTCCGGGAGGCAGCATGAAACTGTTGGCTTGTGCTTCGCGTCGTAATTGCGTTGGTAGATGCTCCGGGCCAGTGCCGAATCGACAAAGTCGGACGCGATAATGCCAACGTGCTTGAGGCAATCTGACTTTGTTTTATCGCTGCCGCTGGGATTGATGTACTGGCTCTTGTACAGATGCTCGTTGACCACTCGCGCCGCGGTAAAAGGATTGCTTCCTTGTTTGTAATTCGTGCAACTGGTGTAGTTGATAGACCAGCAGCGTTCCAGGACTTGTACCTTGGCGCCATCATTGTCCTCGACGTCCACCTTGTTGCGCGTGAGATTGGTCGTCTCTCGCAGCGCCATATCGACCCAGCTAATCTTGTCGGTTCCGGTGCATTCAAAATGGTCCTGGGCGTATACCTTGGTGCAATAGGGCTCTTTGTCGCCCGCATTGCCCGTAGTCTCAAAGCCTCGCGCGTCTTGGACGAGGCACATCGACTGCCCGGAATGCGCCTTGATTTTGTCGTCCCATTGGGTGAGATCGAGGCCCCACGTGTGGCTGCTTACGCTGTTGCCGGCGAGTACAAATCGACGCAGCAGGACGATCTTTCCGCGCACCTCGTTCAGTGTGGGGATTCGGCTCGACGTGTAGAACAGATCGGGATTATCGTGCATAACCTTGGCGAAAGCCGTCGTAACGCTTTCGTCGGTAGCCTCGTCGTTGCCTCGTGACGCAAGCATGATGAGCGCTTCTGACGGGTTTTCGTTCAAAAATGTTTTGAAGTAACCGATGACATCGGAGAGATGCATAAAGCCCCCGTCTTTTTTGAGCAGGTAGCATCTTCCATGGTCGATACCGGGGTCGCCGTTCTCGTCGTTCCTTCCGAGTCGGATATCAAAATAGCGAATGCCTTCGAGCAACTGCGTCGGGATGTAATCCTGCTGGCACTTTGCTTGTGAGGATTGGGGCTCGGTGTCGTTGTCCACGCTGCAGGTGCCCGAATCATGCGTGCCCGGGATACTCAGCTCGTCGAGGTACTTGTTGTCGTCGACGTATTTCATCCAGCATGGTCCGTCGACGTAGCTGCTATACGTGGTCCAGTCGATACTTCTAACTGTGGTATTGATCTTGCCCATGTCGTAACCGACAAGTTCTAGCTCCCACGGAATGCTCTTACTCTTATGGCAGATCTTATTGTTGTCCTGGTCTTTGCCGTCCGATTCTATTGCCAGGTACTTAATGTCTTTTTTCTCGGTTTCTTTCTCGACCGTGCGGTCTCGAATGATATAGGTTCCGTTTGATTGACGTTCGAACGCAAAAGCGCGGCTGGGCTTGTTGTCATACTCGCCGCCCCATACGTGGATGACCTTTCCATCTTTGTCCGAGTCGTCGTCGACCGACCAAATGCTGTAGCCCGTCTTTTTATGCTCTTCGAAATTGAGCAAGGTGCGGATAGCATACCAGTTTGTATCGTCATTCTTGGTCGTTACGTTCTCAAGGATGAGCTTGCTGGACGTGCCGTCGTTAAACAGGTGGCAGACGTTGCCGCGAACGTTGCCGTCTTGGTTGACGCTCGCGGTGCGAAAATAGCCCGCGGGGCGAAGGCGAATGACGAAATTGTCGAGGCTGTCCGACGGTGCGGGTGTGTTGTCTGCAAATGCCGTTCGCAGGGGAATGCCCGGCGCTGCGGTTTCAGGCAGGCTTGCAAGTGGTGACAACGCCGCAAGCCCTAGGCCCAGCGTAAACGCTCGGCGGCTGATGGCATGGTGTTCGGTCATATCTCCTCCGTTCGCAGGGTGCGGTTATGCACTTGTTTTGGTCACTATACTGCCCAGATGTTTAAAGACGCCGGTTTAAATTGCCTGCGCGGCGCTATAAATCGGCGGGCGGACGTGTTGGGGCACTTGTCTATTTGTGCTGTTATCACGTCTGGGATGGTTTTGGAGCCCAGCATCCTGCGTTCGTCGGCTACCGGCATAAGAATGGGGAGGGTCGGCTTACCGGCCCTCCCTGGGTACGAAGCGCTGGGATACCGTCGCTTGTTTGCACTGCGTCCGTGTTTCCCGTTGTGCTCGCCAGTCGCTTAGCGCTTGATCTCGATATCCTCGAGCTTGACGTCCATGGCCTCGGTCTTGGCCTTGGCGATGTCGTCGGCAAACTCCAGAGACTTCATCATGGTCTCGACGGCGTCCTTGTGCTCCTCGACATTGTCGATACGTACGTACACACTGCCGCCGTCAACGTCAGTGAAGTACTCGGTCGTCACGCCGCCCGAGTGCGTAAAGTAGGCGCTGCGCCAGGTCTTGCCGTTGTACTTAACGGGATCGCTCTCGGTCCATCCGGAGTTGGCCTTCCACTTTGCCTCGTAGTCAAACAGTTCATCGGCGTTCTTGTCAGGATCGAAGACGGGGATGAAGCGGTCGCTGGCATGCTCGCTCTCGGTGAACTTAAACTGGGCCCTGTCGGCGGTATCGCCTGCGACGTCCGTGATTTCGACGCCCTCGGGGACTTCGACCTTAAACCAAATGAAGTCGGTCCTCATATCCACGGCTGGTTTTTCTGCTCCGCCGCCACCGCCACTTCCGGTAGCGCCGCCGCTGCCACCGCAGCCACCAGGGCAACTGCGGCAAAGAGACTGATGCAGAGGGTGAGAATCGCAAAGGCCTTCTTTTTCATGGTCGTGTCCTCCTCGATCTGTAACCGCCCATGGATTACCTGCCTTTACTGTACGCGCGGGCGGCTCGTTCAGGTGGGCCATGTGTCCCATTCTGGGGGCCTGATTTGCGCCGACAAGTGGCAATATGCTCGGGCGTAAAAGAGGGGAGGGCCGGCCGATCCAATCCTCCCCTGGCTGGGCGTCCGATCATTTAATGAATGCGCACGCGATGCTGCGTGCGAGCCCCTAATGCTTGATCTCGATGCTCGAAATCTCGACTTCGCGTGCCTCGGCAACTGCCTTCGCCATGTCATCGGGAAACTCGATGGAGTTGAGGAGCGCCTCGGCTTCTTTCTTATGCAGATCGAAGTTCGAGATGAGGACGTAGACGCTTCCCGGCTCAACGTCGGTAAAGAGAAGGGTTGAGACGCCGCTGTTGTCCTCGTACGTTCCGACGAGCCACGTCCTGCCGTTATACTCGACGGACCCGCCATCCTTCCACTGGAACGTATCACCTTTCTTTTCTGCCTGGTCGGCGTGGGATTCCTCTGCCGTCAGCGCTTTTTTCCAAACGGGGATAAAGCGATCGGCCGAACCGTTCTCGTCTTCGGGGAAGGTGAGCTGGACCCTGTCGGCATTCTTGCCAGCGGAGTCGCTTACGCCAACGCCCTCGGGCATCTCGACCTTAAACCAAATGAAGTCAGTCTTCTTGGCAACGGGGGCCTTTTCTTTGCTCTCGCTCTTAGCGGCGCTGCCGCCCCCGCCCGATGCGCTCCCGCCGCAGCCGACAAGGGCAAACGCGGCAAAGAGGGCGATGCAAAGGGAAAGGATCGATAGGGTCTTTTTCTTCATGGTGGCGTCCTCCTTGTCTGCCGATGACATCACGGCGCCGCATGCTGTTGGGGTACTGATTGCGCTGGCGGCGGATGTCTCTGTGTACTGTGCGGCTTATGCCTCCGTTCATCGCTTGTGGCCGTTGCGCGGCCGTGCCCCAACGGGTTCCTTACTTATAGATATGCCCCAGTTTGTGCCATTCGGGAGTCTCGAAAGGTGGGCCATGTGTCCCATGTTTGCGGCGCTGACGCCTATCGTTCGTCATAGAAATCCGCGATGGCCAGGTGTGCTGACGCTCATGTGCTTATGGGCTAGACTTAGCATCATTACGTGTTTGATGCGGTTGGTCGGCGGTTGCCGCCCGACCGATCTATATGACTTGAAGGTGCATACGTATGAGCCAAGAGATGATGGACAAGACCTGCCGTGGGTTTGCCGAGGCGCTGGCCGCGCGCGAGCCGGTTCCCGGCGGCGGTAGCGCGAGCGCCTTTGTGGGCGCGCTGGGCGCCTCGCTTTGCGGGATGGTCGCTCGCTACGGGGCGACCAATCCCGCGCTTAGCGATCGGGCGGACGATCTTACGCGTGCATTTGCCCAGGCAGACGAGTTGGCGCAGGAACTAGTGGGTCTGGTTGCCGAGGATGTTCGTGCATACGGCCAGGTGTCTGCGGCATACGGTATTCCTCGTGATGACCCGGCTCGACCCGCGGCGATTCAGGACGCGTTGCGCGTGGCGGCCATGCCGCCGTACCGGATCATGGATGCCTGCGGGCGCGCACTGGCGCTGCTCGAGGACATGGCCGACAAGGGTTCGCGCCAGTTGCTGTCCGACGTGGCATGCGGCGCCGTGTTCTGCCGCGCCGCCATGCAAGGCGCGAGCCTGACGCTCTTTGCCAACACCACATCTATGAAAGACCGGGCGCGCGCCGAGGAGCTTGAGGCGGCGTGCGATGAGCTGCTAGATACGTGGCTGCCGCGCGCCGATGCGCTGGCGCGCCGCGCCGCCGACGCCGCCAGGAAGAGGGGGTAGCCATGGCAGAGCTGCTCAAAGGGGCTCCCGTTGCCCGTGCCTTGACCGAGGAGCTTGCTGCTCGCTGCGCCGCCCTGCGCGAACAGGGCATCGTGCCGACGCTGGCCATCGTTCGTGTGGGCGAGCGCGAGGACGATCTATCCTACGAGCGCGGCGCCCTCAAGCGCTGCGAGAAGGTTGGCATCGAGGCTCGCCGCGTTTTGCTTCCCGCCGATGTTTCGCAGGACGAGCTGTTGGCGGCTATTAAGGACATCAATGCCGACCCCGCTGTTCATGGCTGCCTGATGTTTCGCCCGTTGCCCGCTGGGCTTGACGAGGATGCAGTTGCCGCGGCACTCGATCCCGCCAAGGACGTCGACTCCATGACGCCGGCCTCGCTGCTCACCACGCTTTCGGGGCGAGGCGAGGGCTTTGCTCCTTGCACGGCTGAGGCCGTGTTGGCGTTGCTGGACCATTACGGCGTTGAGTTGGATGGGGCCAAGGTTGCGGTCGTCGGTCGGTCGCTGGTGATTGGCCGTCCCGTTGCCGCCATGCTTACGGCTCGCAATGCCACGGTGACGACGTGCCATACGCATACGCGTGACTTGGCTGCCGAGTGTCGTGCGGCTGATATTGTTGTTGCCGCGGTTGGACGTGCGCGCACGATTGGCGCGGATGCGGTTCGTGGGGGTCAGACGATCATCGATGTTGGCATTAATTGGGACGAGGCCGCTTGCAAGCTGGTCGGGGACGTGGATTTTGATGCTGCGGAACCGATTGTTGGCGCAATTACTCCCGTGCCGGGCGGCGTGGGGGCTGTAACGACGGCGATTCTCGCCAAGCACGTGATCGAGTCGGCGGAGCGCGCATCGAAATAGTCGTTTTTGACCACAGGGGTTGCCGGGGCGGCTGTTTCGCCCTTTTTGCGCTGAAGCGATACACTGGTACCGTTTGATTTCTTTGCTCAAGGAGGATGCACATGCCGTGCACAACGATTTTGGTTGGTAAGAACGCGAGCTACGACGGGTCGACGCTGGTTGCCCGCAATGAGGACTCGTCCAACGGGGTGTTTGAGCCCAAGTGCATGCGCGTGGTGCATCCCGATGAACAGCCGCGTGTCTACACGAGCGTCTTGAGCCACCTGACCGTTGAGCTGCCCGACAACCCCATGCGTTACACGAGCGTCCCCGACGTTGTCCCGGGTCACGGCATTTGGGCCGAAGCCGGCTTCAACGAGCTTAACGTTGGCATGTCCGCGACCGAGACGCTTACCACCAACGAGCGCGTCCGCGGCGCCGATCCGCTTGTGGACTACGTACCCGCCAAGGGCAACGAGGGCGAGGACGGCTATGTTCCGGCGCAGCCCGGCGGTCTGGGCGAGGAGGACATGGTGACCCTGGTGCTGCCGTATGCCAAGTCCGCCCGCGGCGGCGTGCGTATCCTGGGCGACCTGCTCGAGCGCTACGGTACCTACGAGAACAACGGCATTGCCTTTAGTGACGTTGACGAGATCTGGTGGCTCGAGACCATCGGCGGCCACCACTGGATCGCCAAGCGCGTGCCCGATGACGCCTATGTGACCATGCCTAACCAGCTGGGTATCGATAGCTTTGACCTGGACGATGCCGAGGGCGCTCAGGTCGACCACATGTGCTCCGCCGACCTGCGCTCCTGGATGGCCGAGTGGCATCTGGACCTGACGCTGGGCGTTAAGGGCGACGGTCCCGCCGCGGTCTTTAACCCGCGCGAGGCCTTTGGCTCGCACAGCGACAGCGACCACGTCTACAACACGCCGCGCGCCTGGTACATGCAGCGCTGCCTCAACCCCAGCGATGTGTGGGACGGTCCCGACGCCGACTACACGCCCGAGAGCGATGACATCCCCTGGAGCCGCGTGCCCGAGCGCAAGGTGACCATCGAGGATATCAAGTACGTGCTTTCGAGTCACTACCAGGGCACGGAGTACGACTGCTACGGCAGCAAGGGCACGCCCGCCACGCGCGGCGCCTATCGTCCCATCGGCATCAACCGCAACAGTCAGCTCGCCGTGCTGCAGCTGCGCCCCTATGCGCAGCCGGCGTATCGCGCCGTGCAGTGGATGGCGTTTGGCTCCAACTCGTTTAACGCGCTCGTGCCGCTGTACGCCAATGTCGAGACCATGCCCGAGTACTATGCCGGCACGCAGGCCCGCGTGACGTCCGAGAATTTCTATTGGGCAAATCGCCTGATCGGTGCCTTGGCCGATGTTCGCTTCCACGAGTGCTGTCGCGCAGTCGAGGACTATCAGGAGAAGGTCGGCGGCATGGGCCACAAGCAGATTCACGACGTTGACGCTGTCGTGGCCGCGCTGCCCGAGGCCGAGGCGCCCGCCGAGCTCGCCCGCGCCAACGAGGCCTTTGCCGAGCTCGTGCGCGTGGAGACCGATGCTCTGTTGGGCAAGGTGCTCTACACCACGAGCTGTGCCATGAAGAATTCCTTCGCGATGAACGATAACGTAAGGTAAAGACGGCCTTGCAGCGAGCGAGCGGGGCAAACGCCGTCAAAGGCTTTGCCCCGCTCGATTTCTATCTTGGCGGTAAAACGATTTTGTGTCGTTCGCTCAATCTTGGGTACAAGAAGGCCAATGCAGTTGTTCACGATTGGAGCCAACCATGGTTATGAAATTCGATCAGCTTGTTAACGGTGCCATCAACGTGGGCTTCGGCGCCGCCGCCGTTGCCGTCGAGGGCGGCAAGAAGGTCCTCGACGACCTCAATACCAAAGGCGAGCAGGTTCGCAAGGACGCCGGCACCCCCGATATCGCCCGCAGTGTGTCCGACATGTTCGAGCAGGCGGGTGGCACCATCTCCGACCTTACCGAGCGCCTGGGCATGCAGGGCGAGACTGCGGCGCAGCGCGTGCTCGACGAGCTCATCCTGGCCCGCGTCCGCATTATGACCGCCCCCGAGCGCACGGCCTTTTTGGCCCATGTGCGCGACATCGTCGATTCGGTCGAGGACAACGTGACTTCGGTGCCCGTCGAGTCCGTTGAGCCCGACGATGCAGAGGACACCGAAGAGGCCGAGTAGCAGCGCAGATGGCAGATTCCACCACCGATTACAACAATCTAGATCCCTTGGGTGACGAGGCGGCGGTTGTCGATGAGGTCGATGCCGCCGTCTCGGGCGCTCGCAAGAAGCCGCGTGCTGTCGATATGGTGCCCGAAGAGCCCGACGCGATGGCGCCGGACGAGGAATATCAGCTCACGCCGGCAGGTCGTCGTGAGCGCATTGGACAGATCGTTCGCCTGATCAAGAAGTACCGCGTATGGGATAACCTCACGCCGGTGCGCCTGCGTCGTCTGCTCGAAGAGCTCGGCCCCATGTTCGTTAAGATGGGGCAGATCCTGGCCAACCGGTCCGAGATTTTGCCGCAGCGGTTTTGCGACGAGCTCCGTCGCCTGCGCTCCGACGTAGACCCGGTGCCGTATGAGGTAGTGCTCCGCTGTCTGGAAGAGGAGTACGGCCAGCGCCTGGGGCAGATGTTCGACGCCATCGACCCCAACCCGCTCGGTAGCGCGTCGCTCGCGCAGGTGCACCGCGCCCGCCTGGTGACCGGCGAGGACGTGGCCGTTAAGGTGCAACGCCCCGGCGCGCAGCAGGTCATGGCGCAGGACATCGACATCATCCGTTCGGTGGTGCGCATCGTTTCCAAGTTCGTCAACACCGATCAGTTTGTTGACCTGCACGGTGTGGTCGAAGAGCTGTGGACCTCATTTCGCGAAGAGACCAACTTTTTGGCCGAGGCCAAAAACCTCAACGATTTCTATGACTTCCACAAAAGCGTGCACGGCGTTTCGTGTCCCAAATCCTACCTGGACCTTTGCACCGAGCATGTTGTGGTCATGGACTACATTGACGGTATCTCGATTGCCGACCCCAAACGCTTGGCAGCCGAGGGTTATGACTTAGAGAAGATCGGCTCGGCGATTGTCGAGGACTATTCGACGCAGGTGCTCGATGACGGCTTTTTCCATGCCGACCCGCATGCGGGAAACATCATCCTCAAAGACGGCATCGTCTACTTTATCGACCTGGGCATGGTCGGGCGCATGTCGAGTCACGATCGCGGTATCGTCAAGGACATGATCTTTGCCGTGGCCGAGGGCGACGTGCCCAAGCTCAAGGATTCGCTCATGCGCTTTGCCGTGACGCGCGGCGATTCTGCCGAGCTCGACCATTCGGCGTTTTTGTCCGACCTGGACTTTATCGTCGCCGACTTTGCGGGTCTTGACCTTAAGGATCTTGATATCGGCGAGTTTTTGACCTCGCTGCTAAACTTGGCGCGCAAAAACGACGTTGAGCTGCCGAGCGTGGTGACGATGTTCGCCCGCGGCATGGTGACGCTTGAGGGCCTGCTGACCGAGTACATGCCCAACGTCAACATGATCCAGATCATCCAGACGCATATCAAAAACGAGAAGAGCACCTATGCGCGCGTCCGCGAAATGGGTCGCGATCTTGCCGCGAGCAGCTATCGCGCGGCAAAAGGCTCGCTCGAGGCGGCCGAGTATCTGGGCTTGGCGTCGCGCATGCTCACGCGCGGCCAGCTTAAGGTAAACACGCAGATCATGAGCAGCGACAAGGCGCTGCGGCAGCTGGGTGGAATTATCGACCGCATGTCGATGGCAATTGTGATCGCCGGTCTGTTTATCGGTTCGTCGGTGGTGTACTACGCGCGCATCGAGCCGGTCGTGTTCGGTATCCCGGTCATTGGCTTTATGGGCTACGTGAGCGCGCTGGTGCTGGCGCTGATGCTGGGCCGCGAAATCTGGCGCAACAGTCACGGCGGCAAGCGGTAACGATTTCGCGGGATCAGAGGAAGACGGATCCTTTTGCTCGGCATTCCATCCTCACCCTTTTCTATCGCAAACCATAGCTTTTACCTTGGGCTTCGCCTGTGTGCGGGGCCCTTTTGCGTGCTACCATATCGACAGTAATAATCGATGGCCTAGATGGTGGTGCGGAGACGCACGAATGCGTAGTTTTCCTGCGCGTTTGGGAGAATCGGGGTGCAAGTCCCCGGCTGTACCAGTAACCGTAATTCCTCTTGGCCCGGGATGGTCGCGTCGCAGATCGGACGGCGCGCCCGGGTCGGTAAGGTTAAGTCGGATCGCCTCCCATCTTGTACGCGGCCGCGGCGCATGCCGCCGGTACGCGTTGGGCTCTGGAGGGAAGGGGGACCCCGATGGGGGTACTCGAGCGCAATGTGCGCGATGACGTGGGGCAGCCGCTGGGCAATGCTCCAAGTGCAGACAGTAGGAGACAAATGGATATGTTTGAGGACGAGAGCCAGCGCGCCTCGTGGCGTCGTCATGGAGCGATTGCCCGTGGCGTAGCCAAGCGCGGTCTGGTGGCGTTCCTGGCTTTTGCCATGGCTTTTGGTACCACGCCGGCGCAACTTTGGGCCGAGGGCGCCGAGGGCATCGCCGATGCCGTGACCCAGGCTACGACGGGCGGCGAGGGTGCGCCGGCCGACGAGGGCGCTGCTGCCGCCGATACCGGTGCGAACGGTGCTGCCGATGGCGCCGACGCAGATCAGGGCGCAAATGCGAGTGCCGCGAATGGTGCTGACACCGCCGCAGACAACGCGACTGAGTCCGAGAGCTCTCCCGCGGTGCCTGCTGATTCGGAGCAGAAGAACGCCGTTGCCGCCGCTTCTGCCACGACGCTTTCCAGCGAGGCCAAGGTCTTCATCCAGGACACCAAGGATAAGGACAACTCGTATTCGACGAAGTCCGGCGCGCTCAATGTGGGTGATACACTCTGGGCCAATATGTACGATGAGGTCGAGACCGAGGACTACTGGGGCGACCCTACGACCGAGACCAAATCGGTCGCTAACCCCGGCGCCTGGACCTATACCTGGCTCGCCGGCACGGTCAAGGCCAGCAGTGACGCCGCCGATTACACCGAGGTCGTAGGCCACGAGCAGTCGCTCACCATCACTGACGCGATGGAGGGCAAATACTTCATCTGCAAGGTGACGGCAGACGGCAAGGACCACTACGGCCCCTCTGTTTCGTACGGCTCGGGCATTAATCCTAACAGCATCCCCGGCCCCGTGCTGGGCGCCGGCCAAATGGAGCTTTACAGCGTCAAGCTGAGTAGCGACGCGCCGAGCATAGGCGATACTCTGATGGCGACGCCGTACAAGGATTGGTCGAGCCCCGCGGGCTCCGACGCCAAGGTCACCTACACCTGGTCCGCATCTACCTCGCAGTACTCGGGCTTTACCAAGATCGAGGGCGAGACGGGCGCTTCCCTCACGGTGACCGATGACCTCGAAGGCAAGTACATCAGAGTCGAGGCTACTGCTGGCGTAAATACGGTGAGCAAGACCACCTCCAACAAGGTCAAACAGGCCGGTGCGGTGGACGTCTACGCGGTTTCGCTCATCAATCCCAAGACCAACAACTCCGTGTTCGCGGTTGGCGATACCGCCCAGGCTCGCGCCAAGGAGAAGGGCGCCTCGACGTTTATCGACGCGAGCAAGCTCAACTTCCAGTGGCAGAGCTCCGACACCAAGAGCGGCACGTATACCGATATCGCGGGTGCCACGGGTGAGACCCTCGAGCTAACCGATGCTTTGGGCGGCAAGTACCTCAAGTGCAAGGTGTCTTCGAAGATCGGCTCTTCGAGCATGACCAACTCGACGGGCGCTCTCATTGCTGCTGCCGGTTCAATTAATATCACGAGCGTGACTATGAGCCCGACTTCGGGCAAAGTCGAGGTTGGTTCCACGATTACGGCGACCGCCATGGCGGGTTCCACCGACGTTACCACCGATTCGCATGTCACGTGGCAGTGGTATATGGGCACCTCGAGATACGCGAGCTCGTGCGACACGCCTATCAAGGGTGAGACCGGTAACACCCTGACGGTGACCGCTGCCCTTAAGGGCTGCTACGTCGTGGCCAAGGCCAACGGCGGCTATGGCGAGCAGAAGCCCTACTATGCGGCGGGTCCTGTTTCCGTTGCGGGTCAGGTTGAGCTTTACGATGTGCAGTTTGAGGGCTCTCCTGCCACCAACGGCGTGCACGTGGGCGATACGCTCAAGACTAAGGTGCGCAAAAAGGACGGTTCGCGCTACAGCTATATCGACCGCACCGATAATGTGACCTATCAGTGGCAGTATGCAAATAGTAGCTCGAGCTTCGACTCCGCTTACACCGATATCCCCGGTGCTACCGAGGCCACCTATACCGTTGACGCCGCCTATGCCGGCAAGTATCTGCGCGTAAAGGTGACGAGCGAAAATACCGTTTTCAGCACGCAGAAGAAGAGCTCCTCCGGCGGCACGCAGTCTGTTGCTCCGCTTGGCCCCGTGACGCTTAAGGGCCAGTACAAGCTGGCGGGCATTGAGCTTGCCGATAAGAACGTTACGCTGAGCGTGGGTTCAAAGATCACACCGAGCGTGCAGGTTCCGGGTCCTTGGTCGGGCTCGACCAAGGACGTGCCCGATGATGCCGACCTCACCATGGCGTGGTACGCGAGCGAGAACGGTACCGATTGGACCAAGCTCACCGACGGCGTCGATACGACTGATGGCAGCCTGACTATTACGGATGCGCTTGTCGGCAAGAAGATCAAGGTCACCGCGAGCGCGCTCGATAACACCGTTGAGTGGGTTTCGCCCGATAGCGTTACCGCGGCGGGGGAGTATAACCTGCTGCGTGTGACCACTGCGCCGCAGATCAATAGCGATTCGACCCATCTCGTCGCGGGCGATAGCGTTAAGGCGACGGCGCAGGCCAAGCGCGCCGACGGTTCGGCCACTAACGGTATCGACGTCACCGGTCAGGCGACTGTTGCTTGGTATGCGGCCGACGACGCGAAGGCTCCCGCGGCCGACTGGACGCTGCTGTCCGATATGTCGGGCGCCACGGCAACGGTCTCGGCATCTGCTGCCGGCAAGTATCTGAAGGCAGTCGCCACGAGCGGCAACTCGACGGTCGAGCTCGTCTCCGCCAACAAGGTTATCGCCGCGGGCTCGCTTGAGGCCGCGGTCCAAAAGCTCACCGATGCCAACAAGCAGATCGCTGTTGATTACAGCGCCAAGGGCGGCAACGTCAACGATGTTCTGAAGGCGCAACTTGCCGAGCTCGGCTACAACGACATCGACGTCAAGGTCTCCGAGGGCTGCGTTGCCTTTAATGCAGAGGATGACAAGGCCACGGTCGGTATCTCCGACGCTCAGGATAAGACCAACGGCGATGTGACGTTCTTCTTCATTGACCCCAACGACTACACCGGTTACAACATTGACGGTCTGCGTAGCGCCGACGTCGTGTTTGAGCTGTCGCGCGATGGCAAGACCGAGTACTACCGGCCCAACAAGTCGGTGCAGGTTGCTTGGGACGAGGCTCGTGTGCAGCAGATGCTCGACGATGCCGCCGAGCAGGTTGCCATCGGTTACGCTGCGGGCGATTCGGCTGAGTCCGTCACGTCCAACCTCACGCTTCCGTATCGCGCGGGCTCCAAGAGCAAGTTCGAGGTTAGCTGGAAGAGCTCCGACGGCGATGTCATTTGGCCGTCCGGTTATGGCTGGGACGACTACACCGGCAAGGTGACGCGCGTTTCGAGCGATCGCACCGTAACGCTGACCGCGACGGTTTCGTTTGTGGGCGGTGGCCCGTCTGACGTTAAGGGCGCGCACGACTTCGCCGTGACCGTCAAGGGCGACCCCGAGAAGGTCGCTGCCGACAAGAAGGCACTGCAGGAGAAGGTCGATGCGGCCTTTACCTACGACAATATCAAGTACTTCGACACCAAAACGGTTGCCAACAAGGACGGCCTGACCGCCGACCTGCAGATGCCGCGCACGAGCACGCTCAATATCGACGGCAAGTACTACAAGGTCGAGTACTCCGCCAGCACCGATGGCATCACGTTTAACGGTTACAAGGGCACGGTCTACCAGCCGCTGCCTGGCACCGAGGCGGCGAAGACCAAGATCACCCTCACGGTGACCGATAAGTCTAACGCCGAGGTCACGGCAAGCAAGACCCTTGACTTTGCGATTGCCCCGCAGGACCAGGGCGAGCTCGATGCCGAGCTGTTCCACCTGAGCCTTGCAAAGTCAACATTCTCTCAGGGTATTCTTGATGGCCAGGATGCCTCCAATGTAACGGGAAGCCTGCATGCACCGCTTAAGGTGTATGGTCAAGGACTCGGCGTTAACTGGTGCTATTCCGACGAAGAGGCTGCGGGCCATTACGGTTTCGTGTTCAGCGAGCTCCCCGGTGCCACGGAGAACACCTATCGTTTGCTCAAGTCGAGCAAGCCTGGGGTCATCGCGCATGAGAACCTTATCCTCACTCAGCCCGAATACAACACGAAAGTTACGATTAGCGGCCGTCTGAAGAGTGAGCGCTTTGCCCGTTATGCCGAGCGCTATCCCGACAATTCGGACTACGCGGTGCTTGCCGGCTTGGATGTTTCTGCGACGGTGACCGTGCTTGGAACGAGCGGTCAAGTCGCTCCTGAGGTTACGGCAACATGCTCGGTTATCGGCATCGATGCCGATGGCAACCAGCAGACCTGGACCGCCGCCGAGCCGTATACGCTCAAAACGGGGTCTACCGCCGCCGACCTCTCTGAGGCGCTCTTCAAGAAGCACGGCCTCACCGCCGATTACGGCATGGGAACCTGGGGTTGGTACCTCAATTCCGTCACCTCGCCTGTCGACGCGGGCCGAACGCTTGGCTATGATTCGCAGACCGGAGCGTACTGGCAGCTCTTTATCAACGGCACGGCCGCATCGGTTGGCGCAGGTGGCTACACGCTCGAGGCCGGCGACTCGGTCGTCTGGTGCTACTCCAAGTACGGCGACCCGGCGCCCACCGACCAGCTCTCCGTGAGCTGCGAGGTCGTTGGCCAGGCTAAAGACGGCGGCCAGCAGACCTGGGCTCAGCCCACGACCATCCAAGTGAAGGAGGGCTCGACCGCGGCGGAGCTCTCTGAGCAGGTGTTCAGGCAGGCTGGCATTGGCGCCGACACCGGGACGAGCTCCTTCGGCTGGTACCTCAACTCGCTCACCTCTCCGTTTGATGAGGACGTAAAGCTCTCGACCGAACAGGTTGACGCTTCCACTTGGAATTACTGGCAGTTCTTTGTCAACGGCAAGCTCGCAAATGTGGGTGCCGGTAACTACACGCTCGAGGCCGGTGACAAGGTTTCCTGGGTCTACGGCTCTGACGGTACTATGCCTGGGCAGGCAAAGGCTTCCCTGCAGATTATCGGTGTTGACAGCGGCGGTAATGTTCAGACGTGGGCGCCTGCAGCTGACTACACCATGGTTGATACCGCGACCGTGGCTGATGCGACTGAACTTGCCTTCAAGCAGAGCGGCATCTCTGCGGATTATGGTACGGGCGCATGGGGCTGGTTCCTCAACTCAATTACATCGCCGTTTGATGGGCGAACGCTCGCATGGGACTCTACGACTGGGGCTTACTGGAAGCTCTTTATCGATGACAAGCCTTCCGATTTGGGCGCGGGCAGCGTCAAGCTGAAGGACGCGAAGTCGATCGCCTGGGTCTATACGGCTGACGACAAGCTGCCTGACCCCGATGTCCTCACGACCGACCCCAACGCGCCTAAGTCTAACTTCGACTCTGCCTGGCCTTCGTTTGCCGGCGGCAAAGCCAATGGCTCGGTTGCCGAAGTGCCGACTCCGTCTGGTGCAGCTGAATCTGCGTGGGATGAGCCCGCGGATATCAAGGGCGGTGCAAAAGGCGTTTCGGACTTGCTCATTATCGACGGTAATATTTGCGCGGTTAAGGGCGACCGCATTGTGCTCATAGATTCTGAAACCGGAAAGAAGGAGCTTGCGAGCTGCTCTATTGGCGCGAACATTGGCTACTTCTGCCGTCCCGCCTATAAAGACGGCTATCTGGTTGTTCCTTTTGAGGACGGCTCGCTCGGCATTTTTGTTCTGGACAAGAAGGATGGGCAGTACTCGATAGCCTGTCGATACAAGACCCCTTCGCTTGGGATTAAAGATACCCAAGCTCTCACGTCCGTGACCATCTCCGGCGGCAAGGCCTACGCAGGCTTCACTGTTGTCGACGGTTCAGAAGGTGCGCTCGTGTGCGTTGACCTGGCTTCCGGCAAAGTGGACTGGACAACAGACAAAAAGAAGTCCGAGACCAACGAGAACGAGGGCTACTACTGGGCGGGCGCTGCGGTCTCCGGTGACGACATCATCATCGGTAACGAGTCCGGTAAGGTTGCCCTCATTGATGGCTCCAACGGCAAAGAGCTCTCGAGTGTAAGCGTAGGCACGCCCGTTCGCTCCGGCATCATTGCCGTCGAGGTTGGCGAGAACGGCGACGGCACGTATCTCGCGGTCTCCCGCGATAACGGAACGCTCTACAAGATTCGTCGCAGCGGGGACAAGCTGACCCTCGAGGGCAAGCCCGTTGCCTTCGCGGCCATCTCCACCTCTACGCCGGCAGTGAGCAACGGCCTGGCGTATGTCTGCGGCATGGACATCGAGGGTTACGGAACGCTCTCTGTCATCGATCTGAGCACTATGAGCGTTAAAAAGAGCATCCGCGCAGACAAGGGCGAGTCCAAGAGTACCCCGCTCGTCTCGGTTCAAGGTAACGACACGTACGTGTACTTCACCTGCAACGCTCTGCCCGGTGGCGTTTACGCTTATAAACTGGGCGACGATGCGGCGCAAATGATATTCACGCCCGACGCAAAGTATCGTGAATACTGCACCGCTTCTATCATCTGTGATGAGAAGGGCAACCTGTACTACGCCAATGACTCGGGACGCCTCTTTAAGCTAGCGGGTGCCGAGTCCTGGAGAGTTGCGTTCGATGTACAGGGCGGTTCGTACGTCGCACCGCGTTATATTGCCAAGAACAAGATGGTTTCCGAGCCGGCCGCCCCTACCCGCGACGGATATACGTTCCTCGGCTGGTACACTGCCGAAGGCGAGAAGTGGGACTTCGCCAAGGACGTCGTGACGGCCGATATGACGCTGTATGCCAAGTGGGTCAAGAATGCTGTTAACCCTGGTGGCAACGGTGGCTCCAATGGCAACGCGGGCGGCTCTGGCAATGGCGCCGGCTCCGGCAGCGGAACGAGTGGCCAGCAGAGCGGCGGTGCCGTTTCGCCTGGGCAGAAGCCTGTGTCGTCGACCACGACCAAGACCAAAACCAAGGACGGCAAGGATTCCAAGAAGGATTCCGACAAGTCCGACAAGAAGGACAGCAAGAAGTCTGATAAGAAGTCCGCTGAGGCTCCTGTGCAGCAATCTGGCTTCAATCCGCTCGCCATCGCTGGTGTGGCGGCCGGCGTGATCGGTCTCGCCGTCATCGGTGTGTTCGTATTCACCAAGCGTCGGTAGGTGAGGGCTGTGTCCAATAAGTCTCAGGACGCCGAGTCCAAGCAGCCCGACTCATCGTTCATTCAACTCGACGATGCAAAGCAAAAGGGCGCCGCTTCGGCGGCGTCCGTCCCGCGGCGCAAGGCGCTTGTTGGTGCCCTGACGGCCGTCTGCATCGTTTTGATCGTTGTGTCGCTAGGCTTTATCCAACCTTCTTCCAGCGGTGCATGGTCCATCGATTGGATCGCTCAGGCTGTGACAGGGGAGAGCGTCGTTGCCAAGGATGCATCGGTTTCCGGCTCGACTACCGTTTCGGGCAAGGTTGCGTCCAAGGACTCCAAATCTTCGGACAATGCGAAGGACGGGTCGAAGGACTCAAAAAAGGATTCGAAGGAGAAGAAGTCCGAAAGCAAGGACGGCAAGACGTCCAACAACGCGTCTGTTGGACAGGGCTCCGAATCCGCCGGTGGATCGAGTTCTTCTGACGGCTCTTCTTCGGGCGGCGGCTCGGTATCTGGCGGTGGATCTGCATCCAACAGTGGCGGCGCCTCTGCGGGCAATCAGGGCGGCTCGCAGCAGTCTGGCTACGTTACGGTGACGGTTGCGGTCACATCGAGCGCCGTGGGCAATCCTGTGTCTTCTGGTGGCACCTTCACCTTTAACGAGGGCGCAACTGCCTACGATGCCCTGTGCGCCTTGGGCCTTTCCGTGAATGCGCATGGCTCGTCGTACGGCACGTATGTCGCAGCTATCGGCGGTTTGGCCGAGAAGGAGCATGGTGGCACGAGCGGCTGGATGTACTCCGTTAACGGTGTGGCGCCCAACACGGCGTGCAGCAACTACGTCCTATCTAACGGCGACAGCGTAGTCTGGTATTACGTAACGGGCTAAATGCCTCGACATAACACGCCATGCGGGCGGTTCGGACAAACATCCGGGCCGCCCGTTTTTCATGCGTAGAGGACTGGGTCGCCGGATCTCTCGGCAAACAAAAAACCGGTTGGAACGAGAATTCCAACCGGTTATACCTTCAAGCTAATGTCGAGCAAACTACGACTGCGCGCCCTCGAGGAAGAAGCGACGGCTAAAGTAGTTGTACCAGGTGACCAGGAACGTCGCGATGGCCTTCATGGCCTGGTAGCCAATGCTCAAAAACGTGACGCCCACAAACATGTACAGGTCGTTGAGGCCCAAACCAATCACCGACAGGATGGTGAAGATCGTGAACTCGCGCTTGCGGCTCATGCCCTCGCGATGGTCGAACACGTACTTCATACTGAGCCAGTAGTTGACCACGACAGACGTGATAAACGAGACCGTAGTGCTCACCAAAAAGTCAAGGTGGAACTGCTCGACGAGCGCAATAAGCATGCCCCAGTCGATGCCAAAGGAGATAAGACCCACGACAGCGAACTTGAGGAACTGCTTGGTATGAGGTTGTGCCAGTGCCTTGCGCACGTAATCACATCCAATGCGTTGATGAATTGAGCAACGAGTTACTTTAGAGCTTTTGCATGGGAAACGTAAGGTCTTTGGCAAGAACTATATGAACTCGCCAAATATTCAAGAGGTAATCCGCAAACGTTGCAGATCTTCCCGTAAACGAGCAAGGCCCACGAACAACGCAGCGCTCGACGTGCGTCATCCGTGGGCCCCGTAGCTGCGCGGAAAAGTCGAGCTACTTGGTCTCGTCGCCCTCCAGGAAGATCTTTCGGGTCACAAAGTTGTAGACCATGACCAGTGCGGTAGCGCAAATCTTGGCGATATTGGCTTCGAGGCCCAAGCCGGCGTTGAGGGCCAGCACGATGCCGTCGTTGAGCGCCAGGCCAATAACGGACAACACGACAAAGATGATGAACTCGCGGCGGCGACTCATGCCCTCCTTGTGTGCGAACACGTACTTCATGCTCGCGACGTAGTTAAAGATGAGCGAGACGATAAAGCCACTGGTGTTGGCGATCAGGATATTGAGTCCCAGGCCGTAGTGGAGCAGATTCATGATGCCAAAGTCGATGACGGTGGCAATGACGCCGACGACGCCAAACTTCATGATCTGCGCAAGGAGCTTTTGCATGGTACCTGCCTTAGGGTGGCGCCGGGGCGCCGTGGGGATGACAAACTCAGCAAGTTTAGCCAATCCGCGCAGGCGGGGCTAGGCGCGCTCCTCGATAGCACCGTTTCTATATGCATCGAGCAGTTGGCGCAGGTCCTGGATCTGGCTGCGAATCTTGACGCCGGTATCGGTGTCGCTCACCATGCGGCGCCGGTCGGCCTCGTCAAAGCGGTTGGTCTCGCTTTCGATGTCGATGTTGCGGGTGAGCGCTTCGGCAACCGTTGTAAAGGCCTGGTGCGACTTGAGGCGGCATCCGCGCGAGCTCGAGATGAGCGTGTAGCCGGCGATGCCTGTTTTGGGATGGTAGGCGCGACAGAAACCGCCATCGATGACCAGCAACTTACCGTTGGCGCGGATGGGCTGCTCGCCCTTGGTGGTCTTGACCGGGGTGTGGCCGTTGATGATGTGACCCGTCGGCGAGCAGGCCATGGGTGCGACGCCAAACTCGCGCATGATATCGTCGCAAACGGACGAGGACGTGGTGAGCGTATAGTACGGGTCCATCGGCTCGACCCACGTGCTCTTGTCGGCGATGTAGGCGCGCTCGAACGTGCGCACCACGCGTCCGCTGGCGGGTGAGTTAAAGCCGATCCACAGGTACCACATCCAGTCGAGGGCATCGCGGTCGCCGACGCGCCAGGCGCGGCGGGCGATATAGTCGCAAAAATCAAAATAATCGCGCCCGGCGTGCCAGGTGCCCAGGCAATTCATGCTGCTAAAGGTGCCGTCTTCGTTGAGCGGCACGCAGCCGTGGAACAGCAGGTTGCCGTTGGCGACCTTATACATGGAGCCGTGGGTATAGAGGAAATCGATGTGGCGATGCAGGTGATCGGCGGTGACAAACTCGGACACGAGTTTGTCGATGATGTGCTGCTCCTCGGGCGTGAGCGTGTAGGGGTCCGCCGGATCGACGGTGGGGAAGTCGTTGGTCGTGAGCGGCCACACGCTGCCGTCGGCAAGCGTGACTGTGCCGGCGTCGTGATCGATCTTGTCGAGCAGCAGGCGGTCGGCCATGTCGAACTCGGGGTGGCGCTGGATAATCTGGCCCTCGAGCTTAAAGAGCAGGACATTAATGGCTTTGATCAGCGGGCTGATGGACTCGCCGGCGGTATAGGTGGCGTCGGCGAAGGCGACAAGCTCGCGCAGCGAGATGCCGTAGTCGTTCTCGAGAATCTCATAGTTGTCGTAGCGCAGGTTGTTGCGCAGCACCGTGGCGATGCAGGCGGGCTCGCCGGCAGCGGCGCCCATCCACAGCAGGTCGTGGTTGCCCCACTGAATATCGAGCGAATGATAGGTGAGCAGACGGTCCATAATTTTGGCCGCACCGCCACCGCGGTCGAAGATGTCGCCCACCAAGTGCAGATGGTCGACGGCGAGGCGCTTGATGAGCGAGGCAAGCGACTCGATAAAGTCGTCGGCGCTGGCGGTCTCCAAGATGGATTCGATAATGCGCTCGTGATAACGCACGCGGTAGTTGTTCTCGTCTGGATGCGTGTGCAGCAACTCGTCGATGATGTAGGCGTAATCACGCGGGATGGCCTTACGCACCTTGGAACGGGTGTAGCGACTCGAAAGCGAGCGGGCAACCACAATGAGCTGGTCGAGCATGGTCTTGTACCAGGTGGGCGAGTCCTCGCGCCGGCTGCGGACAAGATCGATCTTCTCGCGCGGATAGTAGATGAGCGTGCACAGCTCGCCCTTTTCGTCAAAGGAGAGCGTGTCGCCAAAGATCTCGTCGACATGCTCGCGCACGACGCCCGAGCAGTTGTTGAGGATGTGCATAAAGGCTTCGTATTCGCCATGCACATCGCTCATAAAATGCTCGGTGCCCTTGGGCAGGTTGAGGATGGCTGAGAGGTTGATGATTTCGGTGAATGCGGATTGCTCGGTGGGGAACTGTCTCGACAGCAGGCGCAGATACTTGAAGTCTTGCGGATTGCGATCGAATGCGACCATGAAGCACCTTCCGATGTGGTTGGTAAAACTGACAAACAGCGTCAAACGTTTATCAGTATGCGCCGCTTTTGTTTCGAATGGGGATGGGAGGTCGAATTGTTGGCCGAACGGTTTGGTAAATCGATTTAGTTGAGGTAGATATGGCGGTTGAGTGGAGACGCAGGGTCTTTTTTGCAGACGCATGCCTCCGGGATCGATAGAGATGATGACGGTAAAGATGTTCACTATCTTTGGTTCAATTTGGTAAATAGTGGACATTTGTACCGTATTCACGCTTGCTGTGCAAAAATTTACGCAGCAATGAGTAAGGAGCCTCATATGAGTGATTTTGTCCTGACCTGTGAATCCGCCGCCGATCGAACCCGTGAGTTCTTTGCGTCGCGCAATATTTCTGTCGTGTGTTTTCATTACGAGATCGACGATGTTGTCTATACGGACGATCTATATCAGTCGATTACGCCGGACGAGTTTTTTGCCCAGATTGCCGCGGGCGCCATGCCCAAGACGTCTCAGGTGAGCGTAGGTGAGTACGAGGAGTTTTGGGAGCCGTTTGTTGCCGAGGGCAAAGACGTGCTGCACCTGGCGTTGTCGTCGGGTATTTCGGGCACGTATGGATCGGCCTGCGTTGCGGCGCAGATGCTCGCGGATCGCTATCCCCAGGGCGGCAAGGTGCGCGTCATCGATTCGCTGGCTGCGTCTTCGGGCTTTGGCCTGCTGGTGGAGTGTGCCGCCGACGTTCGCGATAGCGGCGCTTCGCTTGACGAGACGGCCGCTTGGATTGAGGAGCATAAACTCAACCTTCACCACTGGTTCTTCTCGACCGATCTGTCGAGCTACCTGCGCGGCGGTCGCATTTCGGCCGCGAGTGCAATCATCGGCACGGCGCTCAAGATTTGCCCGCTTATGACGGTCAATTGCGAAGGTGAGCTGGCGCCGCGTGAGAAGATTCGCACCAAGAAGCGCGCGATCTCCGAGATGGCCAAGACCGTGATGGCGCATGTACAGGACGGCGTGAACTATTCGGGCAAGTGCATCATGTCGCACTCGGCGTGCCGCGAGGACGCCGAGGCCGTTGCGGCGCTGATAGAGGAACAGGTTCCGCAGCTCAAAGGCAAGATTGAGATCAATAGCATCGGTGCTCTGATTGGCTCGCATACCGGCCCCGGCACGGTGGCCATCTTCTTTATGGGCGACAAGCGCGTGGACTAACGTTTGTAGGCTGGCTGACGATTTTAACGGCTACGCCTGTTCTCCTGACATTCGATAACAGAAAAAGGCCCGTCCCGTTGTTTGCGGGGCGGGCCTTGCTGTTGCGGCTAGCGTTTCTTTCCGCGGAAGAAGAAGCCGTGCAGCGAGGGCTTGAGTCCGCGGTTGGCGCGACGTTCCTCGATATGATCGTGGATCGAAGCGACGCGTTCGATGACTTCGTCGGGGATCGGCACATCGGGATTCATGTTCTCGACCTGGCTGACCTCGGCGGCGGCGACCTGGTCGATAATGGGCACATCGTCTCGCGAGATGACGGGCGTGGCGTCTTCCTTCATCTTGCGGTAGCGCTGCATCATGTCGGTCTGCAGCTGCTGGGCCGAAGGCGGTGTCCAGATGATGGCGTTGGCGCCAGCGGCGATGGTTTCGCGGATGCTCTCGGGCGTCTTGCCGCCCGGTGCGATGAGCGGCAGGTTGGGATAGTGCTCGCGCAGTTCACGCAGGACCTGCGGCGTGTTCTTGCCGGCCGCGATGTTGAGGATCTTGGCTCCGGCGCGCACCTTGGCGTGAGCATCGTCGTCGCAGCGAACGACCGTGGCGATGACGGGGATGTCGGCGATGTTGGTGATGTGCTCGACCATCTCGGCAGTAGCGGGGGAGTTGACCACGCAGCCCGCCGCACCTTGCATCTCGGAAACGGCCGCCATCTGCACGGAGCGCTTACCGGTGGTGGTGCCGCCGCCAACGCCCACAAAGACCGGGCACTCGGCAACGGTCAGCAGCGCCTGCGTAATGGCGGGCTGCGGCGTGAAGGGGTAGACGGCAAACACGGCGTCGGCATTGGAGTTGCGGATGACCGCCACGTCGGTGGTGTAGATGAGCGATTTGATGCGGCGGCCAAAGAGCGTAAAGCCGCTGGCCTCCTCGATTTCATCGGGCATGCGGAGGGCCGCCTTGCGCAGACGCCCGTCGATGGGCAGCGGCTCCATGGGCAAAAGGCCGTTGGGAGTTACGGCCACCTGGGGCTCGGTAAATTCGTCTGCAAGCTCTACCTCGGAGAAGTCGACCGAAGCGACGATGTCCTCGTGAACCTCGGCGGGAACATCGATGGGGGCTTGGTCGTTCGTCGCGGCAGGCGTATCGAAGGAGCTGGTGGCGACAAAGGCGTCGACGCGCTCGTTCAAATCGTTGAGAGTATCCATGGCGGTCCGTTTCTATGTTGTGCGGTCGGCAGTGTACGACCGGCGCTACGATTGCTAAATCGTTTGACGAGTTGATTTTTCCCCGCTGCGCCATCCGTTAGACTGAAGGGCCGGCGAACGTGAAGGAGCTGTGGTGGCGGGAATCGAGGTGCTATCTTGAATGTCCCGTATGCAAAAAGAGAGGTGACGCGGTATGGAATTTTCGGCAATGTTGGGCTCGATTGGCCTATGCATGGGCGCAATCGTTGCCGCCGCGGTCATCTACTTTGCGGTCACGGCCATTAAGGGCAAAAAGGCCGAGCGCAAGGAGCGTGAAGCGCTTGCGCGGCATAAGGACCAGCAGGACAGGCGCGCACGGCGATAGCTTGTTGAGTTTTGAATCCGTGCGCTAGCTGCGTTTTCGGACCAGGGCGATATAGAAGCCCTCAAAGTCGCGACTGGGCGGAATGGTCAGCGTGCCTGGCATGCCGTTGGCAATGGCCGAGACGTGACCCGCGGCAATGGCTTCGGTAAGGGCGTTGCACTCGATATGCGGCTTGTCGCCGGTATCCTGTGTGCGACGCGCTTCGCTTTCGCTTGGCGTGCCGTCGAGGGGGATGAGCTCGCAGTCCATATGCTTGTCGAGGGCCTCTTGCAGGGCGTCCTCGTTTTCCTGCGGCAAGATCGAACAGGTCGAATAGACGAGCGTGCCGCCCGGTTTGAGGGCCCCCATGGCGCGGTCCAGAAGTGCTCGCTGCGAGCGGGCGCACTTGACGAGCAGCTGCTCGGTGAGGCCGCGCAGACTTTTCTCGTTGCCGCTGATGACGGTGCCCGTACCGGTACAGGGGGCGTCGAGCAGGATACGGTCAAAGCGGAAGAACTCGTCAAGCTCGCGCGCGTCAATGCGCATGACGGGCACGTTTTTGGCGCCCTGGCGGCCCAAGTTGGCCTCGAGCTTTTCGCCGCGGGGAATGCTCATCTCGCAGGCGGTGAGGTGCGCTTGTCCCTGGGTGAGGGCGGCGATCTGCGTCGTCTTGCCGCCGGGGGCCGCGCACATGTCCAAGATGTCCTCGCCGGCCTGAGCGCCTAATACCAAAGGCGGCATCATGGACGACAGACTTTGCAGGTAGATCTTGCCGTCACGGTAGATGTCGAGGTCCCACAGGTCGGAAACTTGGGCTTCGGGCAGGATGAAGGCATCCGGGTACCAGGCAACGGGGCGGTGGGCGATGTCGGCTGCGTCGAGCGCGGCGGCGATGTCTTCGGCGGTCGCCTTGAGCGTGTTGGCGCGCAGCGTGACCGGGCGCGTGGCTGCGGCGCCAAAGCCCTCGATCACGAGCTCGGCATCGGCAGGCGTATAGGCGCCAGCAATCGTGTCGACCATAAAGCGCGGCAGGTCGATGGCGCAGGGAAGGGCGGCAAGCTGGTCGGAAAGCTCGGTGGCGGCAAACTGCCTGAGCTTGAGCTCGGGCTTAACCTGCTTTTTCTGCTTACGACGACGCGGCTTGGACATTCGTCTTTCCTTCCCATTCCAGTAAAAGTAGTCAATTTGGGACGGGGCTATTTTGACTGATTTTGACAAAACCGATCAATGCTGGTGCGACCACGGCAAAGTAGTCAAAATAGCCCCGTCCCAAATTGACTACTTTCCGGGCGCGTTGCGGTTGCCTAGTACTGGCTCTCGTGCTTGCTAAAGAAGTCGAAGCGCGGGGGCAGCGGCTTCACGCGGTGCTCGCCGGGCTTCTCGCCCAGGCTCTCCATAAACTCGTCCGTGGAGGCAAAGATGTTATCCCAGCTAAAGAAGGCGACCGGGTCGACGTCGAAGTACTCGCAAATGAGCTCGCAGCCGGCCGGGACGATGCCGTGCATGAGCACGGTCGCCACGCGCAGCTCGGTGAAGGCGTCGACCAGGGCCTGCTTCATGGCGGCGTTGGCCGGCTCGCCCTCGAGCTTGTTGGCGGCCTTGGAGGCGTCGCTCCAGCGCTTGTTGGCGGCGCGCAGGTAGTCGTCGCACACGGCGAGCGCGCGGTGCGTCTCGAACTTGTACATGGCCTGCTCAAAGGCAAGGGCGGCCTGTTCGGCAGCCTCGACCACAGGGGCGGAGGCGGTGCCGGCCGGAATGCAACCGTTGCGGTACGGGCTCTCGTCGCCCTCCTTGACGGCAACGCCGTAGAAGCAGCTGCGGGCCAGGCGGTTGAACACTCCGGTCAAAAGAGCGCTCTCCTTAAGGGCCGGATCGATGACGCGCTTGTCGTCGCAGGCGCGCACCTCGTTGCCGTCCTTGTCCTTGCCGGTCACGCGCGTGTCGTATGCCTTGGGGCTAAAGCTCACCGGCTTCTCGGACAGGCCGAGCGACAGCCAATGCGCGCGCATCTGCTCGCAGGTGTAGTGGTTGAGCAGGTCGTCTGCCGGCGGGGGAGGCGTCTGCGAGGACGAGCTGGCCTTTTTGCCCATGTAGAGCAGGTGGTAGCAGGCGCTGACGGTGCTCTGCGTGAGGTCCCAACCCAGGGCCTCCCACATGGCGGTCTGCGCGATGCAGTAGAAGTAGATGTTGTCTTGGCCGATGAACTGGTAGATCTGTGCGTCGTCCGAGCACCACCAGTCGCGCCAGTCGAGTGAGCTGTGCTGATAGGTGGGCGCGGGGACCTGCGTGGAATCGGCGGCGGGCTCGCCCATGAGGGCGGCATCCTGGGCGGCGACACCCTCAGTTACGCCGGCGGCCTTGGCATCGCGTGCGAGCACGGTGCGCGTATAGCTGATGGGCGCCCACAGGCTCTCGGGCCAGCACCAGCAGGTGACGTCGTTCACACCGTCGACCTCGGGTACCGGAACGCCCCAGTCGATGTTACCGGTGATGCGGAAGGGCACGAGCGCCTTGCCGCTGCGGAAGCGCACGCCGCCGTTAGCGAGCACCGCGTGGGCGTCGTCGCGCTCCTTCCAGCTGGGGAAGGTGACGGTAAAGCTGCTCTTGTTGCCCTCGGGCTCCAGCACGGTGTGCTCGGGCAGCTGGTCCTCGACGGCGTCGAAGGCCTCGCGGAACTTGTTCTGGATGTAGAGCTGTGCCGGCAGCAGCCACTCCTCCATGGTCTTGGAGACCACGGAGCGAACCTGCGGGTTCTGGGCGAGCTTGGCGGTGTAGGTCTTCATAAAGTCGAGGTAGGCCGGCAGGTCGAAGTAGAGGTTGTCGACCGGGCGCAGCTCGGGCACCTCGCCGGTGAGCTGGCTCTTGGGCGCGATGAGCTCCTCGGGCTCAAACTGGTGACCCAGGTCGCACTCGTCGGCGTAGGCTTTCTCGGACTTGCAGCCCTGAATGGGGCAGCGGCCGATCACCTGGCGGCCGTTGAGGAACGTGCCGGCCTTGGCGTCGTAGAACTGCAGCGTGGAGCGCTTGGAGATGGTGCCCTGCTCATGCAGGCGCTCGATAATCTCGGCGGTCACCTCGTTGTGAATCTGAGCAGCCGGTTCAAGGCCCGAGCCGCCGTAGATATCGCAGCTGATGTTGTAGTTGTTGAGGGTCGCGGCCTGGCGGGAGTGATTGGACTCGACATACTCGCCGATGGACTTGTCGTAGCCCTCGTTCTCCTTGAGCTTGCGGTAGCTCTCCATGATGGGCGAGCCGTAGCAGTCGGTGCCCGAGGTGAAGATGACGTTCTCGCGGCCCAGACGGTCGCGCAGGAAGCGGGCGAAGAAGTCAGCCGGGACAAAGACGCCGCCAACGTGGCCAAAGTGAAGGCCCTTGTTGCCGTAGGGCTCGCCGGCGGTAACGATGGCGCGGCGAGGCCAGCTGGGACGGTCGTTCATGGAGTATTTGGATGCCATGGGACTCCTTCGCATATGGTGAGAGCGCGGCCGGGCGCGGGGCTCGGCGACGCAGTGGTCAATTCGTGCATATCGTTCGTCATTATCGCACATGCGGACGGGTACGTGGCAGGGGCGCTATCCTAAGATGCTATGAATGAGATTTCCAACATACATGCGTTTGAGGACGAGGATTTTCTGCACGCCTGCTTTGTGTGGGGGATGGCCGTGCTTGTGGTGTTTGCCGTGTGCCTGGTGCCGGTGTTTATGCTGCTGGGCGGGCCTGTGGACTTGGATGTGGCGGACGCGGGCGGCTGGACGGCGGTTTTGGGCTGGATAGTCGGCTTGGCTGCGGTTTCGGCGGCGTCATTTGCCGTGCACGAGCTGGTGCACGGTGTGTTTTTTAAGCTTCTGGCGCCTGCGGGCGCGAAGGTGACCTTTGGGGCGAATCGCGAGACGGCGATGATCTATGCCTGCGCCGAGGGCGTGGTCTATTCGCGCCGGCGGTACGTGGCAGTTTGCCTGGCGCCGACGGTTGTTGTGACGGCGGCGTTTGCCCTGGGGTTTGCGTTTTCGGGCTATCCGCTGCTGTGCTACCTGGCGGCCGGCTTGCATTTGTCGGGCTGTGTGGGCGACTGGTATTACGTGCGGACCATCCTGCGCGACCGCCGCATTGTCGCCTGCGAGGACACGTCCTTTGGCGTGCGCTTTTTCGCAAGGTAGTCTTTTGGGATGATTTTTCTGGGACGGGGATTAAAAAATCATTGCGGGGGAGGAGATGTTGATGAAGCCGTTGTTGTTGCACGCTTGCTGTGCGCCGTGCTCGCTTGAGCCGGTCCGTCTGCTGCGCGAGGAGGGGTTTGAACCCACAATTTGCTGGACCAATCCCAATATTCAGCCGCGCGATGAATGGCGGCGGCGTTTGGACGAGCTGCGCCGGTGGTGTGCCGATGGCGACATCGAGCTTATCGAGGCGGGGGAGGACCGCGAGCGCTGGGAGGCCGGCGTGGCCCCGCTGGGCGCCGATCGACCTCGTCGCTGTCGCGCGTGCTATGCCCTGCGTCTGGCCGAGGCGTGTTGTGTGGCCCAGGAGCGTGGGTTTGAGTTTGTGGGTACGACGCTCGCCGTCTCGCCGTATCAGTTGTTCGAAACCTGCAATGACGTGCTTGAGCGCTTGGCGGCGGCACATGGGCTCGTCCCGGTCATTCGCGATTTTCGCCCGTATTACCCCGAGGCCACGCATCGTTCGCGCGAGCTTGGCATGTATCGACAGAATTACTGCGGCTGCCGGTTCTCGGCCGTCGAGGCGGCCATGGATCGAGCCCGCATCCGCGACGAGCGCAAAGCCGCCAAAAAGTAGTTCATTTGGGACGTCAGCCTGCTAGGATGTAGAGCGGACTTTAGCTATATAAGGAGAATCCGACGTGTCTATGCGTACCGATGATTTTGACTACAACCTTCCTGAGGAACTGATCGCCCAGGCGCCTGCCGAGCCGCGTGACTCCTGCCGTCTGCTGGTGGTGGATCGCAAGGGCTCCCAGGCGGGAACGCCGCTGGAGCACGGCGGTACCGTTGAGCACCGTATCTTCCGCGATATCATCGACTATATCGAGCCAGGCGATGTGCTCGTCATCAACAAGACGCGCGTGATGCCGGCCCGCCTGATCGGTCGCAAAGCCGGCTCGGGTGGCGTGGTCGAGACGCTGCTGCTTAAGCGCCGCGAAGATGTTGACCCGCTGGGTCACGTTTGGGAGTGCCTGGTCAAGCCGGGCAAGCGTCTTAAGCCCGGTGCTCAGATTGAGTATCGCGCCGGTGGCGCCCATGCGCCCGAGGGTGCGCCCGTGGTGCTGACGGCCGAGGTCATCGACTTTGTCACCGATAGCCGCGGTGGCCGCCTGGTGCGCTTTGAGCCGGCCGGTTGCAATGCCGCCGGCGAGCCGCGCACGCTCGATGAGGCCATTCACGCCGCCGGTCACGTGCCGCTGCCGCCCTACATTACCGATTACGAGGGCGATCCCGAGAAGTACCAGACCGTTTACGCCATGAAGGAGGAGCACTCGGCTGCCGCTCCCACGGCGGGCCTACACTTTACCCCCGAGCTCATGGCCGCTATCGAGGCCAAGGGTGCGAAGTTTGCCGCCGTTGAGCTCGAGGTGGGCATCGACACCTTCCGCTTGGTTGAGGAGGACGACCCTACGCAGCACGTCATGCACACCGAGCGCTACCACGTGTCGCAGGAAGTTGTCGACGCCGTGCATAAGGCGAAGGCCGAGGGGCACCGCGTAATCGCCGTCGGCACTACCGCAGTGCGTTCGCTCGAGAGTGCGTTCGATGCGGAGGCGCCGGTGTCCGATCCGGCTGTGACGGCGCGCTATTTTGAGGGCCGCGAGGACGGCGCTGACACGCTCGGCCGCGGCGATATCGTGGTGCGCGAAAACGCGACAACGCAGCTCTACCTCATGCCCGGCTCGACCTATCACGTGGTTGACGCACTGATCACGAACTTCCACGTGCCGCGCTCTACGCTCATGATGCTCGTGAGCGCGCTTGCCTCCCGCGACCAGATCATGGATGCCTACGCCGCCGCTATCGAAGAACGTTATCGCTTCTTCAGCTTTGGCGATGCCATGCTCATTTGTTAGTTACGCGGTTCTACGAACCGCGTAACGGCTCGACGCTGCAAACCCGCCAGAGCGGCAATCTGCCTTTCAACTTCGGCGGCATGACCAGAAGGTCAATGCCGCCTTGTTTCAAGGCACCTTGCTCGCTCTGGCGGGTTTTCGCTGTCCGCGCCAAAACATCGGCGTTGCCGTGGTTCAACCTGCCAAAAAGGGACAGGTTTATTTTGGCAGGTTTTATTTGGGCAAACGTTGTTGGCGCAATGGGGACTGGTTTATATTCACCAAGTTGGTGCAAAGTAGCCTGACCCCTTTGCACCAAAAAGTTGCGGTGAGATAGTTCTTGAATTGGCCTTTTTGATGGCTAAACAAGAACTATCTCACCGCAACTGCGTTGAGCGTTTTTTTGGCAGCTGGTTTACTTGCTTGCGAAGAGCCAGACCAGGATGATCACCAGAATCACGGCGACAATGCAGACGATGGCTCCGGTGAATTTGATGCGTGAGTCGCGGGTACGCTCGCGCACGTCGTCCTCGGCGGCTTCGAGTTGAGCCACTTCGCGCTCGGTTTCGGCGTGCTCGGCCTTATCGCGGGCCAAGGAGCCTGCGAGCGATTCGGTAATCTCGGGATGGTCGTGCACCTCGGTCGCCTGCTCGATGATCGACTGCGCATGCGCTACATCCGCCTGGGCATTGGCAATAGCCTGCTCTTGCTCTCGACGTGCCTTGTCCTCGGCGGCGATTTTCTCGCGCAGCTCGCGCTGGCGCGTTGCGGCGGCGGCTTTTGCGGTCTGCAGCTCGTCGCGAGTGGCATCGGCCTCGGCCGTCACGGCCTGATGGGCTCGCTTGGCGTCGGCGATGGGGGCTTGCGCCTGCTCGACGGCGTGCTCGGCGGCCGCGAGCGAGTGCTCAAGATCGGCGGTGATGTTCGGGACATCTTCCTCGGCTTTGCGTAGGGCATCGGCCGTGTCGGAGATCTGCATCGAAAGCTCGCTGGTGCGCACCGTGTAATTGGCGGGATTCGCCGAAGGATTGCGCTGCAGCTCGGCATACTCGTGGCGCAGCGTTTCGAGTTGAGCACGCGTGGCGTCGACGGTTTGCTGTACTGCGGCAACGCCGGCGTCGCGCTCGGCCTGCACCTTGTCGCGGATGCGCTTGGAATCCTCGAGGCGGCGAACGAGGCGGTTACCGGTCTCGCGCGAGCTGGCTTCGCGCGCCTCCACCGCGTCGAGTGCGGCTTTGAGACGCCGCTCGGTGGCGTCGTCCTCTTCCTTCATTTGTTCGAGCTGCGCCTTGAGTTCTGTTGCCTTGGCAGCATGGGTATCGCGGCCGATTTCTGCCGCCGCGGCGGCCTTTTGTGCCGTGTCGATAGTCTGGCGCTGCTCGGCGACGATTTGGTCGTAGCGGCCTGCGATGTCTTGGCGTGTCTCGAGCTCCTCGCCTTGATCGGCGATGCGCTGCTCAAGTTCGGCCAGGTGAGCGCGGGCGTCCGCGAGTGCCTTCTTTGCGGCGTTCATCTCGCGCATGGCCGAGGCACCCTGGGCGATAAAGGCGCCCACGGCGCTGGCGGTGTTTGAGACGGCGCCTCCCAGATCGCGGCTGGCTGCTGGGGCGTGCAGGGCGGTCGGGTGACCGGCGTTTGCCGTGCCCGCATCGGGCGCCTGTGACGTGGTGATGCTGCCGGTGCCGCCCTCGACTACGGAAAAGCCGGCAGCGTGCGGGTCGACTGCATCGGCACCAATGGTGGGGTGCTCAAGCTGCAGGAACGAGGGCAGGGTGCTGCCTTGGTCGGCAACGGGGGTCTCGCCGGGCACGAAGGTCGAGGCGGCCTCGGCGGCCTCCTCTTCTTCGGCGTCAACATCGGCGTCGGCCACGGCGTCTTTCATCGCTTTGACGGCATCCATCATGGAGTCCATGACGGCATCGAGCTCTTCTTCCGAAGACACCTCGATGGGGCCTTCTGCTTGCGGGGCGGCTTCCTTTTCGGGGGCGTTGTCCTGAGCGTCCGAATCGTCGTTTTGCTCGCCGGCAACTTCTGCCGCAGGGATTTCCGTCGCAGCGCCGTTATCCAGAGTGGCGTCGTCGACGTCGGTATCATTGCAGGTCGCAGCGTCAGTATCTGCGGCGACGTCTGCTGAATCATCAATATGCTGTTGAGTCTGGGGGTCCAGCTCGTCCGTCATAGGCATGTGCTCCTCATCGTTGTTTGTCACCCTATGATAAAGTCTCGCGCCGACATCCCGCGCCCCGCAGCAAAGTTTCAAAACGTGTTCGATGACTCGCTTGGATAGCAAAAATTCGTCCTCTAAATTCAGTTTACGCTTGACATTCCCTTCGCCGAATGACGTTGCGCCGTTCGCCTGCTGCGGTCTTTATTTTTCACTTGAACCCGTTAAAGTTGCATTTCAGCTTTTGGCGCGTGAAGTTGGATACGCGCAGTCGGCGGGCGTGCTCGTCGCGATTTTGAAAGGACTTTGTATGGGACTTTTCACTGGTAAGACCGTGATCGTCACCGGCGGCGGCAAGGCCACGCTCAAGGACGGCTCCGCTGGCTCCATCGGTTACGGCATCGATATCGCTTTTGCCAAGGAGGGCGCAAACCTCGTTATTACCGGCCGCAACGTTGCCAAGCTCGAGGCTGCCAAGGAGTCCCTCGAGGCCGAGTACGGCATCAAGGTTCTGCCTGTTCAGGCCGATGTCTCGGCTGGTCAGGATAACGAGGCCGTCGTCCAGAACGTTATCGACAAGGCGATTGAGGAGTTCGGTCGCATCGACGCCGTCGTCAACAACGCTCAGGCCAGTGCCTCGGGTGTGACCATCGCCGACCACACCATGGACCAGTTTAATCTGGCCATTTACTCTGGCCTGTACGCCACCTACCTGTACATGCAGAAGGCCTATCCGCACCTGAAGGAGACCAAGGGCTCTGTGGTCAACTTTGCTTCGGGCGCCGGCCTGTTTGGTAACTATGGTCAGTGCAGCTATGCTGCCGCCAAAGAGGGCATCCGCGGCCTGACCCGCGTCGCCGCCAACGAGTGGGGCAAGGACGGCATCAACGTCAACATCGTGTGCCCGCTTGCCTGGACTGCTGCGCTCGAGAACTTCCAGGATGCTTACCCCGAGGCGTTCAAGGCCAACGTCCACATGCCGCCGGCGGGCCATTACGGCGATGTCGAGAAGGAGATCGGCCGCGTGGTCGTTCAGCTTTGCGGCCCCGACTTTAAGTACATGAACGGCGAGACCGTCACCCTCGAGGGTGGCATGGGTCAGCGGCCCTAACAGTTACGCGGTTCTACGAACCGCGTAACCAGTTGACGCTGCAAACCCGCCAGAGCGGCAATCTGTCTTTCAACTTCGGCGGCATGATCAAAAGATCAATGCCGCCTTGTTTCAAGGCACCTTGCTCGCTCTGGCGGGTTTTCGCTGTCGTTGACAAGGCATCGGCGTTGCTGTGGCAGTCGGAAATGATCCGTTGGGGACGGAGGAAAACGGATCATTTTTATCCTGGTGCATTGGTGCAGGTTTCCTTTGCGCCAGTTTCTGTCGAGTCGGTGCTTCTTGCGGGTTGCCCGTATAATGGTTTGCGTATGAACCGCAACCAAGGAGTTCCAGTTTATGGACCAGAGCCTTTTTAAATTCGACCTGATCGCCGAGGATCCGACGACGCATGCGCGTGCCGGCGTGCTGCACACCCCGCACGGCGACATCGAGACGCCGATCTTTATGCCCGTGGGCACCAAGGCAAACGTCAAGGGCATCCCCACCGAGACCGTCAAGCAGCTCGGCGCCCAGATCGTGCTTGCCAACACCTATCACCTGTCCATGCGTCCCGGCGAGGACACCATCGCCGAGCTGGGCGGCCTGCACAAGTTTATGAACTGGCACGGCCCCATTCTTACCGACTCGGGCGGCTTCCAGGTGTTCAGCCACAACGACGCCGTCAAGCTCACCGACGAGGGCGTGCGCTTTATCGTCAACGACTACGACGGCCGCCACGTGTTCTGGACGCCCGAGGACAACATGGAAATCGCCATGAAACTCGGCTCCGACATCTGCATGCAGCTCGACCAGTGCCCGGGCTATCCTGCCACGCGCGCCTACGTCGAGCGTGCCGTTGAGCTGTCGAGCATGTGGGCCGAGCGCTGCTATAAGGCGCATACCCGCGATGACCAAGCGCTCTTTGGCATCGTCCAGGGCGGCATGCACCTGGACCTGCGCCTGCGCTCGCTGCGCCATCTGGAGGAGTGCGGCGACTTCCCGGGTTACGGCATCGGCGGCTACTCGGTGGGCGAGGACCACGAGACCATGTTCGAGACGCTGGCACCGCTCGCGAGTGAGTACATGCCCAAGCACAAGCCGCGCTACCTGATGGGTGTCGGCAACCCCACCACTCTCGTGCGCGGCGTGGGTGTGGGCATCGACATGTTCGATTGTGTGCTGCCGACACGCACCGGCCGCATGGGCACGGCGTTTTCGAGCGAGGGTCGCCTCAACTTCCGCAACGCGCGTTTTGCGCATGACGACGGCCCTATCGATCCCACCTGCACCTGCCCGGTGTGCACGGGCGGTTACAGTCGCGCGCTCATTCGCCACATGGTCACGCAGAAGGAGATGCTCGGCGGCATTCTGCTGTCGATGCACAACATCTACTACCTGCTCAACCTTATGCAGCGTGCCCGTCAGGCCATTATCGAGGGCCGCTACGGCGCGTTTGTGAGCGACTGGATGAACAGTCCTGCGGCGGTGGACTACTAAGAGCCGCGGGCGCGCTTGCGGGCGCGCTCGCGCGGTGTCGAGGCCACGTGCCAATCGACCGCACGCAGCCGGCGCCGGGCATCGCATGCGCTGGCATCGGTTGCGCGACCGCTGACCGATGCCTTGCAAGCACTTGATGCATCGTGGGTACCATACCGAATAGTTGATGTTCGGGCGGGTGTTTGACGCATGGCGTCGACCCCGCCCGTTTCTATTTTCGATAGGAGTGCCCATGATTAAGAATGAGAACGTCGAGGGCGAGCCGGCTTACGACGAGACGTACCGGCGCGGTCCCGTGGTCATGCGCGGCCCCATGATTCCCAAGGACAACACCTACGCCAACCTGCTGGCACCCGAGGACTCGACCGACTGGTTGCACACCGACCCCTGGCGCGTGCTGCGCATTCAGGCAGAGTTCGTCGATGGCTTTGGCGCGCTTGCCGAGCTTGGTCCTGCGGTGACCATCTTCGGCAGTGCCCGCACGCCCAAGACAGATCCGCTCTACAAGGCGGCTCGCACGGTCGGTCGCAAAATCGCCCAACGCGGCGTGGCGGTTATCACCGGCGGTGGCCCCGGCGTCATGGAGGCGGCTAACAGGGGAGCGGCGAGCGTGAACGGCAAGTCGGTCGGCTTGGGTATCGAGCTTCCGCACGAACACGGGCTCAACAAATACGTGAACCTCGGCATGGATTTTCGTTACTTCTTTGTGCGCAAGACCATGTTCGTCAAATACAGCTCGGGCGCCATCGTGTTTCCCGGCGGCTTTGGCACGCTCGACGAGATGTTCGAGGTGCTCACGCTGGTGCAGACGCACAAGGTCAAGCGTATGCCGCTCGTTTTGGTGGGCACCGAGTACTGGCAGGGCCTGTTCGACTGGCTCAACGGCCCGGTGATGGACGCCGGTATGATTAGCCCGCTCGATCCGGAGCTGGTGCACATCACCGACGACCTCAACGAAGCCGTCGACATCGCCCTGAGCGGGCTGATGTAGGGCGAGCGCGCCTGTCGTTGTAGTGATGAGAAGGCAGACTGATGCTATTTAACATCAGTCTGCCTTCTAAACTGGGTATACTGATGCAAAAGACGAGAGCGAGGAGGTCGCGTATGTCTACTGCAACGGTTAAGCCTACGACGGTTCGCATCGAAGAGGGGCTCAAGGAACAGGCGACTGAGTTCTTGGATACAGTTGGCCTGAGTCTCAATTCGTATCTCAACCTTGCTGTTCGGCAGCTGGTAAATCAGCGAAAGATTCCGTTTGAGATTGTGGGTCGGCCCGAAGTTCCCAACGAGGCGACGAGGCGCGCCATGGTGATTGCCGAGGCTCATGAGTTGGGGATTCTGCCAGACGACAGCCCGTCATTCAATAACGCTGATGAGCTTATATCGTTCCTCGATGAGGACTAGCGATGTTTGAGATTAAAGTCGAGGCTCAGTTTAAGGCGGATTACAAACGGACGACGCGCATCCATCCGCAGCTAAAAACCGAGTTTAAGGCGGCAGTCGCAGAGCTTGCAGCTCGCGGCTCGCTTCCCGCGGAATATGGCGCCCATGAGCTTTCAAACCCGGGCGGCAATTACAACGGCCACATCGATTTCCATCTATCCGATGGCTTGGTCGATGTGATCGTTCTCTACTTGCCGCATAAGACTAATCCTGTGATCCGACTGGTCAGAATGGGCTCGCATGAGGAACTGTTCCGGGGCCCGCAGGGCTGATTGCCGATTTCTAAGTTGCGGTGGAATAGGGATTGATTTGCGGCTGATAAGCCAAAAAACAGTCCCTATTCCACCGCAAGTGGTGGGGATGTCCTGCCTGTTGACGTGGCATCTGGCTTTCCCTTGTGGTTGATTTCGTCTAAGAGCTCCGCTGCGATCTCGCTGTTTTTGAACCTGATGCTGCAGTCTTCTTTCTTGGGGAAAGCTAGTAGCGGGATCGTTCCGTACCAGATAGTTTCTTCGTCAATTATCGCTGCACACAAACGTCCTTCTGCTCTAATGGCATGCTCGACGTTCATTTTTGCCAAAGTCTCGCTTGCATCTTCGCGCGGAGTCGAGGCAATGAAAAACTCAAGAGCAATCCCTCGGGCAGTGGCACCTTTGATTGCATCGCCGAGCTTTGCGAGGCAGGCGGCGGATGCGTAGGGCGCGGCAATGAAGATGCTCTTAGCGGCGCCAACGATGTCTTCAACCAGAGTCTCTACGGCATTAGCCGGTTCTATGAGAATGTTTTGATCGGACTGCTCGCTGCCTCCGGTCACGTAGACTTCGTACCCGAGCTTGGCGTAGGTCTTGAGTCTCTTCTGGTACATGCGGGCGAGCATGGGTATAGATAAATCAACGTAGTCGAATATCTCAACCCGTCGCTTGCCCTCGTGGCTTCTATGGAGCCTGCCCGCCTGCTGCGTGATGCTGCCGTTCCACGATATCGGCGTGGCAATGAGTAGAGTGTCAAGGTAGGACAGATCGAAGCCCTCGCCCAAAAGGCTTTCGGTGGCGACGATGATTCGATGTTCATGCTCGAAGCGGGGAAGACTGCTCAGTATCGTTTTTCTTTCTTTGGCGTCGATTTCCCCGGTCAGGAGAACGGGTTCGTGTCCTTGGTTTTTGAGCATCCCGAACAGCTCCTCGGCATGCTTTTTCCTTTTAGTCAGCACGAGCGGATGCCGGCCGTTTGACGCAGCTTCAATAGCGTCGTTGACAATCAATTCGTTTCTAGCTGCATGCGTGCACAGCAGGTCGAGAATCTGATTGAAGCTTGCACCTGGCTCGTAGGCGGGTAGTCGAATTCCAGTAAAACGAGGCCGTACGATGCGCTGGATGCCCTGCTGAATCGCTTGCGCTTTTGGATCGATAACATAACGGAGCGGGCCGCAGAGCATGGAGAGCGCCCGCGTAAGGCCGTCGGATCGTTCGGGCGTCGCAGAAAGGCCGTATACGTATTTGGCCGGGGCGGACTTGAGAATAAGCTCGAGCTGTGGTGCGGCGGCATGGTGGCATTCGTCGCAGATAATGAGGCCGTAATTACGAACAAGGCCCTTAACTATCGGCTCTCCGGTTTGACGGTCTTTGCCAGATAACGACTGGAACGAAGCGATGTCGACGAGGCCGCTTACGGCCATTTTGCCTCCTCCTATTTGTCCGATGACCGGAGGCTGCCTTTTGCTGATTCGTCCTTTTGGGGTTCGGACGGGCTCCCTGTTGTCCGTAATGTCGATAAATCGCTCGAGCTGGGATTTCCATTGGGTTATGAGTGCGGTTTTGGGAACGATGACGAGCGTTGGAAGACCAATGGATGCAATAAGATAAGCTCCGACGACTGTTTTACCGAAGCCTGTCGGCGCGGACATGATTCCGTCTTCGTATATGAGCATCTGATCAGCGGCGATTTGCTGCTCAGGGCGAAGGACTCCTTTAAATGCCATAACAATCGGATTGCCCGATTTGCGCTCGTCTGAATAGTGGGCGGTAACGCCGGTCTCTTGAACTAGCTGCTCAAGTTGAGTTTTGCAGCCCCGGGGAATTGCAACATGACCATCTCTCAGTTCGCTAAGGTCTATGAGTCGCGGTTTGCCGAATACTGATTGATGCATGGACTGCGCGCGATAGAATGCCGGATTGGCAAATGTCGCAAGTCCGCGGATTTCCATTTGAGCTGCTGGACTCAGAGACTTCTCGGGGATGTACAGCATATCGGCTTGAATAACGGGCAGCGATGAGGGAAAGTCCCGCGATGTGAGTGGTAGTCGCTTTCGTGGTCTTTGGGCATACCGTTTGCCCTTGTTTGCCACCGTAGTTGTTGCTGGTCCGTGTGGGTTGTTTCCAGGGGCCTCAATCAGATCTTGCACCGTCGAGCGCGGAATCAGCTGGACTTGTGATAGATAGAGCCATTGGTCGGGAAAGGGCTTGAATTGTTCGTCTACAAATACACTGTTTCCTTCACGTTGCGCCTTGCCTTGAAAGGGGAGTGCGATGAGGTTTCCGAAGCCTCCATCGGGAATAGTGGCCTGAGCGGGTAGCATTCGATCAAAGGCCTCGAACGTGATTGTCTTATTATGCGCCGCAGCTTCGGTTATGAGGCAACTTCCAAACTCTCGGGCAGCCTTTGCGCTGATTGGCTCGAGGAAGAAAAACCAGATGTGGGCGCCGTTGCCGGACCTTGAGCGCTCAACGGCGGCGTTAATGCCCCGTCGTATTGCAACAAGCCGTACGGCATTTGTTGCCTCTTTCCAGTCCGCTTTGTCAAAATCGATGACGAGAACTTTCGTGTTGCAGTTCCTATCGAGAACATATTGCCCGAGGACATCGCGGAACCGGTCATCGTTGCCTTTAAAGTGAGCAATGATTGCGGCATCGCTTAATTCCGGGAAGACGCGATTGCTGCATTCTACACATTTAACTCTTTGATGGGCTGCTTTGGGGCAAATTCCTGGCTCCCACTCATTAGCACAAGCAGGCGTATAGCCAATGCCCCCGTCCTTTCTGCGATATCCATGAGCGTAAACATCTTTGCGCCCGGTAAAGAGACTGCGAAAGAGCTCGAGTTTATCGCGTGCTGGGCTCGCGCTGGTGACGATGCCCTCGATTTGTGCTCGTTCATCGAACAAAGCGCCAGCTTCTTCCCACTCTTCTAGCGTTGCGTAGCGTACGTCTGAACCGTTGTTGCAAATGACGATTTGTCGGTGTTGGTCCGATATATGTGTGATCGTCTGATCGTATTTAAATTGTGCGGTCCCAAAGAGGGCGTATTGATGCATGGCGTTGCCCATTTGAATGCCGTCCTTGTATTGGAGTTGTTGAGACGAGGGTACGGCATTACGGCTTTTTGGGATATGTAATTTCGATTCAAGTTTGCTAATGGCAAGGGATTATTCTGCGAGCGGCTTTCGGTCGATGCCAAGGCGCGCGACGGCCCTTGATAATCAGGGTTTGCGGTCATATGGGTAGCCGGAGGCGTAAAGAGCGGACCTCATTCAGACCCGGTGGGCAAAAAATGGCAAATATGAGTACTGTTGCTCGGTTAGTCTCATATCATTTGAGAAGTATCTAAGACCAATTGACTGAGTTTTAGTATATTCACCCCCCCCTAAACACGACGATTCGGGGCTTTATGGAGCTTGAAATCGGTGGGAGCGGGCAATTTCAGCGAAATTTTGCTGTTACTAAATTTATGACAGTACTCATATTTGCCATTTTTTGCCCACCGGGTACCGCTAGGGGCTAGTCGAAGCTCCCCTAAACAGCTGGGAATGCGCCGATCGTCAGCATATCTTGTATATGGATGGCTCAGCAAAAGAAGTTGCGGTGAAATAGGGATTGATTTGTGGCCATACGCCAAAAACAGTCCCTATTCCACCGCAAGTGGTAAAGGTGCCCCTAGTGGATGGGCCGGTAGCGGGGGCAGTAGCTGATGGCGATGGCGTCGACGCCTACGTGGGTGGCGATGGTGCAGCCGATGGGGCCGGTGCCGGCGTCTACGTAATCTTGGCCTGCGAGTGCATGGCTGACGAGCTCCTGCTCCTCGGCGGCGCCGGTCGTGAGCACGCGCACGCTGGAGCCCGGATGTTCGGCCAAAAATGCAAGGCAATCGGCCATGGTGTTGGCAACGATGCGCTTGGCGCCGCGGCCCTTTTTGATGGCCTTGATCTCGCCCGATTTCCACTCCGGCGAAACGGCCAGGCGAATGTTGAGCATCTGCGTGAGCTGGCCGGCGAGTTTGGGCGCGCGACCGTTCTTAACGAGGTTCTCGAGCGTGCGGGGAATCAGCAGCAGGTGGGCGTCGGGCAGCGTCGCTCGGATCTGCGCCTCGGTCTCGTCCAGGCTGCGGCCGTCCTCGCGCATGGCCAGCGCGTACTCCACCAGCAGGCCCTCGGCAGCCGAGCCGGTGCGCGAGTCGATGCAGCGCACGTCGAGCTCGTGGGTATCGGCAACTTGGCACGCGTTGGCGTAGCAGGCAGACCACTCGCTGCACAGCGAGATAAAGATGGCGCTGTCGTGGCCGTCGGCGAGCACGCGATCAAAGAGCGCCTTGAACTCGCCGGCGCTTGGCTGCGAGGTGTGCGGCAGCTGCTCGGAGCCGGCCATGCGCGCGACGTACTCCTGGGCGGTAATTTGCACCTGGTCGAGCAGGTCCTCGCCCTCGATAATCACATGCAGCGGAATCACGTAAATGCCGAGCTCTTGGGCGCGGGCGGGGGAGATGTCCGACGTGGAGTCGGTTATGATGGCAAAAGACATAATTGCACCTTTCGTTGGGGCGCTTGCGCGCCGCCTTCTGAGAGCAAAGTGCGACAAGTATAGTTGAGTCGTTCCACATTACTAGGTTCAATTGTTGAATAGTCAACAGTTTGAAGTGTCGGTGTGGAAATCGTCAACTGGGGAAGAGGAATGCCGATGGAGGCGTTGGAGATAGGCAAACGGCCGGTCGTGCTGTTCGATTTTGACGGCACGGTGGCAGATACGGGCCGGGCGGTGATGACCTCGACGTGCAAGACGCTGGCTGCGCGCGGGTTTTCGGAGGCGCAGATGGGTGATCTGCGCCGCATGATCGGGCCGCCCCTGTGGAAGAGCTTTCACGACTTTTACGGCTTTTCCCGCGAGGAGTCGCTTGTGGTGGCCGACGAGTACCGTGCTTTTTTTGATGAGCTGGGACCGGAGGAGTATCCCGTGTTCGACGGGGTCCCCGAGTTTCTGGATGGGTTGGCCGCCCGGGGCAAGCGTATGGCTGTGGCGACGTCGCGCATGGAGGCAAAGTGCATTGACATGGTGCGTGAGCTGGGGCTTTGCCAGTTCGAAGCCGTGGTCGGCATGAATCCGCCGCAGGGGCGCGAGACCAAGGCAGATTCGGTCCGCGATGCCCTGGCGGCGCTCGGTGCGACCGCGGACGAGGCCGTGATGATCGGCGATCGCTTTAACGATGTGGAGGGCGCGCACGCGATGGGCGTGCCGTGCATCGGCATCTATTCGGGCGCGGCGGCGCCGGGCGAGCACGAGGCGGCGGGTGCCGATGCGGTGGTGCACTCGGTGGCCGAGCTTGCTAAACTTTTCGCTATCTAATGACGTGATGTGAGGGGCGGGCACGCTCGCCGCTCATTGCTAAGGAGGTCGTCCATGAATCAGGTGGAGCAGAGCGTTGCCGAGTATGTCGACGAGGTCTGGGAGGATGTCGTCGCCGATATCGAGCAGCTGGTGAGTTATCCGTCCGTGGCAGTTTCTGCTGATGCGGAGCCCGGCGCGCCATTTGGCCGCCCGGTCCGTGACGCACTCGATTGCGCGCTCGGCATCGCGCAAAAGCTCGGCTACCAGACGAGCGACGACGAGGGCTTTGTGGGAATCGCCGATATTCCGGGCCGCGGCGATAAGCAGCTCGCGACCATCTGCCATGTGGACGTGGTACCCGCTGGCCCCGGTTGGAACACCGACCCGTTTGCGATGGAGCGCCGCGAGGGCTGGCTGCTCGGCCGTGGCGTGATCGACGACAAGGGTCCGGCGGTGTTGTCGCTCTATGCCGGCGCCTACCTGCTCAAGCACGGCATTGTGCCGCGCTATACCTTCCGTGCGCTGCTGGGCTGCGATGAGGAAGTGGGCATGTCCGACGTTCACCATTATCTGGAGAACCACGCAGACCCCGACTTTCTATTTACGCCCGATGCCGAGTTCCCGGTCTGTAATGCCGAGAAGGGCCAGTTTGGGGCGACGTTTGTGAGCCCCAAGATCGACGGCGGCCGTATTGTGTCCTGGAGCGGTGCCGAGGCGAGCAACGCCATTCCGTCGCAGTCTATCTGCGAGCTTGCGATTACCGCCGATGAGCTGCCGGCGCCCGTTGAGAACGCCGACCGCCTGGAGATCACGACGCTCGATAACGGGCATGCGCAGATTTTTGCCCACGGCATTGGCGGTCACGCCTCGATGCCCGAGGGAACGATCAATGCCGTCGGCCTGATCGTGGCGTATCTGCGCGAGGCCGAGGACGCGTTTGGTGCACGCGACGAGCGCCTGCTGACGCCTGCCGAGCACGAGTTCGTCAAATTCTTGGCCTTTGTGCATGCGGACGCCTATGGTCGCGGGCTGGGTATCGACGCGACGAGCCCCGCGTTTGGCCCGCTCACCTGCAACCCCGGTGTCATCCGAGTGGTGGATGGCCATATCGAGCAGGTCATCGACGTGCGCTTCCCCGATAGCACCAGTGCCGATACCATCTGCGAGCAGCTCGAGCCGCTCGTGGGCCGCTTTGGCGTGACGTGTCGTGTGGGTCGTGCCAAGGTGCCGTTCTCGGTGTCTGCCGACGATCCGGCCGTGAAAGCGCTTATCGATACCTATAACGAGTTTACGGGCAAGCATGCCGAGCCCTTTGCCATGGGCGGCGGCACGTATGCGCGCAACTTTGCCCGCGCCGTCTCGTTTGGCCCCGAGGAGACCGGCCTGGAGCTGCCCGCATGGGGCGGCCAGATGCACGGCCCCAACGAGTGCGCCAACGAGGAGCAGCTCAAGCAAGCACTCAAGATTTACATCGTGGCAATCCTGCGCCTCAACGAGCTCGAACTTTAAGATTACGCGGTTTTCCAATCTAAGTTGCGGTGGAATAGTTCCTAGAATGGGCCATTTGACGGCCAAACAGGAACTATTTCACCGCAACTTCGTTTTTATTGGTGTAAAAAGCGTGCCATGCTTGGGCGGGGAATGTTATTCGTTTGTAAAGCCGAGCCGCGCTTGCGGTAAGGGTCTATCAGATGCCCGTAAGAAACCGCAGTTGGCGCGAGCGCTGCCCGGTCGGGGCCGTATCTTTCCAAACAGCAAAGCGGGCAGGGTGCCCGCGATTCGCATGTATGAAAGGAAGATCATGATCGATCAGGCTTATTCTCGTCGTCAGTTCCTCGGCCTCGCTGGTGGTCTTGCCAGCTTCGTGGGCCTCGGTCTCGTCGGTTGCGGCGGCTCCGGCGCATCCGACGCCGCTGACAAGGGTAGCGCCGCTGCTGCCGAGTCCGTCTCCGGCGAGGTGACCTACGACGGTGCCTCCTCGTTCCAGGCTCTCGTCGAGGCCGCTGCCGAGAAGTTCATGGACGCCAACCCGGACGTCTCCGTCTCCGGTTCGGGCAACGGTTCGGGCAAGGGCCTGACCGCTGTCGCCGCCGGTACCGTTACCATCGGTAACTCCGACGTCTTCGCCAAGACCAAGCTCGAGGCCGACCAGGTCAAGAACCTCGTCGACCACGAGGTCGCCGTTGTGGGCATGGGTCCCGTCGTCTCCAAGAACGTGACGGTCGACGACCTGTCCCTTGAGCAGCTCAAGGGCATCTTCTCCGGCCAGATCACCAACTGGAAGGAGGTCGGCGGCGACGACGCCACTATCGTCGTGCTCAACCGCAAGGCCGGCTCCGGTACCCGCGCCACCTTCGAGGCAGCCGTCTTTGGCGACGAGGCCGTCGACTTTAAGGGCGACGCCGAGCTCGACAAGTCCGGCGATGTCCAGACTCAGATGGGCAGCACCGACAACGCCATCTCCTACCTGGACTTCTCGCACTTCGATGACTCCAAGTTCAACGCCATCAAGGTCGAGGGCGTGGAGCCCAAGAGCGCAAACGTCACCGACGACTCCTTTAAGATCTGGGCTACCGAGCACATGTACTGCGCTAAGGACGCCGACGAGGCCACCAAGGCGTTCCTGGAGTTCATGCTTTCCGACGACGTCCAGGGCAAGCTCGTCGAGGAGCAGGGCTTCATCCCCGTCTCTGCCATGAAGGTCGTCAAGGACGCCAGCGGCAAGGTCTCCGCTAAATAAGTAATCGCCCCGGAAAGGTTTGCAATGGCAAAACAGCTGCCAAAACGCGACCTTGAGAACGTGGGCCTGGGCGTCACGGGCGCGTGCGTAGCGCTCGTGACGCTTGTCGTTGCCGCGCTCATCTTCATGGTCGCCCAAAAGGGCCTCTCGGCTTTTCTCAAGGACGGCGTTTCGGTTGTCGAGTTCTTCACCGGCGCCAAGTGGGACCTGGCCAACACAGCCGAAAACGGTCTGCCTTACACCGGCGCCCTGCCCCTGATTGTCACCTCGTTTGCGGTCATGGTGCTCTCCACGCTCATCGCGCTGCCCATCGCCATCGGCTCCGCCATCTTTGCGGTCGAGATTCAGCCTAAGTTTGGTTCCAAGGTCTTTCAGCCGCTTATTGAGCTTTTGACCGGTATTCCCTCGGTCGTCTTTGGCCTGATCGGCTTTCACGTGGTCGTCGGCCTCATGAAGAGCGTTTTCCACGTGAGCACGGGTCTGGGCATCCTGCCCGGCGCCATCGTGCTGGCCGTCATGATCCTGCCGACCATGACCACGCTTTCGGTCGATGGCCTGCGCGCCGTGCCCGAGAGCTACCGTCAGGGCTCGCTCGCGCTGGGCTACACCCGCTGGCAGACCATCTGGCACGTGGTGCTCAAGTCCGCCATGCCGTCGCTCATGACCGCGGTCATCCTTGGCATGACCCGCGCCTTTGGCGAAACGCTCGCCGTACGCATGGTTATCGGCGGCATCGAGGCCATGCCGACGTCGCTGCTGTCGCCGGCCTCGACCATCACCACCACGCTCACCACGTCCATGGCGGTCTATGCCGAGGGTTCGGCCCAGGACGATGTTCTGTGGGCGCTCGGTCTGCTGCTGATGGGCATGAGCCTCATCTTTATCCTGATCATCCATCTCATTGGCCGCAAGGGGGCGAAGGCTCGTGGCTAGCATGCGCATCCATATCGACGAGGCGAGGTTCGGGCGCGTCCAAAAGCAGGACCGCATCGCCACGGGCGTGCTGACGGCAATCGCCGCCATCGTCATGCTCATCGTCATCTCCATGGTGGCCTACATCCTGTTCGAGGGCATCTCGACGCTGTTCCAGCCGGGCTTTCTCACGCAGCCGTCGCGCGCCAACGGAACCCAGGGCGGCGTGCTCTATCAGCTGTTCGACTCGTTCTATCTGCTGCTGATCACCCTAGCCATCTCGGTGCCCATCAGTCTGGGCGGCGCGGTCTTTCTGGTTGAGTACGCGCCGAATGGGCCCATCCGCGACATCGCCTCCACCGCCATCGAGACGCTGTCCTCGCTGCCTTCCATCGTCGTCGGCATGTTCGGATTCCTGGTGTTCTCGGTGCAGCTGGGCTGGAAGTACTCCATCATCTCCGGCGCCGTCGCGCTCACCATGTTCAACATCCCCATCCTGGTGCGCGTGATCCAGCAGGCGCTCGAGGACGTGCCACAGGCCCAGCGCGATGCGTGCCTGGCCATGGGCCTCACCCGCTGGGAGGCTACGCTGCACATCCTGATCCCCGAGGCCATGCCCGCCATCGTGACCGGCATCGTGCTTTCGGCCGGCCGTGTGTTTGGCGAGGCCGCGGCACTGCTCTTTACCTCGGGCATGAGCTCGCCGGTGCGTCTGAACTTCTTGAGCTTTAACCTGTCGAGCCCCACCTGCGCCTGGAACGTGTTCCGCCCCGGTGAGTCGCTCGCCGTGCACATCTACAAGATTTACGGCGAGGGCAGCCCCGAGGCCCAGCAGATCGTTTGGGGCACCGCGGCGCTGCTGATGATCTGCGTGCTGCTGTTTAACGTAGTCGCCCGTATCGTGGGCAAGCAATTGGCAAGGAAGATGACGGCCGAATGAGCGAGATGAAAGCAACGCCCGAAACCGAAGCGGCATCGTCCGACACTCAAGACTTCCTGTCGAGTGTGGGAGAGAGCGAGAAGCGCGTGCGCGTGAGCGGCAAGGCTGTGAGCGACGAGGTCGTGCTCTCCACCAAGGACGTCAACGTGTACTATGGCGACCACCATGCGCTGCACGACACGTCGCTCGACTTTCACAAGGGTGAGATCACGGCGCTCATCGGTCCTTCGGGCTGCGGTAAATCGACCTTCTTGCGCAGCCTCAACCTGATGAACCGCGAGATTCGCGGCTGCCGCGTGGAGGGCGAGATCAACTACCGCGGACGCAACGTGAACACCAAAACCGAAAACACCTACGAGCTTCGTCGCTCCATTGGCATGGTGTTTCAGCAGCCCAGCCCTTTCCGCAAGTCCATTCGCGACAACATCACGTTTGCGCCCAAGCGCCACGGCATTACCGACCGCGATGAGCTCGACCGCATGGTCGAGGAGAGCCTGCGCGGCGCGGCGCTGTGGGACGAGGTCAAGGACAAGCTCGACAAGAGCGCCTATGCGCTTTCGGGCGGCCAGCAGCAGCGCCTGTGCATCGCGCGCACGCTGGCGCTCAACCCCGATGTGATTCTGTTCGACGAGCCCTGCTCGGCGCTTGACCCCATCTCGACGCTGGCGATTGAAGACCTCATGTCGTCGATCGTGGCCGACCGCGCCATCGTCATCGTGACGCACAACATGGAGCAGGCGTCGCGTGTGTCCAACCGCACGGCGTTCTTCTACATGGGCGATATGGTCGAGTACGACGAGACTGACGAGATTTTCCAACGGCCCAAGGATAAGCGGCTGAATGATTACCTCACCGGCATGTTCTCCTAGTCCGGGACATGCTTGAGGCCCGCGGCGGCCACGGTCGCCACGGGACTGATTGGAGAGGCGGGTCATCTCTTGTGGGAGATGGCCCGCCTTTTTGTGTCGTGTGCGCCCGTCGATTGCGCCCGCCCAAAACCACCACAAAGGGGACAGGCACCTTTGTGGTGGTTTTCGCTATCATGGACAACGTTGAATTTCTACGAAGGAGCAGGGCATATGCCGATTCTTTTGGGATGCGATTCCGTCAGCCTAGAGTTTCCCACCAAGCATATTTTTGATAGCGTGACGCTCGGCGTGGACGAGGGCGACCGCATTGGTATTGTCGGTAAAAACGGCGACGGCAAGTCGACGCTGCTGAGCGTGCTCGCCGGCACGTTGGAGCCCGACGATGGCCGCGTGACGCACCGCCGCGACACCACGATCGGATTGCTCGGCCAAAAGGACAACCTGGTCGATACCGATACCGTGCACCATGCTGTCGTCGGTGACACGCCCGAGTACGAGTGGGCCTCGAGCCCTCGTACGCGCCAGATCTTGGCCGGTCTTATTAGCGATGTGCCCTGGGAGGGCACGGTGGGCGAGCTCTCGGGCGGCCAGCGTCGTCGCGTGGACCTTGCGCGCCTGCTGATCGGCGACTACGACGTGCTTATGCTCGACGAGCCCACCAACCACCTGGACATGCGCACCATCAACTGGCTCGCGCGTCACTTAAAGGCCCGCTGGCAGCGCGGCCAGGGCGCGATGCTCGTGGTCACGCACGACCGCTGGTTCCTGGACGAGGTCTGCACCAGCATGTGGGAGGTCCACGACGGCCGGGTTGATCCCTTCGAGGGCGGTTACTCGGCCTACATCCTGCAGCGTGTGGAGCGCGACCGCATGGCTGCGGTTACCGAGGAGCGCCGTCGCAATATGGCGCGCAAGGAGCTCGCGTGGCTGAGCCGCGGTGCCCAGGCGCGCTCCACCAAGCCCAAGTTTCGCGTGGATGCCGCTCGCGAGCTTATCGCCGACGTACCGCCTGTGCGCGACGAGCTGGAGCTCAAGCGCCTGGCGGTGAGTCGCCTGGGCAAGCAGGTTATCGACGTGGTCGACGTGGACGCCGGCTATGCGGATACCGATGGCGCGCCCAAGCAGGTGCTCTCCGACGTGACCTGGCTCATCGGCGCGGGCGACCGCTATGGCCTTTTGGGCGAAAATGGCGCTGGCAAGTCGACGCTGCTCGACGTGATCCAGGGCAAGATTGAACCCACGCGCGGCCGTGTGAAGATTGGCCAGACAGTACGCTTTGGCGTGCTGTCGCAGCAACTCGAGGAGCTCGAACCCTACATGGGCGACACGATTCGCGAGGTGCTCGGCAACTATAAGAAGTATTACGTCATCGACGGCAAGGAGACTTCGCCCGAGAAACTCTGCGAGCGCCTGGGCTTTACGACCCAGCAGCTCTGGAGCCGCATCGGCGATCTTTCGGGCGGCCAGCGCCGTCACCTGTCGCTGTTGCTGACGATTCTGGACGAGCCCAACGTGCTTATCCTGGACGAGCCCGGTAACGACCTGGATACCGACATGCTCGCGATTGTCGAGGACCTGCTCGACGGCTGGCCCGGCACGCTGATCCTGGTGACGCACGACCGCTTCTTGATGGAGCGCGTGACCGACCAGCAGTGGGCGCTGCTCGACGGCCACCTGACGCATATGCCCGGCGGCGTCGACCAGTACCTGCGCCTGTGCAACGCCACCGCCGAGGGCGAGCCCGTGGGCGCGCCGAGCGCCAAGACCGGCACGTTTGACACCGGTGCCGCGGCGGCTGCGGCCGAAAAGCCCAAATCGAGTGGCCAGCCCAATGGCCTTTCCAACGCCGAACGCCAGAAGCTCCGCCGCGAGGTGAGCTCGCTCGAGCGCAAAATGGAGACACAGCGCGCTCGCGTGGAGGAGGCCGAGGCCGCGATGGCACAGGTCGACCCCACCAACTACACGGCGCTCGGCGAGCAGCAGGCAAAGATCGACGAGGCCCACGCCGCCATGGACGAGCTGGAGATGGCGTGGCTCGAGGCGAGCGAGAAGCTCGAGGGCGAGGAGTAGGCGAGGATGATTAAGGCCGCGTTTTTCGATATCGACGGCACGTTGCTGAGCTTTAAGACCCACCAGATTCCGGCGTCGGCACAGCAGGTACTCGACAGCTTTCGCGAGCAGGGGATTGCGTGCGTGATCGCCACGGGCCGCCCGACCTACCAGATGCCGGATTGGCTGTTCGACTTGGGATGGGATGCGTACATTACGCTTTCGGGCCAGCACTGTTTTGATGCCAAGGGCGTTTATCGCAGCTGCCCGATCGATCCGGACGACGTTGCGGTGATTGTTGACCAGGTGGCGCAGGGGCGCTACGACTCGCTGTGCATGCAGGGCGAGAACTCGTTTGTGAACCGCCTGTCCGAGCGCGTGGTGACGGCTGGCAGCAACGCGGGGATCGTCTACCACGAGGAGCCGTTTGAGCACGCCTTTGACGCGCCGGTCTACCAGTTTTGCGCCTTTGTGGACCCGGCCGACGAGCATATCGTGACCGATGAGGTGTCGCATTCGCTCACTACGCGCTGGTGTGACCTGTTCTGCGATATTATTCCCGCTAACGGCGGCAAGGACTTGGGTGTGGCGGCGACGCTGGAGCGCCTAGGCATTGACGCGAGCGAAGCGATTGCTTTTGGTGACGGCGAGAACGACCTGTCGATGTTTTCCGCCGTGGGCACGAGCGTGGCCATGGGCAACGCGCAAGACACGGTGAAGGCTGCGGCGACCTATGTGACGAGCGCCGTGGACGACGATGGGATCTACAACGCCGCGAAGCATTTTGGGCTGCTATAGCTGCGGGCCGTCACCCGGCGCCTGGGGACACTCCTTGCGGGGCGTCCCCATTTTGTTTTCGTCCCGCACGTTTTGTGAAACACGGCTAACTTTTAGGCAAAGTAGTAAGACATGGGCAACTTTTGCGGTAAAGTTAGCCGTGAAAAGTATCCAAAGGCTAACTAACAATCATCGCGAAAGGTGGCCCATGGCCCTGCGTGAATCCGGAGAAGACTATCTCGAATCTATTTATGTGCTCTCGGAGCGCCAAGGTATCGTTCGATCGATTGACGTTGCCGAATACCTGGGCGTAACCAAGGCAAGCGTCTCTAAAGCCATGGCGACGCTGGAAAGCAACGGCTATGTCGAAATGGGCAAACGAGATGTTCATCTGACGGAACGCGGTATTGAGGTTGCCCGTCAAATGTGGGAGCGCCATTGCTTTTTTGTGGGGCTGCTAGAGGACGCAGGTGTAGCGCCCGAGGTTGCCTCGCAAGAGGGCTGCCACATGGAGCATTGCCTGAGCGAGGAAAGCTTCGAGAAGCTGAGGGCGATGTTGGGACGGGAAGATGTAGCGGGTTCAACAACAGAAGCCTAACTGACCCACAGCAGCGCGGAGTTCACGCAAAGCGCGAACCAGCGATCGGGACCAGCGGCCCTTTCGGCCAAGTCTATTTCAGCAAAGGAACCCCGCCAGCAAGCGATGCCCAAGAACCATCAGCAACGTTACCGCAGGCCGGGGCCGGGCTTGGTTTTGAAAACATTCCGCAGCGCGAGGCCCGCCTTTCCGTTGCTCCGCAGGAGCAGGAAAGGCGGGCCTCATGCGCGAGGACGTTTTCAAAACCAAGCCCGGTCCCGGCCGGAGGGACCACGAGTGCTACAGGTTCTTGACACCCATCGCGCGCATGGCGTTCAGGATGGCGATGATCGCCACACCCACGTCGCCAAAGACGGCGAGCCACATATTGGCGATACCCAGCGCCGCGAGCACCAGAATCAGCAGCTTAATGCCCAGTGCAAAGATGATGTTCTGCCAAACGATCGTCATGGTCTTGCGCGCCACGCGGATAGCGCGGGAAATGTTGGACGGCTTGTCGTCCATCAGCACGACGTCCGCTGCCTCAATTGCGGCGTCGGAACCCATGGCGCCCATGGCAATGCCAACGTCTGCACGGGTGAGCACGGGCGCATCGTTGATGCCGTCGCCTACAAAGGCGAGCTTGCCCTTGCCGCTCTCGGTTGCAAGCAGCGCCTCGACGCGCTCGACCTTGTCGCCTGGCATGAGCTGCGCGTGGAACTCGTCGAGTCCTAGCTGCTCGGCCACAGACGCCGCAACCTCCTCGCGGTCGCCCGTGAGCATGACGGTGCGTTTGACGCCGGTAGCGTGCAAGTCGCGAATCGCCTGCTCGGCATCGGTCTTTATGGTGTCGGCAATTACGATATGGCCGGCGTACGTGTCATCGACCAGTACATGGAGGATCGTACCGACGACCTCGCAATTGGGAGCGTCGATACCGGCCGCAGCAAGCATCTTGGCATTGCCGACGACGACGCGCTTGCCGTCGATGGTTGCCGTGAAACCGTGACCCGCGACATTGGCGGAGTCGCTCACGCGATTCTGGTCGAGCTCACCCTGGTAGGCGGCACGTATGGACCGTGCGATGGGGTGATCGGAGAACGACTCGGCGAGGGCCGCGACTTCGAGCAGCGACTGTTCGGTATAGCCGGCCTCGGGGTGTACCGCCACGACCGAAAACGTGCCGTTGGTGAGCGTGCCGGTCTTGTCAAAGACGACGGTATCCACATCGGCGAGCGTTTCGAGGTAGTTGGAGCCCTTGATGAGGACGCCCAGCTTGGATGCGCCGCCGATGCCGCCAAAGAAGCTGAGCGGGACGCTGATCACGAGCGCGCACGGGCAGCTGACGACCAGGAAGGTCAGGCCGCGCAGGATCCAGTCGGACCAGGCGCCGGTGACCAAGCCGCCGCCGAGCGCGAGTACCGCGGCCGCGACGGTGACGGCGGGCGTGTAAACGCGGGCAAAGCGTGTGATGAAGTTCTCGGTACGCGCCTTCTTTTCGCTGGCGTTTTCCACGAGCTCCAGGACGCGCGCGACGGTGGACTCGCCAAATGGCTTGAGGGTGCGCACGTGGATGAGACCCGTCATGTTGATGCAGCCGCTGATGATATCGTCTCCGGTTTTGGCCGGGCGGGGGATCGATTCGCCGGTAAGGGCGGCGGTGTCGAGTTGCGTCTCGCCCTCGATGATGACGCCATCGATGGGCACGCGCTCGCCGGGCTTGACGACGATGACGGTGCCGACGGCGATGTCATCGGGGAAGACCTGCTCGAGTGTGCCGTCGGGTTGCTCGATGTTGGCGTAGTCGGGCGCGATGTCCATCATGGCACTGATCGATTTGCGGCTCTTGCCCACGGCGTAGGCCTGGAACAGCTCGCCGACCTGGTAGAACAGCATGACGGCGGCGCCTTCGGCCATGTGCGGGTCGGTGTCGGGGAAGAGTACCATGGCAAATGCGCCGATGGTCGCGACCGCCATGAGGAAGCTTTCGTCGAACGCCTTGCCGCGGCGGATGTTGTTGAATGCCTTTTGCAGTACGTCGTAGCCGGCAATCAAAAACGGCACGAGGAACAGCGCGAAGCTGGCGTAGATGTTGCCGGGCTCCCCAAATGCGATAGTGAGAGCGCCGAGCTCGTCGAGGGCATAAACGACGGCAAAAATGCCCAGTGCTACCAGGATGCGGTTACGCTTATGCTCAAGGGACTCTTTCTTCTTGCGCTTTTTCTTTTTCTTTGTGGGATCGGCGGCTGCCATGATTTAAACCTCCCATTTGAATGTATGAACACTCGCTCATATAATTTCGCGAGCAAAGGCCGCGGCAAGCGCGACCTTGCAGGTTGGCGTAAGCCTGGGCTAGAGAATGATCTCGCAGTCCGGCTCGGCATCGGCGGTGAACTCTACGACGCGGTCGAGGACCTCGTCGAACTCGGCGTCGTCGGCTTCGAGCGTCAGCTTCTGGGTCATAAAATTGACCGAAACGGACTTGACGCCCTCAAGCTTGGCAAGTTCGTCCTGAAGCTTGCGCGCGCAGTTGGCGCAGTCGATCTCGTCGAGTTTAAACTGCTTTTTCATGGTGGGTTCCTTTCTCTGTATTTGCGGCTTGGGTGCAGGCCGCGCTGGTACCGTGGTTGGTCGCTATTCGCAGATGTGGCTCATGCCCTGGTTGAGCATGGTATAGACATGATCATCGGCGAGCGAGTAGAGGATATTGCGCCCGTCGCGCCGGAATTTAACTAGGTGCGACTGCTTGAGCGTGCGCAGCTGGTGTGACACCGCAGACTGCGAGGTCGCGGTCGCTTCGGCGATGTCTGCCACGCAGAGTTCGCGGCCCATGAGGGCGTAAAGGATCTTGATGCGCGTTGTGTCGCTAAAGACCTTGAACAGGTCGGCAAGGTCGTACAGCAGCTCCTCGTCGGGAAGGTCCTCGGGCGAGCAGGTGGTGGGGACGTCGGGCACGATGGTGGTGTCGATGCCGGACTCTATTTCATCAGCGTGATCGCTCATTGCAATATCCTTTCATATGAACATGCGCTCATATAACTTACTTCCGAGTATATGAGCGCATGTTCATATGTCAATATAATTCACGAAATATTTTGCTATCGAATGCCCTGGTGGCGGCTAAAGGCATCGATGATCGCGGATAAGGCCGCCGATGCCAACGTGGGTACCTTAGCGACGTGCAAAAACGGGAGTTTTCGGCATTGACGAGGGGTTATTTATTGCATGATGCGGCGGCATTTGCCGCCGCAGGGCCTTACTGGAGTGTAAATGGCGATAGATATTCCCCAGCTGTTTCCTAACGTGCGTTGAAATCGGCGGCATCGGTGCAAAATAGATCAATTCGAAGCTCCTTGAATACCCGGCTTTGCTGAAAACTCCCGTTTTTGCACGTCGCCGGGGTACCCACCCTGTCAGTCCGTCTCTGTTCTGGCCCCGTACACCCTGCCTTCGGGCGTGGAGGTGCTTGTTTGAGCGAACTCCGGGCAATCCAGCTCGATGACTTGCATGTCGTCGATGGCTGGGACATCGTTGATCGCCGGGTCGTCCAGCGAGATGCCTTCGAGCACGGCGTGCTCGAGCTCAAGTGCACTGCGCTGCTCTACGTCTTGACGGAGGAGCTCCTCAATGTGCCTCTTTTCCTTGATAAACCTCCTGAGTACAAATTGTCGCAGCTCTTCTTGCTTGATTGTGAAATCTTTGGGCAGGCGCGATGGACGAATGCCCTCCTTTCGCTGAATCGCCTCCATGACTCTGGCGAAGGCGCTGGCGTGCATAAAGGAATAGCGACTGACGGTAATGATTCCGTAGCCCATGGACGCCAGTGCGTTCTTGCGCTCTTCGTCAATGGCACGGTCTTTTTCGGCATCATGTTGGAATCCGTTGTATTCGATGTCGGTTCGGGATCGCTTAAGATATGCATCCATATAGAACTTTTCGCGCCGCGTGAGGTCTTTTGCGGCAGCTGTGACCTTTACTTCGTAGTCGGTCTCGATCTCGCTAATGCCCAGCCCGCCCTCGCGTCTGGGTAACGTGAGCATCATGACAAACGCCGTTTCCATCGGCGAGCGGCATCCGTCCCGCACGCACCGGATGGCTTTCCGGGCAAGCTCAAGCCCCTTGCAGTCGGTGAGGGAGTTAAAAAAGTGCTTGAGGTTCGAGGTCGAAGTGAGCGCGAAGCGCTCGGTATAGGCTGTCGAGGCATCGCGCCCAAGGGAATAGGCGCCACACAGTTCGAAGTAGTACTCCACAAGTTCGCGAAAGGGAAGATAGGTTGCGGCCTGAAGCGCGCAGAGTTCGACACCGACTATATAGATGCCGTCAGCGAGTTCGATAAAGCGCGAGCCCGAGAAACGCTTAGACGATACGTGGCATTTGCAGCCCGGTATGTTGCGCACGTTTGCGCGCTCGAACACCGTTGTATCGAGCGGCGCGCCGTTATCAAGGGCGACATTGTGCCTGGCGAGCCAGTTGGCGGCAGAGTCGAGCAGTTCCTTGCTGGGGCGCGCCCCGTAGATTTTGGCAGGGCTGCAGGGCTCGGTGCCAATTGCGGATACCGAGTATGCGGCTTGGTAGACCGTTTTTGCCGTGTTATGTGAAAGCACGATACTCATACAGATAGCATGGCAGACCAGGCGGCGGGGCTCGCGATGAACGCCAAGGCAAAATCTTGCGACATAACAAAAGCTGCCCAAGAGCTTGACGCCAATGATGGAGAAAGATGCCATTTGGAGCATTGTCGCAGTTCGTTGACTACGCAGACCTCCACAACTGATGCCGGTCGGCGTCGTTTTGAAGCAAAGGTGGCGTTAAAAATGATGTGAAATTAGTCTTGAACCCGCGCAAATGAGATTCTTGGTTATGCGGCGGCTAGGCACCGAGGGCCGGGGGCCGCGTGCGCGGTGCCGAAAAAACGGGCCGATATCCACTTGGATATCGGCCCGCATTGCGTCGCTTGAGAGGAGCGTCTCGGCGTGTCGCTTTTGCGCGGGGCGCTATGGTCCGGCAAATATTGCTCGCGAATGGAGCCTCTGCCTGGCAACCTACTTGGCAAACAGGTTCTTGAGGTTGAACTCGGCCTGCACGGTACGGAGCATGAGGTCGGTGTCGTCGAGGCCCAGGTGCTGCTCGTTGGCGTCGGCGGCGAGGGTGCCACGGCGGCGCGCCCAGTTCTCGAGCGCGGCGGGCGCGGACTCGCGGGGGAGCGAGCGCACATCGGCGTCCAGGCTGCGGCAGATCTGGCGCGAGTCGATGACGATGATCTTACCCGCGCGGCGTGCCTCGGCGTAACCGTCCAAGTGCATCTTGAACCAGCTGTCTTCAAAGGCGGCGTTGTGCGCCATGTACGGGTACTTCTTCATAAGCTTGAGCGGCTGCTTTTGCAGCTCTTTGTTCTCGCGGAAGGGCGTTTTGCCGTCGATGTCGTCCCAGGTGATGTGGTGGATATTCGACAACGGCACATCCTCGCCGCGGTAGATATCGGGCAGGCCGCAGTAGTGCGCCTCGGCGTCGTGCGGGACGGCGTCGCTGGTGAGGTCCATGATCTCCCAACCCACGTTGATGATGTAGCCGCGCTCGGGTGCACGGCCGGTGGTCTCGATGTCGATGCCCAGCACGGTGCCCTGGATGGGCTTGCGGGCGTAGGCGACGCCGAGCGCGTCGCGGTCGCCGCGGATCTCGCGCATGACGGACGCGGCGGTGCGCTTTTGCATCTTGCCGATGGCGGCGCAGGTGTCGGCGTCGGACAGGCCGCGCGAAAGCGTCGCGGGCGTCACGTTGCGCAGGCGCGCCTCGCCAATCTGGTCGCACAGGTCGCGGTTGCGGTCGGCTAGGTCGCGCACGGTGGCAAAGTCGAAGCCGGGGTCGTCCTCGGCGGTAAAGTACTCAGTCTCGAGCACCTTGAGGGCCTCTTCGCCTTTCTGACGCTCGGATTCCATGGCGCCGTGGTCGCCGTAGATAAACATGGGGATAAACGGCTGGCGCTCGTATTCGAGTGCTTGCGAAACGTTCATATGCTGCTCCTTGGACGGGCCGCGTCGCGCGGCTCGGGTTTGTCGAGTTATGGCGAGATGATAGTTTACCATGGGCAACTATTGGCATCACGCCTAGGACAATTACAATACCCTAGTTGACCGCTAGGACTTTTACAATGCTGCCGAAAGACACGAAAGGTTCCATCCGTCATGGATTTGCTGATTGATATTCTGCTCGACGCCGGCAAGGACACGCTCTCGCTGGTGCCGTTCTTGTTGGTGACATATCTGGTCCTCGAGACGCTCGAGCATGTGGCAGGCGATCGCGTCAACGGTACCATCAAGCGTGCCGGCGCCGCTGGCCCCGTGGTTGGCTCGTTGCTGGGCATGGTGCCGCAGTGCGGCTTTTCGGCCATGGCGGCAACGCTGTACGCCGGTCGCGTCGTGACGCTGGGCACCCTGGTGGCGGTGTTTCTCTCGACTTCCGACGAGATGCTGCCACTGCTGCTTGCCGAGCAGGTTCCCGTGCAGACTATGGCGATGCTTTTGGCTTCGAAAGCGCTGATCGCGCTGGTCACGGGCTTTATCGTGGATGCTGCCATTCGCGGCCTGCGCCGCAACGCCCGTGCTCATGCGGCGATTCGCCGTACCGTGTTGGGGACCACTGTCAATCCGGCGCACGTTAACTGCGCGCATGACGACCACAGCGGCGGTGACATCATCGACGAGGTGGCCGAGGCGGGCGTGAGCGCCGACCACATCCATGAGCTGTGCGAGCGCGACCATTGCGGTTGTGATGAAGACGAGGACGAGCACGAACATGGACATGGACATGACCACGATCACGGTCATGAGGGCGAGCATGAACACCATCACGGTCACGGTCATTCCCACTCCCATGAAGGTACGCCCGTCCTGTCGATTATCCGCAGCGCCATCTCGCATACCGTGCAGGTATCGGTATTCATTTTCCTGGTGACACTGATTCTGGTCGCCGTGCTCGAGACCTTTGGCGAATCTGCAATCGAGCAGTTCCTGCGTGGCAACGAGACGCTCGCCGTCCTGGGTTCGGCGCTTGTCGGCCTGATCCCCAACTGCTCGGCGAGCGTGGTCATTACGCAGCTGTATCTGGAAGGCGCGCTGCAACTGGCACCGATGCTCGCCGGCACGCTCATTTCCGCCGGCGTGGGCTACCTGGTCCTGTTCCGCACCAATCGCAGCGCCCGCGAAAACGCCGTGTTCCTGGTAATGATGTACGTCATCGGCGCTGGCTGGGGCCTTATCCTTTCCGCCTTTGGTCTCTAAGTAGGCCTAACAAAACGGGCTTCAAAATAGCCATGCACTGCGCCTGCGCAATGCGGCGACGCATGGCATTTTGAAGCCCGTTTTTTGTTAAGCCATGGATCCTAAGCGCTCACACCGCCCAAAACAAAAAGGCAGATTTTTAGGCATGTCCCAAAAAACTGCCTTGGTTAGCGCAGCAGCTCGGTGAGGTTGCGCTTAAAGCGGGCGCGGTCTTCGCTGGTGAAGGCTGCTGGCCCGCGGGTGCGACCGCCAGCGCGGCGCACCTTCTTTTCCTCGTGACGAATAAACAGCTGCATGTCGATGGTCGCCTTGTCGTACACTCGCCCGCGCACGCCGATGGCGGAGGCATCGCGGCCGAGCACCATGCTTGCCAGGCCAATGTCCTGCGTCACGACCACGTCGCCCGCCTGCAGACGTTCGACAATGGCAAAGTCGGCACTATCGGCGCCCACGCTCACATCGAGCGTGGTGACCCAAAAGCCGCGTCGCGCGTGCTCGGCATCGCGCGGATCGTCGCGGCGAATGTGCCGCTCCAGGTTCTGCGTGCTGTTGCCGGCAATCACCACGGCGACGCCCGCTCGCCGCGCACAGTCGATCGACTCACGCGTGACCGGGCAGGCGTCGCCATCAATAAACAGCGTTCGCGGCATCTAGCGCACCAGCTTGCCAAAGCGGATAGCACGAATAATCAGCGTCACGCCAAACACCAGGAGCGCGGCGCCGCTAAAGATGACGAGCATCTTTGCCGACCACAGCGGATAGATAAACACGAACACGCCGGCGATGATGGAGAGCGCGCCGCTCAGGATAGCGAGGGCGCGGTTAGACGAAAGCTCGGACTCCAGAATGGACATGACGCCTTCGACGATCCAGCCAAAGCCGGCGACGACCACTACGAGCGTGGTGAGCGTCGCGGTCGAGAAGGCCTGATTGCGCAGAATTATGACGCCGCCCAGAATGATGAGCAGGTTGGAGATGATGCTCGTCACACGCCAGCCGGCGGGCAGCAGCGGCTCAAAAATGGCGGTGAACAGCCTGATGGCTGCCGTAATTATAAAATAGAAGCCCAGGACGGTCGTCAGGAAGACGAGGGACTTGGCGGGCGCAAACAGCAGCGCGATGCCGGCAAGCAGCGCGATGACGCCCGTGACGGCGTAGATCCAGCGCACGGCCTTGATTGCCTTGCCTGCCATGCTTTTCTCGTCAAATCCAAACAGATTCGACTGCTGGTCGTCGTTCTTAAAGATGCCCATGAGGTCTCCTTTCCGCGCGGCGTTTGCCGTCATTGTTGTTTTTGCGGCGTATGCCGCAGTTGCTACAACAAGTATCGCCTAAAGGCACCGGCGTATGGGTCGGGGAGGGCGAAGTGTAACCCAAAGGTCCCGATTTGTTCTCGTTGTTCCCCATGTCGCGTTTTTCTATTCAACAGGTGTAGAACATTGCGGCTCTGTTCGTTATTGCCTGCGTTTTAGGTTAGATTTTCCTAAGAACAATTGCCTTGTATTGGGGGTCTCTATGAACGAAGCTGTTCCCGCGGCGCCGTCGAGCGTGGAGTTGATGGCAAAGCAAGGTTGCGAAAAGCTCGGTCTGGAATCGTTTGACGCGCTGGTCCGTCGTGCCCGCACATGCCGTCGCTTTGACGAGTCCATGCGCGTGCCGCGCGAGTTTTTGCTTGAGCTGGCAGAGCTGGCGCACCTGGCTCCCTGCGGCGCCAACGCTCAGCGCCTACGCTTTCATGTGGTGAGCGACGCCGAGGAGTGTTCGAGCTTATTTGAAAAGCTCACATGGGCTGGTGCGCTCAAGGATTGGTCGGGTCCTGTCGAGGGCGAGCGCCCGACCGGCTATATCGCGATCCTTGCAGAGCGTCCCGCTCCGGGCAAGCCTGCCGCGCCAATCACCGAGGCAGACGCTGGTATCGCCGCGCAGACGATGATGCTCGCCGCCCGCAGCGCTACGCCCGAGGTGGCGGCGTGCATGTTCAAGGCTTTTCCGCCTCGTGCGATTGATGTCATGGGACTTGACGGCGACAAGTACGAGGTCAAGCTGATCATGGTCTTTGGCGTTCCCGCCGAGACACAGGTGATCGATGCAATTGATTCCAACCCCGACGGCTCTATTAATTACTGGCGTGACGAGGCGCAGGTACACCACGTACCCAAGCGTCCACTCGCCGACGTACTGGTGTAGTTGCGTCGTTGCGGCGCGATCCGGCGGCAAAATCTATGCCGCCGCAGCCCTGGGGTGATTATCCGGTGGCCTTTGGTAGCGAGTCGGAAGGTGAGCTTCGGGCGCGTATGGTTGCGGCGCTGTCCTGCATTATGGCCCGCCCGCAGCACGATCGTGTGCTTGCGGTCTCTCATGGCTCTGCCTGTCAGGAGTTTCTTAGATGCGTGGCCGGCGGGGGAGGGCAACCCGATAATGGCGCCGTACTTCATTTTGGCTATTGCGACGGGGCGTTTTCGCTCCTTGATTGGTAACGAACGAAAGGACCCCCTATGAATAAAGACCTGTATCTGGTTCGTCATGGACAGACGATATTCAACCTTAAGCGCATCATTCAGGGGTGGAGCGACTCGCCGCTCACGCAGCTGGGCTGCGAGCAGGCGGCGCGTGCCGGTATGTTTTTGCGCGCACGCGGCATTGAGCCCGACCACGCCTACACCTCTACACTGCACCGCACCGAGCAGACCATCGCCAGCCTGTGGCCGAGTCTTGCCTACGAGCGCCTTGATGGCCTGCGCGAGTGGTTCTTTGGCGACTTTGAGGCCGAGCGCGTGATGCTCATGCCCGAGCGTCCGTGGCGTGACTTCTACCGCCAATTTGGCGGCGAGGGGCAGATGCAGGTGCGCGAGCGCATGGTGGCGACGTTGACCGATCTTATGCGACGCCCAGACCATTCGTGCGTGCTCGCGGTGAGCCATGCCTCGGCAATCAAGGAGTTTTTGGACCACGCGAGGGGCGCGGCGGCCGACGAGCACGAGCGCGTGCCGGGCAACTGTTCGGTGCTGCATTTTGCGTTTGACGATGCGACCGATACGTTTGGCCTGGTCGAAGTCTTTACGCAGGAAGATTATGCGCGCGAGCTGGGGCTTGAGCCGCTCGTGGCTGCCGCGGGTCCGCAACGCGGGTAGCGCGGGCGCGGCGATGCGGATCGCCGACGTAATTGCTCGATGCGAAAGGGGCGGGGATGCATGCGTGGGCATTGTATCCCCGCCCCTTGTTTGTTGAGCTATCGAGTCTTTGTACTAGGCGTTTAGGCCCTGTTAGAACCGTGCGATCTGGTGAGTGAGCAGACCCGTCGGAACCTGCGGCGCGCCGCCGGCGACCTGTGCGGCGGGGAATAACGCGGCAACGGTAAAGTTGAACGGCTCTTTGCCCGTGTAGGTGCCGGCTGTGCGGGCCTCGTCCACCAGGAGCTGCGCCGCCCCTGTCAGCGCGGCGGCATAGGTGGGGTCGTCAGCCGGCGCCGGCTCTGGTGCCTGGTCGAGCATGGCTCGGATGGCGGCAACGGCGTCCTCGCGCTTGACCTCCCACACGCGGTGCGTAATGCCGGCGGGGTCGGTGACGGCATAGAGCGACGCGCCCTCTTTGGCGGCGCCGAGGATGATATCCATGACGGGTGATGCTTCGTAGACGAGCGTTACAGGGCGGGGCTGCACCTTAAGCGCGGCGATTGCACGGGCGGCTGCAGCTGTACCCGCGGAGGGCGCGTCGTCGCACGCCAGCACGCCGACCGGGCAAATCGCCACAACGCCCGTCACGCGCCCCGGCTCTCCGGAGCATTCGTACGCGTAATACGCCGCGCCCGGATCTTTGAGCATAAGCCCGTCGGCGATGGCGTCGCGCAGGGCGTCGTTGCTGCTCAGGATACCGCCCATCTGCGGCAGCGCTTCGAGCACGCGGTCCTGAGCTGGGCGGATGCAGGGAAACGGAAGTGCTTTCATGGGCGGTCCTAACGCGCGAGTCGGTTTGTTCGCGGCTTATTATGCCCCAACTTGGACGCTTGCGTCCCAGAGCGTGTTGTCAACAAGCGCGATGAGCACGTTCTGGCAGCGAACGATATCGGCATGGGCCCCGGCTCGTTGGGCTTATGCGCGAGCACCAACGAGCCGGGGCCGTAGCTCATGCAATTGCGGTTACCCGTCTTGCCGGCAATGACGGCGGTATCGGTGCAGCCGGTAAAGAAGCCGACGGTCGTGTCCGCGTCTGTCACGTCATCGGCGGCGCGCTTGAGCGCAGCTAGAAGGGGAGAGTTCGGGTCGCGCTCGATGGCGGGGCGATCGCCCGTCACGGCGAAACTGCCATGGCAACCGGGAACCGCGGCCTCGGCGGTGGCAGCGGCCTGCTCGATCATGTTGATCGCGGCGGCCGTATCGGTCGGTGGCGTCAGGCGCATGTCGACCCAGACCTTGGCGTGGTCGGGCACGACAAAGGGGCGATAGCCGCCCTCGTCATCATCAACCATATGAAACCTTACAATCAGTTTGCTTTGCAAACCGATTGTAAGTCACCTGCAGATTCGCGACGTGCACGTAGCAGCATTTACCGTTCGCAGGCCGAGCCATCGCGTTTGCCGTCCGGGCGGGTTTACAAACGACGCAGTGGGTACGTACTCTCCATGGACGACATGCTGTGCGACATATCTGCCTTTCGGTATCACCGGATACCCCCACAGGTCTTGGCGATAATGCCGGACCTGCCCGATTCTGCGGACGATCCGCGCAGGGAGCGCCTTTGTGAACATCCACTCGTCAAGCATTTCCTGCGCACTCCGTTACATGTGTTGGCGCAGGGCGGCTGCGGACGTAAGGGCGGTCGCATTGTCAGACATGTTTGGAACGGGGAGAGGCCGTTTGGCTCCGTGCAGCAGACGGAGTTTGGCCTTGATGTCGCGTCCCCGCTCTTTACCCTGCTGACCCTGGCTTCCTCGGTTTCAAACGAGCGTCTGATCATGTGCATGTTTGAGATGTGCGGCACCTTTGCCGTGTGCAAGATTGCACCTCAAGTAAAGTTGGCGCTTGAGCAGGCATATGGGAGCCGGTGGGGTGACGCACGGTCGGGCTGGGAAAACGTAAAGGATGCCTCGGGGAATCCAACGGACTTGTGGAAACGACCTCCCTTGATCGAGCTCTCTGACCTTACGGAGTTCGCCAATAAGATCCAGGGACTCCGCGGTGCTAAATCATTCACACGTGCCGCGAAATGCATTACGGGGGTTGTGGCATCGCCGCTTGAGGTCCAAGCTTCGATGCTGTTTGGCCTTTCGAGGCTGCGCGGCGGCGAAGGGCTGCGCCTTACCAATAATGTTGAGATTCGCATGACGCGCAGCGCCCGCCTGATTTCGGGGCTTGATAGGCGCTACGCCGATATCTTGCTGTCAAATAAGGATGGCAGCCGAGAGTGTCTGGTTGAATGCCAGGGTAAAGCCATTCACGGATCCATAGAATCCAAGATCTCGGACTCCGATCGAACGACGGCCCTGCAGACGATGGGATATCCCGTCGTTCTGATGACCTATGGTCAGCTGGTTGACTCCGATGCCTTCCGCGTGGTGATGGAGCTTATCATGTCCTATCTCGATATGCCGTTGAAAGACAAGACGCCGCGGCAGCAAGAGCTCGAACGGCGACTTCGTGAGGAGATTTTTATCGATTGGGCGGGAATGTAGCCGCGCGGGTGGAAAACGGTCGCGGAAGCTAGGGTTTTAGTTGCGAATAGCCTTCAATTGCTCCTTGGAATTGGCTTGAAAAGTGCTACCTAGAGCAAGTTATTTCGGAAAATGGACAGTCAACATTAGTTTGGCATATAGAGATCGATTTTTACCTACTAAAACCCCTGATAAAGCTGTTTGTAAAAGCAGTTGTGCTTAGCGACTAGGGCCTCACTGTCGATTATCCGAAAAAACTTATTATGGGTAGCATTTTCAAAACCAGCCGGAGCAACGAAATCGGCCCCCGTTTCGTGAAAACGGGGGCCGAATGGGCGTCGTGGCCTGTCTGGCAGGCTTGGCGCCGACGCTACTTGATCACGCGCACGCGATGCATCGACGGAATCTGCTTGAGCGCCTCGATGGTGCTGCTGTTCAGGTGCTCGTCGGTGTCGAACATGGTGTAGGCGTTCTCGCCAGCGGACTCGTTGGTCATACGCTGCACGTTGGCGTTGTCCTTGGCGAGAATGGCCGTGATCTGGCCGATCATGTTGGGCACGTTGGCGTGCAGGCAGGCGATGCGGCTCGCGGCGCGCGCCTTGCCCATGCTGCAGGCGGGGTAGTTGACGCTGTGCGCGATATTGCCGTTTTCCAGGTAATCCTTGAGCTCGCTGATCGCCATGTCGGCGCAGTTGGCCTCGGCCTCGCCGGTGCCGGCGCCCGAGTGCGTGGTGATAAACGTATTGGGCATCTTGACGGTCTTGGGCGTGGCAAAGTCGCAGCTAAACCAGCTAAGCTTGCCCTCGCGCAGGGCGGCGTCGACGGCGTCCTCGTCAATGATGGTCTCGCGCGCGTAGTTGATGAGCACGGCGTCGGGTGCCAGCAGGTTGATTTGCTCGGTACTGATCATGCCGATGGTGTCGGCCTTGCTGGGCACGTGCACGGTGAGGTAGTCGCAGCCGCGGCAGAGGTCCTCGAGCGTGCCCACGCGCTGCACCTCGCGGCTCAGCACCCATGCGTGCTCGACGGAAATGAACGGATCGTAGCCGTAGACGTCCATGCCCAGGTCGACGCAGGCGTTGGCGACCTTGGATCCCACGTTGCCCAGACCGATGACGCCGATGCGCTTGCCCTTGAGCTCGCGGCCCACAAAGGCCTTCTTGGCCTTCTCGGCATCGACCTGAATCTCGGGGTCGTCGGCGTTGTCGCGCACCCAGTTCATCGACTGCACCACGCCGCGGCTCGAGAGCACCAGCATGCCCAGGACGAGCTCCTTGACGGCGTTGCTGTTGGCGCCGGGGGAGTTAAAGACGACGACGCCCTTCTTGGCGTACTCCTCGACGGGGATGTTATTGACGCCGGCGCCGCAGCGCGCGATGGCGCGGATACCCTCGGGCAGCCCGTAGCCGTGCAGGTCGGTCGAGCGCATCAGGATGGCGTCGGCCTCCTCGGCGGTGTCCACAAACTCGTAGCCCTCGCCAAACTCGACTTTGCCGTCTTTAGTGATGTCGTCGATGGTCTTAATCTTACGCATGGAAAAACTCCTTAGCAGGTTTGGTTTAAACAGGTGGTTTGAAGTGGCTGGTCGGCCCGCGCGTTGCGGGCTAGTTAGATCGCGGGCTCAAACTATGCTGTGCTTCGAAGTCCTTCATGTACGAGGCCAGGGCCTGCACGTCTTCCATGGTTACGGCGTTGTACACGCTGGCGCGCATGCCGCCGACGAGGCGATGGCCCTTGACGTTTTGGATCTGGTGCTCGGCAGCGCCTACGACAAAGGCCGCGTCGAGTTCGGTGTCGCCGGTGCGGAAGGTAACGTTGGCGATGGAGCGACTGTCGGCCTGCGTGGTGCTATGGAACAGTTCGCTGTGCTCGAGCAGGTCATAGAGCAGGTTGGCCTTGGCCCAGTTGCGCTCGGCCATGGCGGCGAGTCCGCCGGTCTGCTCCACCCAATGGAACACCTTGCCGCACACGTAGATGCCAAAGGTGTTGGGCGTGTTGAGCATGGAGCCCTTGGCGGCCTGGGTCTTGAGGTCCAGGTACTGCGGCGTCTGCGCAAAGGCGGGGCCTTCGGCGATGAGGTCGTCGCGCACGATGACCACGGTCACGCCCGCGGCGCCGGCGTTTTTCTGCGCGCCGGCGTAAATGAGCCCGTATCGCTCGACGTCGAGCGGCTGCGACAGAAAGCAGCTCGAGACATCGGCGACCAGCGGCACATCGCCGCAATCGGGCAGCCCGTGGTACATGGTGCCAAAGATGGTGTTGTTCTGGCAGATGTAGACGTAGTCGAGCCCATCGCCCGCGGCCTCGGCGGCAATGCGCGTGTTGATATCGGTCATGGTGGGAATGCGGTCGAAATTGGTGTCTTCGGAGCTCGCGAGCAGCACGGTCTCGCCGTACTTGGCGGCCTCCTTGTACGCCTTGTTGGCAAAGTTGCCGGTCACGACGTAGCCGGCGCGGCCGCGGCGCATGAGGTTCATGGGGATGCCCGCAAACTGCAGCGTGGCGCCGCCCTGCAAAAACAGGACACGGTAGTTGTCGGGGATGCTCATCAGGCGGCGCAGAGTTGCCTCGGCGTCGTCGATGATCTGCTGGTACATGCTAGATCGATGGCTCATCTCGAGCACGGACATGCCGCAACCGCGGTAGTCCATCATCTCGTCGGCGATCTCGGCGAGCACGCTTGTAGGCAGCGCGGCCGGGCCAGCTGAGAAGTTGTGCACACGTGCCATCTTCTAGTTCCCCCCTCGTAGTCGTTTGAACGTTCGGGATACTTTAGCACAGTGGAGCGCCAGGCGCGACCGCATCACGGTAAAACTCGAGTGCGCCGCTATGATTTGCAGGATGGTTACATGGGGGAGGGCGGTCGTTAGGTCTATATCACCGGGATATACCGTGACAAATACTCCTTGAGCGCCGTATTGCACACATAGAGATACGTTCCCAACATGCCGCGCGTCATGAGAACGTAGTAGGCGTTGACGATAATCTTTCGTAGGTCGTCGTCGCTTGCCTTTTTCTTTGCGACGGTATCTTTGAAGTTTGCCTTGTTAACGCAGACGCCCCCTTTGTCGTTGTCGTAGTAAATGTCTGGCCCCAGAATTACGAAGCCGTAGTTGAGGTCGTAGCCCTGTACCGTGTGGATGCATCCGACCTCGTTGACGGCGTTGGGGGAGTTAACCCAATCCTTTTGACTCGAGTTCCAACGTTTAGGGATGCCCTCAATGACGATGTCGAACGCGTCTTTGTGTTTCTTCGTTTCCCACTTCCACGCAAAACCTGCCGTCATGCGGGATAGACCAACTTCTTCTTCCTTGGCTTGCTGTAGGGAACAGAAATCCTCAAATTGGTTGACGATTCCAAACTGGTATCTGGGGGTATCGCTGTTCGGATCCCCGGTTCGCGAATCGTAAGGCTCCGATGAAAAGAGATTCTTGAATTTCATGCCGGCATGCATATACGCTTTGTTATCGAGTAGATCATATACAAAGTCGAGATACTCATCGCCGCCGCGTACTCGCATTTGCGTGCTTAGGCTGAACTCTTCAGTTTCAATGCCCTCTTCTTCGAGTTGGTTAAGTCGCCGCTCAAGACCGTCTCGATTGAGGCCGGATGCCCTGACTTGCTGCTTGGGGTCATAAAACAGATATGCCTTGTCGCAGCATTTGAATATCCAGTCAACTTGGTTGCTTGTGTGCGGAAGGTCAAGACGATCACAAGTGCTATAGAAGGCCTTGATGCCGGAGCCCATGCTTAGATAATTACCCAGTCGATGTGCTTCATCGACAAGTAGGATGTCATAACGATCATTTTTGGTTACGTCACTGGGGCTCAAGATATCGCCAGGCTTTAACCCTGGAAGGAAGTGCGTGAGTTTCCTGAGGGTCTTTTTCAGGGAATCCATGGGGGTGACAAAACCGACTCGCAGGCCGGAAAGGTTGGGCTCATTTTTGATTTTGAACATGAGACTGATGGCGAGGATTGTTTTACCTGTTCCCGGCGCGCCATTCACGACGGTTATACGTTCTCTTTTTGAGCCGCCATGTTTTACGTCTTCATGCTCCTGTTCGAGACGTTTAAAAATCGTCTCGATCGTTTCGTATTGGTCGGGCGTAAGCGTCTTGAAAGGCGAGAACTTGAACAGATCGGAGTTCTCGAGCTCTTCAATCGGATGAATCGCGTAGTTTTCTTCGCGAAGCTTTGTCCAGAGGTCTCGGAACCTCTGGCGATACTGAGGCCGCTCAAAATAATCGAATTGGGCATAGCCGTTGTTGGCATTGGTGACCTGGTATTTTTCGTCGGCACAGAACAGCTCAATAAGTCGATTCTCGAACTCGAACGTTGCGGATTGGTTGAAGGTGGGATTGTCGATCAGAAGGGTCCGGTCGAAGTCCTTGTCCACGTTTGCAGCGTGTTGTTTCATACGGCGCTGGTAATTGGTTGTTTGGCCGATGTATGCCGTCTTGTTTCTGCTGTTGGTAAGAATGTAAAGGACAGGCCAACTCTCGTCATGATGGGCTCCAGGCTTTGGCGTGCCAAAGTCCTGAAGCGATTCGCTTGTCTCAAAGGGCTGGGGTAGGGGAAGCGTGTATTGCCGAAGGGCGAACTCATTACTCATGATGGTTCGCCTTTCTGTATTCGTTAGATGATGCGTCGACGGGGTAGCGCTCGCCATTGCGCTTGAGCTTAGACGAAAGCGCCGCTGGCAGGTCGATTTCATTTAAATCTGAGAAACGCAGAAGGAAAAGGAGCGTGTCGGCGACTTCGTCTTCGATAGCTTGGCGTTGCTCGGTGTCTTCGAACATTTCTGCAATGCGCTCGTCGCTCACAAAACGAAAGAGCTGAAGGAGCTCGGAGGACTCAGTTGCCATGCCGATGGCAAGCTCTTTTGGCGTGTGATATTTGCGCCAGTCGCGTGCATCACAAAAGTCCCTGACTTGTTTCGTCATGGCATCGAGCTTATCCATCGTCCGCAACCTCCCTGATGTTCATTGTTTTATTATGGCCGTATCTGGTATTTATTGCACATCATTTGGGGTGTGCGGTTTGTTCGGTCGCGATTGGCCGGTAGGAGGTTTCACCATGAAGATCGAAGTTGACGTAGGTCAGCTGCGCGAGAGCCTGCTCGATCGCGTGGGGTCTGCGGCGGGCGTGGGCTTTCCGGCCGCCATGCTCGACGTGATGGATATCGAGGACGAGTCGTCCCAAGAGCTCCTAGCCCGAGCTGAACGCGAAGGCCTCGACCTCCGTGTCTTCGCCACAGGCGACGATACGGACGACGGTTGGTAGCCATAGCCACCCCTCAACCTTATCCCCTCAATAACTTGCGGTGAAATAGGGGCTGTTTAGGCTGCTAGAAGGCCTATTCAGTCCCTATTTCACCGCAAGTTATGGGTGGGGATGGCTACGACGCCAGCGTGGCGATGACGGCTTCGTCGCCGGCATATATGAGGGTGTTTCCGTCGGGGATGATCGTTTGGCCGTCGCGTTTGAGCATCACGACGATAAAGGGATGCTTGCCCTGCGGCACGTCGCGCAGGCGCTGGCCGGCCAGGCGACCGTGGGGCGTTACGGTGACCTCGCGCAGCGTAACCTCGGCACGCTCTTCAAACGTCGGCGCGGCCATCACCAGCAGGTCACCTTCTTCAATTACGGTATCACCGTTGGGCAGCACCGGGTTCGCACCGTCACGAAGCACCAAGACCACGAGCATGTCCGTGACGCTGCCAATGTCCGCGAGCGAGCGACCGGCAAACGGATGCCCTGCGCCCACCTTGAGCTTGACGAACGACATACCGTCCTCGTCGCGGTAGTCGTTAAACGTACGGCGCACGTCGCCTTCCGCGTCGATCATGTCGAGCTTCTTTGCCACCGCCGGCAGCAGCGATCCCTGCACCACAATGCTCGACACGGCAATCACAAACACCAGGTCAAACAGGTCGTGACCGCCGGGAACGCCGGCCACCACGGCAAAGAGGCTGAATACGACCGAAGCCGCGCCGCGCAGACCCGCCCAGCTTACGAGTGCGACTTGGCGAGGATTGGTCTTAAAGGGCGCCAACAGCAGGCCGACAGCGATGGGGCGGCTCGCGAAGAGCATAAACGCCATGAGGGCCAGGCCCGGTAGCAGCATTTGCGGCAGGCGTGCGGGCGTGACGAGCAGGCCCAATAAAAAGAAGATGGTCATCTCGGCCATCTCGGTGAGGGTATCGAAGAAGTGCGCCATCTCGACCTTGCCGGTGATGTCGCTCGCACCCAGCACAATGCCTGCCAGGTATACGGCCAAAAAGCCGTTGCCGCCCAGATAGCTCGGCAGTGCGTAGGCGACGATCGCCACAGCGAATAAAAAGATAGTCTGCGCGCCCTCGGCCGTTGCGTGTGCGCGTTCAATCAGGCGGCTGGATGTCCAGCCGATGGCAAGGCCCAGCCCTGCGCCCAGGATAATCTGCTTGGCCAGTAGCACGGGAATGTCGATGTTGCCGCCTGCCGCGAGGGTCGCGAGCACCGCGGTGAGCATGTAGGCGACGGGGTCGTTGGAGCCCGATTCGACCTCGAGCAGCGAGTCGGTGCCGCCCCTCAGCGACAGGTTGTGCTCGCGCAGCACGCTAAAGACGCTCGCCGCATCGGTCGACGCCACGACCGAGCCCAGCAGTAGGCCGCCGATCCAGTCGAAGCCCAGCGCGAAGTGCGCGAACACGCCGGTGATGCCAGCGGTGATGACGACGCCGAGCGTGCTCAGCAGCACCGCGGGCGCGGCGACAGGTTTGGCACGGTCGATGTTGGTGTTAAAGCCGCCGTAGAACATGATGAACAGCAGCGCCGTACTGCAGACGGTTTCGGTAAGCGCGTAGTCGCTAAAGTCGATGTGCGCCGGCCCGTTAACGCCCAACAGCATGCCGAGCGCGATAAAGATGAGCAGGGTGGGGAAGGGGAGCTTTTTTCCGACGGGTTTGATGGTCAGGCACAAAATGATGACGAGGCCGATAAAGAGAAGTATCTGGTTCATAGGGAGTGTCCGCTCCTGGGTGGTTGGCGTGGCACGGTCAGTTGTCTGTGGTAATTTGTACCCAAAGATGGTGGGTTTATGGGGTTGGGCCGTGCGTGTTCTCATTATCGACACGAGGCCGGGGCGCGGGAGGCACTGGGCGGGGTGTTGGTGCTGGTTGCGCGGGGTTTCCGGGGCGTGCTGGCGGCCGCTTGTGGCCGTTGGCTGCGGTGGCACTTTCCAGCGTTATTGCATCGGAGTACAATGAGTAACGTTTAAGTTCAACTTGAAGTTTTAGTCGTGGCATCGGGCTTCGGCCGCAATGCAAGGAAAGGCGTTCCATGGCGATCTATGTGACATCTGATGCTCACGGGCACGTGCGCGCGCTGGACGAGGCCCTTTCCAAGATCTCGCTGACGTCCGACGACACGCTGTATGTGCTGGGCGACATGATCGACCGCGGTCCCGATCCGGTCGGTGTCATCAACTTGGTGCGGTCGCTGCCCAACGCTCGCGTGCTTAAGGGCAACCACGAGCAGATTATGCTCGACGCGATCATTGGCCAGGACCCGCTCGATGCCGAGACCTGGGATATCAACGGCGGTTGGACCACGCGCCAGCAGCTCAACGAAATGGAATTTGAGGCATACGAGGAGCTGGTGCGCTGGGCTGCCGCCCTGCCGCTCTATGCGGTGGCCGAGACTGCCGAGCGGCCGTACCTGCTGGTGCACGCCGGCATTCAGGCCGAGGCGGCGCGTGCGTTTTTGCTTGAGCATGGTGTCGATTGCGCCGACGGCAGGGGAGCGGTCGATGCCGATAGCGAGCTGCTGCAGCAAATGCTCGCCGTGCAGTCGTCCGATGACTTGCTGTGGATTCGTCATGGCTACTGGGATGCCCCGACGGGGCTGCTTTCTGCCGAGGGCAAGGGCCCGGTCGTGGTGAGCGGCCACACGCCCACGGTGTCGCTGGGGCGTTATTGCGAGGTTGGCGGCCTGGCAGGGCTCGATGAGGAGTCGGGCCGCGGGCGGATGGTGCGCTTGGGTGGCGAGGATACCGCCGGCGTGCCCGATCGCATCGATATCGACTGTGCGGCGGCCACCGGTTCCGAGTTCGGCCGCGTGGGCATCCTGCGCCTGGACGACGGGGCGGAGTTTTATGCGAACATCAACCCGGGCGAATAATCGCTGCAAAGGGTAGCTAATTTGGGACGGGGCCTTTTTGACTACTTTTGCCCTTCTGCCCGCTAATTGATTTTTCTGGGACGGGGATTAAATAATCATTTGGCCGCCCGCTGGCTAAGTGAGTAGACTTTTTTGGAAATGCCGAGCACTCAACATGTTCGCCTCAATAAAACCGCAGGTCACAGACTTGTGCTTTGTCGGTGTGGTCGGGGATTCGGTAAAAGTCTACTCACTTAGTTTTGCGTGATGCATATTGTCCGCAACGAGACCCCAGCCGGGGTGATTCCATCGCAAATTCCGGTGACCGGGGGCAGCTAATTAGGCGCCGTATGGGTTGCGGTCGCGTTCGATGCGTTGGCGGATGTGGGCGTACTCGACAATCAGCAGCACCAGCAGCAGGGCCATGATAGCCAGGTAACTCACGACGGCGCCCATCAGGCCCAGCAGGTTGATCAGGATCATCGGGAGCACCACGCTCACGGCAAAGCAGATGAGGTAAATCTTGGTGACGTCGCCGGCGTGGCGCAGCACCGTGATAATGGCGTAGATAAAATCGATGGCCGCGGTTACGCCGCCGGCGACGACCATCAGCAGCGCCAATGTGCGGTAGCGCTCAAAGCTGAGGCCGTACATAAAGCTCATGATGGGGATGCCAGGGCCTTCCATAAACGCGGCGCATGCGCCGGTGATGACCACGATCAGCGCCATGACGGCGACAATAATTAAGTCAAAACGGCGGCGTTTGCGCGGGTTCGCCCAAATGCTCGACAGACGCAAAAGCTGCGGTTTATAGACAAATCCAATGCTCAGCAAAATAGCCTGCGCCGGAAAGAACAGGGCATTAAAGTACAGCTGATATTTGTAGGCCAGCGTGCCTTCCATCACAAACTTGGGCATGCTCTCGATGAGGTTGAACAGGAACAGTGCGCCAAAGAGCGGGGCGCACTGGACAAACAGGTGGCCGACCTCGCGCAGACTCACGCGACGCGATTTTTCGGTTTCGAGCAGGGCCAGCGGCGCGGTGACCAGCACGAGCGAGACGATGGCGGTGACACCCATGGCCATGGCCGCGATGGGCATGCTGCGCGTAAGGAACAGCGCCACGCTAAAGACCGCGATGACGCCGACGGAGCGCAGCGTTTGGCTCATGCCGGCCAGGTAGAGTTTATCGGCCTGCTGCAGGCGGCCCTCGTACACGTCCGCCACGCCGTCGATCACCTTATACAGGTAGACGCCCAGGCCGATCGTTGCCATCTGCGCGTCGTAGCCGCGGGCACTGCTGTATGCAAGGCCGCAGGCCAGCGCGAATGCTCCGCAAAGCCAGCGGTTGAGCTGGTAGGAGGCAAAGGACGCCTTCTCGTCGATGTCCGAGACCTGAAAATTGCGCACGCCGTAGTTGCACGCGATCATGATGAGCGTGCCGGTGACAAACGCAATGGAGAACTTGCCGGCTTCCTCGGCGCCCACGAGCTGCGTGGACACGATGGTGAGCAGAGGAAACGCCATGCCCCATACGGCGGTGCCCAGGGTATTCCAAAGGTAGTCGCGACGGGTGGCATGATCTTCGTACTCGGCTTCTTGCGTGGAGAAGCCGCCGCCGTAGACGGCTCCGAGCAGGCGGTTCCACCAGGCATTGACCATGCGGTGGATGGGGCCGGGCTGGCGATCGCGCTCGCGGCGACGGCGTGTGGCCTGGTTGCTGTCGGGACCGCCGGCGTTACGCTGGCTTAGCTCTTGGATTCGTGCGAGCTCCTCGGCGGTGTGCGATGCGGGGAACAGGCCGTTCTCGATGCGTCCGCCCTGCCCGTGCGCCCCGCCCGATACGGTGGGGTCGGTGACGCCGTTGCGGCGGGCGATGGCGCGGCGGATGCTATCGAGGGGCGTGATGCTCAAGGCGGAGTCCTTTCTATTGCTGCGCTCTAGTATAGACGCGGCGGTGTTTGCTCGTGTTTTTGAACGGATTGTTCAATATTTCGGCAGGCGGCAGAAAATTGTCGGTAAGCGTGCGGTATCCTGTTCAAGTTTTATGACACCCCCGATGCCGCCCTCGCGGTACCAAGGAGCTTTTACCCATGGACGTCGCCGCATTTTTGCTGGCTCTTGTGCCTATCATCTGGCTTGTCGTGATGCTGCTGTGCTTTAAATGGCCGGCCTGGAAAGCCGCGATTGGTTCGTTTGTTCTTTCGTGCGTGCTCGCCTTTGCGTGGTGGCATTTGCCGGTGGCGCAGATAGCCACGGCCTCGCTCGAGGGCTTTTTGATGGCGCTGTGGCCCATCGTGTTGGTGATTATCGCCGCCGTCTTTACGTATAACCTCTGCGTTCGCACGGGCGCCATGGACGTGATCGGCAGCATGATCACCTCCATCAGCAGCGATCGCCGTCTGCTGGCGCTGCTCGTGGCGTGGTGCTTCGGCGGCTTTATGGAGGGCATGGCTGGCTTTGGTACCGCTGTCGCCATTCCCGCCGGCATGCTCGCGGGCCTTGGTTTTGAGGCCGTGCCTGCCGTGCTGATCTGCCTGCTGGCCAACGGCGTGCCCACGCCCTACGGCTCCATCGGCATCCCCACGGTGTCCGTTGCCGACCTGGTGGGTCTGGATTCCCTGCACCTGGCGACCGTTCAGCTGGTGCAGCTCGCACCGTTCTTTGTGGTGATGCCGCTGCTCATCGTGTTGGTTGCGGGCCGCGTGACCGACGATCAAGGCGATGTTGCGAGCGTAGGCGAGCGCCTGCACGGCGTGGCCGGTATCGCGCTGCTCTCTGGCGCGTCCTTTGTCGGCGCTGCCCTGGTCGTCGCTATGTTTGTGGGCCCCGAGCTTGCCGTGGTCGTGGGCTCCATCGTGTCGCTCGCGCTGACCGCCGCGCTTGCCATGCGCGCCGAGAAGTCCGGTCACCTGGACGCGCGCTTTCACATGAATATCGAGGCCGGTGAGCAGCTCACCGCTAAGTCGGCGCTTTCTGCCTGGTCGTGTTTCATCCTGATTTTTGTACTGCTGTTGGGTACGTCCAACCTGGTGCCCGCCGTGCATGCCGCGCTTGCGCCCTTTGCGAGTCGCGTGCAGGTGTATTGCGGCGAGAACCCCGGCACGCTCACGTTTTCGTGGATTAACACGCCGGGTGTTTGGATCTTCCTGGCCGCGTTTATCGGCGGCGCCATTCAGGGGGCTTCGCCGCGCATGATGGGCGAGGTGCTGGCCGCGACTGTGAAGCAGATGATGCCGACGGTAATCACGATGCTTTCGGTGCTGGGCTGTGCCAAGGTGATGGGCTATGTGGGCATGATCTCTTCGATCAGTGCGTTCTGCATTGCCGTCGCCGGTGGTCTGTACCCGATTCTGGCCCCGTGGATCGGTGCCGTCGGTGCGTTCGTGACCGGTTCGGGCACATCGTCGGGCATGCTGTTTGGTCCCATTCAGAGCCAGGCCGCTTCGGCGCTGGGTGTGAGCGACTACTGGATGGTTGCGCTGAACGCCCTGGGTGTCGCCGCCGGCAAGATGATCTCGCCGCAAACGCTCGCGATTGGCCTTGCCGCCGTGCACGTGCGCGGTAAGGACGCCGAACTCCTGGGTGCAGTGCTGCCCTACGCCGTCGGCATGCTGGTCCTCATGAGCGCCATCGCCATGCTCGGCCAAGGCCTGCCACTGTAGCCGGCACTCTGGGAACGTCCCTAAGTGCCGGCATCTAGGGACACTCCTTGGTTGTTGCCTGTTCATAAGTGTCCCCAACGATTAGTCGATTAAGAACGTCCCCAATGACCAGGCCGCTTGCCTGCGATTTTTGACCGTTGGGCGGGCGCTTCGCCGTTGCCGCAAAAACGTTTTTGCATATCGGGTACAACGGGCTTTACGTGAGTAAAGTGCGCGCCGCGTCCACGTGTCGCGTTTTTAAAGGAGGCCCCATGCCTGGTGTTACCCCTGCAGAAGTTCTGTCCAACTTTGGCATTACGCTGGTCGAAGACCCCGCCGAGAACCAGCCCCGTCTGCTGGTCGATCTACCCGCCGCGGAGCTCGTCGAGCACGCTATCCGCCGCGAAGAAGGTCGCATGGCATCCAACGGCGCGCTGGTGATCGAGACGGGGGAGCGCACCGGCCGTTCCCCCAATGACCGCTTTATCGTCGACACCCCCGATGTTCACGACAAGATCGCCTGGGGCGCCGTCAACCGCCCTCTTTCGATCGAGAGCTACGAGACCATCAAGGCCGGTATCGTCGACTACCTCAACGAGCGCGACGTGTTCGTCACCCGCGGCATGGCCGGCACCGACCGCAACCATACGCGTCGCCTGCTCGTCGCCTGCGAGCGTGCCAGCCAGGCGCTGTTCATTAAGCAAATGCTCGCCCGTCCGCTCGCCCGCGAAATCGCGCGCACCGGCGAGCCGGACTTCTGCGTGCTCGCCGCGCCGGGCTACCAGTGCGATCCCGCCATTAAGGGCCTCAACTCCAGCGCCGCCGTGGTCATTAACTTCCAGGAGCGCGTGATTCTGGTTGCCGGCACCGGTTACTCCGGCGAAATCAAAAAGTCCATCTTCAGCGTCATGAATTACCTACTGCCCGTCGAGGACGACGTGCTACCCATGCACTGCTCGGCCAGCATGGATCCCGTCACGCACGAGACGGCCGTGTTCTTTGGCCTTTCCGGCACGGGCAAGACCACGCTTTCGGCCAACCCCACGCGCCTGCTGATCGGCGACGACGAGCACGGCTGGTCCGACATGGGCATCTTCAACATCGAGGGAGGCTGCTATGCCAAGTGCGAGGGCCTGGACGCGTTCCATGAGCCCGAGATCTTCAACGCCGTCCGCTTTGGCGCCATCTGCGAAAACGTGGTGCTCGATGAGAATCGCAAGCCTAACTATGATGATGTCTCGATCACGCACAACACGCGCGTGGCCTATCCCGTCGAGCACATTCCCAACGCGTGGACCAAGGGCATGGGCACCACCCCGAGCGTTGTGCTGTTTTTGACCTGTGATGCCTTTGGCGTGCTGCCGCCCATCTCGCGCCTGACGGCCGACGCCGCCATGTATCACTTTGTGACGGGCTTTACGGCCAAGATCCCCGGCACCGAGGTCGGCGTCACCGAGCCCACGCCCACGTTCTCCTCGCTGTTCGGAGAGCCGTTTATGCCGCTCGACCCCATGGTCTACGCTAAGATGCTCGGTGAGCGTATCGCCGACGGTCGCACCCGCGTCTATCTGGTCAACACTGGCTGGATTGGTGGCGGTTATGGCGTGGGCCATCGAATCGAGCTTGCATACACGCGCGCCCTGGTGGCCCGCGCCCTCGACGGTACCATCGAGGACAGCGAGTTCGTGCACGACGATATCTTTAACGTCGACATTCCCACCACGTGCCACGGTGTGCCCGACGGCATCCTGGTGCCGCGCCAGTACTGGCAGAGCACCGCGCGCTACGACGAGGCCGCGCACAACCTGGCCGTGATGTTCGAGGAGAACTTCGAGAAGAAGTACTCGCACCTGCCCGAGTCCGTCAAGGCCGCCGGTCCGCACGCTCAGGTGCACGCCGACGCCCGTCATCGCGGACGCGGCCTACTGGGGCTCCGCCACTAGCGTCGCCTCAGACCCAAAACCACCATAAAGGGGACAGGCACCTTTGTGGTGGTTTTGCTCGCGCGGATGACTCGGGTTACAATACGCCTGACATATCGCCCCCTTCTCCGGATGGGGGCAGCGTAAGCGCTCTTGTGGCGGCACCGTAGGACTTTGAAGGTGGCCGTCGTAAGGGCGCTTTTTGTTTGGGTGCCCTCGCTCGGGCGCGCACAATGAAGGGAGAGCGTATGAAGGGCTTTATTGCCGAGAATTCATTCTGGGAGCTGTTTCCTCAGGCGGCGGTCGGTGTTGTGGTCGTGGAGGGTATGAAGCCCGCGGCCCAGATACCTCAAGAGGATGTGGACGCGATAGCGGCGCTGCTCGACCGTGCCAATATCGATGCGGAGCGTCATCTGACCAGCGATACAATCAGCGAGAACGCACCGGTCAAGGCGTGGCGCGAGGCCTATCGTCTGTTCAAGACCAAAAAGGGCGCGCGCTGTTCAATCGAGAGCCTGCTCAAGCGCGTGCTCAAGGGCAAGCCGGTGGGCCACATTACGCCCGCGGTGGATATCTATAACACGGTGTCGCTGTCCTATGCGCTGCCCGTGGGAGGCGAGGATCTGCATGCGATTGAGGGAGACCTTCGCTTGAAGGTGACCGACGGCGGGGATGCGTTCCTGCCGCTTGGCGAGGAAGCGGACGACCCGACGCTGCCCGGCGAGCTCGCCTACATTGACGATGCGGGCGCCGTGTGCCGCTGCTGGAACTGGCGCGACGGCGTTCGAACGGCTCTATCCGACGATTCGGCCGACGCATTCCTGGCGATTGAGTGCGTAGAGCCCGAGCGAATGGGGGACTGCCAGGCCGCCATCGACCGTCTTGCCGATCTGCTCGAGCGCTATCTGGGAGCGACGGTTGTCGTTAAGACGCTTGTGACCCGCGACAATCCCCGCGTGGAGCTGTAGCAACTTCTGCAAATCATACTCGCCGGTCAAAACCACCACAAAGGTGCCTGTCCCCTTTGTGGTGGTTTTTATGTTGATGAGTTAACAAATAGGGCGTGCGGGGCTTGCGGTCGCTGGGTACGGCTAAGATGTTTACCCGTTAGCATTATGCAAGCGAAAGGCGGTCGTCTCCCATGCAACAGAGCGACGAGACACGTTTCGAGGACTTTGTCGGACTGATCAGCGGACTCTACAAGGAGATTCAGCGCATTAAGACATCTGAGGGCGCAAGGCTGGGTCTTAAGGGCTCCGACATCATGTGCCTGTACTATCTTGAGCGCAGCAAGGACGGCCTGACTGGCGCCGACCTCGCCCGCATGGCAGGCGTGACTCGCGCTGCCGTCTCGCGCACGCTGGCGCATCTGGAGGAGGGCGGCTACGTCGAGGTCGACGATTCGGCCGAAGCCGCCGTTAAGTATCGCGCCCCGGTTCGCCTGACCACGTTGGGCGGCGAGAGCATGAACGAGGCCGATTGCATTATTCGTGAAGTGCTCGACACCACCGGCAAGGCCATGGGCGTGGAGCAGCGTGAGCAGATGTATGCGTCGCTGCGTACGATTCTCAACACCTTGCGCGAGCTGTAGGGCCGCCTAGGCATTTGCTTCCCATTAACAACTGCATCGTCCCGTTTGAGCGCGTATACCGTGCCGGGGCATTGCTGTCAAAATTCCCTGCGCGGGACCTGCGCAAGAAAGGATTCGCTATGTCCGTCCGCATTATTACCGATTCCGCAAGCGATATGTCGCCGGCCGAGCACCCGGCACTGGACGTTTTGCCGCTGTCCGTCACCTTTGGCACCGATGTGTACATGGATGGCGTCGACATCGATCACCAGCGCTTTTACGAGATGCTCGTGGAGCGCGATGAGCTGCCCAAGACCGGCCAGGTCAACCCGTACGCGTTCTCGCAGGCTATCGCCGAGATTCGCGAAGCCGGCGATGAGGCTGTGATTATTACCGTGGGCGCTAAGCTGTCGGGCACCAATCAGAGCGCCCGTACCGCACTAGCCGAGGCGCCGGGCGGCGATGTGTACGTGGTTGATAGCAACAACGTCACCCTGGGTGAACGCATCCTGGTTGAGTATGCGCTGCGCTTGGTGGGCGAGGGCCGTAGCGCGGCTCAGATCGCGGCGGCGGTCGAGGCTGTGCGCGACCGCGTGGTGGTTATCGGCCTGCTCGAGACGCTGGAGTACCTGGTGCGCGGCGGTCGCCTGTCTGCTGCTGCCGGCGCCGTGGGTACGCTGCTCAACGTAAAGCCCGTGGTAGCTGCCGAGGACGGTCTGATTGTGCAGCTGGGAAAGGCGCGCGGTTCCAAGAACGGCCGCAACCTGCTGAACCAAAAGGTCGAAAAGGCGGGCGGCATCGACTTTTCCATGCCGCTGGCGCTCGGCTATACGGGCCTTTCGGATGCGGTGCTCAAGAAGTATATCGAGGACAGCGCGGCACTGTGGGCTGGCCACACCGAGGGCGAGCTGCCCGTTCACACCATCGGTGCCACCATCGGTACCCACGTAGGCCCCGGTGCCGTAGCCGTAGCCTTCTTCCAGCCCGCCAACTAACCAACCTGCCAGCAAATGATCCCTTGGGGACGGAGGAAAACGGATCATCGACCGCACGGAGGCCGCGAATGATCCGTTTTCCTCCGTCCCCAAGGGATCATTTCTTTATGCTGTTAATGCGGAGAAGGGAGCGAGCGATGGCGTCTGAGGGCTTTTTTGAACGGGTGTACGAGGTGGTCGAGCAGATCCCCGAGGGGATGGTCGCCACGTACGGTCAGGTGGCGCTGCTCGCCGGTCGCGCGCGAAGTGCGCGGTACGTGGGGTATGCCCTGCACAGCAATCCGCGCCCCGGCGAGATTCCCTGCCATCGCGTGGTGTTTGCCGACGGGCGCATATGCGAGGGTTTTGCTTTTGGCGGTCCCGATGCTCAACGTGAGCTTTTGCTAGGGGAGGGTGTGGCGTTTAAGGACGACATCCACGTAGACTTGGCCGCCTGTCGCTGGCCAGCAGGGTTCTAGCGGCTCTACTGTGGCCAAAACCGCCACAAAGGTGCCTGTCCCCTTTGCGGCGGTTTTCCGTTGTAGGTTTACCTGGGCTAACTTATGGAGAAGGTGTGGCGGCGCATATTGAGGTTACAAAGTAAGCCACGGTGAACTATATTATATTCAGCAACGGAACAGGCATTAGGCGATGAAAAAGCCTGCCCCGTTGAGTTTGATTCGCATTCCTCCCCTCTGTGCGATTCAACGGTGTACTTCGGGAACGGGCCCGCTGGCAACTGACTGCCGGCGGGCCCGTTCCCGTTTGTCGGGGGAGTGCAATGGGTAGAGCCGAGCCGGTCGGGCACCAAAAAAGGCGGACGCCATAGCGCCCGCCCTAAAGCAATCAAAAGCTCAAGCCAGCAGATCGGTCTAGTACACCATGCCCATGGCGTCCCGAACCTCGGCCAGGGTCTGCTCGGCGATCTCGTTGGCGCGACGGTTGCCCTCGTGCAGCACGTCCTTCACATAGTCCAGATCGTTCTCGTAGCGCTGACGGCGCTCGCGGATCGGTGCGAAGTACTCGTTGACGGCCTCGGTCACGTACTTCTTGAGCTGGCCGGAGCCGCCCATGCCAATCTCCTCGGCAATCTCGACCTCGGAACGGCCGGTGCAGATCGCGGCGGTCGAAAGCAGGCCGGAAACGCCGGGGCGGTTTTCGGGATCGAACGTGATCATGCGCTCAGAGTCGGTCTGGCTCTTCTTGATGCGCTTGGCCGTCTCCTCGGCGGTCATCGAGATGTTGATGGCGTTGCCGTAGCTCTTGCTCATCTTGCGACCGTCCAGGCCGGGCAGCAGCGGGGTCTCGGACAGCAGCGCGTCGACCTCGGGGAACACCTTGCCGTAGCGGTTGTTAAAGCGGCGGGCGATGGTGCGGGTGAGCTCGATGTGCGGCAGCTGGTCGCGGCCGACGGGCACCACATTGCCCTTGCAGAACAGGATGTCGCAGGCCTGGTGCACCGGGTAGGTGAGCAAAAGGCCGGTGAGCTCGTGGCCCGAGGACTCCATCTCGGCCTTAACCGTGGGGTTGCGCGCCAGCTCGGCCTCGGACACCAGCGACAGGAACGGCAGCATGAGCTGGTTTGCGGCGGGCACGGCGGAGTGCGCGTAGATCATGGTCTTGTCGGGGTCGATACCGCAGGCAAGGTAGTCCATGACCATGTTGTACACGTTGTCCTGGATATGCTCGGTGGTGTCGCGGTCGGTGATGACCTGGTAGTCGGCGATGAGCACGTTGGTCTTGGCGCCCATGTTCTGCAGTTCAACACGGCCCTTGAGGGTGCCGAAGTAATGACCCAGGTGCAGGCGCCCGGTCGGGCGGTCGCCGGTGAGCATGGTGAACTTCTCGGGCGTCTTGGCCAGGCCCTCGCGAATGGCGTTGCTCTTTTGCAACGCGACTTCGTAGCTGTTCTCGTTTGGCATGATTGCTCCTAACGTATATTCATGGGTCAAGATGATAACGCGTTTATTGGAGGGGCGGGAGGGGAGGCGGCTTGCGCGCTGGGTGCGGCCCGGCCGCGCTTGGTCAGCGGCGCCCGGGCACATCCTCGGCAGCTTACCCTAGAGCTTGTGGTGGCGCTCTTCCTTACGATCCTCTGCTGCCTGCTCCTCCTGCTTAAAAGCAGGGTCGTCGGGGGTTACCAGCTCGTCCTCGTGCGTGCGCTTGTTGTAATGGTGACGCAGCACGGGCTCAAACAGGTGCAGGTGCTTGGCGAAGGCCGCCGAGCCAATGGCGAGCACGGTAAAGATGAGCACGCGCATGGGGAACTCGACCTGATTGATGGCGGCGGCGCCGGCCGAAAGCAAAATGCACCAGGCGTAGATGAGCAGTACGGCCTGCTTTTGGTTGTAGCCCTCTTGAATGAGGCGGTGGTGGATGTGGCCCTTGTCGGCCTGCCCGATGCTAATGTGGGCGCGCTTACGGCGCACGATAGCGCTAAACGTATCGATGATGGGCACGCCGGCTACGATGAGCGGGATGATGAGCGAGGTAAGCGCGGCGGTGCGGCTCACGTTGAGCAGCGAGATGGAACCCAGCGCAAAGCCCAGAAGCAGCGACCCCGAGTCGCCCAAGAAGATGCTCGCGGGGTTGAAGTTATAGCGCAAGAAGGCGAGGCACGAGCCAAAGAGCGCGATGGAGAGCGCGGCAGCGTCGATGCGGCCCGAGAGCGCGGTGACCGAAAACATCGTGAACGACGCGATGCCGCAGATGCCCGTGGCCAGACCGTCGAGGCCGTCGATGAGGTTGATGATGTTGGTGAACGCCACCAGGTAGACCACGGTGATGGGGTAAGCGAGCCAGCCGAGCATGATCTCGCCGGGGGCAAACGGGTTGACGATGACGCCGATTTTTAGTCCGCCCACGCAGGCGATGAGCGCGGCGAGGACCTGGCCGGCCAGCTTTTGCTTGGGCTTGAGCTGAAAGACGTCGTCGATCGCGCCGGTCGCAAAGATAACGGTAAAAGAAAGCGCAAGTATGGGGTAGCTGATGTGCAGACGGGGGTGGGGCACCAAAACGGGCGGCCAGCCCAGGTACCAGGTGCCTAGGATCTGCACGGTGCAGGCGACGACGAGGCCCAAAAAGACCGCCGTGCCGCCCATGCGCGGGATGGGTTTAGTGTTGATGCGGCGCTTGGAAGGATAGTCGACGGCGTCGAGCTTGATTGCCAGGCGCTTGACCAGGGGCACCGCAAGGAAGGTCGTGATAAAAGCCGCGACCGCCACGCACAGGTACGGTATGAAGCTCGTGGAGGAAACCATGAATCGATAAACCGCCAAGCGTCGAAGGAAAAGGTCAAAGGATGCCACGCCGCAAAGGGTATAGCTGACCCATGATACTCGACCAAGGAGGGTGTGAGGAATTGCACGGGGCGATAATCACGTGCTTACCAGATATTCGAGTGATGGTGGGGTTCTGCCTGGTGCCTTTTGGGGATCTGGGCGGGATTTGCAATGGCGAGTTTCGGCAAAAGAAAACCACCCCCCACGTTACGAAAATGAACCCACCTAAAACAGGTGGGTGCCCTCATCGACTGTTCCAGCGTCCTTAACAACGAAGGATACCTGTACTAGGTACGACTGTGTGGGCTCCCTAAATAAACGCGACGGTTCACCCAGTTGCTCCGCGGGGGGCGGAATACCTACATCATAAAGCGGCACTTTGTGGATTCCAGTCTTGACATTACAAAAATCGTGTCGGACGATTACGGCGCCTTTAGGCTCGAGCCGTCCGTGTGGTTGGTCCTTTTGCGCTTGAGCTGCTGAATCGTTGTTTTGGAGCATGTCTTTATGCCGACGTCGTTGACCGAACTTTTTTCGCCCGCCTGCCATTTGTGTCCGCGCCGTTGCGGTGCGGCGCGCGATGAGGGCGCGCACGGCGTATGCGGTGCCAATGACACGCTCAAGGTGGCCCGCGCGGCGCTTCATATGTGGGAGGAGCCGCCTATCTCGGGCGAGGCCGGTTCGGGCACGATCTTCTTTAGCGGCTGCTCGCTCAAATGTGTCTATTGCCAGAACCACGAGATCTCGACGGGTAATTTTGGGCTTGAGATTTCGCCCGAGCGCCTGGTCGAGATTATGTTGGAGCTTCAGGACCAGGGTGCGAACAATATTAACCTGGTGACGGCGACGCACTACGCGCACCTGCTGCCGGCTGCGATTGCCGCAGCACGGGCGCGCGGGCTGGTCATCCCAATCGTCTACAACACGAGCGGTTATGAGCGTGCGAGTGCCGTGGCGGCGCTCGGCAATCTGGTCGACGTGTGGCTTACCGACTTTAAATATGCCGATGCGGGGCTTGCGCAGTCGCTCTCCCACATTAAGGACTACCCGCGTGTGGCCGTGTCGGGCTTGGCGCAAATGGCGCGCGAGATCGAGCGCCGCGGGGGAGAGCTGGTGGACGAGGACGGGCTCATGAAGCGCGGCATGATCGTGCGTCACCTGGTGCTGCCGGGGCATGCGGACGATTCGTGTCGCGTGCTGGACCTGGTGTGGCAGACGGTGGGCGATGTGCCGATCTCGGTCATGAACCAGTACACGCCCAATGCGCTCATGCGCGAGCAGGGCGGCGACCTGGCACGAGCCGTGACGCGCGATGAGTACGAGCAGGTGCTCGACCATGCCGACGACCTGGGCTTTACAACGATGTTCTGGCAAGAGGGCGGCGCGGTAGACGAGAGCTTCACCCCAGCGTTTGACACCACCGGCGTCCTTACCAGCGCAAAGTAACGCGTTCGCCGATGATTTTTCTGGGACGGTGATTAAAAAATCATCGAGAGGATTGCCTGCTCGAAAAGTAGTCAAAATAGCCCATTACAGTTTGAGTCGTCCGAAAGGGCGGCTCTTTTCCGTTGCACGGTTATACGATTGAGCCGTACCGGTGGTCGCTGGCCGACCGCCCCGGACGGCCGTCAGCCCCTGCCCCGTAGAGGGCCCGGGACGTGTTGCCGCCGGGGCGGGAGGGGCCGCGGGGAACGACTGATAGAGATGTGCCGGGCCCGGACCGGGCCACGGCCGGGTAATGTGGGTGTCGCTTCCGCGGCCAACGGCCGGCTCAAGGGAGAGGATACACCATGCCTGCAGCAGAGACGCCCGTGGCCTACCTGGGGATCGACGTCGGGAAGAGCTCGCACAGCGCGTGCGCGCTCGATGCGGGAGGGGGCGTCGCCTTCAGGGCCGAGCTGGCAAACAGGCCCGACGACATCGACCGGCTGCTCGAGCGGCCCGGCTCCGGCGCGCTGGTCGTCGTCGACCAGAAGCGAAACATCGGCGCGCTGGTCCTCGCGCGCGCCCATGCGCACGGGAACCCCTGCGCCTACCTGCCCGGATATGCCGAGAAGCAGGCCCGCGGGATGTTCCCCGGCACCGCGAAGACCGACGCCATCGACGCCGAGGTGATCGCGCGCACCGCGCTCGGCGTGCCCCGCGCCCTCAGGCCGGCGCCCGAGGAGCCCGAGGGGGCC